>UMLO01067675.1_pt1 | contig 67978 bp, 57 predicted proteins | sample 1966551 | NCBI WGS metagenome assembly UMLO01 (sample SAMEA4836201, study PRJEB28245) | human gut metagenome | biome: gut microbiome; material: fecal sample | place: Denmark | collected 2008
AAATACAATGATTCCCAATCTATAATCATTGCATCTATTTTAAAATCAATGCATAAACAAAATGAAGTGGAACGCCTTTCGGCTATGATAAAATTACTCGCCGTTTTGCCGTTGGCGGATAAAACCCGTACTGTAGGAAAATATACGAAGAAAGACAAGAAACAGAAACGGCTGGATATGATACGCATTTTTGTAATCTGTAATGCATATCGGAATATTTCTCTTGACGATGTTGTTCGCCATGTTGGAATGAACAAGTCGGCTTTCTGTTCATTTTTCAAACAATCAACAGGAAAAACCTTCACTACTTATTTAAATGAGTACAGGATAGAACTCGCATGCCAATTATTAGAACAAGAATATATATCCATATCTGAAATATGTTATCATGTCGGTTTTACTGATATCCCATATTTTAACCGAGTATTCAAAAAATATAAAGGATGTTCCCCTTCGCAATATCGTTGCAAAAAATAAAGCCATAATTTTTTTAATTCAAAGACAAGGCATAATTGCATAAATTTTTGACTTCGCTAACAGTTTCAAAAGTCACCTTATGATCATCTATATATTGTTTGAGCAATTCTTTATGTTTAGGAAATATTTTCAGGAATTGTTTTTCAGTAGAGAATCGTTTTAACCGTTTATTTTTTTCGATATAAAACCGGCATACTATTTTGGCAAGAACGGCATTTTTTTCATTATCTCCTGAGCCATATACCATATTGGAGTAACTATCAACAGAAGCCGTTTCTGTTTTTCCTCCAAACGTCAAGTCTTTTTTTATTCTTTTCTGACCGAGATATTGAACTAAAATACGTGGATTCGCTTGTATGACTTCTGCAGCTTCATCACGATCCACCAATACGAATATCCGTTCTCCCACCTTTATGGACACAATCATATCGGGATCTGCAAATTCTTTTATTTCATTATCTTTATCAATAAATTTAAACCTGTTTCTCAGGAGATCGTAATTGGATCGTACCTGAAAAACTCTCCCATCTTTATAATGGATGTAGGAATCGGCAAAATCAGAGAACAGATAGAAGGAACGATCTTCTTGAGTCCAACAAACAAATGAACTACAACAAAGAAAGAGTACAAAAAGGAGATATTTCATATTATTAGGATAAAGAAGATGATAAAATAGTTGAAAGAAGAAAGAGGCGATTGGCTTTACCTCTCTTCCCCTTTCTTCTTTTTCTAATGATTTAAATAGAACCGGAACTCCATTTATATGCTTCCTCCGAAGTTACAGGTAACACATGTACTTGGATTTCATACAAACGCTTGTATTCCGAAGCTCCATCAGGACGAAGAGCCGTATTTGTCACCAGATATTGACAAGGCTGTGAAAAATCGCCGGGCGTACCTAACTTGGGAGCTCCATTAACCGGATCTACCCTACATGCTCCCTGATCATCAAGGATGAATTCCAAGACCATCTCATTTATTTTCACCGGCATAATGACACTTCGAAACATACCTTCTTGCACTTCTTCGTAATAAGCAGAGGGTTTCACATTTTCAGTATTGAATGCTGTCTTAACAAACAAATGGCCTTTATTGGGCGTTATATATTCAACTTTGTCTAATAAAAAAACATGAATGATATGTTTTTTCCCCTCAGGAGCCGAACTGTCATCAACAATTTCTTTTATATTATTGACAGTCATTGTTTCACCAACCGCTAACGACTTGTTCAATATCGTCATTGAAGCCCCGGTATTGTTGGTATATTCAATGCCATTCTCTATAGCATCCATAACAGAACGAGCAAGATAATTTTCCAGCCATTGCCCTTTACCATCATTATGGTTGACCTGCCATACTTTGTTTACGAAAAGTTCACGTGGCCGGCTTCTCACCATGGATCCTGCCAATTCCAAATTTGAATAGACCGATTCGGGCACTTCATCCCAAACAATACCGCTTTGGCAGCCGGAAAGGACAGTTATACCCAAAACGAACGTAAATATTAAATTCTTTATTTTCATGATTTTCTTGTTTTACATTATTGATAACTTCTGTTTTCCCACCCTGGGTTTTGAACAAAATTGCCATTTACATCCAATGTTGTGCGAGCAAAAGGTAATTTATAGTATACGGCATCATTAAATTTACGTTCATAGTAAACCACATTTCCACTCAGAGATGTAATTTGGCGGATATCAAAATGAGGCGTGAAATATTGGGGGTCATCTTTAGAGGCCAAATATCCGTTTTCTTCTACTTCTGAACTTTCAATTCCTTTACGAAAAATGAACATGCCCTTAGACGATTGGTTTAACTCTTCAATGGTTGTTTTACCTTCCGATTCGCCCCATCTCAGCAAGTCGAAATAACGGAATCCAGGAATTTCGAATGCAAATTCGATACGACGTTGTAATTTGTATTCTTCCCACAGATTGTGACCAACCACCGATTCGTCAAAACTATCCAAGCCTGCGCGATTACGAATTTGGTCAACAGCATCACGTACTTCGTTTTCTCTTCCACCCAACTTATAGGCTGCTTCTGCATAGTTTAACAATGCTTCAGCATAACGGACTTGAAAATAAGAAAGCGCAGATTGAGTGTAATTAACCGTTCCGTCTTCATTAAAACGCCCTACCGTATATTTCGTCGGATAATAGCTTGTTACAGTCGATTGTGCACGTCCTGTAATCGCTAACTTTTCAGAATTCCTGAATTCTGTATGAAGCGCACTATATCTTTCCGAACGGGTCGGTACCGATAAGTCGATCCATGTACGAACCAAATACCGATGTTCATTTCTATTAGCGAAATAACTACTGTCATAAATGATCGTGGCATAGAAACGTTTATCACGGTCAGTATACATTTGTAGGTAATTTTCGCTTTCAGCGGCCAATTCTCCATTTTCATTTAGAGTTACACCCATTTCTTTTGCTTGAGTTGTTTTCCACCATTGCATCCATTTACCTGTAGCTTTATCTCTCTGATAGTAACAATCAACCAATTCCTGCGTAGGGTATGAACCGCCACGATCCCCTCCCCAATCAGGAGAGAAATTAGTAGTCGCACCATACATACGTCCTTCCGGATGTGAATACTTCATCGGACTGAACCCAGATCTATTTGCTTCGTTAAACATGACCGGCCAAATGGCTTCTACCGATTGATGTCCGGTAGAAGTATTGAACAGATTACTATAATCCGGATCCAGTTGATATTTGCCAATCACTGATTTTGCAGCGTCATAAGCCAGTTGATAATAATGGTCCGCATTTTTTGAGAATCTATAAAGAGCCTTACTTTCCGTAGATCCCGATAGCCTATCGTAAAGGCCTTTTACTGACGCTTCGGCAGCACAAGCAGCAGCTAATGCAGAACGCGATTTTAACACTTGTACAGCCTGCTCGTTTATCAATCCCAAAGTAGGCGTAACGGTTGTCTGCTTAAAATATTCCAATGCTTTGTCATAATCAGACAAAATTTGATCAAAGACCTCTTCGCGACTGTTTTGTGGCAGCATGGTCTCATCGAAAATAGTCATTGTTCTTGTTATGATCGGCATGACCCCCCAGAATCTTTCCATGTCGGCATAGAATAATCCACGGAAAGCATAGCTTTCCGCCAACAGTTGAGCGCGTTCCGAATCGGTCATATTGGGAACTTCCGGTATACGTTCGATAGCCAAGTTCGCCTGACGGATTTTTTTATAACCGGCATCCCATGGGGCTCCGATTAGACCGGTGACGCTGTTGAGTTCATCATATTCCCTATAATTGAAGCTATACTGGCGAAACGTATTCTGGTCGCGGTCAATATTACCGCAAGCATTGTCGGACCATTGTTCCGATTGAAATGCAATATTTGCACCTGCCGGACTCCACAAATAAAACTGATTGACCAATGTGCGCGTCAATTGAGCATTTGACCAAAATTGTTCTTCGCCAATTTTGTTAGTCGGTTCTATTCCTAACGGATCACAACCAGAAAGACTAACCGCAGCGCATAAGGCTAATATATTTAATTTCTTCATCTTATTCTTTTCTAATGTATTACAATGTTAATGTTGCACTCAATGTGAATGAACGTTGAGTCGGATAGCTTCCCAATTTGTTACCTCCCCAAATAGAGTTAGCGGGCAAATATTCAGGATCTGTCATGTTATGGAACGGGTTGCTTTTCTTCACCCATGTACAAACATTGTTGGCAATGAAGTTTACGCTTAACCCTTTGATGTAATCTACTTTTTTAAGAACCCGACGTTTCAAATCATAGCTGACACTGATGTTCTTCAATTTCAGATATGAAGCATCGTATGCCCATACATCGACATAATTATACCCCCATCCGTAGCTGGAATTTGTCGGCAATGGAAGTTTATTGGCAATAGGATTGCTTGGCGTATAAGATTCTTGGAATAAATATTTACCATATTTCCAGTAATAATCCTGTTGCGAACGAGCCGGAGATGTCACATCACCGGAGACACTGGTCGCTCCTTGGAAAAAGACTTCAAAACTAAAATCTTTCCATCCCATACCCAATGTGACACCATACAATGTTTGGGGCGTCGTACCTCCACCTTCATTATATGCATAGTCGGCAATACCTAACACACCATCGCCGTTACGGTCATCCATACGGAACGTACCGATCGTGTGGTTGCGTTTAAAATGCAAATAGGAGTTATACATATCATCGTAAGAAGTGAAAATACCATTTGTCTGCCATGAAGTTCTATAGGTTTCCGCATGAGCATTTACCCCCAAATCATTCAGGTTGGCATAGTAATAATCGGTACTTTTATCAGCATGTCTTACTGTTACTTCTTCCCAATGCGTATAGTTTGCACCAAGCCTATAAGTGAAGTCGCCGATACGGTCGTTCCAATTTAAAGAAAATTCCACACCGCCTTTATGAGTTGTCACGTATGGAGCATTCATTTTCGGCGTATTAGGCAAACCTAAGATCGGGGTATAAGTCAGCTCCGGATTCATATCTATTTCATCACCCTTATCCAAGTACAGGTAGGTATCGAATGATCCGGACAAACGGTCTTTCAAAAAACTGAAATCAACACCTCCACTAATTTGCTGTGACTCGCCCCATGTCAGATTGCTGGATACATTGGTTTCTGTCCAAGCTGAATTTGCCCCCATGTTTTCTCCTAACAGAATCGTATTAGTCAGGCCATATTGGTTCATATAGCTGAATGGTTGGGACAATTCGTTACCCACAATACCATAGCCGACACGTATCTTGAATGAGTTGATCAAATCAGTGTTCAGAATGTCTTTGATGAATGTTTCCTCCGTAAGCATCCACCCTGCTGATGCAGCGTAGAAGAATCCCCAACGTTTATCCGGGTGGTAGCACAACGATCCGTTATAGTTGGCACTCAATTGTAACATATATTTGCTGTCGTAATCATAAGTGAGACGACCAACCAAAGAAGCTGACCCCCATAGCCCTTCGTCCCCGCTCATTGAGTCCATGGTCGATCCTCCGTTTATCTGCGTATTATAAATAGCCGGATAACCATATTTTTTAGCCATTGTCGAATTAGTCCTTCTCTTTTGACTGGTATAGTTGAGCATCGCACTCAAGTTGTGTTTGCCAAACGAACGGACATAGTCGGCTTGGACAATACCGGTTGTCAACGAATAATTATTCCAAGTCTGAGACAATTTGGCATTATTGGGGTTATAGCTGTTTTCCTGAGTTGAATACGGAGCACTGTATACGCCTATTTGCGGATATTCGAATGTCTTATTCATGGAATTGCTGTAGTTGAAGTTGACACTTGTACTAACAGATAATCCTTCTACCCACGGTAAACTCCATTTTAAACCGATGTTACTTTGCAAACGATAGTCATCTGTATTATTGAAACCTGTTCGTAAGCGGGCATCCAAGCTATTGGATCTTTCCAATCCTGTTGTCCAGTTTCGAGGAATATTGTTCGCTTCATTGTCTTCAATCAAGATGTTATTAAAAATATTATCACCGCCATACGGTTTTTTATTTTTAGCCATCACTCCATTCAAATTCAATGTAAATCTTAAACTTTTATCCTTCAAAAGATAAGCATCCGTATTGACAATGGCGTTATACTGTTCATAGTTGTAAGAATCACTGATACCAGATTGGTTCATATATCCCAAACTCGAATAATATCTAACTCTTTCGCTACCGCCTCTTACGCTCAAGTTTGTTTGTGACATGGGTTGAACATGGTCGAACCAATCCCATGGGTCATAGTCGCCATAATAGTTTTCAATGTCCCCACCTTGTGTTTTAAATGGATTGAAATAGTCGGCGATTTCATTCTGTGTAAACCCTAAACCGTATTTTTGGTTAACCATGTCGGTGATTTCCTGACGGCCATATCCTTGAGAAGAGAGGTGAGCCATGTAGTATTTGGACATTTCCGTTGCGTTGTATGCCGGGCTTTCAGCCATGCTTGCTGCATACAATTCGTTCTTTTTATTCACGTAGTCCCAAGTACTCATAGGCTTGAACTTATAAGACGGCGTCATTATGGTCATTTTTTGGCTTACCGATATTTCCAGCATGCCATCTTGTCCTTTTTTGGTAGTCACCACCACAACACCGTCTTTTGCACGCGGACCGTATACAGCTGTAGCTGACGCATCCTTCAGAATACTCATAGAAGCAATGTCATCCGGACGTAAACGGTTGAAGAAGACTTCACCTTGGCTGGTTTCCATTACCACATCGTCAATTACATACAGTATTTGGCTACCACCACGAATCCAAATTTTGGATGTTTCACCTGGGGCTCCCGACCGTGCTTGTGAGATAATACCTGATACACGACCACCTAATCCGTCACTGGGAGAAGTTACCGGTAATTTGGCTATTGATTCGATTTTGACGTTTACGGCTGCCGCAGTCAGTGTTTTGGTTTTCTGAACGCCACTAAAACCAGTCACCACAACTTCGTCTAAGGCCTGTGAATCTTCCTGAAGTTTGATGTTCAAGTTAGAAGTTCCTGTGTACTTGACCTCTTGAGTTGTGTAACCGACAAAAGAAATTTGAATCGTAGCTCCATTCTTGACATCTTCTAATACAACTCTACCGTCTAAGTCGGTGATATTACCATTAGTTGTACCTTTTACAACTACAGATGCTCCGGTTACAGGACCGAAATCATCCACAACAAAAACCGTCACCTTCCCATTTTGCTGGGAAATGTTTACGTTTGGTTTAATGGGAACTATGTCTGCCATTATGTTCTCTGACGAACAAAATGCACCGGCAAGTAGCATTAAACCAATTGGATTGAAGTTTTTCAACATAATTAATTTAGTTTGATATTAATTAGAAATAGGTATAAATTGTGTTTTTTCATAATAAACAAAACTGATTATATATCACAAACTACGCAGTTCATGCATCATAAGCAATGTTATTCATGTCTTCCAAAACATTTTATTTTCATTTCACCCGTATCATTAATTTATTATATTTCGGGATATTACGTTGCAACCGTAAATACATTCACATTCACATTCACATATCCTCATAAAAAGTTAAATTTCCTGTATTGCCATGAATTTTTATTTTTTCCGTTGTCATATCAATATTTGTTTAATTAGTTCCATAAGAACTGTGGTTTTTTATTCACACCAATTAACTAAATCAGCGTATTTTCAAGAGTAGATTTGTTAATTTATAAAAAACAGAATGTTTTTTCGCTTTTTATCAAAGCGTTATTGTATATTTGTCACAAATTTTATATCGTAGTTCTTATGGAACTAATTAAACGCAAGTTTATTTTAACATTTACAAGTAAAGAATAAACAAATATCAACAAATCAACACCAACAATTGGCCTCTTAGCCCCTAAACAATCCGAGCATAGATATATCACCCTGCATTTTTCCGGTATGCTTCTCGATCATAATCCTATTAGATAGCAATAGGAATTTAACTAAAAGAAAAACGGGATAAAAGTATTTTTACTTTTATCCCGTTTTTCTTCAGAGCAAATGAATTGCTCTTGATTATAATATCTTATTTACTTAATCATATCAAATCCCGTATACGGAACCAACGCTTTGGGGATGCGGATACCTTCGGGGGTTTGGTTGTTTTCGAGCAAGGCGGCTACGATACGCGGCAAAGCCAATGCGCTTCCATTCAGCGTGTGGCAGAGCTGTGTCTTTTTGTTTTCGTCACGGTAACGGCATTTCAGACGGTTTGCTTGGTAATTGTCGAAGTTTGAAACCGAACTTACTTCCAACCAACGTTTCTGGGCTTCCGAATAAACTTCGAAGTCGAAGCAGATGGCTGCCGTGAAACTCATATCACCACCACAAAGGCGCAAGATACGATAAGGAAGTTCCAGTTTCTGGAGCAACCCTTCGACATGGTCCAGCATTTCCTGATGAGACTGTTTGGAATGTTCCGGTTTGTCGATACGAACCAATTCCACTTTGGAGAATTCATGCAGGCGGTTCAGTCCGCGTACATCTTTTCCATAAGAGCCGGCTTCGCGACGGAAACACTGCGTATAGGCACAATTCTTGATCGGCAACTGCTTTTCATCGAGGATAACATCACGATAGATATTGGTGACCGGAACTTCGGCTGTCGGGATCAGATAAAGGTCATCCACTTCGCAATGATACATCTGTCCTTCTTTATCGGGCAACTGGCCTGTACCATAACCGGAAGCTGCATTCACGACTGTCGGCGGCATGACTTCCGTATAACCGGATTTGCGGGCTTCATCCAGGAAGAAGTTTATCAGCGCACGCTGCAACTGCGCACCCTGTCCTTTGTAAACCGGGAAACCGGCACCTGTGATCTTCACGCCCAGGTCGAAATCGATCAGGTCATATTTCTTTGCCAACTCCCAATGAGGCAGTGCGTCTTTCGGCAGTTCCGTCTCCATACCGCCCATCTTTTCAACCTTATTATCGTCAGCACCCACACCTTCGGGCACTTCTTCGTAAGGAACGTTCGGGATTGTATAGAGCAGGTTCTGCATATCTTCGGCTGCCTGATCCATTTCTGCCTGGAGAGTCTTGTTGGCTTCCTTGATCTCGGCAACACGTTGCTTAGCGATCTCGGCTTCTTCTTTTTTACCTTCTTTCATCAGCATGCCGATGGCCTTCGAAGCCTGGTTCACCTCTGCCAGGTTTTTATCTAATTGATTTTGCGCACCACGTCTTTTATCGTTCAGTTCGATCACTTTTGCTATGCTTTCCCGTGCACCTTTAAAGTGTTTCTTTTCCAGACCACGGATCACCCGGTCTGTTTCTTCCGTAATTACTTTAAGTGTCAACATACTTCAATGATGTTTTTTTATTTGAGTTGCAAAGATAATCAAGATTTATGATTTATGATTTATGATTTATGATTTATGATTGATTTATCATCGGGACATAAATCATAAATTCCTCACCCGTCCGCCTGCAAGCCACGACCGGACATAATAAGGTTCGCTTAGGCTGCTGACGATCACGCCGTTCGAAGTGCTGGTATGGATGAACTTTCCGTTTTTCAGATAGATACCGACATGATTGGGCACATTCTTCTTTCCCCTGCCCGTCCGGAAAAACACAAGGTCGCCTTCTCTCAAATCGGCACGACTGATTTTCTTGCAATTATGTTTCAGCATATCGGCCGACGAACGAGCCAATTGTTTTCCATATACTTCACGGAATACGATCGCCACAAAACCGGAGCAGTCCACTCCTTTTTTTGTTAATCCTCCCAGCCGGTGAGGGACACCAAGCCATCTGGCCCCTTCATTATACAGATATATATTATCGTCCGAAGTCAGACGGACACCGTAGAGCCGGGAGAGTTCCTTCGGCCCTTTGAAATCTGCCGGCAAGGCAACCTGCTGCTTCTTGCTGCCGCAAGACGTAAGCGTCAGGATCAAAAGCAACAGGATTCCGATATAATAAGATGTGATAAAATTTCTACGCGTCATGATGGCAAAGATAACAAAAAATCATTCCCCGATAATCGCCATCTCTCTTTTTTAAGGTAAGCGCCAGACTGCCGAAATATTACGAATCGAGCCTTTGTCGTCAAGTTGCCAAACGATCCGGTTGTTGCGATCTATTTCCACAAGTTTCGGCTGGGATTTATCCTTGCTATGCCCGTTCCAGTTACAGAGCAGCGTCGTCCCGTCGCCATAACGGGATAACTCGGCGACAAACAGAAGAGACAGGCCTTCCAAATCGTCAGACGTAACCGAACGTTCGATTTTCCATGTTTTGGTATCTATTTCAACCCAACGATGCCCATCGCCACATCCGACCAACAAACGCTTGCCTCTTTTCAATTGCTTGACAGAAAAAGGAGTACCACCCACCTCCACTCGGTTTATAATCTGCCCGGAGACGTTCATCTCAATCAATTCACCGGAACCGAAAAGAGGGATCAGATACGTGTTTCGCTTCGTTTTCTCAATCTGGCGAAACTGGTCATGTACAGTTTTAATACCCGTTTCAAAACGAATCTCCTTGACAGGATATCCTTCTTTGTCCAACTCGACTATCCTTGCCGGATGCCCGCAAATAGCAAGCAGGTAACCTCCGTCAGACAGCTGTGTAGCCGTAAAAAGTTCTTCGTTCCGGTCGACCTTATAGTCCCAGATAACGCGTTGTTCCGGTGTGATAAGCCGTGCACCGGCGGTATAGGCGTAAAGGATATTCCGTTCACGAGTGACTTCCACGTCGTTACAGTCTTCCCCTTTGCCAATCGTATGCACCCATTCGAAACGGCAAGTCCGCCTATCGACAACAGCCACCTTATCCCAGCCGCAGCCGGCAAGCAAAAACTTTTCACCTTTATATTTTTTCCGGAAAGAAAAAGAAGAATCCTCCGGTTTTCCTGCCTGTACCGTACAGGTAATCAGGCAGGAAAGAAGGACAGACATGAGTATTTGGTTTGAAAATCGTATCATATTCATTCATTTTCCATCATCACAACGCGGAATCCCACATTATATACTTTCTGATAATCCCGATAAGGCAGACGGAAAGAGGAGGTATTGCGGAAAGGACGGTCATACCAGGAACCACCGCGAACGACCCGTTTCACACCCGGAACCGTCGCCGGGTCATTCCGCCCGTCATCCGCCCGGTAAGGATAAGGTTTATAAGCAGAACGTGTCCACTCCCATACGTTTCCGTGCATATCGAACAACTCCCAAGGATTACGGATGTAACGCCCGACCGGTTCGGAAACAAACCCTCCGTCATTGTAAGTCGTATCGCGCGGAATCCAATCGTCATACTTATTGGGATTTTCTATAATCCGGGCACTTTCATAGAACTTATAAGCCGTACAAGCGGCAAATTCTTTCAACTTGATATCCCCCATATTGGCATAAGGAGAAAAGTCTGCGTCCTGTCCGCCAAACCAAAAAGGCGTGCTGCTGCCTGCACGGCATGCCCATTCCCACTGTGCTTCGTCAGGGAGGGTGAATTGAAGTCCGGTCTTTCCTGAAAGCCAGTGACAAAAATCCATCGCCTGTTGCCAGGAAAGGCGTACGGCTGGTTGATTATCGTCGTTCAACGAATAGCCTCGGCGTCCGAACTGGTAACCGTGGCGATGTTCGTCGCGGCTGTCATGTGCCGGATCGAAAACACGGAATTGCCGGTTTGTGATTTCGAACTGCCCGATCCAGAAAGGTTTGTCGATGGTAACGGCTGTTTGCGGCATTTCGTCCGGCTGACGCGTACTTCCCATAATAAAGCTACCAGCCGGCACTTTGATCATCCGAAGTTCCACGCCATCGGCTATTTCGATCGTCATCTGAAAATTGCCAAGTGCGATCTGGCGATTTTGCGATTCTTCCCAAGCGACATATGGTTTAGTCTCCGGATCATAAAGCGGCCAGCCTTTGAGAACCGTATCGCCGACATTTACCATCGGGCGGTCAGGCTTTTCGTAGGCTATCCCGGTCGGCAATTCGGGCAGCCACTCCATGTCGTGTGCCGGCGCACCGAACATCTCACGATAGAGTTCGCGAAGCCGGCGGCTGTTTTCCGTCCTGTCGTAAGTCGAGATATCCTTCCGGCGTCCATGGAAAGGAGCGTTGAAATCGATCCAGCAAGCAAGACGGAGCATAGAAGCCGAGTCGAGCTTCACATTATAATGTCCTTTAGCAAGGAGCTGCATCAGTTCGGTCTGGTCGGCATGTACATCCATCGGAGTAAGCATATGCATATCGCTCTCGATTCCCGGACGGCGCACATAGCGGTGCAGATCGGCATACGAACGGGTGAAATGCCCTCCGTACTCAGTGGAAGCACGGCCCGATATCTGAGATGTCCAGTCGGTGATCCATTTATCCCCTTTCAGATAAGGACGGCTATTGTCTTCACGGCTATGGCAACCCACACAATAACGATCAAGTACCGGTTGGACTTCATGGCGATAACTGAAACCGCGCTCTTTGCCTTGCCACTCCTGTATCTTTTGCGGCACTTTCCCGAACGCTTTCACTTTGCGGGGAATGGCAACCATGCTCCGGTCTTCGTGACAACCGATACAAGAAAGGACCTCGCCCGGCATGGCCGTAAACCAACTCCGCATGATCTGCAATGCTTTACCTTCGGCATCAAGCGGCTGGATAAAGACCGGCGTATTGGCAGGAACCTGGAAGATGGCAGAACCATCATCTTCGACATCCACTTCGCCGATAATCCGTTTTATATCCCAAGGTCCATCCATGCCGATCGTTCCTAAAAGGCCACCTTGACGCCAAGGGCTGAAATCGTATGTGCCGACGCGCAACTTCTTTACCGTGCCCCGGGGAATTCCTTTCAACCCGTCACCAGCATATACATCTTGCAGGAAAACCGTCCCGGTCGTAAGTTCGGGTTTCACCTGATTGGGGATTACAGGCGGCGTAGCCCGCTTCTCCACCAAAACCGGTTCCAGATAGGCCACTCCCTCATCTTCGCGGATCAAGGTCATATTATCGAAACTATCCACCAGATAAAGCCCCCAAAGCGATTTGGGAGACGCTTTCATGGCAACAAGAAAATAGGTATCGCTCAACGGCCAGGGCTGCAGGAAACGAGGCCAACATCCATCAGCCTGACGATCCCGGACTTCGGGCAGCACTTTACGTCCGGAATAAGGGATTTCGGCCACTACCCCCTCGGCTTCACGGCGTCCCTTATTGACATCTATAATCACGAGGCGACCGCTGCGAGGCGTGCTGTGATGCCCGGTCACAATCCCGACCATTGCCGAAGGCCGTCCCGGAATAGGACGTGCATCGAAATAAGAAGTAGGGAAATAGGAGTTGGAACCGTAATAAGCACGCTGGTTCGTACCGTCCGGATTCATCGTGAAAGTAATACGCGAATTGGCATGTGGCAGATCGGCATATTCCCAGCGTTGATACAGGATCATGCCGTTTTCCATCACCACAGGTCCCCAATTGCTATCTTGATCGTATGTCAACTGCCGGGTTTTGCCGGTCGAAGGATCATAACGGAACAGTCCGCTCATGTTGCTGCCTCCATCGGTGCAAGGCAGACCGAGGAATGTCCCGGTCGAACAGAATATGTAGCTGCCGTCAGGCGCATAACATCCTTCGAAAGAATCAAAATCACGATATGCTTCCGGTGTCAACTGGCGTGACGTACCGTCTTTCAGGTTAAGTTCGAAAAGATGCCAACGATTATTCGTGCCAATCGACGAATACATCATGCGATCACCATCGAAATGAGGTTCCGGATCGGCAATAATCGTGCCTTTCTGAGGTTTGTATATCGTTTTCTGTTCGATATGCCCCGGCTTAATCCGGAAAGAGACAAATTCATTATTCCAACCCTCCGCCGGATGAGGAATGGCAAAGTTGTTATGGAAATTATCAGGAGCAACGCCAAGCGCTCCTCCTATGGCAGTCCGAGCCTTGTCACCCAATGTCCGACGGACGGCAACCACTTGTTTGTCGCGGATCAACGGATTGGCAAGCAAAGTGGCATCCAGTTCGCGCAAGATGTCTTCAGCCTGCCGTATCGCTTTCTTATCGCCTTTACGAATTCCTTCAATCAGCCGGGAACGGTTTTCTTCAAGTTCTTGTAACGCTTTCTCCCAGTCGGTTCCGGGTTGAAAATCCGCTTTATACCGGGTTTGCAGAGAACGGACGGCCGCCTGGAATTTCTTCGCCTGATAATGTTGCAGGCGCATATCCAGCCCTTGTGCTGCGGCAAAGGAGGTCATTATTCCTGTCGCCAGTAAACAAACGATCAGATTAATACGTTTCATGGTTTTAAATTTTCAGATGATTAGCTGCAAAGATAAAGGTTTCACTTCCCCTAAAGTTAACAATATATGTACAATACTTTGCAAAATCCGATATATTCTCCTGGAAACCTTTTATCTTTGCCTCATATATTATCTATTAGTCTGCTAATATGAAGATACTTAATAACCGAAATACGCTATCGCTCCAAATGATATATGCCGGTTACCATCGTGCCGGAAAGGAATGGTGTTATGAAAACATCATCAGCCCTTTCTCTCGCCTGTATTTAATAAACGAAGGAAAAGCGGCTGTTTACATGAACAAGAAAAAGTATGAATTATCAGCCGGCGAATTGTTCATTATCCCAAAGTTCACGTTCCACACATACGAATGCGACAACTTTATGAATCATTATTACATCTGCTTTTTCGACCAACTGATCGGAGGTAGAAGCCTGTTTGAAAACACGACTATCCGCTATCAACTTCCGGCCAAGGAGATAGACCGGATGCTTATGTTGCGTTTTCTCGAACTGAACCCCGACTGCGCCATCCGCAATCCGAACCCCAAAACATACGACAACAAGGACAACCTTTACACTGTCAACCAAAGCCGCTCCAACTATGACCTCGCTACCGAGATCGAGAGCAACGGTATCCTTTTGCAGCTCTTCTCACGTTTCTTGGGGGAAACGAAGTTTCTGGAGCCGGAATCCCGCAATCAGTATGAACGGCTCAATCTCGCCCTCAATTATATCGACAATCATCTGCAACAAAGCATCCTCGTGAGCGACCTGGCTGAATTGATGTGCATCAGCGCTGACCATTTTTCGCGCATTTTCCGGCGGGTTATAGGCATGGGGCCCTGCCAATACATCCAGGCCAAACGGATCGAACGCGCCCAGACTCTGCTTTTGACTTCCCGCCTCAGCATCAAGGAGATTGCAGAGACAGTCGGCATTTCCAACCTTTCCCAATTCTCCAAACTGTTTTCCAAACAGACCAATCATTCCCCACGTGAATATCGGGATACGATTTAAAAGAAACACGCTCTGCTATCAACCAAAAAAGCGGTATACCCTTTCAGATATACCGCTTTTGTTATCTTAGAAACTCTTTCTTATGCTTCTGCTACAACTTTTTTTACAGAAACGAAAGAACGGTTTTCTTTGCCTCTACGGAAAGTTACTACACCATCAATCAAAGCATACAACGTATGGTCTTTACCGATACCTACGTTTTCACCCGGATGATGAACTGTTCCTCTCTGGCGAACGATGATGTTGCCTGCTTTAGCAACTTCGCCACCGAAAAGCTTAACACCTAATCTCTTACTTTGTGATTCACGGCCGTTCTTAGAACTACCCACACCTTTCTTATGTGCCATTTCTTCTTTTCTCCTTTAAACGTTAAGCAACAATTTCTTTTACACTCACTTCAGTGAACTGCTGACGGTGACCGTTCAGTTTACGATAACCTTTTCTTCTCTTCTTGTGGAAGATCAGCACTTTTTCACCTTTTACCAGCGGAGACAGTACTTCGCATACTACCTTTGCGCCTTCTACGGTAGGAACGCCTACTTTAACTTCGCCATTGTTGTCAACCAACAATACTTTTTCAAATTCCACAACAGCACCGCTTTCTGCGTTCTGAATGTGATGAACGAACAACTTCTTTCCTTCTTCAGCCTTGAACTGCTGTCCGTTAATTTCTACGATTACGTACATCTGTCTTTTTATATTTAAACAGGTTATGTCCCGGAGGTGGATACACTTCTAAGCATCACTTGTTTACCTCCTGCAGAATTCAGAGCGCAAAATTACGGTTTCTTGACGTATCATCCAAATCTTTTCGAAACTATTTTCCAAAATGGTAGCTTCCCGAACCAATCTCGATTTCCATATATTCTTCCGTTGCCGAAACTCTGTGCACACCCGACTGCTTACCGACCGTCACGTTATATTTCTTCGGAATCCGGACGATAGCCGACGTATTGCCCGGCAACGTGATGTCCCAGCCAAAGTTACCATCCTTCTTGGTCCATGCGCTCTTGATCTCCCCGTACACTGAACCGTAAGAGGCGGAAACCTCGTCAAGGCCATCGGGGAAAACAGGCGCCATCACCAGCTTCTTGAAACCGACTGCATCGGGAGCACATTTGATGCCGGCCAGGTTTTCGTAGTACCAGATCAGCAAGTCGCCGAGCAACATCACATGGTTGGCGGAGTTCATGGCCGGATCAGCCGTATCGCCGTTCCAAAGTTCCCAGATGGTTGTCGCACCGTTCTTAATCATATACCCCCAACTCGGATAAGTCTCGTTCGTCAGTATCTTGTAGGCCATATCGACACGCCCGTACTCGGTCAGCCCGCGCATTAGGTGCTGGATTCCCAAGACTCCGGTACTGACATGCCCGTTGAAATCTCCCTCTGTCTTTTTCACGATATTACCGAAAACTTTTTCTTCATATCCTTCCGGCACAAGTCCGAGACGCAAAGAGAGAATATTTGCCGTAACCGTGTTATTGCCATATTCCGCCGTTTCTTCATTAAAGAACCGGGCATTATAGGCCGCTTTCATTTTTGCCGCCAAGGATTCGTAGCCGGGGATATCGGCATCCTGTCCGCAGATACGGGCAAAAACGATCATCTTATTCAACAAATCATAATAGACCGTCGTGCTGAGAATAGCGCCGTCCGTCTTGCGGGAAGGATCTTTGGAATGGATCAGCTCCTGCGATTCGGGAGGCATACACCAGTCGCCATACTGGTCTTTCGTCATGATATAATCCTTCATGGTCGTCTCTTCCATGTGTTCCATCCAGCGTTTCATGGCCGGATAATGGGCACGGATCGCACTGTCGTCGCCAAACTGGCGATACAGCATGTCGGCAACATTGAAGAATGCGGACGGCCAGGTCACGTCGTCGGCGTAGATCACCCAGTAATTCGGAGAGACATCCGAGATGCTTCCTTCCGGGCTCATGGAATCCTCGATATCTTGCAACCATTTGTTATACAGCTGGGCATTATTAAAAATAAAGGCTTCCCCGTAAGCTCCTGTCGCACGGTCGCCCAACCAGCCGAGACGTTCGTCACGCTGCGGGCAGTCGGTCGGCATTCCGCGATAATTTCCCCGGATCCCCCAATACGCGTTCTTATGGATCCGATCGACCAGCGGGTTGGATGTTTCAAAACGTCCGGTTGTCGCCATCTCGTCATAAATCACATGCCCGGTAAACGCAGACAACTCCGGTTTATAATCGAGCCCAGAAACTTCCACAAAACGGAAACCATGATAAACGAAACGAGGCTGCCAACTGAAATCGCCGTCTTTCGCCGGTGTATAGATATCTGTCACCTGTGCGGTCCGCAAGTTTGCCAGATAGAGCGAACCGTCTTTCTGTAACAGTTCGGCGAACTTCATCGACACAGGTTTGTCTTTCTCCCCTTTCAAGTCGACAGAGAGCCAACCGACCATGTTCTGCCCCATGTCCAGGATATACTTTCCATCGGAACGTTCAAAAATGGCAACCGGTTTCAATGTTTCCTGTACGCGGAGATTCGGGTTCTGCTGTGCGGTCAGCTTTCCGGCTGGAGCTTCCATCACATCGGGTGTCTTCCATGCGCCGTCGTCGAAGCCATTCGTATTCCAACCTTCCATTTCGAGGCGGGCATCATATTCTTCGCCATCAAACTCGTTATTGGCGACGATCGGGCCTTTCGAGGTGATTTTCCAAGACGCATCGCTGGCAACCGTCGCCTGCGACCCGTCTGCATATTCGATCTGAAGCTGCGCAAGCAAACGGGGCAAACCGAATGTCTTCATCCCCGGATTACGCATCGAGAAGAAACGTCCGTTTCCCAAAACCACGCCCAACGTGTTCTTGTCCGGAGCCACCAAAGCCGTCACATCATATACATTATAATATATACGTTCATCATACAGGGACGGCATCGGGGCAAACACATCCTCGCTCACTTTCTTTCCGTTCAGGTAGGCTTCATACGAGCCGAGGCCGGAGACATAGAGGACGGCTCTTTTCACCGCCTTATCCGCCGTAAACTCTTTTCGCAGATAACGGGCCGCCAAACGTGTCTTGTTGTTTCCTCCTGCCACACCGAGCTCTTCGCCCGGATTAGAGAGGGAATCTTCACCAATCCAAGTTGCTTTCCATTCCGAATCATCGAGCAAAGCCATCGACCAGCTGCCGGCATCGCTCCAAGGAGTATCACCCTGGTTAGTCGTCAATTTCACACGCCAATAGTAAGGCTTTCCAGATTCCAAAGGCTTACCGCCGTACGGGACCAAGATTGACTCATCCGAACGGACAACACCCGAATCCCACAAAAGATCGTCACCGGATTCCAATTGTCCAGGAGAAGCTGCCACCTGTATCTGATAGGCTGCCTGCTTCAAATTCGGCTTGCCGGAAGCGAGCTGCCAAGAAAAACGAGGTTGCACCACATTGATTCCCAATGGATTTTCTTTCATCTCCAACCGGAGGTTCTTCACTTTGACGGTCGAATCGGACGAACATCCCGCCCACCCCAAGGCCAAAGCGGCCAGAAACAATAGAACTATCTTTTTCATATCGTTGCGATTTAATCTGTTAATAGCATGACTTTGTTCTCAAAGAAAATGTTTTTCCCATAAACTCCATTTCTAAAAATGATTTTATATCTTATGATTTTGATAAAAAGAGAGTCAAGCGGCCTTGCTACCATTTACAAGACCGATCAAAAGGGAGAACCGGCTCGGTCCCGGTCCGTTTTCAATTCTATGCAAGTGTAATCTGTTTTTGGCATTGTCGAGAACATACACGACAAGGACAAGAATATATACGACAACGCAGAAAACATACACGACAAGGCAGAAAACAAATTACACTTACATCAAATCGAGAATACATCAGGTTGCATTCCTAAAGCAATTTAAGTACTTTTGCCTGTAATTAATGAATAAAAAAGAGATCAATATGAATTATTACGAACTTACATTCACATACACCTCCCCGGTCGAGACCGGCATTATCAATGACGTTCTGGCTGCCGAACTGGGAGAGATCGGTTTCGAAAGTTTTACCGAAAACGAAAACGGGTTGCAAGGGTACATTTCCGACCAATTATATAATGTAAAAGGATTGCAGGACAAACTTGCCGAATTTCCGTTGGAAAACGTGGAAATCCATTTTACCGAGACACTGGTGGAAAGCAAGGACTGGAACGAAGAATGGGAAAAGAACTATTTCAAGCCGATCCGCATCGGCAAGGACTGCATCATCCGCGCTTCCTTTCACGAATACGAACCGGGCTACACCTATGACATCATCATCGACCCGAAGATGGCGTTCGGGACCGGCAACCATGAGACAACATTTCTGATGATCAGCGAGATGCTCAAACTGGACCTTACCGGTAAGGAGCTGCTCGACATGGGGTGCGGGACAGCCGTACTGGCCATACTCGCCCGCATGAAAGGAGCCGGACGCGTGGTGGGCATCGACATCGACGAATGGGCTTACAACAATGCACTCGAAAACATCCGCCTCAACAATACGAACGATATCCAAATCGCCCTCGGAGGAGCTGAACAGATCCCGGCCTTCGGGAAGTTCGACTTCGTGTTCGCCAATATCAACCGGAATATCCTGCTGAACGACATCCGCCATTACAACGAATGCATGAAACCCGGAGCCATCCTTTACATGAGCGGTTTTTATGTGCAAGACATTCCTGCCATCGAAGAAGAATGCAAACGCAACGGATTGGCATTGTTGTCGCACACGGAGAAGAATAATTGGGCCGCAGTGAAAGTCCTGAAGCAATAACATTAAATAACCCTAAAAGTTAAGGTCCAAATAAACTATCATTCAAGTATATTCGTTATCTTAGTAGCAACATTATAAAAAGAAAAAGTTATGAAAAACGTAGATTCTAAATTATTACTGGGATTAGTAGTTGGTGCAGCCGTTGGCGCCGCAGTCGGTTATCTGGCAGCAACAGATAAAAGAGAACAACTACTGGAAGAATTGAATGGTGTAGTCGGAAAAGTAAAAGAAGGCTTCAATTCTGCTCTTGCCAAATATAAAGAAGGAAAAGCTGAAATTGCAAAAACGACAGAAGAAATCGTAGCCGAATAATTTTGTATGGAGAAAAACTCAGGTGAAATCTTCCGTGAACTGAAAAAAGATCTTTCAGCTTACGTGGAGTTGAAGCTCGAACTCCTAAAATTAAACACATACGAGAGAACGGGAAAGGTCATTGCCGTTCTCTCGTATGGTGTTATTTTATTATTTCTGGCTTTCTTTGCGATTCTGTTCATTTTCCTCGCTTTAGGATTTTTCCTGGGGGAACTGTTCGGTTCGGTTAGTTCGGGATTCGGCGTCGTAGCCGTGCTCTATCTGCTGCTGATCGGCCTTATTGTCATGAACAAAGACAGAATCAGCAATAAAGTATTAAACGTTGTGATCTCCGCATTGACAACAAATGATGATAAAACAAATACGACGGACAATGGACAATCCGCAACAGACACCTCTGGAGAAACTGATTTCTGAGCGTCGCCGCATCCAACAGGAATGCATGGTACAGGAACAGAAATTGAATGCCGATTTCTCTTACATACAGGAGAACGCCGGGACTTTGTTGCTGTCAGGCCTCTCCACCCTCTTGCTTCCTAACACAAAAGCCAAATCCAAAGAGACGGAAAACAGCCAGCCGGCGCAGGTATCGGATGTTCCATCCATGTCGCTGGGCCTTGCCGACTATCTTTCTGTGGCACAAGGATTATTGCCCGTTGCTTGGGAAGTTGCACGTCCACTATTGACCGCATGGGGCATCCAAAAAGTCCAAGCGTGGATAATAAAGAAACTTTTTAAGAAAAAGAAATAAGCCCCAACAATTAATTTATGTTAGAGAGCATATTTTTCTTGATCTAATTCCCGTACAATAAAAAAAATGACTAAATTTGCAGTCGTTAAAAACAGAGTGTGGCGAATGTATTTTCCTTGCAACTGTTTTAAGTTAAATTGGAGATAAGTAATATTTTTAATAAACCCATAAAAGTTTTATTACAATGATTAAAGTAGGTATTAACGGTTTCGGCCGTATCGGACGTTTCGTTTTCCGTGCTGCTCAGAAGAGAAGCGATATTCAGATCGTAGGTATTAACGACCTTTGCCCGGTTGATTACTTGGCATACATGCTGAAATACGACACAATGCACGGTCAGTTCGACGGAACTATCGAAGCTGACGTTGAAAACAGCAAGCTGATCGTAAACGGTAAAGAAATCCGCGTAACAGCAGAACGCAACCCGGCTGATTTGAAGTGGGATGCAGTAGGTGCTGAATACGTAGTAGAATCTACTGGTTTGTTCCTGACTCAGGAAAAGGCTCAGGCTCATATCGAAGCTGGTGCTAAATATGTAGTTATGTCAGCTCCTTCTAAAGATGATACTCCGATGTTCGTTTGCGGTGTAAACGAAAAGACTTATGTTAAAGGTACTCAGTTCGTTTCTAACGCTTCTTGTACTACTAACTGTTTGGCTCCTATCGCTAAAGTTCTGAACGACAAATGGGGTATCACAGACGGTTTGATGACAACTGTTCACTCTACAACTGCAACTCAGAAGACTGTTGACGGTCCGTCTATGAAGGACTGGAGAGGTGGCCGTGCTGCTTCCGGCAACATCATCCCTTCTTCTACAGGTGCTGCTAAGGCTGTAGGTAAAGTTATTCCTGAACTGAACGGCAAATTGACTGGTATGTCAATGCGTGTTCCGACTTTGGACGTTTCTGTTGTTGACTTGACAGTTAACTTGGCTAAACCGGCTACTTACGCTGAAATCTGCGCTGCTATGAAGGAAGCTTCTGAAGGCGAACTGAAAGGCGTACTGGGTTACACTGAAGATGCAGTTGTTTCTTCTGACTTCTTGGGTGACACTCGTACTTCTATCTTCGATGCTAAAGCTGGTATCGCTCTGACAGATACATTCGTAAAGGTTGTTTCTTGGTATGATAACGAAATCGGTTATTCTAACAAGGTTCTTGACCTGATCGCTCACATGGCATCTGTAAACTGCTAATCAAAACAAGATTACATAGTTTGAAAGCCGCATCTTTCGAGGTGCGGCTTTTTTTGTATATCTTTGCATCACTATGGATGCCTATCAACTTATCACTGTTTTAGGGCCGACTGCTTCCGGCAAAACCACATTTGCCGCAGCACTTGCCGCCCGGCTGGACACGGAGATCATCAGCGCCGACTCCAGACAAATCTACCGTTCGATGGATATCGGGACCGGAAAGGACCTGGCAGACTATACGGTAAACGGGAAAGCGATTCCTTACCATCTAATCGACATCTGCGATCCGGGATATAAATATAACGTATTCGAATATCAGCATGATTTCTTCCGGGCTTATGAAGCAATCCGGAAAACAGGGAAACTGCCGATTTTATGCGGTGGTACGGGCATGTACATAGAAGCCGTCCTGAAAGGATATAAGCTTTTGGATGTACCCCAGAACCCTGAGTTGCGAGAGTCCTTGAAAGACAAGTCGCTTCCCGAACTGGAACAGATACTTGCCGGCTACAAGGTCCTCCATAACAAGACAGATGTGGATACCGCCCAACGGGCCATCCGGGCAATCGAAATAGAAGAATATTATAAAAACGAAGCGCCGGATGCCAATGAATATGATCCGGTTGACAGCCTGATCATCGGCATCGACATAGACCGGGAGCTACGCCGCGAAAAGATTTCCCGCCGCCTGCGTGACCGCCTGGATGAAGGAATGGTGGACGAGGTGCGGAAGCTCATAGATTCGGGAGTCAAGCCGGAAGATCTTATCTACTACGGGCTGGAATATAAATATCTTACTTTATATATAATCGGCAAACTGTCTTATGAGGAAATGGTTTCCCAACTGGAAATCGCCATACACCAGTTTGCCAAACGACAAATGACCTGGTTCAGGGGCATGGAACGCCGGGGAAGCACCATCCATTGGATAGATGCGACATTGCCGACAGAAGAAAAGATAGAGATGGCATTGGAGTTACTGAATTTATAGAGATATTTGAACCTTTAAATGGTGATTTATCGGTATATAATAAAAATAATGGCGATCCGTAGGGGCGGGGTTCTACTCCGCCCATGTAATCAAGCCATGGGCAGAGCAGAGCCCTGCCCCTACGAAACGACAATCATTTTGCATAACCATGTCATCCATGTTTTAGATAAATCAGTATTTACAAATCAAACCTGTTGAATTTTGAAACAAAACAATTTATATACATTGCTATGATAACAGTTAATGATTTAAAGAATAAAGATAATTTCTTTCTGATGGCAGGTCCCTGCGTAATAGAAGGAGAAGATATGGCACTGCGTATTGCAGAGAAAGCTGTCGGCATCACGAATAAACTGAATATCCCGTATGTATTCAAAGGATCATACCGGAAAGCTAACCGCTCGCGGCTGGATTCCTTCACTGGCATAGGTGATGAGAAAGCGCTGAAAATTCTCCGTAAGGTAGGCGAAACGTTCGGCATCCCGACCGTAACCGATATTCATGAAACGGCTGAAGCGGCAATGGCTGCCGAGTATGTGGATGTCCTGCAAATCCCGGCTTTCCTCTGCCGGCAAACAGACTTGTTGGTCGCTGCTGCCAAGACGGGAAAGATTGTCAATATCAAAAAGGGACAGTTCCTCTCACCGGGAGCCATGCAATTTGCCACACAAAAAGTGGCCGATGCAGGAAATGAAAACATCATGATTACGGAAAGGGGCACAACTTTCGGCTATACGGATCTGGTTGTCGATTATCGGGGCATTCCTCAAATGCAGCAGTTCGGCTATCCCGTTATCATGGATGCGACCCACTCTCTGCAACAACCCAACCAAACTTCAGGCGTGACAGGCGGACTCCCTGCTCTGATCGAGACGATAGCCAAAGCAGCCATTGCCGTTGGTGTTGACGGACTATTCATCGAAACCCATCCGAAACCCTCCAAAGCCAAATCCGACGGTGCGAATATGCTGCAACTCGACTTATTGGAAGGACTGCTAATTAAGTTGGTGAGGATACGGGAAGCGGTCAGGGGTTATTGACCATTGAGAATTGACAATTGACAATTAAAGTGCGAAACAAAAAATTGTCAATTGTCAATTATATCACCCCATCTTGCTTATTTTCTTGAGCTTGTCTTCGTCTATCAGTTTGATCTTTCGACCATCGATTGCGATAATGTGCTCAGCAACAAATGTAGACAATGTACGGATTGCATTAGACGTCGTCATGTTTGAAAGATTGGCTAAATCTTCGCGAGAAAGATAAATACTTAATGTCGCCCCATCTTCCTCCAAACCGTAACTGTCTTTCAGGAATAACAAGGATTCTGCCAAACGACCTCGGATATGTTTCTGAGTAAGGTTGACTGTTCGCTCGTCAGCAATTCCCAAATCAAGAGAAAGCTGGCGGATAAAGAACATGGCAAGGTTCGCATTGCCCATTAAAAGATCCGTAACAACAGTCATCGGAATCAGGCATACCGTCGAAGCTTCAAAAGCGGAAGCATTCGTCAAGTAATTTTCCTGAGCAAAGTTTGCCCGGTAGCCAAAGTATTGCACCGGTTTAATCATCCGAATGATCTGGCTTCGTCCGCCAACACCTTCTTTAAAGATTTTAACCTTGCCTTTTAATAAGCACATCATGTCTCTCGGTTCGTCGCCCTCGCAATATATCAACTCGTTACGTTTGAAATGCTGGATCGTCGAATTATTACGGAGAACATCCCGCTCTTTTTCGGTCAGGACTCTCCACACTTCTGCCAAACTGGCCGATAGATCGACCTCTTCTTTTTGTTGTTTAACCACGACTGCTATATAACATACTTATGAAGCACAAATGTAATACTTTTCTTTTAAAAGGTGAATAAGTTTAATATGATAAATTAATAAAATCAGAACATTTTTACTCTCTTTCACCCGGAATTTCGATTTTATTCGTTACGTTTGTAAAGAAAGAGATGATAATTTGTTGAAAAAGCATTTTAAAATAATCATTCTGCTTTTTATCGCAGTAAATGCCTTAGCTAACCCTGATGGTAGTTATGGAAATCTTTTATTGTTGGGCCGGTCTCCTAAAACAGCATCCTCCCAGCAAGGGGATTCTATTATGAAGAAGGTGATCAAACATGCCGACAAATACAAGACAATCGTTTCGCGGTACGAAGCGGAAATATATATCAAAGGCAAGGCGGAAATCCTCAAACAAAATTTCTTGATGCGTTTCGCCCACCATCTTTTCCCGGTAGACCGAAAGAACAAGGATATGATCTTCGAGATGGTCAGCCACTCCAAATTCAACACTCCGAACAACTACTTGCACAGCTTCGAAGCGATAAACGGGAACAGCATCCCCAACGGTACAAAGCAGCAGGAAGTCTTGACGTTCCTGAATCTGAATGTCTATTCGCCAACCATCTACAACGAAGGAATCATCATGCCGGTAGCCCATGAAGCATTCAAATACTACAACTTCAACCTGGAAAGCATCGAAATAACCGACAACCTGAAAATCTATAAGATACGTTTCATGCCCAAGCTATGGAGCCAAAAACTCATTTGCGGGGATCTGTACATCACCGACAAAGACTGGCACATCGACAAGATCGACGTAAACGGACGTTTTTCCTTTGCCGAATTTAACCTGGTCATGACATTCGGACGGGATTACCGCCATTTCATCCTGCCGCAAAAGGCAGACCTCTTTCTCCGGTACCATGTGCTGGGAAATGCCATCGCCAGTTACTATCATACGTCATTCAAATACGAAGCCGTTGAATGGGTTGAAGAAGACTATGAGGATAAAAAACACCACTCTCTCGACCTGACCGGATATTACCAACTGTCTTCCGATACGATCCCGATCCTCAGCGACAGCAGCTACTGGAAGAAAAAACGGGACATTCCACTGACGCAGGAAGAAGAAAAAAAATATGAAAAGACAATCATCAGGACAACTCAAGCCGGCGACACAAGCAACATTCAGAAATACCTGAAAATAACAGAACGCCTGACCAACACCATCAACCTGGATTACAAAACAACTCGTCTGAAATACTCCGGTATCCTGAATCCTTTCCAGTTGGGCTATTCCGGGCGGAACGGTATCACCTACAGGCAACAACTCCGTTTCAGCAAGACTTTCAATAAGGACCGCCAGTTGCGTTTCCGACCGGAAGTCGGTTTCGTATTTAAACGGAAAGAATTTTTCTTCAAGTTCGAGGGAGACTGGGAATATCTCCCGGAAAAACAAGGTGCCTTGAGCCTCAGCCTCGGAAACACCAACCAGGGATATTCATCCAGGATCATGAACGAAATCAACGAACAGCTGAAAGACTCCGCCTTCAATTTCAAGGACCTGGACCAGGAATACTTCAAGCACTATTATATAGAACTCAAGAACCGGATCGAACTGTTCAACGGTTTCCAAATGACGGCCAGAATTTCCTATCACCGTCGCATGCCCACCCGAAAAAGCACCATAAGTTTAGGAAACGGCGTTACGGAGATCATCAACGAAAACTATCACGATTTTATCCCTACAATCGGTTTTTCCTACACCCCCAGACAATACTACTGGATGGACGGTTACCGGAAAGAATATCTCTACTCCTACTATCCGACCGTCTCCATCGAATTCGGGCGGGCCATACCAGGCGTATGGAAAAGCAGCGGCAATTACGGACGTGTGGAAGCCGATATCCACCAGAGCATTTATCTGGGCTTGTCGCGCCGGTTCAACTACCATATCAGCGGAGGATTCTATACGGCCCAAAAGTCAACCTACTTTGCCGACTACCGGTATTTCACACGCCACAACTTTCCCGAATCATGGGGAGGGGATGATTTCGGGGGCGTCTTCCACCAGCTAAGAAACGTGTGGTTCAATGCTTCCGACAAATATGTCCAGACACATGTCATGTACGAAAGCCCGTTCATGCTTTTCCAACTATTCAAACCGGAGGCCACCAAACATGTCATCTCCGAACGTTTTTACCTCAGCCAGTTATGGATGCCGGTCAAACCCAGCTACACGGAAATCGGATACGGTTTCGGTAACCATATCTTCAACGTAGCCGCTTTCGTCGGGTTCGACAAATTAAAATATGACGGGATCGGATTCAAGTTTGCGTTCGAACTCTTCCAATAGGTTCAGAACTGTGGACGGACAATCCGAATACCGCAGTTGCGCTTGATGCCTTGCACATACTCCTGCAAGGGTTCTTCGTTCACGATCACTCGCTTTTGGGTGGTCGAGGCATGGATAAAAGTAAGTTTATCTCCTTCCCGGCAGATAATGCCGACGTGTGAGATATCCAGCCCTTTCACCGTCGTGACAAAACAAACGATATCGCCATTCCTGATTTGACCGGCATGCGCATTGATTTCATCCTGCGGGATATAATAGTGCGGACGGGCGCTGATTTCCTTTTCCTTCGCCGCCATTATCGCGATACGTTCCGGATTGCCTTTCAACTGCTTGTAGCTATCGGGGTGTGTGGACATAAAGGACAGGTCGAGCTGAAGCGGCCGCCCCCCGATCTCTTTCGTGACATCCTTCAGATAACCTTTCTTTTCGTTTTCATATATCCAGTCGGCCGTATAATGAAGACGATCCGTATAATAGAGTGTCGCATTGCCGGAATTCCGGTAACGCATCTCTTTCAAGACTGAAGCATACCCGTCAAATGTGAGGCGATGTTTGACAGACCAGACCAAAGCGGTCGTATTCTCTACCAAAGTCATACAATCCAGACCACGCAGGTTGACCACCAGTCTTTCGGGAACATCCTCCAATGTCCCTGCCACATAAGGAGTTTCCAAGAAGAAACGGGCGGTCTCCACCATCAGGTCACCTGTAGGCAAAGCCGCTTCCTCTTTCATTGCGGCACAATAACGTTCGTAAATGTCCTTATCCTCCTGGGCTTTCCCGGACAAGGAGAGAAAGGCTAAAAAGAATAAATAAAATAGTGTTCGTTTCATTTCTTGATTCAAATTCAATCCTTCTTTGCCGCCAACAGGTCTTCCAACTTCACCAACTCGTCACGGAACTGCGCAGCTTCGATAAAGTCCAGCTTCTTGGCCGCCTCCATCATCTGCTTCTTCGTCCGTTCGATCGCTTTTTCAAGCTGTTTACGGTTCATATACTGAACTACCGGATCTGCAACCAGACTGGGCTCCGGTTCCACGTAAGCATACGGTTCGCCGGTAGACGGTTGTTGTTTCTCCGCTACCAGGGAAACACTGTTTTTAATGACCTGCTTAGGTGTAATACCATGTTTTTCGTTATAAGCGAGCTGTTTTTCACGCCTGCGGGCCGTTTCGTCCATCGTCAGGCGCATGCTGTCTGTTATCTTGTCAGCGTAGAAGATTACCTTCCCGTTCACATTTCGGGCGGCACGCCCGGCTGTCTGCGTCAGCGAACGGTGCGAGCGCAGGAAACCTTCCTTATCGGCATCTAAGATGGCAACCAAAGAGACTTCCGGCAAGTCAAGCCCTTCACGCAGCAGGTTGACACCGATCAGCACATCGAACAGCCCTTTCCGCAAATCGTCCATGATCTGAATGCGCTCCAACGTATCGACATCGCTATGGATATAGTTGCAACGGATTCCCATGCGTGTCAGGTATGTAGTCAGTTCCTCCGCCATACGTTTCGTCAAGGTCGTCACCAGTACCCGTTCGTCTACAGCGGCACGTTGCGTGATCTCCTCCATCAGGTCGTCGATCTGGTTCAGCGTCGGACGCACCTCGATAACCGGGTCGAGCAAGCCAGTCGGACGGATCACCTGGTCCACCACGATCCCTTCGCTCTTCGCCAGCTCGTAGTCGGCAGGCGTCGCACTCACGTAAATCGCCAGCGGAGTCAGCGACTCGAACTCATCGAATGTCAACGGGCGGTTATCCATCGCTGCCGGCAGACGGAAACCATAATCCACCAGGTTTTTCTTTCGGGAATAATCACCTCCGTACATCGCCCGTATCTGCGGAATCGTCACGTGGCTCTCATCGACCACCAACAGAAAGTCTTTCGGGAAATAATCGAGCAGGCAGAAAGGCCGTTCGCCCGCCTGTCTACCGTCGAAATAGCGGGAATAGTTCTCGATACCGGAGCAATGCCCCAGTTCGCGTATCATTTCCAGGTCGAACGTGACACGCTCATACAAACGTTTCGCTTCGTAAGGCTTGCCTATCTCCCGCAGGTAATTCACTTGCGTCCCCAGATCGACATCGATCTGTCCGATAGCGGTGTTGATACGTTCCTGGGTGGTCACGAAGAGGTTGGTCGGATAGATATTCAGTTCATCCTGCTCGTCTATCTCCTGCCCGGTCTGCGGATCGAACGAAGAGATACGGTCTACCTCGTCATCCCAGAACTCGATACGATAGGCTGCTCCGTCAAAAGTTTCGATAGCCGGAAAAATATCAACCGTATCGCCGTTTACACGAAAGCAGCCTCTGTTGAACTCTATTTTATTATTGACATAAAGGGCATCCACGAAACGACGCAACAGTTTATCCCGGTCTATCCGCATTCCCTTCTCCAGATGCACCACCTTCTCGGCAAAAGCTGTCGGGTCTGCCATGCCATACAGGCAGGAGACAGACGAAACGACAATGACATCCTTCCGCCCCGACAACAGCGAAGCGGTTGCACGCAGGCGAAGTTTATCGATCTCGTCGTTGATCTGCAAATCCTTTTCTATATAGGTGTCCGTCGTCGGCAGGTAAGCCTCCGGCTGGTAATAATCGTAATAGGAGACGAAATATTCGACGGCATTGTTCGGGAAAAAGGCCTTGAACTCACTGTACAACTGGGCAGCGAGGGTTTTGTTATGACTCAGGATCAAGGTCGGCTTCTGCACTTCCTTGATCACATTGGCGATAGTAAAAGTCTTTCCGGACCCTGTCACCCCTAATAAGGTCTGGAAAGGCACACCATTCTTTATACCGTCAGACAAAGCTGCTATCGCTTCCGGCTGATCGCCTGTCGGACTGAATGGAGAAGATAATTCAAAATTCATTCTTTATTTAATAGGTTATACAGTTACGCATTCAGGGAAATCCGGCCCTTCGTTTTACCGGAGTAACTCGTCCAACGAGAGATAACCAAACTGCATCTCGTCGTTCATGCTCAACAGCAAACGTTTATTGCGATCGTCATAGCAAAGCCTGACCACAGGACGGCCGACATCAAGCGTCTTCAGATAATTACCATCCAAATCGAATACCAGCAACAGAGAAGCCGTAAATCCGTCTTCCTCCTGACGATGTTTTCCGGAATAAGCCGTCACGATCTTGTCACCGCAAAACACGCCATCGATATGTTGATAGACATCATTCCACTCGCCATGCCGCCATACCGGACCATAAACATTGTATTTCAGATTTCCATCCAAATCACAGATCGTCAGCAGGTCGTCCCGCGAATAAACATCCACATAGATGCCATGCTCCATCGAAACGATGCAAGCCGCTCGTTTCTTTTTAATCTCAGGATGTTCGTAGGGCATCAGACGGACTTTCCCCGTCTGCATATTCCAACATCCGACAGCAGTTTTGAAATCATTTGTCCCGATCGGGACGATCGTCCTACCGATACAAAGCGTGTCGGAAACATAGACGACATCGCTCGGCACACGGTCTTCCGGGAAAGTACATTTGACCGCAGGCATATAGTCGGGATTGACCAGCAGGCTATCCAAGACATAGGTGTACAATTTCATCCGAGCATTATCAGGGAAGTAGAAACACCCCTTTTGTTCATTCATAATCAACACTCCGGGATTGGCTATCTCTCCCGGCCCCTGTCCTTTGTTTACCGTACTCAAAACAGGTTTATAGGTAAACCTGTCGAACAGGTGCACGATCTTATCGATAGCCGTCCAATTATACTCGACGACAATTAAATAATCGCCCAGCACATACAGTTGATTGTTATTGCCGACCAGCACGTCTCCGGTCCCGATCTCCACCACCTTGTCCAGCACATCGACCACTTTGTCCCGGCTTTTCTGATATTTTTCCTGCACCGGCGGTTGCGTACAAGACAAGCCCAGCACCATCAAGCCCCAAATCACCCCGCTCCATCGGCTCATTCCATCTTTCCTTTCATTATTCAAGTTGTTTAGGTATAACCATCCAGAGGATCAGGTAAGCGATCACACCGGAAAACACCGTAAAGATACTTAATAATATATACCCGATACGCACTAATGTAGGGTCCCAACCGAAATAATCGGCGATACCCGCACAAACACCTGCTATCATCCCGTTATTCGAACGGTAAAGTTTTTTAGGTTCTTCCATTGTTCTTTCGTTTTTTATTGTTTATCCTTTATTTTACGTTACAAATATACTTATAATACTCGATAACTATACAACACATAGCTGTTCGGTTCCGAAAGGGAAAAACGAATCCGCCCGTCCTTGTCGACCATACTGCGAAATGCTTTTCCTGCACCGAGAACCGGAGTAAATTCGACCTGTTCGCCCGGTTCGAAGAACGTATCCATATCGAATGACTCCTCCTTGTTAAACTCCCTGAACAACAGGAAATATCCTTTCTTGTCCTTCACGGACTGGAAACCACACCATGACTTACCCGAAGGCTCGTCTCCCACAGGAAAGACATATCCGGTATGGAAATCATGCTGTACCGTTTTATATTTCTTGATCACTTCGCCTGTCGGAAAAGCTTCGTCCGGCAAGTTAGCCGCTTCAAACCAGGCCAATGGCTGGGCTGCCATCGTTATTGCAAACAAATAATCGAATGAATAAGTTGACGGAGCGAATTTATCACCGGTATATTTCTCCTTGTTACGCCATTTGTTCAGGAATTCGATCTGCAACGACTGGGGAGCGACATAGCGCGACAGCATCCACAGGTTACGCAGCGACCAGTACGGATAATAGTTACCCCAATCCGTATAACGGTTTTCCAAAAAGATGTTTCCATATTCATTGAAGAAGAAATATCCTCCCCTTCGTCCGGCTGTCGCGTCCAGGTTCAAGACGGCTTTCCATCCGGTCGCTTCCATCACCCGGTTATAGAGACTGCGCAGACGGCTTTCTGCCAATTTGTTATCAAAAAAAGTCCCATCGATTTTAAAGGTACGGATACCATATTTCTCATACAAGGCGATCAGCGCATCAGCATCTTTCTGCCAATCGGCATAATCATGTTGTATGCTGGGATTGAACCAAAGACACACTTCGATTCCTAACTCTTTACCACGCTTCACGATAGGCGCCAGGCCATTCGGAAAACGGATCGGATCGGGTGTCCAGTAATCCGGGTTATCCCAAATATTCTTGAAACTGCCACCATAGGCAGAGTTTGCACTACGTCCGGCCTGCCATCCGTCATCGATCTGGAAATGAGTGATTCCCAACTTGGCTGCCAGTTCCAGTTCCTTCAGACAGAAAGCCTCGTTCACACGTGTGTCTTGTCCCCTGTCGCCCCAGGTATTCAGCATCACCATCTCGTCGCGGTCTTCGAGGAACGGGCGAATGCGCATCTGGTAATTACGAAGCGCCATCCGTTTCTGTTTCTCACCTGAACGGTAGGTTCCGGTCACATAGCTATAAGCCTTTGTCCACTCATCAGTCTTTATATCCGCACTGTCGACCCCCAAACCGACCATCCGGAAAGTTCCCTCGCTCACCAGATAATCACCACCCGGATAGTAGAGCTGCACATTTGACGTAGGCGCCTCTTTCAACATGAAAAAGCCGGCTTCTTTCTCCATATTCTCTGCAAACAGCAGATTGCCACGATAGAGACAATCCCGATAAGAAAGTGCATGAACAGGGCGAACCAATGTATTAAAACGGTCGGTGACGTCAAAAAACTCCACTGCCTCCAACTGCCAGTGCTTTCCTTCCAGCATAAGCTGTTCCATCACCGGGACATTCCCGCCTTGCGAATTTTGCGTCAGTTTTTCTATATTCTGCAAGTCGGCAGGATTATCCAACGCCTTTATCCATTTCTGCGAAGCCTGTCCTTTCAGATACAATTCGCAGGCGATGGCTGGACAACCAGGATATATCTTGAGAATTTTCCTCACCTGCAAATTCCCGGCTTTATACTCCACCGTTGCACGCAGATGGTTTGTATATTGCAAAGAAGCAGGTACTTCCTCTATCCGGACAGAAGCTTCGCTCCCCTCCTTTTCCTCGCCGGGGAGGGAGAGGTCTGGCTGATTGTTCCGAAGCCGCCAAACCAAGCCATTCCCTTTATCTTCCAGTTTACAAGTAATCAGATTGCCGTTATTCCAGAGCCAGCTACGCTTGATCAAACTGTTTTCGATTGTCAGCGTGTCTTGTTTCAACTCTATCTTACAATCTTCCGCCACCTTCTTATATGATTGGACTGCAAAAGTCGGAGCGGTCAAAAATAATGAGAACAGGGTTACCCCCAACAACTGTTTTTTCATATTGATATTGAAATATTATAAATGGTTTCCTTACAGGTAGGCAGACACCTTCTTGCGGTCCGTTTCGACCGTCTCGAACTCGGAGGATACGATACTGCTTCCCATCGGGACATTCTCGTTCCGGTATTCCATCTTGCTGTAGACGATGCTGCGCGCGGATGTATGGAACTCCTTCGCTCCAGTTTCCGCTTCGATACGAGCGATGTTATTCTCCCGAACCCCGCATCCTGGCATGATAATGATGCGTCCTGCCGCACGTTTCACCAGTTCGGCAATGAGGGGAATCCCTTTCACGGCATCGGACTGCTGACCGGAAGTCAGGATACGGTCGCAACCTAATCCAATCAACTGCTCCAAAGCGGCAAAGGGGTCTCGGCAAACATCAAAAGCGCGATGGCAGGTGACAGACAGCGGCTTGGCAGCCTCGATCAGCCGGCGCATCAAAGGGACATCGATATCCCCGTCTTTCGTCAGGCAACCAAAGACCACACCGTGCACCTTCAACTGTTTGCACAGTTCGATATCCAACAACATCGACTGAATCTCTGCCGGTGTATAGAGAAAGTCGCCTCCACGCGGACGAATAATCACATTTATATCGATAGACGAAGTGAGTACTTGTGCCGTCCGGATCTCCCCGTAGCTGGGAGTCGTCCCCCCTTCCGGAATACCGGCACAAAGTTCCACACGCTTAGCCCCTCCGGCTTCTGCTTCCACACAGCTTTGCGCGGAGTTTGCACAAATTTCGATAACACGAGTCGGTTTCATAAGAATCTTACCTTTATTGTTTCTATTAGTCACAAAGATAAAACTATTATGCGAAACTTTTCTATACTCCCAATCTATACGTAAGGACATCACCCTAAATAGTTTCCCAATACACCAAAAAAATCAGAAGGTCGCTTTGGCTAATTTGACGGATTTTCTACTTTTGTACCCCCAAAGATAAACAGGTTATCATGAAATCAGAAGCTTACAAAGGGCATTTGGCCATGCTGATGGCAAACGTATTGTGGGGATGTATGTCGCCCTCTTCCAAAATTGTCTTATCCAGTGGATTAGTAAATGCAGTCTCTCTAACGACCTTCCGAATGTTGGGCGCAGCAATCGTATTTTGGATCGCATCGATCTTCACCCGTAAGGAACATGTTCCTCATGAAGACTTGAAACATCTGTTCTTCGCCGCCCTCTTCGGAATCGTATTCAACCAGGGAACCTATATATTCGGCGTGTCGTTGACTTCACCTATAGACGCAACGATCGTTGCCACTTCCACGCCCATCATCACCATGGTCATCGCCGCTTTCTATTTGAAAGAGCCGATTACGGGAACAAAGATACTCGGTATCTTTGTCGGAGCGGCAGGTGCCCTGACACTTATATTGAGCGGACAGCAGGCGGCTACAACCGGGAATGGCAGCAGTAACGTGTGGGGGGATATCCTTTGCCTGATCGCACAATGCAGTTTTTCAATTTATGTAGTTGTCTACAAAGGACTGATCGGACGGTACTCACCGGTGACGCTGATGAAATGGATGTTCACCTATTCGGCAATCTGCACGATTCCCTTCTCCTACAACAGTGTCGCAAGCATCGACTTCGCCACTCTGCCCCTGAATATCTACCTGAACATTGCGATTGTCGTATTGGGAGGAACATTCTTCGCTTACCTTCTCGTCCCGATCGGCCAACGGATTTTACGCCCGACAGTTGCGACCATGTACAATTATGTCCAGCCGATCATCGCATCCATCATTACGGTTATAGTCGGCCTGGATACGTTCGGATTGATGAAAAGCATTGCAATCGCGTTAGTATTCCTTGGAGTTTATATCGTTACACGAAGTAAATCAAGGGAACAGCTAAAACAGCTAAAAGGTGAAAAGTGAAAGCGACTTCGCATCCTGTTAATAATTCGGCAGAAAGTCGAAACTACTTTCAACGTTCTACACTCAACTGCTCCATCGCTTTCCAAAGGGGATCTGCAGGCACAGGAGCGACAATACTGACCGGTTGTTTCGATACAGGATGGATGAATTCGGCACTGCGGGAATGCAGGCTGATGCCGCCGTCCGGATTGGAACGGGGAAAACCGTATTTCAAATCGCCTTTGATAGGGCACCCCATCTTGGCAAGTTGGCAACGAATTTGATGATGACGGCCTGTCTTCAGGTCTATAGCCAACAAATAATAGTTGTCTGAGCGGGCAATCAGCTTATAATGCAAGATTGCTTTCTTGGCATTCGGGCGTTCCGTGTCGTAAGCATAGCTTTTGTTTTGCTTCTCGTTGCGGACCAACCAATTTACCAACTCGCCCTCTTCTGCCGGCGGGCAGTTCTTCACGATAGCCCAATAAGTCTTCTTCACCTCGCCAACCCGGAACATCTCGTTCAGACGGGCGAGCGCCTTGCTCGTTTTGGCAAATAACACGACACCGCTGACCGGGCGGTCCAAACGATGCGTAACACCGACAAAAACATTTCCAGGCTTACAATATTTTTCTTTCAGCCATACCTTCAGCATGTCCGAAAGAGGAGTATCACCGGTTTTATCTCCTTGTACAATCTCACGGCAAGTCTTGTTCACCGCTATGATATGATTATCTTCGTAAATAACCTCCATGAGTTCAGATTTATGATTTATGATTTATAATTTATGATTTATATTGGTGATGTTTGAAATCATAAATTATAAATCATAAATTTATTTACATATTCATGCCGCCATCAACTTGGATCACCTGGCCTGATACATAAGAAGACATATCGGAAGCCAGGAATGTAGCGATGTTTGCCACATCTTCAGGCGTACCGCCACGACGCAGAGGAATCTTCTTTGCCCATTCGGCCTTTATTTCTTCCGGCAGACCGGCTGTCATATCGGTAATAATGAAGCCCGGAGCGATTGCATTGGCACGGATACCGCGTGAACCCAGTTCCTGTGCGATAGACTTAGCCAAACCAATCATACCAGCCTTGGATGCCGAATAGTTACTCTGGCCGGCATTGCCGTGTACACCTACAACGGAAGCCATATTGATAATGCTGCCCGAACGCTGTTTCATCATCACCGGAGTACAAGCATGGATAAAGTTGAAAGCCGATTTCAGGTTGACACCGATAACAGCATCCCATTGGCCTTCGCTCATACGCATCATCAGACCGTCTTTCGTGATACCCGCATTGTTCACAAGGATATCCACACGGCCGAAATCCTTTACGATTTCAGCTACGACATTGTGTGTTTCTTCGAAATTGGCAGCGTTGGAAGCATAGCCTTTTGCTTTAACACCCAATGCTTCGATTTCTTTCTGGGTAGCCAGACCATTTTCATCAATCACCAAATCCGTGAATGCGATGTTTGCTCCTTCAGAAGCGAACTTCAATGCAATCGCCTTACCAATACCACGTGCGGCACCGGTAACAATTGCTACTTTACCTTCTAATAATTTCATATTAATTCCAATTTAAATTCAACACTTGATCAAGCATGCACCCGTAGAATAGCCACCGCCGAACACGGTAATGGCCACCAGGTCACCATTCTTGAAACTATGATCATTTTGGGCGTATACCAGTGCAGAGCTTACCGAACCGGTATTTCCCAATTCTTCAATATTATGCAGAAATTTCTCTTCCGCCAAATTGAGCTGTTTAGCTATATTGGACATGATACGCATATTGGCCTGATGACCGATGAAATATGTCAGGTTGTCCAACGTATAGCCATTCTTTTCCAACAGATAGAGCACGTTCTTCGGCATATAGGTGCAAGCCTGGATAAACACATCGCGTCCTTCCGGCATCATGATGCCGCCGTCTCGCGGACGAAGATGAACCGCATCCGGTGCCTTGCCCAGGTAACCGAGTCCTTGTGTATATACTTCTACAATTTCGGAATCCTTTTCCGAAATGCGCTCTTTCGAAATGAAGAAAGCTGCTGCCGCATCGCCCCAAAGATGGCCTGCTTTCGGATCTGTTTCGTTATAGTAGGCAGAGTTCTTGTCGGCAGAAAGGACCAATGCTTTTGTCGCTTTTCCCATGGCAAAATATCCTTCCACAACTTCCAGCGCATTCAAAAATGAAGAACAGGCGGAAGAAAGATAGAGCGCTTTTGCATTTTCAATATTGAATTCATGCTGAGCAAGATGAGCCGCAGTCGCTACCGTATCGTACGGAGAATAAGAGGCTGAAATAATCAAATCCACATCCGTAATATCATACGGTAATTTAGGTAGAGCGTTACGAACAGCTTCCATACTCATAGTATTGATATTTTCCTCCGCTTTCGCCTTAGACCGGGAACGAATCCCTGTACGCTGTTCAATCCATTCACTGGTTAGCCCGTTTAACTCTAAAAAATGTTGGTTATCGACCCGTTCTTCAGGTACATAAAACCCTGTTGCATTAATAAACATTCCTCAGTTTCGTGTTACTTTATCTTTATACCATTGAATATCAAATTCATTACATTATCTCTCCGTTTAATCCGCTGGCTGATATTATCCCCCATGATTCCACGTATGTACGGAACTTCCAACCCCTTCAAGGCATGGTGAAGGACGACCGCCGTAATCTCGGTATCAGGCATCGCAAAAATACCTTCCTTCACCCCGGCTTCCAAAATTCCCTGTATCAGTTCCGTCTCACGGATATCGAAATTCTTCCTGATCTTCTCCACCCGCCAAATATCACGAAAAAAATTAGCTTTCAATGTCCCGTTACGAAACACCAGCGCCTTGATAGCATCCAATCTTGCATAAAGAAACGTCATCAACTTCTCGTCTGCCGGTAAGTCTTTCGCCGCTACATCCTGCAGCATCTTGTATAGTTGGTCCAGCTCGGACTCGACTACAGCCAGATAAATTTCATTTTTACTTTTAAAATAGGTGTAAAGCGTGCGCCTTCCCTTTTTGGATGCCTGTGCAATATCGTTCATTGTCGTATTATCCACCCCCATGCGGGCAAACAATTGTCTGGCCACATCCACCAACATCTCACGTGTTTTAGAAACTGTCATCGGCATTCGTATTGCACATTTTGATTAAAACTGTGCGCAAAAGTACCGGGAAAAATAATAACTACCAAAAACATACTTACATTTTATCCAAACGAACCTTTATAATAGAGATATGGACCAATTGCTTGCTAAAAGAACGGGGTTATTCCCCCAAAATCGTTCCCGATATTTCTTCCAACTGAAAAATAAAGATGAAAAAACGAAGAAAATTGCCGAAAAATTTGTTTTCTTAAAAAGAAATCGTACTTTTGCACTCGCAATCAGGAAATGATAGCAACTATATCGCGGAGTGGAGCAGTGGTAGCTCGTTGGGCTCATAACCCAAAGGTCGTAAGTTCGAGTCTTGCCTCCGCAACTCATCAAGCCTTTGATTCTTTAGAATCGGAGGCTTTTTTACTTTCCCTAAAATTTATTAGACCTATTTAAATTTGAAATGAACTCTCCGGCACATTTGTTGTTATTCTATATATGTATTAAAAATCAAAAAAAGAAGTAGACTTAATAACATATATAAATATGGCTTATATAGATTATTACAAAATTTTGGGAGTAGACAAAAGCGCTTCGCAGGATGACGTCAAAAAGGCGTACAAAAAGCTTGCGCGGAAATACCATCCCGATTTGAATCCGAATGACCCCGATGCTCACCGCAAGTTTCAGGAAATAAATGAAGCCAACGAGGTGCTCAGCGACCCGGAGAAACGGAAGAAATACGACCAGTATGGAGAAAACTGGAAACACGCCGATGAATTCGAAGCCCAGCAACAGCAATATCGCCAATACCAGAACGGACAAGGCGGAGGAACCTACTGGAGCAGTTCAGGCGATGGAAGCGAATTCTCAGACTTCTTCGAACAGATGTTCGGAGGTATGGGTGGCAGAAGTGGACGCAGCAGTAGAAGCAGTTATAGTTTCCGCGGACAGGATTACACGACAGAGTTGCAGGTCTCTTTGTCAGATGCTGCCAAAACGCACAAACAGATCATCAGCGTAAACGGCAAGAACCTGCGTATCACAATTCCGGCAGGTATTGCCGACGGACAGACCATCAAGTTGAAAGGACAGGGCGGACCGGGTGTAAACGGCGGACCGGCAGGCGATTTGTATATCACCTTCCACATTCCGGAAGACAGTCGGTTCAAACGGGTAGGCGATGACTTGTACGTTACCGCTCCTTTAAATCTGTACACGGCAATTCTCGGTGGCGAGCAGATTGTCGAGACAATGGACAGCAAAGTCAAGCTCAAGATTAAACCGGGAACCCAAAACAACACGAAAGTGAGGTTGAAAGGAAAAGGTTTCCCTGTTTATAAGGAAGAAGGGAAGTTCGGTGACATGATAGTAACCTACTCTATCGACATCCCGACCAATCTGACGGACAAACAAAAAGATTTGTTCCGCGAAATACAAAGTCTTAATTAAAAAACGAGATTGTTATGCAAACAGATTTAATCATAGTCAATGAATACTGCCGGATATGCCATATCGAGCCATCGTTTCTCTACCTGCTGCAAAAAGGCGGCCTGATAGAGATCGATACTGTAGAAGGGGAAAGTTACCTGCCCGCCTCCCAATTGTATGACGTAGAACGATATACGCGTATGTATTACGACCTGTCTATCAACATAGAGGGAATAGATGCCATTCATCATTTACTGGGCCGGGTAGAGTCCTTGCAACAGGAGGTTAATCGGTTGAAAAGTAAACTGAGGCTATACGAAACAGAAAATCATGATTCGATAGAAGATTTATAAACTATCAAAATGCAGTTTATAAAGGCATCAGAGTCGGGGTACAAGAATATTTTACAATCTATTTGTAAATAAATTTGGATTATAAGAATATTTTTGTACCTTTGCACACGCAATCAGGAATGATAACAACTATATCGCGGAGTGGAGCAGTGGTAGCTCGTTGGGCTCATAACCCAAAGGTCGTAAGTTCGAGTCTTGCCTCCGCAACTTTTTGAGGAATAAGCATAAAAGGCGACGTACAGTCAATGTATGTCGCCTTTTTGTTATTTTACGGCATATCAAATGCTTAGCTTACTCTTCTACACGCAAAAATAATGTAGGGATGATACCTACATGTAGGGATGAACGCAAAAGTTTCAATAAATATTTTTCGTGAAACTAAAGTTTCAAATAGTTTCTGCCTTTGAAACCTTAGTTTCAACCGAGGAAACTTTTGTTTCATCGGTCGAAACTTTTGTTTCCTCGATTGAAACTTTTGTTTCGACCGCGAACACTTCAGTTTCGACCGCAGACACTTCAGTTTCGACCGCGAACACTTTTGTTTCGACCGCAGACATTTTTGTTTCAAAGCTTGAAAATAAGAAAGGTTTCCTTTTTTTATTTACCTTTGTTTCCATATAAAAAAGGAACATGAGTCAGATAGAATTGATCCTGAGCCGCCACGGCGAGACGGAAGAAAACAAACGACATATTATGCAAGGCCAACTTCCCGGCCACCTGTCGGAACAGGGTAAACAGCAGGCCGAGGCACTGGCTGAAATGCTGGACAAGGAAGAATTGGACGTGATCGTGTGCAGCGACCTCGCACGCAGTTATGACACGGCAATGGCCGTTGCCCGGCGGAAAGGATTACAACCGGTGGCGACACCCCTCCTTCGTGAAATGGACTGGGGCATATATACCGGAAAAATAGCGGATGAAATGGATTTTACGACACTACCCGAAAGCGTGGAGACTATAGACGCCTTGTATAAAAGAGCGGGGGATTTTGTCAATTTCCTGAAAAAGGAATTTCCGGGGAAACGGATTCTGGCAATCGGACATGGCGGCTTCAATCGTGCCATCATCGCGCAGTTAGAGAAACTGCCTACGGAGAAGATACTGACTTTACCGATCATGAAGAACACGGCATGCCTGCGTTTCACGCTGCCGTAATCTTCAGATGGTCTATTTTTTCAGCAATATGCTTTTATATCTGGGGATGAACTACACAGAAAGTACCCGATGATTTGCTAACTAACTTATCATCACAATAAATCTCACATTCACAAAAGTGGAGATGTCTTCCCGGTTTCACCACATAGCCTTTTGCAATCAATTCTTCTCCCCAAGCCGCCCGTAAAAAGGATATTTTAAGTTCGGCGGTCAGTACGTCGCGATCCAAAGGCAGCATCGTGTAAGCGGCAAAACCGGCAATCGTATCGGCAAGAGCTGCCAGGACACCCCCATGAATAACACCGCTATACTGCCGCTGTTCATCGTGCAAAGGCATGCGGGCCTCTACCCTTCCCTCTTCCACCACCGTAAAATCAATTCCTAAATGATTGACATACGGATTCGTATTCACACGGCTTATCAGCCGTTCCTTTACTTCCTGATCCATATATTATATTATCCGGTTCTTTAAATCCTTAGCGAAAGGTGATCGTACAATTTTCCAGGCTGTCGATAATGGCAAGGCTCTCCACACGAACATTCGCTGCATTCAGCACATCGCGTCCTTTTTGAAATGCCTTTTCAATGATAAAGCCCATTCCTTCCAACTTGGCTCCAGACTGTTTCACCAGGTCAAGTACTCCCATAGCTGCATTGCCATACGCCAGGAAGTCATCTATAAAGAGAATGTGGTCGTCGGGGGTCAGAAAGTTATTACTGATACACACCGTATAATCGCGGTCTTTCGTAAACGAATGAACAACGGTAGACAACATATTCTCCATCGTCTTCGGCTGTTTTTTCTTTATGAAAACAACCGGCAGATGCATGATATATCCCACCATGATAGCCGGAGCGATGCCACTTGCTTCTATCGTCACAATTTTATTGATATCTGTATCCCGAAAACGGTAAATAAATTCTTCTGCCACTTTATAAAGCAACATCGGATCCATCTGATGATTGATAAAACTGTCAACCTTTAAAATTCCACCCGGAAAACATCTGCCATCCTGCAGAATACGTTGTTTAAGTAATTCCATTTTTATTCTGTTTTATCTTCTTTGACTCGTATCAATACATTCGCGAAAATAGCGGCAAGCCCTCCGGTCGTGATCCCGGAAGAAAAGATGCCTTTTATAGCTTCAGGTGCCGTATTCAGGATATCCGGCATCAGCTCCACCCCTAAACCAAGCGAAAGACTGACTGCCAAAACCAAAGTCGCTTTCCGATTTATTTCCTGCGAGGCGATAATCCGTATGCCGGCAGCCGCAACCGTACCGAACATCAACAAAGTCGCCCCACCCAGCACGGGATCCGGCATCAAGGAAAAGACTACTCCGACAATCGGGAACAGTCCCAGCAGCACCAGCATACCGGCAATATAATATCCGACATACCGGCTGGCAACTCCCGTCAACTGGATAATACCATTATTCTGTGCAAAGATCGAATTGGGAAAAGAGTTGAAAACTCCGGCAATAAAGGAGTTTACCCCATCCGCCAGCACACCCCCCGAAACACGCTTCAGGTAGCCCTCTCCTTCTATTGACTTACCTGAAATCATCGAGTTGGCCGTCACATCGCCGGTAGCCTCGATCGCCGTAATCAGATACACCAGACCAATAGCGACAAAGGCGGAAAAATTCAGGTCCAAACCATATTTGAAAGGCATCGGGATATTGAATCCCATCAAACTTTGCGAAGAAGCGGCTGCCATATCGACCATACCGAGAAAGTAAGCCAGCACATAACCGATACACAATCCCAACACAATCGAACTCATACGAAGGTATTTGTTCTTGCACCGGTTAAAGAACAAGACACTCAATAATACTATCGCAGCCACCCCTATATTCCGGATGCTTCCGAACGTTCCGTTATCCATCGCGCCATACCCGCCGCCACAAGAAACGACTCCTACCTTGATCAGGCTAAGCCCGATCAGCAGCACCACGATACCCGATACCAGCGGAGTAATGATGGACCGCATATACTTAAATGTCCGGCTAATCACCATCTCGATCGGAGCAGCCGCAATACACGCCCCGAATATAAGAGGTAATCCACCTGCCAACCCTGCCGTTATGATCGGGCCGATAAAAGAAAAACTCGTCCCTTGGATACAAAGCAACTTCGCTCCTACCGGACCAATCCGACGACATTGTATGAATGTCGAGACACCGGAAGCAAAAAGAGCCATCGAAACCAAGAAACCGGTCGTTTCAAGATCCAGTTTCAAGGCACCGGCAATAATCAACGGCGGAGTAATGATCGCCACAAAGATCGCTAACAAATGTTGTAAAGCAGCAAACATTGCTTCCTTAAAAGGAGGACGGTCGTCTATACCGTAAATCAGATCGGTTTTTCCAACTGGCTTAATCGTTTCATCCAGTTCTTTCGGGTTCAAATTCATACTTCTATACGTCTGTTACAAATTCAATTCTTTTAATGTTTCCCCTTTCGTATTCAGCACACGAAGAGTCATTTGTTTTCCTTTCTTCTGCAAAACCATCACCGTAGCGCCATCCATCCGGTAACCGCCTCCCACGATGACAGGATAACCGTTGCCATTCGCACCTTTGGGAATATAAGCAAAACGATGAGTGTGCGCATTTAGACCGACTGCAAACGGAGCTTTCTCAAGAAGTGCTCCCCACTCGTCACGACAAGGATTATACGAATCATAATCATCTCCTCTTCCAAAGATTGGGACATGATGGATCAGCACCCGTTTGGTTGCTTTCTTGAAAGTCTTGGACGCCAACTCTTCCTTGAGGAAACCCGCCTGTGCCTTACGCAAGTCCGAAAAATCGTTCAACCCATAATACACCCAATGCGTATCCGGCTTGTCTTCACCGCAATCCAACATGACGAAACGCGTATCACCCCAGTTGAAAGCACCGTAAGTCTTATCGCCCACATAGTCGAAAAGGCTGCGCAAGCCGATCGAATAGGCATTGCGTATTTCATGGTTTCCGCGGATATAGAATACAGGAACCCGACTGGCTCCGACCGTTTCATTCAGTTCGCTGAGAAAATGGGTCGCCTCGTCATGGTTGGCCGGGTCATCGATGCAGTCGCCATTAAAAATAACAAAATCATATTTCAAATCCTTCACCTGTCTATATAACGCCTGCAAAGTCTCGGAATGTTTGTGCAGATCGTTAAATATAATGGCAGTAAAATCGGTATCTGTCGCAGCAGGCAAGGTAAAAGTATGGAAATCGGAGACGGCCGTTTCGCCAAACACCTTCTTATAAGCCTGATAAAGCATGATTTCCTGCGAACAAATCCGATAATAATAGGTTTTTCCCGGTTCCAAACCGTCCAACCTGATTTTATTTTGCAGACCGTTGCAGATCACTTGCCCGTCCACAATCGTACGAGCCCTTTGCAGATGTTCCTTATCGGTTCCATATTCCACCCAACTATAAGTAGGGACAGTAGTCTGCCACATGACCGTAATCCCGTTTCCTACGGGATTCTGCAAGTAAGGTTCCGTACGGAATATCTTGGCTGCAGGTTGGTTGAAGATAATATCCGTAAGGACCGGACGATGGTCGGAAGCAGCCGGTTCGTCCCATACACGGGCTGAAATACGGGTAAAGGCTGTCGTATCTTTGGCATAGGCAGCGATGTAATCAATTGTTTCGTCGGGTTTATCCGCCGGGAAAGTAGGTTTCTTCGTATCCGTCAGAATCACAAAATCGTTCTGTAACTGCCGGATAAATTCCGAATCGGGATGTGCATTCATATCACCGGCAATAAAGAAAGGCTTGTTTGCCGAAGCCGCCACCTGCTTGATGACCGGCAGGGAAAGCATCCGGTCTTCCTCCGTCAGCGAAAGATGCGTACAACAGTAGATATACTTTTCAAATTCCACGACAAGCAGTGCACGGGCTTCTTCTCTTCCCGGCAAGGACAGGTAGTGATAACCGAGGGGCTTCTCCTTGCTCAACATACCGATTCCGTACTTTCCACCGTCATAATCGATTGCCGGAGCGTACATATGATGCATCAAAGTGAGTTCGGCAATTTCGCGCAAGACATCTTTTCCTCCGCTACGGCCTGTCACACTGTCAATCTCCTGGACAGCCACGACATCCGGGCAAGCCTTATTAATCACCTCCGCCGTACGCCGGAAATCGGCCACATTGTCCATTCCCCTGCCACTACGGATGTTATAACTCATAATACGCAACGTATTATTCTCGCGCTCACTTCTCTCCATAGAATGGATTTTCCCCAGAGGCAACAGCAATATCAATACTGCAGCCAACCAAACCGCCTGTTTCATTTTATCGCCAGATTTATAGATTAGGACACAAAAGTAACAACTTTCCATGAGTCCGACAAGATAAATCATTGTCGGGCCTCCATACACCGATATTTTATTTTACAATAACGAAGAAGAGGATTCTTTAAATATGCCATCCAACGTCCGTATCATCTCGTCGATATCCTCATCCGTCGTGTCCCATGAAGTAACAAAGCGCGCCTCATTGGCCTCTTCATTCCACATATAAAAGAAATATTTTTCTTGCAATTTCTTTAATGGTTCCGTAGGAATGGTAAAGAAAAGCTGGTTGGATTCTATTTTCTGGGTAAACCGTATCTGCGGATACTTTTTCAAGGCTTCTGCCAACCGGTAAGCACGATTGTTGGCATTCCGTGCGTTTTCCAGCCACAGGTCATTTTCCAGATAAGGGATAAACTGGCAGGAAAGATAGCGTAGTTTGGAAGCCAATTGAGCAGATTGCTTTCTAAAATACTGCAAATTCCCGGTTATCTCCGGACGGAAAGAAACGACCGCTTCCCCCATCATCATTCCATTCTTGGTTCCTCCCAAACTAAGGATATCCACCCCGGCATCGACAGTCACCTCACGCATCGAACAATTCAGGTAAGCACAAGCGTTTGCCAGACGTGCCCCATCCATATGCAAATACATATCATAAGCATGCAACAGATCGGCAATTGCCTTTACCTCCTCGATCGTATAAACCGTCCCCAGTTCGGAAACTTGTGAAATATAAACGGCTTTCGGTTGCGAATGATGGCAGACGCCGAAATTATGCAGGTGAGATTTGATCAATTCCGGCGTCAGTTTTCCATCCCGAGTCGGAATCGTCACGACAGCACAGCCGGTCATACGGGCAGGAGCGCCACACTCGTCCACATTGATGTGAGCCGTTTCAGCACACAAAATACTATTGAACGGACGTGTCACAGCCTGCAATGCCACAGAGTTGGCACCCGTTCCGTTAAAAACAAAAAAAGGCGATGCCATTTCGCCAAACACGTCTTTTATTTTCGCAGTAGCAGCTGCTGTCCAAGGATCATCGCCATATCCTGCCGCATGATTATCGTTCGCCTTTATTACGGCCTCCATCACCAAAGGATGAACTCCTGAATTGTTATCACTTGCAAAACTTCTCATCTCAGTTTAAAATTTTGCGCCAAAAGTAATAAAAATATTTGCAAATATGACATTTTTTCCGAAAGTACGAACTATCAGCGACAATTTTGTAATATAAAAGAGGATGCAAGTGCATAATTCAATAAAAAACAGCATCAAACAATGAAAAATCATAGTGCCGATTCCGTACTTGCGGGCGAGTAACCGAACTTCGCCTTGTAGCTACGCGAGAAAAAAGCCACGCCGGAGAAACCGACCTCCATCGCCACATCCTGTATCTTCCTTTTTCCCTCCGAAAGCATCCGGTGGGCTTCTGAAAGCCGCTTGTCTATCAGCCATTTCTGCGGAGAGGTGTTCGTCACTTTCTTGAAATCGCGCTTGAACGTGGAAAGGCTACGCCCTGTATAGTTTGCCAGTTCCTCCATGCTGAGATCGTACATATAATTCTCGTTCATGAAAGCCATAAGGTCTATTTTCCACGGTTCGGTGAAATCGAACAGAGATGCGTAAACGTTCTTGTCTGTCTTCAGTACGACACGCAACCCTTCGTTTATTTTCAGTTTTATCCATTCCTCATCGGGAGCGGTAAGGGAATCATAATAGGGACGTATCGACTCGAAAAGGCTGACCACATCGGGACGGACGGGGATTTTCAACACGCTTGCCTTGCTACGTTTGGCATCAGTGGGCAAAGAGTCCTTGTCCATCTTTCGATAGTAGTCCATCAAGAAATTCCGGGAGAACGCCAATGCCACGGAAGTATACGGCTTGCCGTCCTTCGCGCAATGTTTGTGCATACTGACACGGTTGTCTTTCCGGACAAAAGCACACTCCCCTTCATGGAAACGGGTAAACCTCCCGTTTTCCTCTATTTCCATCTCACCTGAATGCAGATAAAACAGTGTATGATCTTTGACTGTAAAGGTACATACCCTGTCTGTTTCGTGCAGATAGGTGAGAAATATGTTCGAGTAGTTTATTATCTTATATTCTTCCATGCCTCGTTCTTTTCCACAAAGGTAGCTAAAAAAGAATAGATTAGAGGATAAACCCGAATTTCTTTTCAACATGATATATTGTCTTATTGTGATACTGCAAATTTAGCGACCAGAAACCAATGAGGCTTGACTGTGCAGTTCATTTTTGTTGTTTAAGAAGTTCACAAGTCATTTGAGCTTCACAGAAAAAAACAATGGACTTGACAGGAAAATCCTTTCCTCCTATTCGCCCTAACTTTGCCACCGAAAAACAAAGGAAACGAGAAAAATTTTAGGCACATTACCTGTGAGTATTATAAAATATTTAACAATAATAAAACGATGAATCATGGAAAAAGTATCATTATCCACACCATTAGGTCGTATTACGGTCATTGACGCATTGCGCGGATTTGCCTTGTTGGGCGTTGTGCTTGTACACATGACGCAGCATTATGGCATCTTTTCTTTCTCGAACAGAGGGATGAGCGAACCATTATCCCCCGCTTTTGACGAGTTTGTCCGATGGCTTACAGCGAATGTCTTGTCCGGACGTTTCATTAATATCTTCTCTTTCCTTTTCGGATTGAGTTTTTTCATCCAAATAGACAGAGCTAAGAGAAAGGGGATAGATTTTCATAAACGATTTGTTTGGAGGATGATTATCCTGTTTGTGATTGGTATCGTTGGTAACTGTTTTTATACAGCGGATATTTTACCCATTTATGCGATACTCGGAATAGTCCTTGTTTTTTTGTCAAGATTCAAGAATCAGGTATTAGTCGTAATAACAGCATTGCTGTTGCTGGGTACTCCGAGATTGTTGATGGTAGGATATGACCGATTAAACCAAACAGAGTTGGTGCAAAACGGCATACAAAGAACATCAGAGGAGCGTCCGTCCGTCAGACCATCTATGCAAATGGAGAAACCATCGTTCATCAATTCAGCCAAAAACAACCTGACTAATGGCTTGGAGATGAAAATGAATATCCAATTCGGGAAATATGGTCGTGGCTATCTCACGATGGCTCTTTTCATCTTAGGTTTGATAGCAGGACGTTTCCGTTTCTTTGAAACAGTACATGAGCGGAAAAAGAGAAATGTTTTATTATTCATAGGATTTACGTTAGGAACGTTGCTGATAGATGGGCTTATTAAATTATTCCCCGCACATAATGTAGGCTATTTCACTTTTATGATGCCGAATGTGGAAGTAACGCCGTCATTACTAATGGTGGCAATGTTGGGTGACATTAGTACCGTGTTATTTTCCGGAGCGTTGGTCATGGGATTTATTATCTGTTATCATCTGAACGGTATCGGGAAATATTTGAATGTATTATCACCTTACGGACGAATGGGGTTAACCAACTATGAATTGCAAAACATCACGGGTTGTCTTGTATTCTCTCCGTGGGCGTTCGGTACTGTCTTCGGTAATTGGGGAGCAACGGAGGTCTTCCTACTGGGATTGAGCATTTATATTTTGCAAATAGTAATTAGCAGGTACTGGCTAAGATCCTTTCTGTATGGTCCGTTGGAATGGCTATGGCGTTCGGCAACCTATTTACAAAGACAGCCGTTAAAAAAATCCAGCAAAACACATTAAAATTTATACAGAATAAGGAATAGGAGTGCTTATTTTCAACGTTCTAAAACCTTATTTGACATATTGTCTATTGTTCCACGGTGGGGAGATAACGATGGGCGGCTACTCGAACAACATCGTGGTGGACGAGCATTTCGCTGTGAAGATTCCCGAAGGGGCTGACCTGAAGCGTATAGCCCCGCTGCTTTGCGCCGGAATCATCACCTATTCGCCCATCATGTTCAGCCACGTGAAGAAAGGCGACAAGGTGGGCGTGGCAGGTTTCGGAGGATTGGGACACATGGCGGTGCAGTACGCCGTATCGCTCGGGACGGACGTTACCGTGTTCGACGTCACGGAAGAGAAGCGAGAGGATGCCCTGCGCATGGGGGCAGCCCGCTATGTGAACGTGAACAATCCAGAAGAACTGAAAGGATTGAACAACACGATGGACTTCATCATTAGCACTATCCCTGCCCGTTACGAGCCGCTGATGTACGTCTCCATGCTCAAGAAGGACGGCGAGCTTGCCATCGACGAAGCCTACCGTAAGGTGGCTGCCGGAGAAGTGAAGTTCCGCTATGTGATAGATATGTCAACGTTAAAATAAAATGGAAAAGATGACTCATTTATTACTTACCATTCTGACGGCTGTCCCCCTGTTCGGGACAGCCTCTTGCACAACACAAGAGAACGAAAAGCCTCTTATAGAACAGGGGACACCTGTTACGCCGGACGATACCCCGAACGACACGGGAGAGCAGGACGGAGCACCAACATATGCCCCCGTTCCCGACGAGTATAGGACAACCTGCACAGAAGCCGGGACGATTGAGACGCTGGATTACGTGGCGCACGATGCCGACGGTTCGCCGAGAGACAAGCAATGCCGCGTGTACCTGCCCTACGGCTATGACAGTGGCAAGCAATACGAAGTACTTTATCTGATGCACGGCTATGGCGGAGGAATACGCACCATATTCGAGGGAACGACCAACAGGCGCAAGCTGCAAAACGTAGTAGACCACCTCATTGCCAATGGCAGGATGCGCCCGATGATAGTAGTGACCCCGACTATCACGAATTATCAGACTGAGGAAAACTGGACACAATTCCCGAAAGAACTGCGCGAGGACATCATCCCTGCCGTGGAGGGCAGATATTCCACCTACGCCCAGAGCACATCGCCCGAAGATCTGATAGCATCACGCGACCACCGCGCCTTCGGAGGCTTCTCGATGGGGAGCACAACCACATGGAACGTGTTTGAATTTGATTTGGCATACTTCCGCACGTTCATCCCGATAAGCGGCACAAGCTGGGCATTGGGACACATGGCGGAGGAAGAACTTGCCGATGCTACTGCCGGACTAATGCGCCAAAGCGTCATCGACCAAGGCTACACAAAAGACGATTTCTTCATCTTCGCTGCCACAGGTACAAACGACATCGCCTATCCGTTGCACACCCACATAGAAGCTATGCAGCGACTGACGGATATGTTCGCCTATGATTACCGCCCGTCTGTGGGAAATCTCTACTTCCTGCTGGCACAAGGAGGGCAGCACAATTACGACTGGGTGACGGACTATTTCTATGCCATCCTGCCACATCTGTTTCCTCCGACTGACGAGCCTTCGGAAATTTCCAACAACACCTTTGCTACGGGAAAGCAAGTGGCGAGGGGTGACCATTACAATTTATAACCTGAATCCCTTGCCTTTCCTTTGCGGTTGTATAGGTCGGCGCATGTTCTGCCTTAACTTTTCGGGGACCAAAGCACGGCTGTTCTTCACGTCCCACAAGCATGGGGAAACTCCACCGTGATACGGCACATCTAAGGCTGGTTACCGTTTAGCTTCGAGGTAGTATTCCATTGGCTCTGCCCCATAAAAAACAAAGCGTAACGAACGCTGTATCAGCCAATTCGCTACGCTTTTCCCAAATTTACTTTTTTGCTATGTGTTTATTTTAAACTTCACTCAACTCTGATGAAAATCTTTCAATACTTTCTGTAATTCCTGACGGGCAAAAAAGATACGACTTTTTACCGTTCCTAAGGGTACACAAAGCTTTTCTGCAATCTCATTATACTTATAGCCACTCAAAAACATAGAGAAAGGAACTTTCAACTCGTCATTCAAAGCATTTATTGCTTTTGTGATTTCTTTAATTTGATAAGCACCGTCAGGAGAATCAAAACCTGAGTCATTCACAACATCCAGATTATACAAGTCAACCCCTTGGTCGACGACAGTCTGTGTACGAACGATTTTATGGTAATTATTAATAAAGATATTACGCATCACAGTTAAGACCCACCCTTTAAAATTAATATTATCTACAAACTTTTCCTGATTGTCTAAAACTTTCAGCGTTGTGTCTTGCATCAAATCTTGGGCGTCATCCCTATTTGCGGTGAGCATTAATGCAAAATTCATCATATTTTCTTGCATGCTCAATAATTTTTTCTGAAATTGCAACGCATTCATATTACTTGTTTTTTTAATGTTTAATACCGGTTTGGCACTATCCTCAGCATTGAAGGACATTACAAATGTAGGAATAATATTTTAAATACAATGCAGTTTGATGATTATTAATATTAAAAATCGTAACTTAATACATTTATAACAAACTGTATTGAAAATGAGCAGTATTTATAAGTTTCCGAGCGATTAAAATACAAAATTCACGACATGTTTGTTACAAATTCGTACAACATGTAAAAGAAAGGGAGAATAATATAAATGAAAAAAAAATTAGGACTTTTTTTAGCTGTCATATTAATTCAGATAACACCACTCATATCGGCGGCAGGTTCCTCACACCCGTTAGTATATAAAATCGACATAAAAAAAGAAATCAGCAGCACCACGCGCCTGTATCTTAGCAATGGTTTAGCGGAAGCCAATGCTTTAGGAGCAGAAGCCGTCCTGATCCATATGAACACATACGGCGGCCAAGTGGATGCGGCCGACTCGATGCGTACGGCCATTCTGTACAGCCCTATCCCTGTATATGTCTTCATCGACAACAATGCAGCTTCTGCCGGGGCGCTCATTTCCATCGCCTGCAAGAAAATTTATATGCGAAAGGGCGCTAATATCGGGGCAGCCACCGTCGTGAACCAAACAGGAGCGGCAATGCCGGACAAATACCAATCCTATATGCGCTCCATGATGCGCTCGACAGCCGAGGCACACGGACAGGATACGATCATACAAAAAAACGACACCCTATACAAATGGAAACGAGATCCGCTAATTGCCGAAGCGATGGTAGACGAACGGGTTGCCATTCCGAACCTGATAGATACAGGAAAAGTCCTTACTTTCACCGCGCAGGAAGCTCAAAAATGGGGGTATTGCGACGGCATTGCCGAAAATCCGGATGAAGTAATCACGCAATATTTGGGATATAAAGACTACGAAATGAAAAGTTATACCCCCAGTTGGCAGGATGATTTAAAAGGATTTTTGATGAACCCTATTTTTCAGTCTATTCTGATCATTATTATCATCGGCGGCATTTACTTCGAAATGCAAACGCCAGGACTGGGCTTTCCCTCTGCAGCTGCATTACTGGCGGCAATCCTCTACTTTGCACCACTCTATATAGACGGATTAGCGGCAAACTGGGAAATTTTGATCTTCATTACCGGCATTCTATTACTTGCGGTGGAAATATTTATCATTCCGGGATTCGGGGTTGCCGGAATAAGCGGCATCATTTTGGTTATCGGCGGCTTGGTCATGGGGTTGCTGAACAATGACAACTTCGATTTCGAAAGAGTCAGCGGGAAAGAGATAGGAGAAGCGACGTTGACAGTCTTGGTAGGATTAGTGGCCGGTTTCGGTCTGATGATTTGGCTCTCCAATAAAATCGGACACCGGGGAATGTTCCGGAAAGTCGCACTGAATACAGATTTGAAAGACGCGATATCCTCTCCAGACTTATCTTCGCTGACCGGGAAAGAGGGAATAGCCGCTACCGTATTGCGTCCTTCCGGAAAAGTTTCGATCGACGGAGGATATTATGACGGGGTTTCCGAATCGGGCTTTATAGAGAAAGGGGACAAGGTCAAGGTCGTTCGCTTCGAGAATGCACAAGTGTATGTGGAAAAACTTTAAGCCACGGGTACAAGTTTTTTTGACGCCCCACCTACGCCAGGACGCGCCTGTATAAGATATGCTTGTCGATTACGACATACTGTAAGGCGTCCATGGCCAGGAGATCGCTCAGGATGTTTTTCGCTGTATAATAATTGATCCGCCCGATCCGGCAAAACTGGCTGATATTGATATGAGGATGATTATCAAGATAGGCAAACAAACGTTCTACGGGTTTGCTTATCTTCAATAAAGTCCCGTCCGGTTCATGTTTTTTCTGCCAGGCAAGTACCAGCACTTCATTTGCCAATATATTTTCATCGGCGACCCTTATGTAGGCTTTAAACTTATCATCCTTATCGGGAGCGGTATACGGTTTATCCGGACTGGGAGCAATGTATACTTCAAGAACCGTCTTGCCATTCACCTCCCAACGTGTCGCCTCAAAAGGCACTTCCGGCCGGGTGTACATCCTGGAGGCAGCTTCAATCATATAATATTCTTCTTCGCTACGGACACCGGAGATATTCCCGTTATCTTTCACTCCGATCAAAAGACGCCCGCCGTCTGTATTGGCAAAAGCACTCAGCGTACGCGCAATTTTTTTACTGTCGCTCACTTCGAACTTAAAATCAAGTTGCTGGTGTTCCCCCTGCTCTATCAACGCTTCTATCGGATGTTTCTTCTTCATTTTGGCAATTTTTTAGGTCGGCAAAATTAAAATAAATACATAACTTTGCCAACGGAAAAAACAATGAAAGCATGTCTCAAATACCATCACTTATATCGGACCTTGCTGTCATACTGATTTCAGCAGGATTGATCACCTTGCTTTTCAAAAGATTAAAGCAACCGGTCGTACTTGGATATATTGTTGCCGGAATTCTTGCCGGCCCGTCCATCACACTGATTCCTACCGTCACGAATGTAGAAAGTATCCGTATCTGGGCGGATATAGGCGTTATCTTCCTTTTGTTCGCTTTAGGGCTCGACTTCAGTTTCAAAAAGCTGATGAAAGTCGGCGGAACAGCAGTGATCGGGGCTATCACCATCGTGATAGGCATGATGACACTCGGCTATATTACCGGCTTGTCTTTAGGTTGGGGACATATGAACAGTCTTTTCCTCGGAGGAATGCTTTCCATGTCGTCCACAACAATTATCTTTAAAGCATTCGACGATATGGGACTGCGCAACCAACGGTTTGCGGGGGTTGTATTCGGAATCCTCGTTGTCGAAGACTTGTTTGCCGTTTTGCTGATGGTTTTGCTATCAACATTGGCAGTCAGCAAGCACGTAGAGGGAATAGAGCTGCTCAACAGTGTGATCAAATTGGGTGTTTTTCTGCTTTTCTGTTTCGTTATCGGCATTTATCTGATTCCCTCTTTTTTGAAAAAAGCCAGGACTTTCCTGAATGACGAGACTTTGTTGATCGTCAGTCTGGGACTATGCCTCGGCATGGTTATCATAGCTACGAAGGCAGGCTTTTCATCCGCTTTGGGAGCTTTCGTCATGGGATCTATTCTGGCAGAAACCATCGATGCGGAACATATCGAACACATTATTAAACCGGTAAAGGATCTTTTCGGAGCCATATTCTTTGTCTCCGTGGGAATGCTGATCGATCCGGCCTTGCTGTGGGAATACAAAATTCCGATCCTGATCCTCACATTGGTCGTTATGGTCGGACAGATATTATTTGCCAGCTTTGGCGTATTGCTTTCCGGCCAACCGGTCAAAATAGCCATACAGTCCGGTTTCTCACTCGCCCAAATAGGTGAATTCGCTTTTATTATCGCATCATTAGGACTCTCATTAGGGGTAACCGACAAATTCCTTTATCCCATTGTCGTGGCGGTTTCGGTCGTTACGACTTTCTTTACGCCTTACATGATTCGCATGGCAGAACCGGCATGCCGGATTGCCGACCGGGTTATCCCGAAGTCATGGATGAAGTTTCTCGAACGCTATTCCTCCGGCTCCAACACCATACATCAGAAAAGCGCCTGGAATAAATTATTGAAAGCCCTGCTCCGTATAGTCGGCACTTATACAGCCGTCACCCTTGTCCTGATCTTCATCTGGCTTCAGTTCGTAGCACCTTTTATCATGAAGGAACTCCCCGGCATACGGGGAGCCGGTATCTCACTCGTGCTGATTCTGCTAATAATAGCCCCCATGTTGCGTGCGATCATGATGAAGAAGAATCATTCAGCCGAATTCCAACAATTATGGCTGGACAGTAAATACAACCGAGGCCCATTGGTTTCGCTGTTTATTCTACGTATTATATTATGTATAGGCCTGGTCATGCTGCCTGTCGCTCATTTGCTAAATGCCGCAGTCGGTATCGTATTGGCGATCGCAGCCACAGTCATCGTTATTGTCATTTTGTCCAAACGGCTGAAAAGACAGTCTATCCTGATGGAACGGCATTTCTTCAGCAACCTGTCCGCACGCGAATTGGAAAACGAACGGAAAGCCCCGATCAACCAACGGTTTGCCAACCACCTGTTGGAACGCGACCTTCACTTGGCCGATTTTGAAGTGAAGCAGAATTCTCCCAGCATGGGAAAAACTTTGAAAGAACTCAATTTCCGCCAAAAATGTAATGTCAACATCGTGACTATTATCCGAGGAGAACAGCGGATTAATATTCCCGGAGGAGAAGAGCGCCTCTATCCGTTTGACAAACTGGTCGTAGTCGGTGCGGATGACGATCTCGAACATTTCCGCCAATATCTGGTCGAACGATACAAAAAGGCCGAAACCAACAAGGAGCAGAAGACACACGAAGTCAACATGGAGCAATTCACCATCGCCGAAGGCTCTCACCTGATCGGACGGACAATCCTGGAATCCGGTATACGAGATAAGTCTGCCTGTCTGGTCATCGGTATCGAACGAGGTTCGTCTTCTATCAAGAACCCATCTCCATCAACTGTTTTTGAGGAAGGGGATATTGTATGGATTGTCGGAGAACATGAGAAAGTACTTCGGTTGAGTGAAGGGAAAACGGTGAGCAATTGACAAATTCATAATTCATAAATCATAAATCATGAAGTTTATAGGTATTATTCCAGCGCGTTACGCCTCTACCCGCTTTCCGGGGAAACCACTTGCCGATATGGCAGGCAAACCGATGATCCGACGGGTATACGAACAAGTCCAAAATGTACTTGACGCTGTTTGTGTGGCTACGGACGACAGCCGCATAGAAACAGCCGTCCGGGCTTTCGGAGGAAATGTCGTCATGACCTCCGACCAACACAAGAGTGGTACGGATCGCTGCTATGAAGCGTATTGTAAAATAGGAGACGGATACGACGTGGTTGTCAACATACAAGGCGACGAACCTTTCATCCAACCGGAACAGATCGAAACATTAAAAGCATGTTTCATCGATGACAGCGTCCAAATCGCCACTCTGGTAAAACCTTTCCGCCCGGATGACGATTTCGAAACAACCCTATTCAACGCCAATTCGCCGAAAGTAGTCTTGAACAAGAATAATGAAGCCCTGTATTTCAGCCGTTCGATTATTCCTTATATGAGAGGCAGGAAATACACCGAATGGTTGCCGAACCACACCTACTACAAGCATATCGGACTATATGCTTACCGTGCCGACACATTAAAAGAGATCACACATCTTCCCCAGTCCCCTCTGGAACTGGCAGAAAGCCTGGAACAACTGCGCTGGTTGGAAAATGGCTACAAGATTAAAGTCGGAATTACCCAACAGGAAACAATCGGAATCGACACACCGGAAGATATGGAAAAGGCATTGGCTTTCCTTAAAAACCAGCATGCTGCAAAATAAATTCTCCGTATATGAAAACAGGCAAAGAACGCAAATTCGTTCCTTGCCTGTCATATCTCTATTATCAAACTATTTCAAGAGATGTAATCTTACCTCTTTCTTTGCTGTTTTTGTCTTTCCAATTGGGCCTGTTGTGCTTTCTGGGCCTCTTCCAGACGCTTCATGAAACCGGATTTCTTCATCGGTTTCTTTTTATTCTCTTCCAACTTGGCCAACAGCTTATCTTCGTTAATCGTATAACGGAAGATCACCGTCTGTAAGATCGTGATCAATGTAGAGATGAAGTAATAGTAGGTCAAACCGGATGCATACTGGTTGAAGAATACCAACATCATCAGCGGCATCATGTACATCATCGCCTTCATTCCCGGCATCTGCTGCTGCCCGGTGTTGGTCTGATCCATATTGAACTTCGTATATATAATGTTCGTTACGGTCATCAACAAACAGAACAAACTGATGTGATTGCCGAAGTACGGTGTGATTATAGGAATATATGTATTCCAGCTCACAATCGCATCATAGGTAGACAAGTCGTGCGCCCAAAGGAAACTCTGATGACGCAATTCGATTGCCGACGGGAAGAACATGAACAGGGCGACCAGAATCGGCATCTGCAACAACATCGGAACACATCCTGCCATCGGGCTCACCCCGGCACGGCTATACAGCTCCATTGTCGCACGTTGGCGCTCTACGGCCTTATCCTGTCCCGGATATTTGGCATTGAGCTCTTCCACCTGCGGACGCAACACACGCATCTTGGCTGATGACATATAAGACTTATACGTCAACGGGAACAGGATCAGCTTTACGATAACCGTCAGCAGGAAGATCAACAAACCGTAGCTATGGATGAACTGCCCGAGGAAGTTAAACAACGGAATGACGAAATACTGGTTCACCCAACGGAAAATGCCCCATCCCAGCGGAACGATCTTTTCCAGATCCAACTGGCCGGCCTTTTCCACTCCTTCATCGTAAGATTTCAACAGAGGGAACAGGTTGGGACCAAAATAGAAGCGCATATCCGTCGCTTCATTCCCCTTCAAGTCGAAAGGAACGGAAGTCGTCGTCTTATACTCTTTCAGGAAAGGACCGTCTTCGGACAGCATCTTCGAATCGATAGTCGTCGACTCGAATCCTTCGTTCCCGGCAATCAGGATAGATGAAAAATACATATCTTTATAAGCGATCCATTTCAACCGGTTAGACAATTGCTTGCTGTCGCTCTTGGTCTCGCTCAAGTATTCCACATCGTCGGCCATAAATTTATAGTACACCGTTGCATAACGGTCTTCAAACTTACGGCCTTTCTCCTGCTGGGTTATTTTTTGCTGCCACAACAGGTCCAAAGCAGTCGTACCCGGTGACAGGACACCATTCAAACCAGTTCCCTTAATGGAGAACTGCAACATATAATCGTCCGGTTTCAAGGTATACATAAAATCCAGATGGCTGCCCTCGCCTGTATTCAGACGCATGGTGATGCTGTTCGGATCATTTCCTTTTACAGGGGTAAAATACAAATCGCCGGTACTCACCACCCGGTTATCGGCCGTTACCAATGTGAAATCGAACTTCGAATCCTTTTCATCAAAAAGCACTAAAGGTTCGCCTTTATAATTATCGTACTCTTTCAGGCGGACATACCCGATACGTCCTCCCTTATTATCCAAACGGACTTCAATCAGTTCGTTTTCCAAAACAGTGGAACCATCCTCACCTGTCATTGCATCGGCGAAAACACCAAATGTGCTTTGTAAACGGGCAAGCCGTACGGAATCGGGCAAACCGGCCAGTTCATCGTCCGCTTTTGCTTCTTTATTCAACTCTTTCTGCTGCTCCAGCTGCTTTGCGTATTCTATCTGGGCTATCGAATCCTGCATCCGGCGTTGTGCTTCTATCTGCTCCGGTGTAGGTCTGTTCAACCAGGTAAATACAATTAAGACAAGTCCAATAAGCAGGAAACCTATTATCGTGTTTTTATCCATCTATGATTCTTATTTTTTATTTTCAACTGCAGCTTTAACAAAGCTGACGAAAAGCGGGTTCGGATTAACGACCGTACTGTTATATTCCGGATGGAACTGAACGCCAACAAACCATTTCAAGGCCGGTATCTCAACGACTTCAACCAAGTTCGATTCCGGATTTTCGCCTACGCACATCATACCGGCAGCTTCAAACTTATCGCGATATTCGCTGTTGAATTCAAAACGATGGCGATGGCGTTCCTGAATATGCGTCTGTCCATATGCTTCATAAACCTTAGAACCTTTCTTCAGAACACAGTCGTATGCGCCCAAACGCATAGAACCGCCCATATTGGTTACGTTCTTCTGCTCTTCCATCAGGTCGATCACCTTATACGGAGTGTTCGGTTCCATTTCTGTCGAATTGGCATCCTTCAGTCCCATTACATCGCGGGCAAATTCGATCACCATGCACTGCATACCCAAACAGATACCCAGACAAGGGACATCGTTTTCACGGGCATACTTCAATGCGGCAAATTTACCTTCAATACCACGCTGTCCGAATCCCGGAGCAATCAGGATTCCGTCCATATCTTTCAACAATTCGGCAGCATTGCCGTCATTCAGTTTTTCGGAATGGAACAAATGCAAATCCAACTTACGATCATTATAAATAGCGGCCTGCAACAGAGATTCGTCGATCGACTTATAAGCATCCTGCAGTTCGACATATTTACCGACCAACCCTATCTTGACTGTTTCGGTAGCGTCAGCCTTACGCTGCAAGAATTGATGCCAAGGTTTCATTTCCGGTGTCGGCCCGACTTCCAGCCCGACTTTGCGCAAGATCACTTCGTCCATCTTCTGGCGCTGCAATACCAGCGGTACTTCGTAGATCGTCGGGACGTCGATCGACTGTATGACGGCATCCTGCGCCACATTACAGAAAAGGGCTACCTTACTTAATATATTAGCGCTCAACTCATGTTCGGTACGCAACACCAGGACATCCGGCTGAATACCCAACTCCTGCAGTTGTTTTACGGAATGCTGTGTCGGTTTTGTCTTATATTCTTTTGCAGCCGCGATATAAGGCACATAAGTAAGATGTACGCATATACAATTCTTACCCAATTCCCATTTCAGCTGACGTACGCTTTCGATAAACGGAAGAGATTCGATATCGCCAACCGTACCACCGATCTCTGTGATCACGAAATCAAACTTGTATTTATTTCCCAGCAATTTCACATTGCGTTTGATCTCGTCCGTGATATGAGGCACCACCTGGACAGTCTTTCCCAGGTAATCCCCTTTACGTTCTTTGTTAATAACGCTCTGATAGATGCGCCCTGTAGTGATGTTATTTGCGCGGGTTGTCTGAACATTCAGGAAACGTTCGTAATGTCCGAGGTCCAAATCCGCTTCATGTCCGTCTACGGTAACATAGCATTCCCCATGCTCGTACGGGTTCAACGTTCCCGGATCGATATTAATATAGGGGTCAAATTTCTGAATGGTAACCTTGTAGCCTCTTGCCTGAAGCAGTTTACCCAATGATGCGGCAATAATTCCCTTACCTAAAGAAGAGACCACGCCGCCCGTAACGAAGATGTACTTTGTATCTGCCACGATAGTAATATTTTAATTATCTTTTAATTGCACACTCGCATTTCAAAACTGCAAAGTTACACAATTTCATTCATATAACAAGGGAGGAAAGAAAAAACATCTTTTGTCTTTTTGACAGCAAAAGAGGGTTGATCCTCTCCATATAGATATGTTAAAAAATATTACCCGTGATAGTAATTTCATTTTCATGGGGTAGAAAATAGATTTTCAGGGTAGGACTGTAGCATTTTGTCAATCGAAAAAGAGGCATATCTTTCATTTTTATTTTCATTCCAAAGAAAATAACGTATCTTCGTTGTTATAAAAGAAAGATATAAATACACATAAGATGAAAAGTTTAAATGGTTCAGTCCTGCGTTGCATATTTGCAATCGTTTTGGGGCTTGTCTTGGTTCTTTGGCCGGAAGCGGCCGTTACTTACCTCGTGATAACGATCGGTATCTGTTTTATCATACCCGGCTTATTCTCGCTCTTAAATTATTTCACCCGTGAGAAAGTGGAAGGCGAGCCGAGCCCGATGTTTCCGATCGACGGAGCGGGCAGCATCTTGTTCGGAGCATGGTTAGTGATCATGCCTCAGTTTTTTGTCAGCATACTCATGTATATTTTAGGAGCTTTACTGGTTATTGCAGGTGTGCAACAGTTGATTTCCCTGATTTCCGCCCGCAAATGGTGTACGGTTCCCTACGGATTCTATATCATACCGTCCTTGATCCTGATAACAGGGGTTATGATCCTCGCCTACCCGTTCGGAGCAGCGGCCAACACATTTGTGATTTTCGGAGTCGCCTGTCTGATCTACGGCCTGTCCGAATTGATCAACTGGTATAAGTTCAGTAAAATATAAGAGAGCCCGGAGTACCGCCTGTTTCAGGACTTACGGTACTCCATTGGAGAAATCCCCATATGTTTCTTAAAGAATTTCCCGAAAGTCGACTGATCGGAAAAATGAAGGACATCCGCCACCTGTTGGACGGTTGCTTGCGGGGCTTTTAAAAGGATTTTTGCCTCGACGATCAGGGCATCATCTATCCACTTGTTAGCGGATTTGCCCGTCAGTTCCTTCAGGATCAACGACAGATACTGTGGCGTGATAAATAACTTTTCAGCATAAAAAGTAACCACATGTTGTTCCTTGCAATGTTCAAACAACAATTGCAGAAACTGTTCGAACAATTCTTCCTTACGGGAAAGCGTCGGCCGGATCAAACGGTCTTTCTTATTCAAGAATATATTCCCCAACTCCAACAAGAAACCAATAAAGGCGTTCTGCACCAGCTCTTTCTGATAGAAATGGGTACGTTCTCTCATCTTATTCCGCATAAACTGCATGCAATCGGCCAGCTTTACAGTTTCTTCCGGTTCCAATTCCGTACAAGGATTCTTACGAAGTTCCATATAGTTCGCAATCGCCTGAGTCCGGTTGCCTCCACCGGGATTGCAATCGTCCAAAAACTCTTTGGCCGCAATCAGCAAGCGGCCTTTAAAATCCTTACTGATTTTATCAAGCTGGAGCGCATGAGTAGGCATGATCGTTATAAAGCTATTCGGTTTGACCGTATAAGAGACATAATCCAACTGTATTTCAAGCGTTCCCTCCAAAGTCAACACCATCAAAAGCGCATTCAACCGCATCGGGACAAAATGCTCCGGCGAGTCGGGATCCCCGATATCCATACCTCCGTCAAGATCTGCGATCGAAAAAATATCCTGAAAACTATCACGGAAAATAATACTCTTATTTAACTCCGCCAATTCAACTAAAGGAAGCTTCTCCATCTTTACATATTTACTAATCGTGTATTTGCAAAGGTATATATTTTTTCAATAAACGGAAAAATGTTTCATTTTTTACCAATGAATAACGGTTTTTCAGGAATATAAAAGGTTATTTTTATTCGTTTCCGACTAATTCCGTAACAGAATAAACCTTTTTAGTTTTCCAAATTAGACAGACCTTTGCAACATCAGATCATATAAACAGCAATCACTAAAACAGATGGTCACAAAAGAACAAATAATGTTAACGGCATTCGACTTGTTTTCCGAACACGGGATTAAGAATGTCAGCATGGATGACATCGCCCATAACGCGAGTATATCTAAGCGGACCCTTTACGAACTTTTTGAGGATAAGGAAACGTTGCTAACAGAATGCATAAACCTGAGTTATACCCAAATGAAGTTATCCATGAAGCATTTCGAATCCGAGCCGATAACAGCCCTTGAGGTTGCGTTGCTTTTCTATGAAGAACTCATGAGACGCCCTCGTTGGTTTAACCGCAAATTCTATGATGACCTGAAACGTTATCCGAAAGCATTGCAAAAAACAGAAGATGAGAAATCCCGCTTTTTGAAGAAATGCATAAAACTGCTGTCACGAGGAGTAAAAGAAGGTGTCTTTCAACCGAATATCAACTTCGAGATTGTCGCTTTGTTGGCAAAAGAGCAGATGAAGATGGTTTGCCCGTCCAAAGCTCTCTCCAATCACTCCGTGGCTGAAGTGTCCAATACGATTCTTTATGCCTTCCTTCGGGGAATCTCTACGGAAAAAGGCATTGCCATTTTAGACCGTTATTTATTGAAATATACACAGAAACAATTTGTTTGAACAAACAATTTTATTAGAAATCAAATTTACCTATTTTAAATGAAACTATTCTTAATGACAAAAAAGATGATATGGATAGTAATAGCGCTACTTCCATCTTTACCCTTCCCCTCTGCTAAAGCTCAGGACACACTCGTTCTCGATATAGGGAAAGCCCTTGAAATCGCGCTAAGTGAAAATCCTACTGTAAAAGTGGCAAATAAGGAAATCCAGAAGAAAAAATATGCGCAAAAAGGTTCATATGCCGCTCTATTCCCCCAAGTCAGTTTTGCAGCCGACTACAACCGGACCTTGAAAAAACAGGTGATGTATATGGATGGCTTCGACATGGGAAGCACCGAAATCCCCGGCATGGAAGACATGCCGAATATGGACGAAGGAATCGAAGTGGGACGTGACAACAACTGGAACCTCGGTTTCAACGCCTCGATGCCGATTGTCAATGCCACCCTCTGGAAAAGCTTGAGCATCTCGGCCGTCGACGTGGAACTGGCTATCGAACAGGCTCGTTCGTCTAAAATAGCGATGGTCAACCAAGTAAAAAAAGGATATTACGGCGTACTTCTTGCAAGCGATTCATACCGCGTATTTAAGGAGAGCTATGACAACGCGATGGAAAATTACCTGGATATCAAGCGCAAGTTCGAACAGGGAATTGTTGCCGAATATGACCTGATACGCGCCAATGTCACCGTAAAAAACAGCGAACCCAATATGTTGCAGGCAGAAAACGCATTGGTCCTTGCCAAATGGCAATTGAAAGCACTGTTGGGCATGGATCTGGACATAAATATCGAATGTAAAGGACAACTGACCGACTTTGAAAAGGATTTATTCGGCGATTTTCTTTCGACAGACACAACACTGGCCAACAATACAGACCTGAAGCAGATGGATTTGCAGGCCAAGCAATTGGAAAATACACTGACCATGCAAAAGTTTGATTATTTGCCGACACTGTCGCTCACAGGGCTATATCAGTGGACGGCTATGAACAACGATTTCAAGTTCAAAGACTATCGGTGGAACCCCTACTCCATGGTCGGCGTCTCACTCTCCATTCCGATCTTTTCCGGCGGCAGCAAGTTCTATAAGATCAAACAAACAAGAAATTCGCTCGAACAGTTGAACCTGCAAAGAGAGGATACACAGCGGAACCTGCAACTGGCAATCAAGCAATACATAGACAATATGAATACCTGCGTCAAACGGTTCGACGCTTCACAGAAGGGAGTGGAACAAGCCGAACGAGGATATATGATCTCACAGAAACGTTACGACACAGGCGCCGGGACCCTACTCGAAATGAACGATTCGGAATTGGCACTGACACAGGCCAAACTGAATTTCAACCAGGCCATCTACGACTATATGGTTGCAAAGGCTGACCTGGAAAAGGTGTTAGGCCAGCAAGAATTTTAAAGAACAGAAAATAGACATAGAATAAAATTATCACAAGATGGAAACAAATAAAAGACAACACTTCATATCACTCCTCATTCTACCATTATTGCTGTCCTGTTCAGGAGAAAAGAAAGATCCGGCACAAACGGAAAGCGTCAGCAATAAAGTCTTAGTGAGAGTAGAAACTGTTTCTGCACAAGAGGTAGAGCAACTCAGTGAATTTACAGCAACTGTCGAAGCCAACATTTCCAACAATATCGCACCGCAAACTCCGGTACGCATAGAGACGTTGTTTGCGGAAGTCGGCGACCATGTAAAAACAGGACAACTCTTGGTCAAGATGGACGAAACGAATCTCAAACAGGCAAAAATACAATTGGACAACCAGGAACTGGAATTCAAACGTATCGACGAGCTATACAAAGTCGGCGGTGCATCCAAATCAGCCTGGGATGCACAGAAAACACAGCTGGACATAAGCCGTGCCGCCTACAAGAACTTACAGGAGAACACACAGCTGCTGAGTCCGGTCGCCGGTATCGTAACTGCCCGTAACTACGATAGCGGCGATATGTATAGCGGAGGCTCGCCGATTTTCACCGTAGAACAGATCCGTCCGGTCAAACTGCTGATCAACGTATCCGAAAGCCTCTTCACGAAAGTAAAAAAAGGAAAAGATGTCGACATCCGGCTGGATGTATATGGAGACGAAGTGTTCAAAGGAAAAGTCAGCCTGGTTTACCCGACTATCGATCCGAATACACGCACATTCCCTGTCGAAATCAAAATCGACAACAGCGATGAACGGGTCCGCCCGGGGATGTTTGCCCGCGTGACGATCGGTTTCGGCACACAAAACCATGTGGTCGCCCCGGACCTCGCAATCGTAAAACAGTCCGGTGCAGGGGATCGTTATATATATGTATATAAAGACGGCAAAGTCTCTTACGAAAAAGTGGAACTCGGACGTCGCATGGGAAACAAATATGAAGTCATTTCGGGTGTAAACAACGGCGACCAGGTAGTAGTATCCGGCCAGAGCCGCTTGAACAACGGAATGGAAGTAGAAATCGAAAAGTAAGAGACAAACATTATGAGCTTATATGCAACAGCGGTAAAAAAACCGATTACGACAGCCCTTGTCTTTGTGGCGATCGTGATCTTCGGTCTTTTTTCATTAACCAGATTATCAGTAGACTTGCTGCCGGAGATCGAGACAAACACGATCATGGTCATGACCTCCTATGCCGGCGCCAGCGCTGCGGATATCGAAATGAACGTCTCCAAGCCGTTGGAGAACGTGTTGAACAGCGTAAGCGACCTGAAGCACATCACGTCACAGTCGCGTGAAAACATCTCGATCATCACACTCGAATTCGACTATGGCACGGACATCGACGTGGCGACAAACGACGTGCGCGACAAACTGGACGTCGCCGAGCCGATGTTGCCGGATGATGTGGACAATCCCATCATTTTCAAATTCGGCACAAACGATATTCCGATCATCATCCTGTCGGTTACGGCGGAAGAGAGCACGAACGCCCTGTACAAGATTCTGGACGACAAGGTCTCGAACCCGCTTGCGCGTATCAGCGGCGTAGGAGCGGTTTCCATTTCCGGCACGCCGACACGTGAAATACAGGTCTATTGCGACCCGTACAAACTGGAAGCATACGGGATTTCAATCGAAGGAATATCCGCTATCATCGCACAGGAAAACCGGAACGCTCCGGGTGGCAGCGTGGATATCGGTTCCAATTCTTATGCGCTTCGCGTACAGGGTGAGTTTACGGATGCACACCAGATGGATAATCTCGTGGTCGGCCATAAAGATAACAAGACCATCTACCTGCGTGATATTGCCCGTATAGAAGACAGCATCGAAGAACGTGCCCAAGAGACTTACAACAACGGCAAGAAAGGCGGTATGATCGTTATCCAGAAGCAATCGGGAGCCAACTCGGTGAATATAGCCAAAAAGGTCCACCAGAAACTGCCTGAAATCCAGGAAAGCCTGCCTTCGGATGTCAAGTTAGGGGTAATTCTGGATACCTCCACCAACATCTTGAATACGATCGACAGCCTGAAGGAGACCATTTTCATCACCTTCATCATCGTTATGCTGGTGGTGTTCGTGTTTCTCGGACGATGGAGAGCGACGTTTATCATCATCCTGACCATCCCGATCTCGTTGATAGCCTCCTTCGCATACCTGCTTGCATCCGGCAATACTCTGAACATTATCTCGCTGAGTTCACTTTCCATAGCTATCGGCATGGTCGTGGATGACGCGATCGTAGTATTGGAAAACATTACGACCCATATCGAAAAAGGCAGTGCGCCGAAACAGGCTGCCGTACACGCGACAAACGAGGTGGCTATCTCCGTCATTGCCTCGACTCTGACCATGTTGGCCGTATTCCTGCCTTTGACCATGGTGACGGGTATGGCGGGTATTTTGTTCAAACAGTTAGGTTGGATCGTCAGTATCATCATGATTGTTTCGACGGTCGGAGCACTGACACTGACTCCGATGTTGAGTTCGCAATTACTCAAGCAAAACCCTAAAAAAGGCCGTTTGTACATTTTGTTCTTCACACCGATTGAAAAGGCCCTGGATGCTTTGGATCATGGCTACTCCCGTTTCCTTTACTGGGCGGTACGCCACCGCAAAACAGTCATATTCGGTGCAACTTTGATCTTTGCTGGAAGCATGTTGTTGATTCCGACCATCAAGACGGAATTCT
>UMLO01024470.1_pt1 | contig 53404 bp, 45 predicted proteins | sample 1966551 | NCBI WGS metagenome assembly UMLO01 (sample SAMEA4836201, study PRJEB28245) | human gut metagenome | biome: gut microbiome; material: fecal sample | place: Denmark | collected 2008
TTCTTTGTTTTTAATATTTTGCCGTAAAAATGTCTTTTCCTGAATAGACAGAAAATCATCGATGGGGACACCTGTTTTGACAATGATTCCATTTTTGGCAGAGGCTTGTGTGATATGTCCTCTTAGGTTGGAATTCATATTCTCCCAAATCATTTGATGATTTTTTATATGATGAAGGATGTAGGTGTATCGTGTTGTTTGCCGGAATCCTTCCCAATAGAATGGAAGCCAATCTGTAACTTGGTAAGAAAAGTTTTGTAAAAAGAAAGTGAAGCGAGGCAATTGTGCTATGAGTTGTTTGTAGAATGCCTGACGCTTGCTTAGTAGAGTGGTATATTTGCTATTGGCGGATTCTTTTGTTTGCCAAGGTCCCATCGTTTGCGTATAAGAAGGCATGGTTATAATGCCGGGGTGCGGCTGATAGTAAGGCATCGATGCGAGAATTTTATCATTAGCCTCTACTAATGACACATCCCAGTTCTTTTCTCCACATACCGCATCAAGCCACCACGCCTGCGAGAAGATGGGGATATCTATTTCTGTTTGGCAGAGTAAACGGTATTTTTCTTTATTTGTCACTATTTTTTTACTAAAAGAAAATAGGGAAATACATACAAAAAACAAATCTGCATCCTCTTGAGGAAATAGAAGGAATACATTTCCTCAAGAGGAAAATTTTTATTTTGTACGGCTTCCGTGTTCTGTTATCCTTTTAACGCTTCAAAGATCAAGCCGGACAATTCGTCTGCCAGTTCAGGGTTGTCGGCAACGCATTGTTTGGCGGCATCACGTCCCTGCCCTAATTTTGTGTCGTTGTAGCTGTACCACGAACCGCTTTTCTTGATGATGTTCAGTTCAGCGCCCAAGTCGATTATCTCACCGGCTTTGGAGATGCCTTCACCGAACATGATGTCGAACTCTGCTTTCCGAAAAGGAGGAGCAACCTTGTTCTTAACCACTTTTACGCGCACCTGGTTACCTTTGATATCATCACCGTCTTTTAATTTGCCGATGCTGCGGATATCCAGGCGGACAGAAGCATAAAACTTCAGCGCATTACCACCGGTAGTCGTTTCCGGATTGCCGAACATCACACCGATCTTGTCACGCAACTGGTTGATGAATATGCAAGTCGTGTTTGTCTTATTGATTGCAGCGGTCAATTTACGAAGAGCCTGAGACATCAATCGTGCCTGTAGCCCCATTTTGCTATCACCCATGTCGCCTTCGATTTCCGCTTTCGGAGTCAGGGCGGCAACCGAGTCGATTACGATAATATCCACAGCGGATGAACGGATCAGCTGTTCGGCGATTTCCAATGCCTGCTCGCCGTTATCCGGTTGGGAAATCCACAGGTTTTCGACATCTACTCCCAACTTTTCTGCATAAAAGCGGTCGAAAGCATGTTCTGCATCGATAAATGCAGCGATACCGCCGCTTTTCTGTGCTTCGGCAATCGCATGGATTGCAAGGGTTGTCTTACCGGATGATTCCGGTCCGTAGATTTCGATCACACGGCCTTTGGGATAACCACCTACGCCTAATGCTGCGTTCAGGGCAATAGAGCCGGTCGGGATCACTTCGATATTTTCGACACTCTCATCGCCCAACTTCATGATCGAACCTTTTCCGTAGCTCTTTTCGATCTTGTCCATTGCTGCGCGGAGCGCTTTCAATTTGTCTGCGTTTACAGCCGGTTTTCCGGTTGCAGGCTGCTTGCCTTCTTCGAATAAATCTTCTTTTGCCATTTCCTTTTATAGATTAAGGATTTGATTTGCATGGTCTTTAGTCTTCACCTCTTTCGGGCCGATGATATTGGTGACGATACCGTCTTCATCTATAATAAAGGTGGTACGGAGAGTCCCCATGTATGAACGCCCGTACAGTTTCTTTTCTGCCCAAACCCCGAACTGCTGTTGCAGGGTCGTATCCGTATCAGCGATGAGGCTGAAAGGTAGTTCTTGTTTTGCGATAAATCCCTGATGAGACTTGGCACTGTCTTTGCTGACACCCACTACTTCGTAGCCGGCAGTTTGCAATTCCTTGTAGCCGTCCCGCAGGCTGCACGCTTCCGCCGTACAACCGCTGGTATTGTCTTTCGGGTAGAAATAGAGAGCCAACTTCTTACCTTTGAAATCGCTCAGCTTTATCTCTTTCCCGTTCTGGTCAAGTCCCAGAACTTCGGGAGCTTTATCTCCTATTTGTATTGCCATATATTTATTTTACTTGATGTTATAGTTCATCTTGCGCGTAACGTCCGCTTTCCGGCGGGCTTTCCGTCCGAAAACTTTCCAAAACAGTTTTCTTCCCATGTGATGGCCGGCGGCATACGACTCGAATGTTTCCGTTCGGTAATCGAAATCATCTTGCCAGCAATCCTGAGGAGAAACATAGCAGTATGTAATCTTTTCGATACTGTTGTCGTCCGCTTCGTTTTCCTCCAGTATGATGATGTTCTGCTTGTCGGGAGCCAGGCAGGTGATATGCCTGCGGTGGCATTCTTCTATCAGTGGAACCAGTACGGCATCATACCTCGCATAGATATTAGTCAGATCGAAATCCTGATATTCGCTCTTTCCTATCTTCTGTATCGGACGGAGTTGCAGAATGTCCAGTTCGTCTCCGACAACATCCCATATCCGGCTTAGTTCTTCGAGGTTGTCGTTGTTGATCGTATAATTGATGCGTAACTTGAACTGCGGATACTGTTTCTTTATTTCTGCGACGTTGGCGAGCAACCTGCGGAACAAATCGAATTTGCCGTTCGTCATCAGATACTCGTATGTTTCGCGCGTAAAACCATGTGCCGAGAGAGTCAACTCATCCAACCCGTTTTCTACGGCAGCGGCTAACAGCTCTTTTGTCAGCAGGTTCCCGTTTGTCGTAAGTGAAACGTAAGGGACGTTGTGTCGTTTGCCCAGTGCGATGATCTTGACCAGATCCTTGTGTAAAGTCGGTTCCGCCCCGCAGCCGACCTGAAGTTTCAAGGCACGGTGGAACAGGCTTTCGGCAATGGCTTCTATCTCTTCATATCTCAAGGTGCCTCGCAGGCTTTTCCTTTTCTCCTCATCGCTGAAATAACACATCTTACAGCGGAAGTTGCAGGCCAGTACCGGATCGAGAAAAACGCCGATGTATCGTTTGCCTAACACATGAAACAGCCAGAGGCCCAATAATTTGAGCCTTCTGCTTTTGATTTGTGTTCCAAGCCGTAATATGTTGTAAATGTTACGCACTATTTAATTAATTGACAATTATCAATTGTCAATTGTTCAGAGTTCCAGATCAATATTGAACAGTTCGTGCCAAGGCAGACCTTGTTCGTTCAGTTCCTTCATGAACGGATCTGGATCGAACTCTTCCACGTTCCAGACTCCCGGCTTTTTCCAAAGCCCTTGCATGAACAGTTTGGCTCCGATCATGGCCGGAACGCCGGTTGTGTAGCTTACGCCTTGTGCTCCTGTTTCCAGATAGGCAGCATGGTGGCTACAGTTATTATAAACGTAGTAGGTCATTTCCTTGCCATCCTTGATACCGCGGATACGGCAACCGATGGATGTTTCGCCTGTATAGTTCTCTCCCAGATCTCCCGGATTGGGCAAAACGGCTTTCAGGAACTGGATCGGGACGATTTCCTGTCCGTTATACATGATCGGATCGATGCGTGCCATACCGATGTTCTGGATCACACGCAAGTGCGTCAGATATTCCTGTCCGAAAGTCATCCAGAAACGGGCACGTTTGATCGTCGGGAAGTTCTTGGTCAGGCTTTCCAATTCTTCGTGGTACATCAGGTAAGACTCCCTCGGGCCGACATTCGGATAGTTCAACGGTTTGTGTACGGACAGAGGGTCTGTTTCCTTCCATTCTCCGTCTTCGAAATATTTACCCCGTTGGGTAATTTCGCGGATATTGATTTCCGGGTTGAAGTTGGTGGCAAATGCCTTATGATGGTCTCCGGCGTTACAGTCTACGATATCCAGATATTGTATTTCATCGAAATGATGTTTGGCTGCATAAGCCGTATATACACCCGTTACGCCCGGATCGAACCCGCAACCCAGGATAGCGGTCAGGCCGGCATCCTCGAAACGTTTCTTGTATGCCCACTGCCAACTGTATTGGTATTTAGCTTCGTCCAGCGGTTCGTAATTGGCCGTGTCGAGATAGCTGACACCGTATGCCAGGCAGGCATCCATGATGTGGAGGTCCTGATAGGGCAAAGCCAGGTTTACTACTAAGTCCGGTTTGAAGGAATTGAACAAGGCAACGAGTTCTTCCACGTTGTCTGCATCGACCTGTGCTGTTTGTACCTTTACATTCTTGATATCAGCAGCGATCCGGTCGCACTTGCTTTTCGTGCGGCTGGCAACCATGATATCGGTAAAGACATCCGCGTTCATCGCGATCTTCTTAACAGCAACGGTACTAACGCCCCCTGCACCAATAACTAATACTCTTCCCATTTACTAATAGAATTAATCTTGTTAATATACCGTTTACAAGGTTTTAAACCTAACGACAAATATACGATGAATCTTTGAATAATCGGATAAGGAAGGAGAGAAAAACCTTTCATAGGCATGAAACAAAAGTTTTATGCGCAGCAAACTTTTGTTTCGTGCCTGTTAACCGGAACCTGGTTAACGGAGTTTGCGCCTGTAGTATAGTGGAGAGATGCCGGTATGCTTCTTGAAATACCTGCCGAAAAACGACTGGTCCGGAAACTGGAGGCGGTTGGCTATTTCCTGTATGCTCAGGTCTGTCGATTCCAGCAAAACCTTTATTTCGAGTATGACATGTTTGTCGATGATGTTTTTTGCTGTTTCTCCGGAGACTGCTTGCACGATAGCCGACAGATAGCGGGGGGTGATGAACATCTTTTGGGCGTAGAATGAGACTTCGCGTTGGCTGAGACAGTGTTGGTGTATCAGCTGGATGAACCGTTTGAACAATTCTTCCTGCCGGCTGATTCCTTCCGGGCGGTTCTGCTCGAAGATGCGATGTGTTTTATCGTAAATGTCCAAAAGAAAACTTTGTATGTAGTTACGGAGGATCTGCAGCCGGAAACAGTTTTCTTTGTCTTTATAGAGGTCTTCCAGTGCAATGATGAGTCCGTTAATGGTACGTGTACGCTCGGCTGGTAGCGTGACGACCGGATTCTCTTTCAGAAAATGGATGAAAGAAGGATCAAGGCGGGCTGTCGCTTCCTGGAAGAGTATTTTGGAAAATGCTATATAAGAGATAGAAAGGTCCGGACTGGCATATGAATAACTGACAATGCTGTTGGGTAGGAAAACGATCTGCGTATTAGGTACGATATCGTATTTCAACAAATCGATTTCGATCCGGGCTTCTCCGCTATGGCAGAAAAAGATGCAGGCGTCTTCCAGTTTGAAAAGATGTTGGGTCATATCGGAACAATTGTTTGTCCCGACGAAAAAGGGATCTTCGGTGGTTGTGCGTAAAGTTTCCATTCTATTCTTGTTTTGGTTACAAAAATACCGATTTATTCTTTAAATAAAGATGAAATATTCCTGTTTTGAACAATATGGGCTAACTCTTGAACTCTATCGCTTGACAAATCACCTCTACCTTTGCCGCGAATTAAAGATTGGAAAATGATAATGATGAACAAAAGATGGATGCAACTATTAGGTATTATCAGTTGCGCAGCGTTAATGGTGTCTTGCAAGCAAGCGCCATCGGTAGAAATGGAAGCGGAGTATGCAGTGTTGCAGGTACAACCTTCCGACAAAGTAATCTCCACTACTTATTCGGCGACAATCCGTGGGCGGCAGGATATCGACATCTATCCGCAAGTATCAGGCTTTATAACTAAACTCTGTGTAGAGGAAGGACAGGTGGTCCGTCGCGGGCAAGTGCTGTTCGTGATTGATCAGGTGCCCTACCAGGCCGCTTTGCAGACAGCGGAGGCAAACGTGGAGGCTGCTACGGCGTCGTTGGCGACAGCCAAGCTGACTTACGACAGCAAAAAGGAACTTCGTGCCCGTAACGTCGTTTCCGATTTCGATCTGAAAACAGCCGAGAATAATTGGCTAAGCGCCAAAGCGCAGTTGGCTCAGATGAAAGCCCAGGAATTGAGTGCCCGTAACAATCTCTCTTATACGGAAGTGAAGAGTCCGTGTGACGGGGTGGTCGGAACTTTGCCTTATCGAGTCGGGGCGTTGGTGAGTGCCGGTTTGCCGCAGCCACTGACTACGGTTTCGGATAACTCGGACATGTATGTGTACTTTTCGATGACAGAGAACCAATTGCTTGCTCTGACACGGCAATACGGTTCGAAAGCCGAAGCCTTGAAGGAAATGCCGGAGGTGGAATTGATGTTGAACGACCAATCGGTGTATGAAGAAAAAGGAAAGGTCGAGACCATCAGTGGTGTAGTTGACCGGAACACCGGGACAGCCAGCCTTCGTGCCGTGTTCCCGAACGGGAAAGGCTTGTTGTATAGCGGAACTTCGGGGAATGTCGTCCTGCCGGTTTCTAAGAAAGGAAGCCTGGTCATTCCGCAATCTACCACATTCGAAATACAGGATAAGGTGTATGTCTATAAGATTGTGGACGGCAAGGCACAGTCTGCGCCAGTCAGTGTGACCCGTGTGAACGGAGGCCAGGAGTATATCGTCGACAACGGATTGCAAGCCGGCGATGTGATTGTAGCGGAAGGTGTCGGTTTGCTGCGCGAAGGAACTCCAATTAAAATAAAACAAAACTAAGAGAAGAAAATGAATTTAAGAACCTTTATAGAACGCCCCATCCTGTCGGCTGTCATCTCTATTTCGATAGTCGTTGTGGGCATTATCGGGCTTTTTACATTGCCCGTAGAACAATACCCCGACATTGCCCCGCCTACGATCCAAGTGAGTACTACTTATTTCGGGGCGAGTGCGGAAACCTTGCTGAAGAGTGTCGTCGCCCCGTTGGAAGAGGCGATAAACGGTGTGGAAGATATGACATATATGACTTCGTCTGCCTCTAATGCGGGCACGGTCAGCATTACCGTTTACTTCAAGCAAGGGACAAATCCGGATATGGCAGCCGTCAACGTCCAGAACCGTGTCTCGAAAGCCACCGGCCAGTTGCCGGCCGAGGTAACGCAGGTCGGTGTTACGACTTCCAAGCGGCAAACCAGTATCTTGCAGATGTTTTCACTGTACAGCCCGGACGACTCGTACGACGAGAAGTTTCTCTCCAATTACATCAGTATCAACCTGAAACCTTCCATCCTTCGTATACAGGGTGTCGGCGACATGATGGTTATGGGAGGCGACTACAGTATGCGTATCTGGATGAAACCGGATGTGATGGCCCAGTACAAACTGATTCCTTCGGATGTGACGCAGGTGCTTGCCGAGCAGAATATCGAGTCGGCGACCGGATCGTTTGGTGAGAATTCGGATGAAACTTACCAGTACACCATGAAGTATAAAGGTCGCCTGATCACACCCGAAGAGTTCGGCGAAATCGTGATCCGTTCGACCGAGGATGGTGAGGTGTTGAAACTGAAGACTATCGCTGATATCGAGATGGGGGAGGAAACCTACGCCTATCATGGCGGTATGGACGGGCACCCCGGTGTTTCCTGTATGATCTTCCAGACAGCCGGTTCAAACGCTACGGAAGTAAACCAGAATATCGATGCATTTCTGGAAGAAGCGCGGAAAGATTTACCTAAGGGTGTGGAGCTGACTCAGGTGATGAGCTCCAACGACTTCCTGTTCGCATCAATTCATGAGGTGATAAAGACTTTATTTGAAGCTATCCTGTTGGTGATCTTAGTGGTGTATGTATTCTTGCAGGATATCCGTTCGACGGTTATCCCGCTGGTGGGGATCGTGGTTTCGCTGATCGGGACGTTTGCATTTATGTCGATTGCCGGGTTCAGTATCAACCTGATTACCTTGTTTGCATTGGTATTGGTGATCGGGACCGTGGTGGACGATGCGATTGTCGTCGTCGAGGCGGTGCAGGCACGCTTCGATGTCGGGTACCGCTCTTCCTATATGGCCAGTATCGATGCGATGAAAGGAATCAGTAATGCCGTTATCACCTCTTCACTGGTGTTTATGGCCGTGTTTATCCCGGTTTCGTTCATGAGCGGGACTTCGGGAACGTTCTATACCCAGTTCGGTTTGACAATGGCGGTAGCGGTCGGAATATCGGCAGTCAACGCACTGACGTTGAGTCCGGCGCTTTGTGCCCTTTTCCTGAAGCCTTATATTAATGAGGACGGCATGCAGAACAATAACTTTGCCGCCCGTTTCCGTAAAGCTTTCAATGCAGCATTCGATTCGATGGTCGAAAAGTATAAGAAGGGAGTGCTGTTCTTTATCAAACGGAAGTGGATGGTCTGGTCGCTGCTTGCCTGCTCTGTCGTGCTGTTGGCATTTCTGATGAACACGACGAAAACGAGTCTGGTGCCCGACGAAGACCAAGGTGTCGTCTTTGTTAATGTCAGTACGGCAGCCGGTAGCTCGCTAAAGACGACGGACGATGTGATGAAGCGCATTGAACAGCGTTTGGAGGGCATCCCGCAGGTGTTGCATGTCCAGAAAGTCTCCGGTTACGGTCTGCTGGCCGGACAGGGAAACTCTTTCGGTATGTTGATTCTGAAGCTCAAACCGTGGGACGAACGTACGGGCAAGGGAGAAGACGTGCAAGCCGTTATCGGGCAAGTCTACGGCATGACGGCGGACATAAAGGACGCCAGTATCTTCGCCATCTCTCCGGGAATGATCCCCGGTTATGGCATGGGTAACGCGCTGGAACTGCATATGCAGGATAAGCAAGGCGGTGATATCGGTACGTTCTTCACGACGACACAGCAATATTTAGGGGCACTGAACCAACGTCCTGAAATCTCGATGGCTTACTCTACTTTCGATGTCCGTTATCCGCAATGGACCGTAGAGATCGATGCTTCGAAGTGCAAGCGTGCCGGGATAACACCGGATGCGGTGCTCAGCACGCTGTCGGGCTACTATGGAGGACAGTATGTCTCTAACTTCAACCGTTTCTCCAAGGTGTACAAAGTGATGATACAGGCCGATCCGAAATACCGTGTCGACGAGGCTTCCCTGAGCAATATCTTCGTACGCATGGCCAATGGAGAAATGTCGCCGCTCAGTCAGTTCGTGACACTGACACGCAGCTATGGAGCGGAATCCTTGAGCCGTTTCAATATGTACAACTCCATAGCCGTGAACGCGATGCCGGCAGAAGGCTACAGTACCGGCGACGCCATCCGTGCCGTACAGGAGACAGCCGAGCAGGCCCTTCCGAAAGGCTACGGCTATGATTTCGGAGGAATTACCCGCGAAGAGAATACACAGAGCAATACGACCATCATCATCTTCGGCATTTGCTTCCTCATGATCTATTTGATCCTGAGCGCACTTTACGAAAGTTTCCTGATCCCGTTCGCGGTGTTGCTGGCTGTCCCGTTTGGCTTGACCGGATCTTTCCTTTTTGCCAAAATGATGGGCTTGGAGAATAATATATACTTGCAGACAGGTCTGATCATGCTGATCGGTTTGCTTGCCAAGACCGCCATCCTGCTGACGGAGTATGCGACCGAGCGCCGTAAAGCCGGAATGAGCCTGACTTCTGCCGCTCTTTCGGCTGCCAAAGCCCGTTTGCGCCCGATCCTGATGACAGCCGGAACGATGATATTCGGATTGTTGCCCTTGATGGTGGCGACGGGAGTAGGAGCCAACGGTAACAGTTCCTTAGGTACGGGTACGGTTGGAGGTATGCTGATCGGTACGCTGGCGTTGCTGTTTGTCGTACCTTCTTTGTTCATCGTGTTCCAATATTTGCAAGAGAAGGTCCGTCCCATCCAGTTTCAGCCGGCTTCCGATTGGCAGATCCAGGAAGAGTATGTGGAAGCAGAGGAGGAAAGAGAACGTTACATGGAAAGTAAAAACGAAGAGAAAAAATGAGAAAAGAGATATTGATTATAACCGTCGCAGCGTTCACACTGAATAGCTGCGGCATCTATACGAAATATAAACCGTCGACCCAAGTTCCGGAAGACCTCTACGGAGAAGAGGTCGCGCTGAGCGACAGCGCGGACAATCTTGGCTGGCGGGAAGTCTTTACCGATCCGTATCTTCGTGAATTGATCGAACAGGGCTTGCAAAACAATACCGACCTTCAGTCCGCACAGTGGCGTGTCGAGGAGGCCGAGGCCACGCTGATGTCTGCCAAGCTGGCTTTCCTGCCCTCGTTTGCCCTTGCCCCACAGGGAACGGTGAGCAGTTTCGATGGAGGCAAGGCTACACAGGCCTATTCCGTGCCCGTCACAGCCAGTTGGGAATTGGATATTTTCGGCCGTATGCGTAATGCCAAGCACCAGGCAAGGGCGTTGCTCGAACAGAGTCATGACTACAGGCAGGCGGTTCAGACACAGCTTGTGTCCGGTATAGCCAATGTCTACTATACATTGTTGATGCTGGATGAGCAGCTTGCGATCTCGGAACGTACGCAGCAATCGTGGAAGGAAACCGTCGATGCCACACGCGCCTTGATGGATGCGGGCTTGGCAAACGAAGCCGCCGTATCGCAGATGGAGGCTACCTATTACAGTATTTCTACCTCGATACTCGACTTGAAGGAGCAGATCAACCAGACGGAAAACAGCCTGTCGCTTCTGTTGGCGGAAAGCCCTCGCAGTGTCGGGCGTGGCAAGTTGGAAGGACAAGCATTGCCCGATCATCTTGCCGTAGGCATTCCGATGCAGATGCTTTCAAACCGTCCTGATGTGCGCCGTGCGGAACATTCGCTCGAAAGCGCTTTCTATGCCACCAACCAAGCACGTTCCGCGTTCTATCCATCTGTTGTCTTAAGCGGCAGTGCCGGATGGACAAATTCGGCCGGAAGCATGATCGTCAATCCGGGGAAATTTCTTGCGACGGCTATCGGGTCGCTCACTCAGCCATTGTTCAACCGAGGAGCGAATATCGCTCAGTTGAAGATCGCCAAAGCACAACAGGAGGAGGCCGAATTAAGTTTTCGCCAGGCTCTTCTCAATGCCGGATCAGAGGTGAACGATGCGTTGGTGAAGTACCAGACTGCCCGTGATAAGGCTGGGCTTTTCGAGAAACAGATAGCTTCGCTTGAAAAAGCATACGAAAGTACTTCTTTGACGATGCAGTACGGAAATACAACCTATTTGGAAGTTCTGACGGCCCAACAGAGTTTACTGAACGCACAGTTGACGCAAGTGGCGAACCGTTTTACGGAAATACAAGGTGTGATCAATCTGTATCAAGCGTTGGGAGGTGGAAGAGAGTAGTAGTCCTTTGAGGTAAGCCTGATTTATTGCCGTCCCCCAGCCCTGTTTGCTGGGGGACGACTGTTCATTCCTGGAGGGCTGCCAGCAACTTATCGACGGCAACGGCGATCGGTTCGTTTTTCAATAGTTGTATGAATTTGCTGCCGATGATAGCCCCTGATGAGTTAGCGGCGGCAGCCTCGAAAGTGGCTTTGTTCGATATGCCGAAACCGACCAATCGCGGATTCCGGAGGCCCATCCCGTTGATGCGGTGGAAATAAGCCTGCTTTTGTTCGTTGAAACTCTGTTGTGCTCCGGTCGTGGCGGCGCTCGATACCATATAGATGAAACCGCTTGTATGTTCGTCGATCAGACGGATACGTTCTTCAGACGTTTCGGGGGTGATGAGCATGATCATTTTGAGGTTATACTGGTCGGCGATGGCTTTATAATCCGCCATATAATCGGCGAAAGGCAGGTCCGGGATGATCATGCCGTCCACACCTGTCTGCACGCATTTCTTGCAGAACGCTTCGAAACCATACTGCATGATCGGGTTCAGATAACCCATCAGGATAATCGGGATATGCACATCTTGACGGATATTTTCCAACTGGTCGAACAGGAGGCGTAGCGACATCCCGTTTCGTAACGCGGCAGTGGAGGCTTCCTGGATTACCGGGCCGTCCGCCATCGGGTCGGAGAAGGGAATACCGATCTCGACCATGTCAATTCCTTTTTTTTCTAACTCTTTTAATATCTTCGTCGTATCATTCAAGTTCGGATATCCGGCGGTGAAGAAGACGGAAAGGATTCCGTTCTTTTTCGTGTTGAATAAGTTTGTAATACGGTTCATTTTTTTGATTTGTGATTTCAGATTTGTGAATTATGATTTTGAATCTCTGTTAGGAACTCCTTTAGTTTTCCAATGTCTTTCAAACCCGGCTCGATCTCGAATCCGCTGTTCAGGTCGATCCCTGCAAAACGGGGATGCCGGAAAGAGCGTATAGCCTTGGCGCTTTCCGGTCGGAGGCCTCCACTTAACAGAAAAGGTGTCTTGCCTTGATAGGCTTCAAGTACGGACCAATCGAATTGTCTGCCGGAACCTCCATAACTGTTACATTTGGTATCGAAAAGAAAGTAATCGACGCGTCCCTCGTAGCCGGCCGTTTGTTCGAGATCGTCGGCTGTCGCAATCTGGAAAGCCTTGATCAGCGAATAGCCGCGCTTTTGCAGGGCATGGCAATCGTCCGGCGTCTCGTTCCCGTGCAGTTGCAGGTAATCGAGATGGAAAGATTCCGCTGTTTTCGTCAACTCCTCAAAGGAAGCGTTGACAAAAACACCGACCTTTTTCACTGGGCAATTGATAATTGGCAATTGACAATTGGAGTGCCGCTTGCCGCCATAGCCAATCGTCCATTGTTCATTGTCCATTATTCTTCGCGGGCTTCTCGCGAAGAATATCAGTCCTATCCAGTCGACACCCAAGGCGGCGACCTCCCGTATGTTTTCGGGATCGCGCATTCCGCAAACTTTGATGATCATGACAATCCTCCTATGAATTGAGTGAGCGTGTCGCCCGGCACATCGGTTTTCATGAACGTCTCGCCGATCAGGAATCCGCGAAAACCGGCTTCCCTGAGGTTCGAGACGGTGGCCGTTGCCGAAATGCCGCTTTCCGACACTAACAGAGGAGAGAGGCCTCTTTCGCGAGTGACCGTTTGCATTGCCTTTGCCAGGCGGAAGGAGTTTTCCACGTCAGTATGAAATGTTCCGAGGTTGCGGTTATTCACGCCCAGCATATCGACAAATGTGTTGAGGTGTTCAAGTTCTCCTTCGGAATGGATTTCCAACAGCACTTCCATGTCGAGGGTGTGGGCTAACTCCGCAAATGTAAGGCACTGTTCCGGAGTAAGACAGGCGGCGATCAGTAGGACGGCATCGGCCCCCATCACGCGTGCCTGATAAAGTTGATATTCGTCAATGATGAAGTCTTTCCTCAACAAAGGCAGGTCTACCAGGCTGCGTGCTTTGCAAAGGTCTCCTAAAGAGCCTCCGAAAAAGTTCGAATCGGTCAGGACGGAACAGGCGGAAGCACCGCCCTTTTCATAAGCAGGCAACACATCGGCTACGGCTGCATCGGGGTGTAGCCAGCCTTTCGAAGGGCTTTTCCGCTTAAACTCGGCAATGATACCCGACGAGGATGCTGCGAGAGCCGCCCGCATGGAACGGGTAGGGCGTTCGAGCCGTTCGCCGCCCAATCCCAACAAGGTCTGTAACCGGACAGCTTGTTTTTGCCGCTCCACTTCGATGCGTTTATTCGCTATAATATCTTGTAATATATCATTCATATTATTTGCTATTCAAATTGATGAACGTGTTGAATGTTTGCAATGCTTTACCGCTTTCCAATGCTTCGCGGGCTTCGTCCAAGCATTCCGTGATTTTCTTTTCGGGGCAGATGACTTGGATAGCGAAAGCGGAATTGGCGATTACACAATTCTTTTGTGCCGGAGTCGCCCGGTTGTTCAGGACATCGTCAAAGATGCGGGCTGCTTCAGCCACAGTCTCGCCGCCATCCAGTTCCGCTTCCGTTGCGCGGGGAAAACCTAACATTTCGGGTGTGTAGAGTTTCTCTTTTTCTGGCATTGCGACCTTGAATTCCGCTGTCAGCGAGATTTCGTCATATCCGTCGAGGCTATGTACGATGGCAAAACGCGTACCGCTCTCCTGGTAGGTGTAGCTGTAAAGCCTGAGCAATGGCAGGTTGTACACACCTAACAACTGGTAGGTCGGCATCACCGGGTTGACCAGCGGACCGAGCATGTTGAAGAAGCTGCGTACTCCCAAGCTTTTCCGTACCGGAGCAACGGCTTTCAATGCCGGATTGAACAGCGGCGCATGCAGGTAGGCAATATGGCAGATTTCCATCGAACGGCGCAACCGGTCGATATCGGTCGTAAACTTCACTCCATGTTGCTCCATTACGTTACTGGCGCCACTGACCGAAGTCGCTCCGTAGTTTCCGTGTTTCACAACGTTATATCCGGCACCGGCTACGACAAAGCAGGAAGTCGTGCTGATATTAAACGTATTCTTCCCATCGCCTCCTGTCCCCACGATGTCGATCGGCTTGAACTCCGACAAATCCACCGGGACACGCATATCGAGCAGTGCCTCCCGGAAACCAGCCAACTCTTCAACGGAGATATTACGCATCAGGTATACCGTTATCAAGCTGGCAATCTGTGAATCATTATACTTGCCTTCCGCAATGTTCTGAAGAATCGTCCGTGCCTCGTCACGTCCTAAATACTGATGTTCGAATAATCTATATAATATATCTTTCATTTTCCATTCCGAATTTTCAATTTTCAACTTTCAATTTTCAGATCCCGAGATCCAGTTTCGTATGATTGTCTTTCCCTTGGGTGTCAGTACGGATTCCGGGTGGAACTGGATGCCGCGAACATCATATTCGCGATGGCGGAGTGCCATGATTTGTCCTTCCTCTGTATCTTCCGCCGTGATCTCCAGGCAGTCGGGGAAATTTTCTTTTGAGACGACCCACGAATGGTAGCGACCGGCACGGAAACCGGATTCCAGACCTGCAAACAACGGATCTTTCACTATCACCCGTATGTCCGAACAGACTCCGTGATGAACATCCGTCAGGTTGATAAGCGTTGCGCCGAATGCTTCTCCGATGGCCTGCTCTCCGAGGCAGACGCCTAAGATGCTCTTGGTCGGAGCATAGCGACGGATCAACGGCAGCAGGATACCGGCCTCTTCCGGGATGCCCGGACCGGGAGACAAAAGGATCTTGTCAAAACGTTCCACTTCATCTAATGATATCTTGTCATTGCGATGTACTTCAACATCCACACCCAATTCCTTCAGTATGTGCAATAAGTTGTAGGTAAAGGAATCATAATTATCGAATAGTAATACTTTCATAAAAAACTTTGTTTGTTGGTTTAATTGTCAATTGATTAGCGTTGTTGCCAGATCGATCGCTTTCTTCAAAGCGCCTAATTTGTTGTTGACTTCCTGCAATTCCCGCTCATCGTTGCTTTTGGCGACAATGCCGGCTCCAGCCTGGTAGTACAGGACATTTCCACGGCTGACGAATGTGCGGATCGTGATCGCTTGGTTCAGGTCGCCGTCAAAGCCGATAAACCCGATGCAACCGCCATAGGCGCCTCGATTATGCTTTTCTATATCCGTAATCAGCTGCATGGCGCGTACCTTCGGTGCCCCGCTCAGTGTTCCGGCAGGGAATGTGTCTATGTAGGTCTTGACCGGATTGCTATCAGCATTGATCTCACCGCTGACACGCGACACCAGATGGATGACATGGCTGTAGTATTGCACTTCCTTGTAGAAATCGACCTGCACGTCATGTGCATTGCGCGAGAGGTCGTTGCGGGCAAGGTCGACTAACATTACATGCTCGGCATTTTCTTTCGGATCGGCGAGCAGAGCTTCGGTGCGCTGTTTGTCCAAGGCGACATCTCCCGTGCGGAAAGCCGTGCCTGCGATCGGGTCTATGCTTGCATGTCCGTTGGCGACTTTGCAGTGCGTTTCAGGTGAGGAACCGAAAATGCGGAATCCTCCGAAGTCGAAATAAAACAGGTAGGGAGACGGATTTATACTCCGGAGAGCACGGTAAACCTTGAAATCGTCTCCTTTGAACGCTTGCTCGAACCGGCGGCTCAGTACGATCTGGAATACGTCTCCGCGGAGGCAGTGGCGGATGCCTTCCCGCACCATCGCTTTGTATTCTTCCCCGCTGATCGGAGATGTTTCAGGGCCGATGGCCTGGAAGTTGTAAGATGCATAGTTTCGGTTTTCGATCAATGTCTCTATTTCCTGCAAATTGGAGTTTTCACCCGGTTGCAGCAGTTCGACCAGTGTCAACTCGTTTTTGAAGTGATTGAACACAAGTACATACTTATATAATATGTAGAGCATATCGGGAGCATCGTTTTCTTCATGGTGTGCTTCCATCACCGGGATGTTCTCAAAGTAGCGTACGGCGTCAAAAGCCGTATATCCGAACAGTCCGCAGACTTTCCTGTCGGGACCTTCTATCGAGAAGCGTTTTAAAAACGCATTCATGGCATCCGCCACATTGAATGTTTCCGTCAATGGCGTAACCTCGCTTTTCCCATCAGGAAAGATAGCCGTGCATTCTCCATTGTTGATTCCGATGCTTGACAGCGGACAAAGCGCTATATAGGAAAGGCTGTTTTCGTTCCCATGAAAGTCGGAACTTTCCAATAAGGCCGATTCCGGATAAATATCCCGGACCTTCAAGTAGATACTGACAGGTGTGTGAAGGTCGCCGAGCACCTTTCTGCTTATTGTTTTAAATGTATAGTCCATGTTTTTTTGAATTGTCAATTGTCCATTGTTGATTTGTGATTAATATAAGTTTCCATATCCTTGTCTCCCCGGCCCGATACCGTCAGGACAACGACGTCTTCCGGTTTGAACTTTATCTTGGGTAATGCACCTAATGCATGTGCACTTTCAAGTGCCGGGATAATACCCTCGATACGTGTCAGGCAAAAGGCCGCATCTAACGCCTCGTCGTCATTGACGGCAAGAATCGTTGCCCGGTGAGTTTCCGACAGGTTGGCGTGGATCGGCCCGATACCCGGATAGTCCAGCCCTGCAGAGATGGAGTAGGGTTCTTCTATCTGTCCGTCCTCGTTTTGCATTACTAACGTACGCGCTCCATGTATGATACCTTTCTTGCCTAACTGGATGGTTGCCGCGCTTTTCCCGGTCGTAATCCCCAAACCACCTGCTTCGGCAAGAACGATTTTCACCCGTTCGTCATCAATAAAATGGTAGATCGTCCCGGCTGCGTTGCTTCCACCACCCACGCAGGCGATCAGATAGTCCGGATAGTCACGCCCTTCCTGTTCCAACAATTGCTTTTTGATCTCTTCGCTGATGACGGATTGCAAACGCGCCACCATGTCCGGATAAGGATGAGGGCCGACTGTCGATCCGATGATATAGTACGTGTCGGAAGGATGGCAACACCAGTCGCGGATCGCTTCGTTGGTCGCGTCTTTCAGTGTCATATTGCCGGAAGTGACGGGGACGACCGTCGCGCCCAGCATCTCCATCTTCTGCACATTTGCATGTTGGCGTTCCACATCCGTCTTGCCCATATAGACGATACATTCCATATTCATCAACGCACAGACGGTAGCGGTAGCCACGCCGTGCTGTCCGGCTCCCGTCTCGGCTATAATACGGGTTTTCCCCATCCGGCGTGCCAGTAATATCTGTCCGATCGTGTTGTTGATCTTGTGAGCGCCGGTATGGTTCAGGTCTTCACGCTTCAGATATATCTTGCAACCATATTTCTCGCTCAACCTTTTTGCCAGGTAAAGAGGGGAAGGGCGTCCGACATAGTCCCGAAGCAACTGGTTGAATTCTTTTTTGAAGCTGTCGCTTTCCAATACTTCCAGATACTTCTTCTGTAAATTTTCCACACATTGGTGAAGTATTTCGGGCACATATGCCCCTCCAAACTCACCATAATACCCATTTTCATCAACTTGATACGTTTTCATCGTTTTATCTGTTATTATTTATTCTTTTTATCTTTTCAAATCTTTGTAATCGCCTTAAACGGAAAAAGGCCTGCCGTAAGTACGACAGACCTTTTTTTATATCACGATGGTATATACATGAGGACTGGTTCCTTACGACCTTATGAGTTGTAAAGAGCGCCACCACCAATATGTATTTACTATACTTGTTCTCATGACTTTTTTTGTTATTTCGGCAGCAAATATATGCATTCTCTGACAAACTGCAAATAATTCGGCCGTTTTTTTGTTTATTTTATTTGAACAGTCCGGTCTTTCCTTTTAATTTCTCTTGTTTTTCAGAAATATATCCGAGATGATGGAGGAATATGATTTTAAGATTATCAAAATGTCACTACTACCCCCTCCAAATCGGATTAGTACCCCATGTTTTTTGAATTACACTAACGGGTAATATTTTTTAACCTTTCATAAAGTACTGATTTATCCGAATAGAGATAATAAAATGACACTTTATATTCTACACGAAGTTTTCAGTTTTTATAATATTTATCGGTTATGACTTTACCATTGCTATACAGACTACATTTGATATAAATACCCTTTTGAGTCGGTTCGGATGTTAGTCTTTGTCCATTGATGGAATACCAGGCTGTATTGACTAATTTGCTGTCATCCTTGGCTATAGGTGCTATTCCTGTTGGTTGCCCTTTTACATGTTTGAAAACCCATGCAAGACGCTCGTTGGTATAGCTCTTCTTACATACATCCTCATGAGTCCAACCGTCTTCAATATCAAACTTATATTCAGCCTTGCATTCATCCATTTCAGTCAGAAAGACTTCGACATTTGATATTTTCATGATTTTGTCAGCAGTACCCATAACGGTGTAAATCGGAACTTGTGAAACTGCCTCGGCATTCAATCCTGTCGGATTGCCTGCAACAGGCATGGCAGCGGCAAACAAATCCGGATGATTGGAGAGCATGTTCCATGTGCCTGTTCCACCCATAGAACCGCCAAAGATGTAAACCTTATTGGCATCAGCCACGCCTCTGTCTATATATGTTTTGAGTAGAGTTTCCAAAATATCTTGGGTAGAGCCAAGCCATGCCTTATCCGCAGGACATTGCGGTACGAGCATGATGGCCTTACGGTTGTTCTCAGACAGCCATAAGGCAATGGCTTTGATGCCTGGTTCCTGCATCTGAGTCTCGTTGTCGTCGCCCTTACTGGAGCCTCCATGCAGATATATGACAAGCGAAGCCTTGTCTCCGTAACCAGGAATAGTTGCTTTGCGGTATGGCAATGTCATCGTTTCGTTAGAAAAAGTCTCTTTGGAGAATTCTATTTTCTCGGTGACGGCATCGCTGAAAGCCAACTCTTGAACGAAGTGTTTGGCTTCGATTTCTGCCAATTGCTCATGGAAAATCTGCTGTGCAAATACGGTTACATAAGACACAATCATTGTGATTGCGATAAGTAATGTTCTAATAATGCGTGTCATAATTCTTCTATTTTACAATAAACATTGTTCATTGATAAAGATATCGTCTTACCTGTTGGCTTTCATATGCACAACTTATATGCAATATTCGCAAAATATCTCGATATCTGCAAACAGATAGCAGGTATTTAGTCAATGCACGAAGATGTGGTGTCTGAGTCTCCCCGATGTAGAAGCACGAGTATATCTTCAAGTTTGTGTTTGAAGTTACCCCCCTGATTGTTCTGCTGTATCCGGAGATTAAGGATACAAATTCTCTTAGATAAAAGAGTTGTGGTGACGCGGTAATTTATTTTTATAAAAAGTTGTGATTTTCAAATAATATCTCTTTCTTTGCTGAAAAACTGATAAATCTAAATTTTATGAGAAAAACGATTTTCTTCTTAGATACATTCTCTCCTCTATTTTAATACAAAAACAAAAAACAGTATACAAACATGACTAAATTACTATTTTTTTATATTCTACTTTTTTGTAGTTTTCCCGCTTTTGGAGAAACTATTTTATTGAGAGGTAAAATCGTAGACCAAAAGAAAAATCCCGTAGGATCTGCTTATGTGGAAGTGCAAAATGACAACAGTCAAATAATCGGTTATACATTAAGCGATACTTTGGGCTTTTTTACGATGGCGCTTCCTCCCAAACCAGAATATCAGGTCAATATTACGCATGTGGCATTCAATCCTCTCAGCAAGAAAGTAGTACCGAGCGAAAAAGAACATCTCTTTGTCATGGATGAGCGTGTAGAAAATATTGACGAAGTTGTTGTTACCAGTAGTTACACCAAAGCTATGAGAATGAATAGCGAAGGAAACATCGTGTTTGCACCAAAAACATTAGGTAACCTTGTCACCTACAACTTGCCACGTCTATTACAAATTTTGCCGAGCATACAAATTACATCCAGCGGAATCACCCAAAACGGACGCCCGACAGCCCTGCTGGTCAACGGCCATAAAAGAAATTTAAGCGGGAAAAGCATTGAAGCATTCTTACGGGCGATCCCGACCGACAAAGTAAAAGAGATCGTAATAACACCAATCTCGTCAGCCGGCGATCTGGCTTCGGAAAATGGAAGCATCAACATCATCCTGAAAAAAGAAGAGAACATGCTTGCAACCCAGATCGGCAGTGAATTGAATATACGGAAGGGCGGGGTATACGGAAACGGGAATGCTTTCCTGATGTACAACAAAAATAATTTCTACATGGATTTGTCCTTGGGCTATTATAATATTTATGACCGCAAAGACACAAAAGAAGAATCAACGTATGCCAATTCTTCTGCAACATCCTTGTTCGACTATAAGACAAACTCAAGGGAAGATGATTACTTCGGCAGCCTCAACTTGGAATGGGAAACGAAGCAAGGTCATAAACTGTTTGGAGCGGTCACAGGTTTTTATGACAACGGGACAACCCATGCGGACAACTTGATGGCTTTCAAACCGGACGAGAAACGGCAAGAGCAGACCAAAGGAATCGCCAGCCAAGATTTTGATGACGATCTGTATACTGTAGAAATGGAGTTCGCTTCCAACGACACGCTTCGGCACCAACACATTATTGGCTATGGCATTATATGGGGAAAAGCACATAACACGGGTTTCAACAACGAATCAACGACCGGTGGGGAGATAGAATCAGAGTTGCAACATAACACGATAAACCGGCACTACGGTTATCAACACCAAATGAAATACAACTATAAGTTTCTGCTCAATCCCGGTTCAACCTTGAAAGCCGGCGTTCACGTTGCTCTCGGAAATATACATCCCAAAAGCCAGTTTATAGAAAAAGATTTGACGGTAGAAGATTTTCTGTATGCTGACCGATACAATATGCACGAAAACACATACGGAGGATTCGTTGAATACGCTTATAAACATGAAAATACTTCCGTCTCTGCCGGATTACGCTTGGAATATACCGATTATTCGGCTCGTTCGCAAGTCGACAACAAAAAGTATGACTATAACCGGATGGATTATTTTCCGTTTTTTTCCATCTATCAAAAAGTGGGTTCGATAGCAGATGTATCTTTGCGGTTGGCTTCAGGAATAGACCGTCCCCATTTTCTGGACTACGTGCCCAATTATAAGTATACCTCGAAATATGCTTATTCGGTCGGGAATCCGGATCTTAAGCCGTCCAGATTCTATTCTGCCACATTAGGAAGTATGTTTCTTGACTTCTTATATCTCGAATTCATCTATATGCACACGAAAGATATTATCAGCAAAATCAGCAAAAACGAGGAGAACTCTTTCCAAGTAGCGACAACAAACCTGAACTCTTCTGACGAAAACAGGTTCATATTTAGAATGAATTGCCCGTATGTTTTTTTGAATGACAGGTTGTCCGGATATTTGGGAACTTGGTTCGGATATGGGAAATACACGAATACTAAAGTCGATTTGGGAGAATACTATAATACAGACTATAAGGGCTTTTATTTGACAAACCAAACACAATATGAAATAATAGACAATCTCAATATAGGTTATGATTTGTATTATCAGCCCAAATTATATCTACAACAAGGTATTTCCGATCCTTTCTTTAAGTTAGGATTCGATATCTCATACAAAATAAGACATTTCGATCTCGGATTTAATGTGTCCAATGTATTGAATAGGACAAACAGAGGTGTGGATCTGAACGATAAAACTTATGCAAGATACAAAATCAACAAACATCAACCTGTTTATTCACTGACCGTAAAGTATAATTTCGGAAATGCCAATAAACGGAAATACCATAAAGGCATCGATTCATCGAGATTTAAATAAATTATTGTCTAACAGATTGATTCCTAACTATAGAATTCCTGCCCATGCCACACCTGCATGGGTAGAGGTATTGTATCCCAAAATCAAAGCTAAAATGAAAAAAAACGTTCTGTTGTTTATTTTTACGGAAAGTGCATAGTGAGTTTCTTGTTTCCACCTGTCTTTATCTCTGAAATCAAACAGAAGAGAAAAGCATGGAACCTTCATACGATCCTATAGAAAAGACACTGGACAAGCTCGTTGCTTCCACACGTTCGCCCCGCGGACGTTATTCCGCTCCCGAAAGTTGGAAATTGTTGGAGAGGCGGATCGTTCCTCCCCGGGCGAAGCGGCTGAGGCTGTTCCCTCTGGCAGGAGCTGTCGCAGCATCCGTCCTTCTTTGCCTTACAAGCTGGTTTATCTATGATTACCGAAAGCCGGCAACGATGCAGACAGTTTCAGCCGGTCCGGCCATATCGGTAATCACTTTGCCGGACCGTACGAAGGTGACGCTGAACCGCTATTCCTCTTTGACCTATCCGGACCGTTTCAAAGCGGACAGGCGGGAAGTGCAATTGCAGGGGGAGGCTTATTTCGAAGTCGAGAAAGACACCCTGCATCCCTTTATCGTGAAAGCGGACCCAGTCGAGGTCGAAGTGCTCGGAACACATTTTAATGTTGAAGCCTATCCCGGTGATGCAGAAGTGAAGACGACTCTGTTGGAAGGTTCCGTTGCCGTCAGTGCACCGGCTGGTAGCAGGCGGCTTAGGCTTTCTCCCGGGGAAAGTGCCATTTACAATCGGGCCGACAAAACATTGAAGGAAGAAAAAACAGAGGAAAACCGTACGGCTATCGGTTGGCGCGACGGCCATTTTCATTTTGACTATCTGCCGTTGCAGGAGATTGCACGGGAGTTGTCAAATGCTTTTCACGTGAAAATCAAGATTACGGATGAAGATATAAAGGATTTTCGTATCAGGGCGCATTTTACCGGAGGCGAGAGTTTGGATCAGATGCTCGATCTGCTTCAGTCTGCCGGAAATTTCAGTTATGCAAAGGTAAATGACACGATCTGGATCCATTCTAAACTTAACTAAGTCATGAATTATTACCTATATTGTCTCCGCCGGTTTGCCCGGCTTATTCTTCTATTATGGATAGTTTTCAGAATTGCGCCGCTCGTCGCACAAGACCGGGCGGCGCGTCTGGACTTCCAGGTCCGGCAAGCCACGCTGGACACTTTAGTCCGTCGGTTGGAGGACTCCACCGGCTTTTCGTTTATCTATGGCGAAAGAGTGCGGCTTCGGCAGCCCGTCACCCTCGATGTCCGCCAGAAGACCATCGAGGAAATCCTGCAACAAGCATTCAGGCAGGAAGCGATAACGTTTAAAATCTCCGGCACGCACATTTTGTTAGGCGAACGGCCTGTTTCCCGTAAATATACGGTCAGCGGATATATAACCGATTCCTTGTCGTCCGAAACGCTGATCGGCGCCAATGTCCTGGAATCCGGCTATCATACCGGGACTTCGACGAATCCTTTCGGGTTCTACAGCCTCACCTTGCCGGAAGGAGAGACCGGACTTTTCTTTTCGTATTTAGGATATGAAACCAAGCATTGCCGTTTCTTCTTAGACCGGGACACAGTGATGAACATCCGCTTGCAGACCAATAACCAGTTGGCGGAAGTCGTCGTCCTATCCGAAAAGAAAGAGACAGGCATCCGGGCAACGGGTATGGGCACGTTGGACATCCCGATGACACAGATCAAGAATACGCCGGCCATCTTGGGTGAGGCCGATATCCTCAAAACGATCCAGTTGATGCCTGGCGTACAGGCCGGAACGGAAGGGTTCAGCGGACTGTATGTGAGAGGAGGCGGACCGGATCAGAACCTGATCCTTCTGGATGGTATCCCCATCTACAATGCCGACCATATGTTGGGTGTGTTCTCCATCTTCACGCCGGAAGCGATGAAAAAGGTCACGCTTTTCAAAGGGTCGTTTCCCGCCCGCTACGGCGGCCGTCTGTCTTCTATCGTGGATATCCGGACAAACGACGGCGATATGCAGAATTACCACGGCACGGTCAGCATCGGTCTGTTGACCAGCAAGCTGCACCTCGAAGGCCCGATCCTAAAAGACAGGACATCCTTTTGCCTGACCGGTCGCCGTACCTATCTCGACCTGGTGGCAAGGCCGTTTTTACCGGAGGACAAGAAGTACAATTACTATTTCTATGATATCAATGCCAAGGTGAACCATAAGTTTTCCGACCGTAGCCGCCTGTTCCTCAGTTTCTACAAAGGGAAAGACCATTACGATTATAAGCAGGACAAGGAATATGACGGCTATTCGAATAACTATGGGGCGAGTATGTATTTCTACAACAGCCGGATCGATTTCAACTGGGGGAACACGATTGCTGCCGGACGGTGGAATTATGTCTTCAACAGCAAGCTATTCAGCAATACGACCGTGGCATACAACCATTATCAGATGAGCATGGCAGACGCTTACCGGAAAGACATCTTCGAGACGGACAAAGACGGCAATCGGATAACCGATAAAAACGAATCGTATGTCTATAATTCCGATTACCGTTCCGGTATACACGACTGGAGTTTTCGGACGGATTTCGATTATATGCCTGCCCCTGACCATCATGTCAAGTTCGGGGCTACCTATCTGTATCATACGTTCCGCCCGGAGGTGACTACCTCGCGTGTGAAAGAAGCCGCAGACGGGCAGACGGCGCAGGACACTGTCTACAACGATTCTTCGAACAGCTATCTGCACGGGCACGAGTTCTCGCTCTATGCCGAAGACAATGTCGATATCGGCGACCGTCTGAGCCTGAATGCCGGTATCCATCTCTCTCTGTTTTCCACGCAAGGGAAAGGCTACCTGTCGGCACAACCTCGCCTCTCTGCCCGATATCGTTTTCATGACGATTTTGCGGCAAAGGCCTCCTTCACGCAGATGGAACAGTATGTCCACCTGTTGTCATCCTCGCCGATTTCGCTGCCGACCGATTTGTGGGTCCCCGTAACTAAAGATATCCGCCCGATGCACTCTTTCCAGTATGCTGTCGGCGGTTATTATACCGGTGTGAAAGGGTGGGAGTTCTCTTTGGAAAGTTATTATAAGGATATGCATAATGTGTTGGAATACCAGGATGGCGCCACCTTTTTCGGATCATCCGGCGGATGGCAGGAAAAGGTGGAGATGGGCCGGGGACGTTCGTTCGGCCTGGAGGTTTTAGCCCAGAAAACTATCGGGAAAACAACGGGATGGTTGGGGTATACGATTGCCAAGAGCGACCGCCGGTTCAAGGATGGGACAGTCAACAACGGCGAACGTTTCCCTTATAAATACGACCGGCGCCACAACATCAACCTTTGTGTGAACCATGCTTTCAGCAAGAAAACGGATATTGGGATCACTTGGGTTTTCAATACGGGCGGAACGGCTACGGTCGCCGAGCAGCGTACCGGGACGGCATCGGGCAACTTGATCGACTACATTTCCCATCGCAACAATTACCGTCTCCCCGTCAGTCACCGGTTGAATCTGAGCATCAATTTCCATAAGAAACTGCGTCGTGGCATGCAGACTTGGAATATTTCGATCTATAACGCCTATAATGCCATGACTCCCAACCTTGTCTATAAGGAAGAAGAATATATCGGAGTAGAACATATTAAGCCGGATGGTAGCTATGAGACAATCTGGAAGCAAAAAACGAAACTGATAAAGCAGACGCTTCTGCCTTGTGTCCCTTCGATTACCTATACATACCGGTTCTGATAAAAAAAGAGGTAGAATTATGAAAAAGAAATTATCCCTGTTATTCATACAGGCTTCCATGCTGTTCCCGGCTTGCGAAAATGAACTTCCATACATGGACAAGCCGCAAGCTCCGCAACTTCTGATGAATGCTTTTCTCGAAGCCGGAAAGGAAGAGAACGGAGTGTTCCTGCGCATGGTCGAGGATGACGAGCTGCAGGCGGATTATGTGTCCAATGGCTCCATTACCGTCTATGTCAATGGCGAAAAGACCGAAACGGCGCAGGTGGAGAAGGTCTATGCCTTTTCCGGTGATCCCAATTGTAAGTTGAAAACCCCTTTCCGCCCCGGTGATCACATTCGCTTTGAGGCGACAACCGGAGACGGGCAATACCGGGCCGGCTGCGAGGTGGAAATCCCGTTGCCGATCGAAGAACTCATCCATGTGGATACACTCCGTACGCAGCTGAGGGGCAGCTACAGTATGATGGATTGCATGCAATACAAAATAACGATCCACGACCGTCCGAACGAGAAAAACTATTACCGTCTTATTATCGAAGAAAATACATACCGGGTTTCTTCGGAAGATGGTGTCAGATACGGTCCCTTTCCTTTTTATCCTGAAATTATCAACCAAGAGGATATCGTGTTGACCGACGGGCATCTTACGACTGCCGACGACGACAAATTCGGTATCCTGGATTTGACAGTCCGTAATCTCAACAATGTCTTCACGGACGGGCGTTTTGAAAACGGCTCGTACACCCTTAAAGTCTACACCTCTGTTCCCAATATTAGCGAATCGAATAGAAAAGATCATTATTACTTGGATGTCACGGTCCGCCTGTTGAGCATATCACAACCGTATTATCGTTATTTGCGTGCGATGAACTGCCTGAATTCGGAAGATTATAACGAAACTTTTATGGAGCCGGTCATTGTCCCTCAAAACGTGTCGGGCGGTTTGGGTTTTGTCGGAGCTTCATCCGAACAGCAGGTAACTTTGCGGATGGTCGACCGGCCGCCATTTTAATATTCCGAACGGATTATCCGTTGTATTCTTTGTTCCGTTTGTGCAGGCTCTTCAACTCGAAGGAAAGCATGACCCGGAAGATTCCGATGATCAGCAGAGTGTATGCGATCATATAGACAAGAGATAGCACGCCGAGGCCCGGCTGCCAGATGATGCCGATACTGCAAAGGATCGCCAGTACGCCGAAAGCCATATACCAGCCCCAGTTGCGAGTCCCATAACGTTTCAGGTCCATAGCATAGCCGGTTGAAGCAAAACCGCGGAACATCAGCCAGAAGGCAACGATGAAAGGCAACACAGCCATGCTCAAACCGATATTGGCCATTAGGTAGATGCCTAAAATCAAGTCGATGATACCGCTTGCCAGATACCAGCCCCAACTGGAAATATTCTTTTTGTTGGAGACGGCAAAAAGGATTTCCAGCGTGCCGCTGACAAACATGGAAATGCTGAACAAAACGCTCAGTGCGATATAGCTTGCCAGTGGTGTGAACATCAGGCAGATTGCAATAAGGATATAAAGCAGCCCCAGCAGCAGGGAAACCCACCAGTTTTTTACTCCGAAGTTGATTGTGTCAATAAAAGTCTTCATAATAAATTCGTTTTTTAATTATTTTGAAATCTACTTTGTAACAAACCTTGGGAAAGAAAAGTTCCGCCGGGCCGGTAAAGTGAATTATTTTTAATACATTTGCCCTTCATTATAATTATTAAGGGTTTATGATTTTGAATTACTATTGATACATAAATTCAAAATCATAAGTCATAAATCATAGAAGATTATGAAAGGTATTGTTTTAGCAGGAGGGTCCGGTACGCGTTTGTATCCGATAACCAAAGGAGTTTCAAAACAGTTATTGCCTATTTATGATAAACCGATGGTCTATTATCCGGTGTCAGTGTTGATGCTGGCCGGAATACGCGAGATATTGGTGATTTCCACACCGCAGGATCTTCCCGGTTTCCGGCGTCTGTTAGGCGACGGCTCCGATTATGGCGTTCGTTTCGAGTATGCCGAACAGCCTTCGCCGGACGGATTGGCACAGGCTTTTCTGATCGGAGAGGAGTTTATCGGGAATGATTCCGTTTGCTTGGTTTTGGGCGACAATATCTTTTACGGGCAGAGCTTTACGGCTATGCTGAAAGGCGCTGTGGCCGATGCGGAAAACGAACAAAAAGCAACAGTCTTCGGTTATTACGTCAATGATCCGGAACGCTATGGCGTGGCCGAATTCGATGAGGCGGGAAATGTGTTGAGCATTGAAGAAAAACCGGCATGCCCGAAATCGAATTATGCGGTTGTCGGTCTCTATTTCTATCCGAATAAGGTGGTGGAGGTTGCCAAACGGATTAAACCTTCCGCCCGTGGAGAACTGGAAATTACGACTGTCAACCAGGAATTCCTGAAGGACGAAGAATTGAAAGTCCGCCTTTTAGGACGTGGTTTTGCCTGGCTTGACACCGGCACGCACGATTCTCTTTCCGAAGCCTCTACCTTCGTCGAGGTGATCGAAAAACGGCAAGGGTTGAAAATAGCCTGCCTGGAAGAAATCGCTTACCGGAACGGCTGGATCGATGCTGAACGGTTGAGGCAGGTTGCCTCTCCGATGCTGAAGAACCAGTACGGACAATATCTGCTGAAATTGATAAAAGGAGAAAATGAATAAGGATAGTAAAATATTTGTAGCAGGTCATCGGGGCCTGGTCGGTTCCGCCATCCTGAAGAATCTGAAGACAAAAGGGTATACGAATTTTGTCTTGCGTACGCATATGGAACTGGATTTGACCGACCAGCAGGCCGTTCATGATTTCTTTGCGGTCGAGAAGCCGGAATATGTGTTCCTGTCGGCCGCCCATGTCGGAGGAATTATGGCGAACAGCCGTTACCGCGCCGACTTTATTTACGAGAATCTGATGATTCAGAACAATGTGATTCATGCTTCTTATCTGAATAAGGTAAAGAAACTCCTGTTCTTGGGGAGTACTTGCATTTATCCGGGAAACGCTCCGCAACCGATGCCGGAGGATTGCCTGCTTGCTTCGCCTCTCGAATATACGAATGAACCTTATGCGATTGCCAAGATTGCCGGGATCAAGATGTGCGAGAGTTATAACTTGCAATACGGGACTAACTATATTGCCGTGATGCCGACCAACCTGTATGGGCCGAATGATAATTTCAACCTGGAGACTTCGCATGTGCTGCCGGCCATGATCCGTAAAATACATTTAGGCAAATGTCTTTCCGAAGGAAATTGGGATGTTGTCCGGAAGGATTTGGATGGACGTCCGGTTGAAAACGTATCCGGTGATGCTGCCGAATCCGAAATATTGGAACTCCTTGCCAAGTATGGCATCTATCCCGGTAAAGTGGAGCTATGGGGCACAGGCGAACCGCTCCGTGAGTTCCTTTGGAGCGAAGAGATGGCAGACGCTTCCGTCTATGTGATGGAAAAGGTCGATTTTGCCGATGTCTGTCCTGCTACCGGCGATATCCGGAATACACATATTAATATAGGTACAGGAAAGGAACTCACCATCCGGGAAGTGGCTTCCCTGATCCGTGAAAAGGTCGGTTTTACGGGTGATATCGTATTTGATTCGTCCAAACCGGACGGGACGATGCGTAAACTGACGGATGTTACGAAGCTGCATGCTTTGGGTTGGCATCATACGATTGAAGTGGACGAAGGGGTTGAACGCCTCTATAATTGGTACTTGCAGCATTTGTGATTTGAGATTTATGATTTATGCGTTGATAATAAATCATAAATCTCAAATCATAAATCTGGAAACATAAATCTGGAAACATAAATCATAAATCACAAATCATACATCAAAAAGTGAGCAAAGTTGCATTAATAACAGGAATAACAGGGCAGGACGGAGCTTACCTGGCCGAATATTTGATTAAGAAGGGATATGTAGTACACGGCATCAAGCGCCGGTCGTCTATGTTCAACACGGATCGTATCGACCATCTTTATCAGGACCCGCATGTGGAAAACCGTAATCTGATCTTGCATTATGGCGATCTGACCGACAGTTTGAACCTGACTCGTATCATCGGTGAGACACAGCCGGACGAGATATATAATCTGGCGGCTATGAGTCATGTGAAAGTGAGTTTCGATACTCCCGAATATACGGCTAATGCCGATGGTCTGGGTGTCTTGCGTATCCTGGAGGCGGTTCGTCTGCTGAACCTGATCCCCAAGACACGTATTTACCAGGCTTCCACATCCGAACTTTATGGTTTGGTGCAGGAAGTTCCACAGAAAGAAACGACTCCTTTTTATCCGAGAAGTCCGTATGCCGTAGCCAAACTTTACGGTTACTGGATAACGGTGAACTATCGTGAGGCCTATAAAATGCATGCGTCGAACGGCATTTTGTTCAACCATGAGTCTCCTCTGAGAGGGGAAACCTTCGTGACGCGTAAGGTGACGCGGGCTGTTTCCCGTATTGCTTTAGGCATGCAGAAAAAGGTTTATATGGGGAATCTTTCTTCCAAACGCGACTGGGGACATGCAAAAGACTATGTCCGTGCGATGTATGCCATCCTTCAGCAGGACGAACCGTCCGATTACGTCATAGCGACGGGAATTACGACAACTATCCGCGATTTCTTGAAAATGGCGTTCGCCGAGATTGGCGTGGAAATTCTTTTTAAAGGAGAAAATGTTAATGAGGTAGCTGTCTTAAACTATATTGACGAAAAAGTGTTTATTGAAAGAGTCGGTGAGGCTTATCTCGATAATCTTCGGAAACGAATTGGGGATGAGGTGGTTGGTGTCGACCCGCAATATTTTCGTCCGACCGAAGTCGAGCTGCTGATCGGCGATGCGACAAAGGCTCGCACCCGTTTGGGCTGGGAGCCGAAGTACGATTTGCCCGCATTAATAGCGGATATGATATCCAATGATATAAAGTTGATGAAGAAAGAATCGTATCTTAGAAAAGGCGGCTATGAGATATTGAATTATTTTGAGTAGAATCAAACTTTTATTGTTTTTATTTGTTATAATTGGAAAAAGAGTTAATTTTGCAATATATTTGAGCAAGATTAGAGGTAATTGATTGTTTAATTAAAATGTTGATGAATATGAAGACTAAAGTATTACTTTTAGCTTTGTTGTCAGGTTTTGTTTTCTCTGTTTCTGCGCAGGAATTTAAACCGCAGGTTGGATTTAGTAACGAGGCGGGTTATAAAACAAACTTCAAAAAGAACAAAGCTGGCGACAACTGGTTTATTTCTATTGCCGGTGGTGCAAGTGTTTTATTTGGTGACCAGAACAGTGAAGCCGATTTTAAAAATCGTTTGAATTTCGCTCCTCAGTTCTCTGTCGGTAAATGGTTCAATCCGTATTTGGCTCTGCGTCTCCAGTTGAACGGTGGTGTGTTGCACGGTTTTGAAAACACAGGCGCTACATTTATGCAGCACAATAAATATGCAGCCGCTCATGCTGATTTGTTGTGGGATGTAACGAATTTCTGGGCTCCTTATAACGAAAAGAAAGTATTCCGTTTGATTCCTTGGATCGGTCTTGGTTACGCACAGCGTTTCAAAAACTCCGATGATAACAGAGGTATTCCAAGAACAGAATCTCCGACGGTTAACTTCGGTATCTTGACTGCATTCCGTTTGAGCAAACGTGTGGATTTGAACGTTGAAGTTCAGGGTTCATTGCTGAACGAACAGTTTAACCGTGTTGCTATGTACCACCTGACTGACGGTATCGGCCAGTTGAGCGCAGGTTTGACTTTCAAACTGGGTAAGACTGATTTCGAAGTGTTGGAACCGATGGACTACGCTTTGTTGAACGACCTGAACGGCCAGATCAACGCTTTGCGTGCTGAAAACGACGAATTGAGCAAACGTCCGGTTTCTTGTCCTGAATGCGAAGAAGTCGTAACTAACGTTGTTAACAACTATGTAGACAATGTGGTATACTTCCGTATCAATAGCGCTAAGATCGACAAGAACCAGCAGGTTAGCATCTATAATACTGCACAGTTTATGAAAGATAACAATGTGCCTATCAAGGTTATCGGTTATGCTGATAAGAAAACTGGTACAGGTTCTTACAATATGCAGCTTTCTGAAAAACGTGCAAGAGCCGTTGCTAAAGAATTGATCGACAAATACGGTATCTCTTCCAGCCAGATCACAATCGAATGGAAGGGTTCTGATGTTCAGCCGTACAGCGAAAACAACTGGAACCGTGTTGTTATCATGTCTGCAAATAATTAATTAATTTCTGATTATATTCCGAAGGGCTGCACATAATCTGTGCAGCCTTTTTTTTGCTCGGAAATATTGCTTATTTTTGCATGATTTTAGAGCGTTGTTATGGAGTTAAATAAAAAACATGGTTATCTTATTCAATGGTTGATAGGCGTTGGGGATCTGATCGTTCTGAATCTTCTTTTCTTTCTTGTCTACTATGGATTGAATAATTTATATACATCAGCTATCACTGAGAATTTGCGTGAGGTGGTGCTTTTGTTGAATTTCTGTTATTTTTTCTCCCTCTATTTTGTCCCTTTGCAGTTGCATCTGTCCATTGTCTTTATCGACAAAATTGTGCAAAGGGCTTTCCTGTTGGTTACGATCATGTTTTTCCTGTTTGCCACGTGCCTGATTTTTCTGAATGTCGGGGATGTGCTGGCGACTTTCCTGTTGATTTATTATGTCGTTACGATTGTTATATTTTCGTTGTGGCGTGTTATTGTACGCGTAACTTTGAAGATGTATCGCCGGAAAGGATATAACTTCAAGAAGATAGTGATTGTCGGAGCCGGGAAGAACGGGATGGAACTGTATAAGGTGATGAAGGACGATCTGTCCTACGGTTTCAATATCTTAGGGTTCTTTGATGATAACCTGTCCTTGAAATCTGTCCTCCCGAATTATTTGGGTATGACAAATGAAGTGGAAGACTTTGTGTTGGCAAATGATGTGGATGAAATTTACTGTACCTTGCCTGGTACGAACGATGAAAAGATTGTCCGTCTGCTGAATTTTGCGGAGAAGCACATGATCCGTTTCTATATCGTGCCGGAATTTTATCGGAACTTGAAGAAGAGTCTTGTGATGGAGGTCTTGGAGTCCATTCCTTTGATGACTGTCCGCCGCGAACCTTTGCAGGCAGCCTATAACCGGGCGTTGAAGCGTACGTTCGATATTCTTTTTTCTACCATAATTCTGGTGACGATATTCCCGATATTGTATGTCGTGGTCGGTATCATGATCAAGCTGAGCTCCCCGGGGCCTATTTTGTTCAAGCAAAAAAGAACGGGACTGTACGGGCAGGATTTCAGGTGCTATAAGTTTCGCACGATGAAAGTCAATGCACAGGCTGATTCCCTGCAGGCGGTGAAAAACGACCCGCGTAAAACGAAGGTCGGAGATTTTCTTCGTCGGACGAACCTGGATGAATTTCCCCAATTTATTAATGTGTTGAGAGGAGAAATGTCTGTCGTGGGGCCGCGTCCCCATATGCTGAAGCATACCGAGCAATACTCTGCGCTAATCGACAAGTACATGGTTCGCCATCTGGTCAAACCGGGTGTGACAGGTTGGGCACAGGTAACAGGCTACAGAGGAGAAACAAAAACATTGGAACAGATGGAAGGCCGTGTGAAACGAGATGTCTGGTATATCGAGAACTGGTCTTTCTTCCTGGATCTTAAGATTATAGTCGTGACGGTTCTCAATATGTTCAAAGGAGAAAAGAACGCATACTAAGTATAAAATTGCACACTTTTTGTATATATGTGTAATTAAGAGTTGAATTTATGTTATCTTTGTGCCCGATGGGAAGGATTATAGCAATTGATTATGGTCGGAAACGTACCGGATTGGCAGTTACGGATACGTTGCAGATGATAGCAAACGGACTGACAACCGTTCCGAGTGGCGAACTCGTGAAGTTTCTGGCGGACTACGTCTCGCGCGAACCTGTCGAGCGTTTTGTAGTCGGCCTTCCGAAACAGATGAACAACGAACCTTCAGAAAATATGAAATATGTGGAAGCTTTTGTTACACACTTGAAACGGACGCTTCCGGATATTCCGGTGGAATATTACGATGAACGATTTACTTCCGTTTTGGCGCATAAGGCAATGTTGGACGGAGGATTGAAGAAAAAGAAAAGGCAGGATAAAGGATTGGTGGATGAGATCAGTGCGGTTATTATCTTGCAGTCATATTTGGAAAATAAGAAATATCAGTTATAAAAGTTATGATTTTGCCAGTATATTTATATGGACAGCCTGTGTTAAGAAAAGAGGCTGAAGAAGTTCCGATGGATTATCCGGAGTTGAAACAATTGGTAGCCAATATGTTTGAGACGATGTACAATGCCGATGGCGTAGGGCTGGCTGCTCCGCAGGTCGGTTTGTCATTACGCCTTTTGGTAATCGATGCCGACGTGATGGGAGATGATTTCCCCGAATGTAAAGGATTCAAGCGTGCGATGATCAATCCTGTTTTCCTTGAAAAAAGCGAAGAAGAAGTTTCGATGGAAGAAGGTTGCCTGAGTCTGCCGGGGGTACATGAGAAAGTGTCCCGTTCGGCAAAAGTGCGCGTGAAATACCTGGATGAAGATTGGAAAGAACATGAAGAAACGGTAGAAGGATTTGCCGCCCGTGTCGTACAGCATGAGTGCGAACATCTGGAAGGCCATGTTTTTATCGACAATATTTCCGGGATCCGCCGTCAGTTGAATAAAAGCAAATTAAATAGTATTATTAAAGGTACAGCCCGTTGCTCCTATAAAGCAAAAGCGGTTGGTAAGTAATAAGAACTCTATTAACTAATCAGTATGACAGATTTAAGTAAAAACATTCAGGCCCTCAGGGAAAAGAAAGCCGTCGTTGAGATGGGTGGAGGCGAAGCCGCCATCGAAAAGCAGATCGCGATGGGTAAATTGACAGCCCGTGATCGTATTCTATCCTTGTTGGACAAGAATTCTTTCCACGAATATGACCTGTTCGTGAAGCACGATGGTCGTGATTTCGGTATGGATAAGAAAGATTTACCCGGTGATGGTGTTGTTACAGGTACAGGTACGATCTTTGGTGCTCCGGTTTGTATCTATGCGCAGGACTTTACGGTTGCCGGTGGTTCGCTGGGCTTGCAGCATGCACGTAAGATCACGAAGATCATGGATCATGCTTTGAAAATGAAATGTCCGATTATTGGAATCAACGACTCGGGCGGTGCGCGTATCCAGGAAGGTGTAGGCGCATTGGCAGGGTATGGTGAAATATTCTATCGCAATACAATTGCTTCCGGTGTTATTCCTCAGATTTCTTTGATTCTGGGACCTTGTGCCGGTGGAGCCGTATATTCTCCGGCTTTGACGGACTTCGTGTTTGTCGTAGAAAACATCTCCAAGATGTTTATTACAGGTCCTAACGTGATCAAGACCGTGTTGGGCGAAGATATCTCTATGGAAGACCTGGGAGGTGCACGCGTCCATGCTGAAACAACCGGTAACGCTCATTTCTATGCTCAGAGCGAACAGGAATGTTTCGAGCAGGTTAAACGTCTGGTCAGCTTTATCCCGTGGAATAACCGGGAACGTGCAAAAATGGCAGAACCGAAGGAACCTGCTGCGATCATGAACATCGAAGAAGTAGTTCCGGCAGATCCGAAGCAACCGTATGATGTACGTAACGTTATCAAATGTATCGTGGATGATTCCGACTTCTTGGAGGTACAGGAACTGTGGGCAGCCAACATTGTGATCGGTTTCGGCCGTATGGGAGGTGAAACAGTCGGTTTCGTAGCCAACCAGCCGATGGTATTGGCCGGTGTGCTGGATTGTGACAGTGCCGATAAGGCTGCACGTTTTATCCGTTTCTGCGATTCTTTCAATATTCCGATTATCACGTTGGAGGATATGCCGGGCTATTTGCCGGGTGTCGACCAGGAACATGCCGGTGTGATCCGCCACGGTGCAAAAGTGCTGTATGCTTATTCCGAAGCGACCGTACCCAAGATCACGGTTATCCTGCGTAAGGCCTATGGCGGCGGTTATATCGCCATGAACTCACGCCACCTGGGTGCGGACTTTATGTTTGCATGGCCGAGTGCGGAAATTGCGGTAATGGGACCGGAAGGAGCTGCCAATATCATTTTCCGTAAGGAGATCATGGAAGCAGAAGACCAAAACGCAATGCGCCAGGAAAAGGTAAAGGAATATATCGAGAAATTCGCAAATCCTTACGTGGCTGCGTCCAAAGGATTCATCGATTCTGTTATCGAGCCGAAAGAAACACGTTCCTTGTTGCTTCACGCGCTTAAACTTTCTGTATTGAAAGAGGAATACAGGCCGGCTAAGAAGCACGGATTGCCTCCGTTCTAATTAACGCTGTAAAAACTTTTGGATATGGAAAAGAAAGAGAAAGAGAACGAATATGTGGATTTTGTAGTAACGGCTCGCAAATATAAAACGACGCTGACTGCAAAATATAAGAACCGCAAAATGTGGCATAAGCCCTTTGTCGGTGATGTGATTTCTCATCTTCCCGGGACGATCGTTAAAGTGGAAGTGCAAAAAGGCCAGGAAGTCGAAGCCGGCCAGTTGCTACTGATCCATCAGGCGATGAAGATGTACAACCGGGTGGTTGCACCCGTGGCAGGTACGATTGTCGAACTGGGAGTGAAGGAAGGTGATAAGATACCCAAAGATCATTTGATGGTTAAGATTCAGCCGAAGTAAATAGCTGAAGCAAATAAATATAGAAAGCTTTCACACTGTTTTGCAGTCTGTGAAAGCTTTTTTTATAGATTGGTTTTAACGGCTAAGATTATTTACTTACTTTTGCGACTGATCAATGTTGAATATTTTTATAATAGATGAAGAAAGCGATTCTTTTATTTATATTCCAGCTGTGTTCGTTGGCCATGTTTGCACAGATCAATACGGACCGTGTATTGACTATCGGACGCAATGCTTTGTATTTTGAGGACTATGTTCTTTCTATACAATATTTTAATCAGGTTATCAAATCGAAACCTTGGTTGGCTGAACCGTATTTCTACCGTGCTGTGGCAAAAATCAATCTGGACGATTATAAAGGAGCAGAAGAAGACTGTACGCTTTGTCTTGAGCGAAACCCTTTCCTTGTGCAGGCATATTACGCGCGTGGTATTGCCCGTCAGAGCCAGGAGAAGTTTGACGAAGCAATAGCTGATTACAAAAAAGGGTTGGAATTTAAGGCGGAAGACCGTCAGATGCTGGTGAACATGGCGGTTGCCAATATCCAGAAGAAAGATTTTAATGAAGCAGAAAAAGTTTTTGACGACCTGATGGCGGCCCACCCCAAATATTCCATGAACTATCTGACGCGTGGTGCGATGTACACCGAGAAGGGAGATACGGTCAAGGCGCTTGCCGATTATGATAAGGCGATCAGCATGGATCCCTATTATGCTCCTGCTTATGGAAACCGGGCGATCCTGCTTTACCAAATGAACAACTTGAAAGATGCGCTTGCCGATCTGAACGAGGCTATCCGTCTGAATACCCGCGAGAGCGGTTATTATATCAATAGAGGCTTGGTGCGCTATCAGTTGAAGGACTTGCGTGGCGCTATGGCGGATTACGACCAGGTAGTCGGCATGGATAGCCACAACCTGATTGCACGCTTTAACCGGGGATTGCTTCGGGCCCAGATCGGTGATAATAACCGGGCTATCGAAGACTTCGATGTTGTGATCGAGATCGAACCGGATAACTATATGGCTTATTACAACCGGGCGTTGTTGCGCTACGAAACGGGTGATTATCAGGGAGCCGTACATGATTTTGATGTCGTGTTGCAGCAGTATCCGAACTTTGTCGCCGGTTATTACAGCCGTGCGGAGGTGAAGCGGAAAATGCATGACGAAGTGGGAGCCGATCGTGACTACTGGACTGCCTATAATATGGAACAGCAAAAGAAGAATGGAAACTCTTCGGGTAATGCGGTCGCTTCCCGGAATGGGAACAACGCTGGTACGCAATCGGCTGATCCGACATCTAAAGATGAAAATACGCGTGAGCAGTCGGATAAGAATATCGATAAGTTCAACCGCCTTGTCGTGTATGATGAAGAAGAGGTACGCAAGACGAAGTATAACAGTGAAATTCGCGGACGGGTGCAGGACCGCAACGTACGTGTGGATTTGGAACCGATGTTTGTCCTGACCTATTACGAAAAAATAGATCAAGTAAAGAAGTTGGTTTATTATGATAAGATGGTGGAAGATTACAATGCCCGCCTGGTATTGGAACGTAAGTTGCGTCTCACAAACGAGGAGGCAGCCCTCACGGAAGATCAGGTTGCCACACATTTCGCCTCTATCGATAACTTCTCGGCTCATATCGTGAAGAATCCGAACGATGTGGATGCTTATTTCGGGCGAGCTTTGGATTTTATGCTTGTGCAGGACTTTACCGAAGCGATAAAGGACTATACGAAGGTGATCGAACTGGACCCGAATTTTGCAATGGCCTATTTCAATCGAGCCGTCGTCCGCTATAAGCAACTTGACTATAATATGTCGCAAGCCGCCAATTCTCAAGATGATTTTGCTATGAGCATGAACCTTAAGATGGGCAAGAATCCGGCGGTTGTTCGTACGCCGGCGACATCCGATCCGACTTCCGCATCCTTGAAAGATAATAAGCGGGCTTACGAGCATGAAATGATTACGCGTGATTACGACATGGTAATCAAATTGAATCCGGGTTTCGTATATGCTTATTTCAATCGTGGAAACCTGCGTTGTGCGCAACGTGATTTCCGTGCAGCCATCCAGGACTACAGTGAGGCGATCCAACGCGATCCGGAATTTGCCGAGGCTTATTTCAACCGTGGATTGGCTCGTCTTTCGCAAGGAGATGCCAACCGGGGAATCGCCGATCTGAGCAAAGCCGGAGAGTTGGGTATCATCAATGCTTATAGCATCATCAAGCGTATGACAAGCAATTGACGTCGGTAAGCCCTTCCCCCCCCCTTATTGTAAAAAACATCTTGAAAACGGCCTGAAATCCCTTCACGAGCGGATCCGCAAACAATTTTTACGGATCCCAAATAAGGTCTTGGAAAGGCTCTTTTCCATGAGGTGCGCGGTTTTTTCTCCTGACGACCGTCTTCATTGCCATGACGACCGTTTTCATATAAGGTGAACCCTGCAGTTCACGGCAACGAAGACGGTCGTTATGGCGGTGAAGACGGTCGTTGCGGAAACGGAATGCCGGAATCCTTGAGAATACCCTCAAATACTTTTCCATATTCCCTTACTCTCCCCCTTGTTTCTCTGAATATCCGATTCTACAGAAGTTAGGCTTTGCAGAAATGTCAGGAACTCCGGTAAAAAGATTGACAAACGGCAAGCTTTTTTCATAATCCAAGCAGGCTGTTTATATGTGCGTCACGAAAAGTACCGTTCCGGTGTATAAAAGTCAATCTGAAAACGTCCGGTTTTTCATTTGAAATAGAAAAAATAGGGGATATTGTAGAAAATGAAGGAAAAATTGAATATCACGTTGACCGAATGGGAGAAGGAGTGTGGTGCAGAGCTTGCAGAAAATCTTTGGCGTCCCGTTTTGAAGGTTTTCAACGACAAGCAATATGCATAAGCCTTTTTCCAGTGATGGCCGGGATAATATTAAATGTTGCAAACTTATTCGTAATAACAGCATAATATTGTTACTTTTGCTTCATATTCATCGGATGATATTACGAATAATCATAAAGCAAAAGAACATGATGCAAAAAAAATCGCTTGCCGATGAAGTCGTGGAGCATATAAGGAAACAGATAGAAGTCGGTGAGTTGAATGAGGAAGAGAAATTGCCAACAGAACCCGAACTGATGAAATTGTTCGGTGTGGGACGTTCTACCATTAGAGAAGCTGTAAAGACCCTTTCCAATATGGGATATTTAAGTGTACAACAAGGACGTGGAACTTTTGTGAAAAGTACTATTCCCAAAGACCAATCGTTTGAAGAAAGGATAAAGCGTGCTGACATACAGGGACTCAAAGAGGTGCGCAATATCCTCGACATGCCTTTGTCTGCTATAGCGGCACAACGGAGAACCCCCAATGATATTGAGAAAATCAGGAAATGTGCGCAAAATCGCGAGAAAGTCGCTGTGAACGGTGACTTGGAAGGCTGCATCAAGGCTGACGTTCTATTCCATGTGTCTGTGGCAGAAGCTACGCACAATACGATTCTTGCGGAAATGTATCGAAGCATTGCCTTGTCCCAGCCATTGCATGACAAGTTGGTCAAGTTCATCAGTGAGGGGAACGTGAAGAGTGCGGCTCGCATAGGCGAATCGTTTTGGGGTATATTCGTAATGCGGCGCAACAAATTGTGTCTGGCAAGTTTGAGATATTAAAAATTTAAATAGTAAGCAAATGAACATACAACTCGCCCAACTGATGAGGGCAATGATAAACTATGATAGTGGGGACGTGCCACGCATACAACATTTTGTGAAAGTACACGACTTTGCTGCAACCATTGGTATATCAGAAAACTTGGATGAAGAAACGCAACTTATCCTTGAAGCTGCTGCCATACTACACGACATAGGCATTCATCTTGCGGAAGTCAAGTATGGAAATTGTAACGGAAAGGCACAAGAGGAACTGGGACCAAATGAAGCCCGTAAATTGTTGACGGAAGTTGGTGGCTTTACAGAAGCTCAGACAGAACGTATCTGCTGGCTTATCGGGCATCATCACACATATGACAATGTGAAAACAGCAGACCATCGCATACTTCTTGAAGCAGATTTCCTTGTCAATTCTTTTGAGGACAATCTGGATGTAAAAGGCATCATGGCTTTTAGGAAAAGAGTGTTCCGCTCTACTTATGCCATTGATATATTGGACAAAATGTGGAAAATCGAAAAAGCATGAAAGAAATGTACAAGAAGAATATAGTCAAGACAAAACGTTACGAATCTCCATGTGGCACATTGTTGTTAGGTTCGTTCAACGACAAGCTCTGCCTGTGCGACTGGCAAGTGGAGAAACACCGTGACCATGTGGATAAAAGATTGAAACGTGTGTTACAAGCAGATTTTGAAGATAGCTCATCTGCTGTAATCGAAAAGGCGATTGTGTTGCTTGATGAGTTTTTTGCTGGGAAGCGCAAGAAATTTGACTTACCATTATTATTCGTAGGTACGAATTTTCAGAAAAAGGTGTGGAATGAACTGTTGAAAATACCTTATGGAAAGACGGTTTCCTATGGAGAGATGGCATCTCGAATAGGTATGCCAAGGGCTGTTCGTGCAGTAGCCAATGCCAATGGAGCTAATGCCATCTCGATTTTTGTCCCTTGTCATAGGGTGATTGGGAGTGACGGCTCGCTTACCGGGTATGGCGGTGGACTTGCAGCCAAGAAAAAACTATTGGATTTAGAAACAGCTTTCTTGGAATAGTCAAGAAGTTACCGTAGCAGCATAAAATCTTATAAACAATCCAAATAAAGGCAGAGAGTACCCCTAAATACGCTCTGCCTTTACCAACTATATTCCTCGCTTTTTATACGAAAAAATGAGGAAATAATTTAATTATTTGATATTCAAGACTGAAAGAGAATAAAATTCAGTAACAGGTAGCTATTTAGTAGCAGTGCACGTTTCGCTGCATTGCCTTGCTCTGCACTGATAACGGGACAAAGATAGAATATTTGACTGAAAAGTGGAAAAGTATAGGGCTTTTTTAGGCTCTTGACTGATAAAAAACAGGGGCATGGAACGGGATTTTTGAATCGGTGCAAAAAAGTGGTGATTTTGCTCCGATTTTTCGTCTTGCTAAATAATTGATAAATAATCTGTTGACATTTGGTGCAAGGTGCACGTATCTATATAGATATACGTGCACCTTGCACCAACGTTTTATATGTGGTCAGAAAAAGGCTTTTCCTGTGCCGTACTATTGGGTTGTAAACAGGTTGAAATTAGTGTTTGTGCAATTTTATCTTGGTCGTTCTTCTGAAAATGCAATTGTGCTGATGTTCCCTTTTGGTATCTCGTTTGATACCGCTCATTGTTTGGTGGTAGTGGTATTGTAGAAATTAGCACATAAGCATAACATTCAAGTAAACTTGATGTTCTGCGATTCAGTAATTCAGCAAATTTTCATGGTGTTCTATTACAGTATCTTTGCTAATAGAAAAGAATTCTATTGATGGAGTATAAAATCCATCCTTAACAAAATCATCAAAGATGAATGGAAATTAATGGCTAAATATCAGCCTATATTCTTGCAATCAGGATCGTGATTTTACTTTCCTGACAGGAAACCGTTAATTTTCTTTAAATAACTTGCCACCTCCCAGTTGCATCATGACCGTAAAATCATGGAATGCGGCTATCGCCACATCAGTGCTGTTAAATGTTAAATATCCCAATTATCCAAAATCCTTTTCCTTCTTTACCATTATAATGTAGTAAACTAAAAACAAGGAATAATGATGGATAGGAAAAAGAAAACGTTGTTGTCCCCGTTACTGAAGCGGACACTGGAGATGTTGGAAGGACAGCGTAGCATACGTACGTTGGAGAACTACCACAGTAGTATAAATAAGGTAAAGGAATTTGTGGGGGATGGATGGGAACATCTGACGGTAGAAGACATCACAAGAGGTTGGACGGACAGATTCACCACATGGCTGGAAAGCCGCCACGCCGACAAACCTCAGACCGTGGACTTTTACCTTCGCACGTTCCGTGCGTTGTACAGTCATTCACTTGCACTTTCAGACAATAAAACGGACGGGAAACCTTTCGGCGGACATCACGGCGGGAGCAGCTTCCCCGCCAAACGTGCGCTCCGGAAAGAAGAGGTGCAGCGTCTGCTCTCTCCGGCCTTGCGGCAGACACTGCCGGAGAACCGGCGTGAGGCATTGGACGTATTGCTGTTCATCCTTTACGCCCGCGGAATGGTATTCAAGGATGTATACAACCTGACCCGCCGTATGGTGACGGACCGGCATATCCGTTACCTGCGCAGCAAGACCGGCGTGCCCATCGACGTGGAGGTAGTGCCTGAACTGGAAGAAATCATGAAACGGTATTATCGGGAAGATTCACCTTTCGTTTTCCCTTTCCTACATGAGGTGCGGAAAGGATGTCCCGGAAAGGAACTATCGGAGGAGTCGGCCCTGCGGCGGATCAACCGCGCCACACGCGAGATAGGCAGGAAGACGGGACTCCCCGTGCCGCTCACCACCTACGTGCTGCGGCACACGTGGGCGACGTTGATGTTGGAAGACTGCCAACCGGTTGAACTTATCAGTCAGTGCATGGGTCACACCTCAATACGTACCACGCAGATTTATCTTTCCCGCATCAGCAGCCATAAGGTTGACACCGCTGTGAACGGCATGTACGACCGGATGCTGCGTCTGCCCGGACATAAAAGAAAGAAAAGGGACATCCCGTCCGGACACCACCGGAATCCCACTTCGCCTGCATCGCAACTTATGGAAAACAGGAACACACAGCCGCATATTTCCCAAACTCCCGAAAACAAAAAATGTCCCTTTCTCATTAAGAAAGAGACACTCGTCAAGGGTCGCCAGAATGTATGGAAAAACGAAAAACGGGCAGGAAAACGAATCCTGTTTCTTTTTCTCATCCAAATACAGTAAGTTATTGTATTTGCCGTACAGTTCGCAAATGCAAAGGCACTGGAAAGAAAGCATAAGGAGACGATAAGATGAAACAAATGACAAACGGAAGGGGCAAGACATGCTGAGTAACCCCACACGATACGGGCTGATCGCCTGCCGCTACCTTGTATGGGGCTGGCACAACAACGTCTGGCTCAATGCCCCGGAAATCGCGGAGCGTTACCGCATAAACGTGCGTGCCCTCTCGCCGGCGTTGCGACGGTTGGTGATGGCAGGCATCCTGCGCTCACAATGCGGAGGAACAAGACCGGGCTTCATGCTCAGCCGTGCACCGGAGGAGGTGACGATGCTGGAAGTGGTGCGTGCATTGGAGGGGAACTTCCGCATGGACTGCTGTCGCACGGTTCTCCCCTGCGTCCAGTGCTCGTGCGAGACGGACAGCTGCCGGGTCTGCGGAGTGTTCCGGGATATGCTCGACGAGCTTCGGTCGCGGCTGTCAAGCGTTTCGCTCGAAGACCACGCCGCCACAGAAGAATTTCATGGGGGTAAAACTCTGCAAAACAATAAGATAATAAATTGCCCCAAAAAGCCGGGCGATGACGCATGAGAATAGACAACAAAAATTAAAAAATACGATATGAGAAAAAGATTCATTCCGTCCCTGCTGCTGGCGGCATTGCTCGCCGGAAAGGCGCAAGCGGGTATCGTGTCGGACAGTCTCCGCACCACGATCTACTACCGTACGGCAAGCGCACGGCTGGAGCTTCCCTACATGGACAACGACCGGCACCTTGCGGCACTGGGCGACAGCATCCGTTCTTTGGGAGCCGACCCTGCTGTAGTGCTCAGGCGTATCCTTATTCAGGCGTCCGCCTCCCCCGATGGCAACACGGCGGCCAACAAGGAACTCGCCCGGAAACGTGGCGAGGATTTGCGGGATTATTTAAAAGACAACCTCTCGCTGCCCGACAGCATCTTCACACTCCAGCCGCAAGGAGAGGGCTGGAGCGAACTGGCTGAAAAGCTCGGACGTACCGATGCCCCTTGGCGCGACAAGGCAATCGCCATCATTCGTGACACACCCGAGTGGGTGGTCCGCGAGGGCAAGGTGGTGGACGGTCGCAAACGTCAGCTAATGAACCTTGCCGGCGGTCGCGCATGGCAATATATGAAGGAGAACCTCTTTGACAGCTTACGCAGCGGAGCATTGGTAGTGTGCGAGGTGGAACGCATCGAGCGCGTGAAGCCCGAACCCGAATACACGCCAGCCGAAGTGAGACAGGCAACCGATATGACAGCCGAGGGCACGGAAGAAACCCCGGCTACGGAGACCGAATCTACCGCCACCTTATATAATAAAGAGGACGAGACGATGCCGCAGGACAACACGGACAAGGATGCGGCGGAAAAGAAACCGTTCTACATGGCAGCAAAGACGAACCTGCTTTACGATGCCGCCCTCGTTCCGAACGTGGGATTGGAGTTCTACCTCGGCAAGGGGTGGAGTATCGGTGGAAACTGGATGTACGCCTGGTTGATGAGCGACACCCGTCACCGCTACTGGCGCATCTACGGCGGCGAGTTTGACATCCGCAAGTACTTCGGACGAAAGGCAGCCGAAAAACCGCTACAGGGGCATCACCTCGGGGTGTACGCCCAGGGTTTGACCTTCGACTTCGAGACGGGCGGCAAAGGCTACCTGAGCGACTTCAGCTACGGCTTCGGGCTGGAGTACGGTTACTCGCTTCCCGTTGCCAAGCGTCTGAACATCGACTTCGGCATCAGCGTTGGGTATGACGGCGGCAAGTACAAGGTATATGAGCCGGAGGACGGCTGCTACGTGTACAAAGAGACAAAACAACGCCATTGGTTCGGTCCGACCCGGGCTGAAATCTCATTTGTCTGGTTGTTGGGACATGGCAACGAGAATAGCAAGAAAGGAGGAACGAAATGACACATATACGGATATACAAGGAATTGCGCAAGGCAATCGCAGGATGTCTGGCGGTAATGTTGCTTTCCCTGCTCGCGGCCTGTGAGCACAAGGACTTGTGCTACGACCATTCCCACACCACGCAGGTGGAGGTGGTGTTCGACTGGACGGAAGCCCCCGACGCCGACCCTGCGACGATGAGCCTTTACCTCTACCCGGAAGACGGATCGGAGCCGATGCGCTACGAGTTCACCGACCGAACGGGAGGAACCATCACCGTTCCGATAGGCGTTTACGATGCGCTCTGTGTTAACAGTGACAAGGAGACGCACCGCATCCAGAACAAGGAACGTATGGAGACGTTCCAAGTGACCACCGGAGACACCCGCACGTTGCGTGGGGCGTTGGTCACCCGGTCTGAGACAGCTCCGCTGGCACGCGGTGCGGAAGAGGAACGCAGCGTACTGGAACCCGAAGCCCTTTGGAGCGACCACTCCGAACGGCTTGACATCCACCCGGAAACAGGCATCCAAAAGATTGTGCTGACCCCGAAGTCACGGGTGAACTACTGCTCCGTGGAAGTGCGCAACGTGGAGAACCTTCGGCACGTGAGTGCCATCAGCGCATCCCTGACGGGGATGGCAGGTGGATGGCTTCCAGGCATTGACTGTTTGACGGACGAGAAGGTGACCATCCCGTTCGAGGTACATGCCAACGAGGATAAGACGACGCTGACGGGCGACCTGAGCTTCTTCGGTCACTGCCCGAAGGTGGACGGCACGCACAAGCTGATGATCTACGCGCAGATGTCTGACGGGCAGACCTATTATTACGAGGCGAACGTGACAGACCAGCTGCACGACCCGGCACAGAACCCGACGCACATAGTCATCGTGATCGACAAGTTGCCGCTTCCGAAACCCATCACGGGCGGCGGTGGTTTGCAGCCGACGGTGAAGGACTGGCAGGAAATCTATATCGACCTGCCAATGAACTGATGCTCGTAAAAAAGGAACGATAAAAAAGGACATAAGTAAAAGACAAGTATATGAACAAAGCGATTTATATATGTGCGGCAGCCATGTTGGTACTGACATCTTGCTCCAACGACGAGGTCGTTGAACGTGCGAAGGAAAACGGTATCAGTTTCCGAAGCGTGGTGGGAATGAACACACGAGCCACGGAGGTGAACACCGGCTGGTTGCAAAAGAACGACAAGCTGTACGTGACGACATTCAAGGAGAATGGAGACCGGCTGTATGATGAGACGGAATACTCATATAATGGTTCCGCATGGATAGCCAGTCCGCCCCAATCGTGGAACGGTAACAGCAAATTGAACTTTTTCCTTGCTTACCCGAAGTTGAGCGAGTGGCAGGCAGGCTTCGAACTGACGAAAGACAACAAGACGGTACAAGTTTCTGTAGACGAGGATATACCCGCCCAAAAGGATTATGTAGTGGCGAATGTGACGGGAAATAAAACCAATTTCAATGATCCCGTAAGCGTGGATTTGATCCACGTACTTTCGTCTGTCGAAATCAAGGCGATGAATACCAACGAGGCTTTCAAGTACAAGGTGAAAGGCATCCGTCTTTGTGGTGTGAACAAAGATGTCACTATTGACCTTTCCACAATTAATTCGACACTCAATATCGGTCATAATACCAACATGAGGAATTACGAGTTGATTTATGATACCCCCGTAGAGTTGGGAAGTAAGGCGGAATCCCTTATGGGAAATGCCAAGATCGCCATCCTGCCCCCTCAAACCGGTGGGGATGCTTTGAAATGGGACGGCTCTAAAACTTCAAATACAGCCGGTGACTACGTGGGGTATTATCTCTCCGTGAAGGTTAATGTCACTTCCAAGTATGGATCTTCGGTTTATCCGGCAGGTTCTTCTGCTGATGATGCGACTTACGGATGGGCAGCAATCTCGGTTCCGTTTGATTGGGAAAGTGGCAAGAAATATGTCTACACGCTTGACTTTTCCGAAGGTGCCGGACGCGTAGACCCCACAGATCCGGGAGCAGCAGTCACGCCGGATGGTGTGGTAGACCCCGCAAAGGGAATGCCCATTTTGGGCAAGCGGATCAAGTTCGGAATAGCGGTCAGCCCGTGGAAAGATGGCGGAGACCAAGACGCCACACTGACCGACGGCATCAAGTTCACCGTAGGTGTTGACTCTTGGACGGAGGAAGAGAAAGATGCAGAAATAAACTGACAAATCATTTATAATCAATAGTTATTCATTTTATTAATCATTTTAAAAGTTTTAAGTAACAATGAACAAATCAATTTTTTTGTGCGCAGCGGCCGCATTGGCACTGGCATCATGTTCCAACGATGAAACCGTGGAAATGGCAAAAGGTGACGGAATCAACTTTCGTACAGTGGTAGGATTGAATACTCGTGCTACAGAGTTGACACAGGCTTCTTTTGAACAGAACAACAAGTTGTATGTAACTACTTTCAAAATGGATGGTACAAAGTTGTTCGATGAGACATTGTACACCAAAGGAGCTGACGGTTTTTGGAACGGTAATCAATACTGGGGAACAGAAAAATCTTTGTTTTTCTACCTTTATTATCCTGAGTTGTCTAAATGGAAAGCTGATGCTGAGTTGACAGATATGAATAATTCATCTATCACAGGTTTTACTGTTGCAGATGAAATAAAAGATCAACAAGACTTTGTGATTGGTGCTTTACCTGAAAACAAGGCTGCTTCCATAACGGCAGAAATGGGTCACGTACTTTCTCAAATAGAGGTTCAAGCATTGAACACCAATGATACATATAAATATAAGGTAAGAGGTGTTCGATTCCAAAATGCAAACAACACGGGTGATATCGCTCTCATGATGGGTACTTGGAGTAACCAAAGCGGTTCAAAGAACTACGAGGTGACTTATGACAATGGTATTGACTTGGATGGAACAGCAAAGACTATCATGGGCACTGCCGGTAATGCCATGTTGATTCCGCAGAATGTAACGAAATGGAACGGTACAGACAAGAGTACTGATACCACTACTCCCGTGACAGGTTCTTATATCTCCGTATTGGTCAGCATCACTACCGATGCAGGTGCGCCAGTTTATCCGGGCAACACTTCAGTAGGCAATCCTACTTATGGTTGGGTTTCTGTTCCTGTGGATTTCGCTTGGGAAAAGGGTAAGAAGTACATCTACAAGCTCGACTTCTCTAAGGGTGCCGGTAAAGTTGACCCTGTAAACCCGAACCCGGACGGCAAGGATGATGTAAAACCGGGAAATCCCGATCCTGACAAGGCTGATCCGGTATTGGGCGACATGATCAAATTCGATGTAACGGTTACAGATTGGACTGAAACTGCTACAGGTGATGCAAGCGGTAACACTAATATGTAATCCCGAACATCCATTCAAACAAAATCAATAACCAAACCGCACTTCTGCCCGGTGGCTGCACACTCAGCCAAGGCAGAAAGTGTACCTAAAGGCCGGACGAGGTTGAATGCAAGGCCGCCCACATGCGGGGCGGCTCCTTTTCCGGTCACACAGAGAAAATATAATAAACTATCATAGAAGTATGGAATATAAAGCGATTCATGTATTGGCGGCAGCCGCCCTCGTCCTCGCTTCGTGCTCCAACGACAGCACGGTGGAGATGCGGCAAGGCGCAGAGATCCGTTTCCGAATGGCAGTAGGCATGAACACACGTGCCCTCCCAACCGACCTTCCAGCCTTGAGGCAAGCAGGAATCAGCGTTTCGGCCTTTGCCACTACGGGAAACGAGAAGTACGAGTTCAGTAAACTGGCTTTCAGCTATGAGGAAGGATCGGGATGGTATTCCGACCCTGTGCGTTACTGGCCGGAGGATGGAAGCGAGCTGCGCTTCGTGGCGGTCAGCCCCGAAGCCACCGAATGGGGCGGCACCTACGAGGGCGAGAACATCGGTGAGCTGAAAGTGACGGGCTTCAGTCCCGAAACCGACATAGCCAAGCAGCGCGACCTATTGGCCGGCTATACCTCAGGAAGCAAAAACGATGCCGCCGGTGTGGGATTAGTGATGCACCACGCATTGACGCAGGTAGAGGTACGTGCCAAGAGTTCCGACAAAGTCTATCGCTACGATGTAAAAGCGGTGCGCATCGGCTCTGTCCGCTCTACTGGAGACTATACGTTTCCTTCGGACGCTGATACCGATGGCAGTTGGACGCTGAAAGACGACAGCTATGCTTCTTATACCACGGAGGACTTAAAAGAGCCTGTACGCCTCACGGCGGATGCCACATCGCTCATGGGTGATGGTGGCACGGCCATGCTTCTTCCGCAACAACTCACTGCGTGGAACACGACAAACGATAGGCAGAACACAGCGAACGGCTCATACATCGCCCTACTTCTAAAAATCACCACCGACACAGGCGCACAGGTTTATCCCACCACCGTGGGGGAATACGGATGGGCGGCGGTCGCCATCGGAAACAACTGGCAATTGGGTGACAAGATTATCTATATACTCGATTTGAGCAATGGTGCCGGGGTGACGCCACCGGATAGTGATAATCCCGGTGAGTCCATCTTGGGACACCCCATCCGCTTTGTGGTGACGGTGAACGGCTGGACGCTCCGTCAGCAGGAGACGGACTTGTAAGAGAGAAAACGAACTACGAATAAAAAACGAGAATAAGATATGAACTACAAGAACAAACTGATGGGCTTGTCGCTCATCATAGTGGCGATGTTCTCTGCCTGCTCGGACGAGGTGGAGAACGGAGGCCGTGACTCGAGTACGGGCGACCACCGCATCACCTTTGCCGTGAGCACGGTTTCGGATGCCCAGACCCGGTCGGAATCCACGCCCGAATTGCATGAGTCCGACCCTGTGGAGATGCAGGGTAAGTTGGGTGGCAAATCCGTCTATCTGACCGCCGAGGTTTCCGATGGTTTCCCGGGTGATGACCAGCCCTTGACTCGTGGCACGCAGGTGACTTCCGCCACACAAATAGATGCCTTCGGGGTGTCGGCATTTACGTCAGGGAGTGATGCGGACCCTTGGAAAACTCCTGATGTAATGTATAATGTGAAAGTGAAAAAAAATAACGCTTCCTCTGCTTGGATGCCAGATGAGACTTACTATTGGCCTACTGGTAAGAATCTGAATTTTTTCGCTTGGTATCCTTATGAATCAGAATACTTAAATATATCAGGTAAAAGCGATGATATGCCTTTCATAAATTATGAAGTTCCAGAACTTGTAACTAATCAGTTAGATGTGATGGGTGCCATTGCAGCAATTCAGAGCGAAACGAATTCTGTTTCACTTAGGTTCCAACATTTGCTTACAGCGGTGAAATTCAAGACGAGCACCGATATGCCGGCTTGCACTATCAAATCTATCACGTTGAAAGATGTGAAATATAAAGGCCGTTGCTCTGTTTCAATGGCTGGAGCTTTTAAACCATTGCCATTTAGAACAGAAAATGACACAAAAGATTTTACCTTGTTCGTGAATAAGAAGAACACGGAAATCGAACTTTCTGGTGAGGGCGAGACCTTTTTCATGATGCCGCAATTATTCGGTGATGATAGCAATGCCCAACTGGAGGTGAAGTTGGAGATAGACGGTGCAGAGCAGACGCTTTATGCGAACTTGAAAGACATTTCAACCTCTTGGCGGGAGGGAACGACTATAACGTACACGCTGTCTTACAACTATGTTACCATAGTTGTTTCTAATGGGGAGTTCATTGCTTATGTGGATGATGATGCGAAACTGAAAGACCAAATATGTTTTGAAGTTTGGGCGTCCACATCGAAATCCACAACAGAAACAGGCACCATCTCTGTCACGAGTGGAAGTGGAATCACCATCAGCCCGACTTCATTCAGCGCAGAAGGATATACGAACAATGTTCCTGTGTATGTCACTTGGGAACCTGGAGTAAGCGACGGGGTCATAACCGTCTCCGTAGGAAGCAAGTCCAAACAGGTATTGCTACATCGTGAACCACCTGAGAAAGACGGTGCATTCTATTTATATTCCGTGCCGGAAACAACCAGCAAACCGTTTGGAAAAGACTTCTTTGTTGTTTATAACAAATCGGAGGCCCAGTGGCTTACGATGACCAAATCTTCTTCATACGATAAGAATGCACGTTATCAGTCAAGTTTTGACAATCATCAATCTATGGAAGATATTATTTACTTGCAAACACTGAGCATACCGACAGAAGACCGCTTTGCTTCATTGTGGGCTACCACAACATTTGCTACAGGAAAAGAGAACGTGATGTACTGTGTGCAGCAGAAGGCAGGATTTACCGCTGACTTCGGTTTCAAGGACTGTGAACGGAACATTTCTCGTGAGGCGGAACAATGGAATATTGTAGTGGATGCGACAGGTACACGCTTAAAAGACGATGCTACGAAGTTACAGGCACGTGTGGTCATCTCTTCCAGCGTAGACGATACACAAATTTCAGACTTGGGACGTAACCTTACTTACAATGCCGAATCGGTAGACATATCCATAGACAAAACTATGGCTACGGGTATCGCTTCCTATGTAAAGAAATGCTGGGATAACCAGACGGAAAACACAGCCAACAACGGCACACGAGCCGTGAATGTCCAACTGTATGACGACAACTCTGAAACATGGTACGACATTGCTGGCACAGGTACAATGGCGGACTGGATGCCGTGGGGAGGAGTTGCTAATGTATATCAAGGTCCGTTTGTCATTTCGAACAGATCTTCAGCAGTAAATACGAACATTTATTGGGGCTTGGTTTATCCGACATATACAGCGACTTATATGGTTCATGAAAACCATCCATTTTTTGGAAAAACAAAATGGCAAGTACCGGTAAATGCCGACATGAATAATTTGAAAGCCGCATATGATGATAAGAATACTGCAACTGGATATATATGGGCTAATCGTAAAGCCCTTCATGGATTCGGTACTGGCGGCGTGGCTTCAGATATTACAGGTATTTCCTACATCATTTTATTGAATACATCAACAGTACAAACATATGCCAATTACCAAGCCAATCAAATAGAACCCATGTCAAAATGTAGGGTGTTTGGTATTGGTGCCCAATCCACTAATCCAAATACAAAAACAGTAGATTGGAATCAGCCTCAGACGCCGAAGTTGTTGATAGCAAACATACCAGTAATATATACCGTTCGTCCTACCAACGATGCTCCCATTACTGGGACATCAGTAAACGAATAAAGGAATAACGAAATAAAATAAATAACTATATGACAGCAAGAAAAAAGCTGATGATCCTTTCGTTCATCGCGCTGGCAGTGTTCTCCGCCTGTACGGACGTGGTGGAGAACGGTGGTCAACGCCCTGTCAAGGGCGACCACAGCCTGAGCTTCGCCGTGAGTACGCCCGGCTCGCAAACGTGGACGAAGGCGGACGGCACTCATGCGGCTTCCGCTCCTGCCACGCAAGAGCTTGAACCCGTCGAAATGGAGGGGAAGGTGAACGGGAAGACCGTCTACCTATCTGCTGAAGTAACCGACGGATTTCCCGGTGAAAACCGTCCAATGACGCGCGGCACGCAGGTAACCGATGACAACAAGGCGAAAGACGGCATCATGGAGACCTTCGCCGTATCGGCCTATACGGATATTACGGGCACAGCCGACTTCATGTATAGCGTGCCGACAACGAAGGGAAGCCCTGAGAACGGTACTTATTATTGGTATCCCGAAGATAAATTCTACTGGCCGGGTGTCAAATCCCTGAACTTCTATGCCTGGTATCCGCACACTGCCAATGCGGAAGGCTTGACCGTATCGGGTGCTGACGAGAACGGTACTC
>UMLO01034252.1_pt1 | contig 52382 bp, 40 predicted proteins | sample 1966551 | NCBI WGS metagenome assembly UMLO01 (sample SAMEA4836201, study PRJEB28245) | human gut metagenome | biome: gut microbiome; material: fecal sample | place: Denmark | collected 2008
GCAGGAAATCAAGCAAGCCTACAAAGGAACGCCAGCCGACAAAGCCATTCACAACGCGATCGCAGGCAACGACATCAACCGCCTGGCAGTCAACAACGACAGTAAAAACAATTTTGACACTTACTTTTCCAATAAAGTGAACAGTAAAGGCATCACGAACCAAAAATCATCCGGTCGTTGCTGGTTGTTTACGGGGCTGAATGTGATACGTGCGCAGGTCATCGCCAAGTACAACCTGCCAGAATTCGAACTCTCGCAGAACTATAACTTCTTCTGGGACCAGCTTGAGAAGGCAAACCTTTTCCTGCAAGGGATTATCGACACACGGGAAAAGCCGATCAACGACAAGATGGTGGAATGGCTGTTCAAGAACCCGATCGGAGACGGCGGACAGTTTACCGGCATATCCGACAACCTGATGAAATACGGTATCGTTCCTTCCGATGTCATGGTCGAAACCTACAGTAGCGAAAATACCAGCCGCATGTCCAACCTGATCGGCCTGAAACTGAAAGAATACGGATTGGAACTGCGCGATGCAAAAGGCTTGAAACCGGAAGCGCTGGCAAAACGTAAAACCGAGATGTTAGGCGAAATCTACCGTATGTTGGTCCTCAACCTCGGAGAACCTCCTACGAAATTCACCTGGACACGCAAAGACGCAAGCGGCAAACCGGTCGAGACAAAAGAATACACCCCGCAATCGTTCTATCAGAAATTCGTGGGCGAAGATTTGAAAGACAACTATGTCATGCTGATGAACGATCCGAGCCGCGACTACTACAAACTATACGAGATCGACTTTGACCGCCATGCCTATGACGGCAAGAACTGGACATATGTCAACCTTCCGATAGAAGATATCAAAAAAATGGCGATCGCCTCTATCAAGGACAGTACCATGATGTATTTCTCCTGCGATGTAGGCAAATTCTTCGACCGTACCCGTGGAATACTCGATGTCAACTATTACGACTATGGTTCGCTGATGGGCACGACTTTCGGCATGGACAAGAAACAGCGTATCCAGACATTCGCCAGCGGTTCTTCCCACGCCATGACGCTGATGGCGGTAGATTTGGATGCCAACGGCCAACCGAAGAAATGGATGGTGGAAAACAGTTGGGGACCGGGTGCCAACAACGGCCATCTGATCATGACGGACGAATGGTTCAACGAATACATGTTCCGCCTGGTTGTCAACAAAAAATTCATTACCGACAATGTTAAGGAAGTATTGAAACAAACACCGACCCGCCTACCAGCTTGGGACCCGATGTTTGCGGAAGAAGAGTAAAAAAGAGTTGAAAGTGGAGAGTGGAGAGTTGAAAGTTTTTTGTTGTTATTTCAACTTTTCACTTTCAACTCTCAACTTTCACCTATTAATAGTATCCTTCATTCTGCGCTTCTTCGACGGCCGGTTTCGGAGACAGGCGGTCGATATGGTTCTGAGGGATCGGGCGAAGTTTGTGATATTCCTTTATGTTCGGAGCGGCATCCGGGTTAAGCTTCTTCACACGCTCATATAAAGTTTCCGTACGCACCAAATCCACCCATCGGTTCATTTCGCCGTAAGTTTCACGGGCACGTTCATCCAGGATAAAACCGACAAAATCGTTACTGAGCTCTGCCGGAGTCACCAGCATTGACTTTTCAGTCGAACCGGCCAAGTCAGCCACATTGCCACCATCTATCTGCCACCACTCCTGCGGTTTGTCCTCTCCTTCCTTATAAGCAGCACGTTTACGAACGATGTTGATCAGCGCGGCCGCCTTTTCAAAATCGCCCTTTCTGCCATAAGCTTCGGCAGCAGTCAGATAAGTCTCACCCAAACGCATACGGACAAAGTTACGTCCCCCCTGCTCGTAGTTCATATCCGGACGTTGCGTATCGAGCCATTTCTTCAGGCAAGGGAAAAAGTGGTTCGTATTTTCATCTACCGGGATCAATGTATAACGGGCTTTCGCTATATCCAACTGCATCTGGCGGTTTTTCGCCTTGTCAATCACTGCTCCTTTATAATCCTTGGCTCCATAATATTTCGGAGTGAAGTAAACCGCAGTATCACCCAACTCAAATTTCGGTTTTCCGACTAATCCGGTTGGCGTTTCATAAAGCAAATCATCCGTTTCCTTACCATCTTCATCAATGTAATAATACCTGTCTTTCCAGACCGGAATAGAAGATGCTTTGTTTGCATAGAACACCCAGCTAAACGTCTTATACATACGCGAGTCATTCAAATGGTCAAACAACTCGGTCTGCAAAAATGGAGTAGGCCGCATGCGTTTCCAAGCGCGTCCTTGCTGGAGGTCACGCTCCATTCCCGGCAATTTCTCGTATGTCGGAACCCAATACAAATGCATCTTATTCCCTTCCGAACCGTTAAACAACACATCATTCGTAAACTCGACACCCCAAATCGTTTCCGAAGACACTTTCTGCCTGTCCTGATCGAACGTCATGGAATAGTCCGGTTCCAAGGCAAACTTTCCGGAGTTGATCACAGCCTCGGCAAAATAGGCGGTACTATCCATGTCGGTCGGTTTCTGTCCGCGTTGGTCTTTCACGGCGCTGCCTCTTGTCAGGTAGACTTTAGAAAGCAAGTTGGCTGCCGCCCATTTGGTTGCACGGCCACGATCTGCCTGCATGGCAACATCGGGCAGGATATCGAACGAATAGCGCAGGTCACTAATGATAAAAGCATACACATCGGCAACCGACGCACGCGGAAAATCGGTTATGATCTGCGAAACATTTCCTTCGCTCAATAGCGGAATGCGTCCGAACTGCTGGACCAGGTCAAAATAGAAATAAGCACGCATGAAACGGAGTTCACCTTCTCGCGCCATTTTCTCGTTATCGGTCATATCTCCCACTTTCGGCAAATACATCAAAGCCGTATTAGCCCGGTTGATTCCTTTGTAGCCATTTTCCCAAAATTCATACAACATGCCGAAAGAAGAGTTCAACTGATTGCCATATTTATAGAAAGCATCCTTATTTCCGCCATCTGCTCCTTCCCAGACATAATCCACACCATACTCGGTCAGGCAATAATAACGCTCGCCACCGACATACCAGCGCATGGTCGAATAGACACCGTTCACAGCAGTTTCTATACCGGTCTTTGTTTCCAGATAATCATACGACACACCGCTGACCACCTTTTCATTCAGGAATGATTCGCACGACACGCCGGCCGCTGCCACTAAAGACAGCAAACCATATTTTATTATATTTTTCATACTATCGTCTATTTATCATGTTAGTTATTATCAAAAGCTCAGGTTCACACCAAACAGGTACGTTCTCGGCATCGGTTCGTTAAAGTCGCCTCCACTTTCGGGATCCGTTCCCGAATAGCCAGTAAAGGCATGCGCGTTCTGTACGGTTGCATACACGCGTAACTTTTGGATGCCGATATTCTGTGACAAGGCCTTCGGCAAGGTATAGCCCAACGTCACCTGCCCGATTCTCAGGAATGAAGCGTCTTCCTTGTAAAGGGAAGAAATGTAGTTTGGATTCTCGAAGTCGATATTCGGACGCGGAGCCTCGTTACTGCGGTTACTGATCGGATTGCCGTTTTCATCTTCTCCGACAATACGCCAGTAGTTCACTTTCGCACCATTATAACGTCCGTTTAAACTCCAGCCTCTATCAAAAGATTTTGTCTGTCCGAAAGCACCGTTCAGAAAGAAACTGAAATCAAAATCCTTATAATTAAAATAATTACTCATGCTCAACGTCACGGTCGGGTTCTCATGGCCAAGGATAAAGCGGTCTTCGGATGTGATCTTATAGTCGCCATTGCGGTCTACGATCTTGATATCGCCGGGTTTGAAGACACCGCCCCACTTTTCGAGTTCGGCTGCATCTTCCAATTGCCAGATACCGTCGGACTTATAATCATAGAACACTTTCACGGGTTGGCCGATAAACCATTTATTCCCTTCGTCATCGACTTTCCCGTTATAGAGTTCCACGATCTCTTCCTTGTTGACGGAGAACATGAAGTCGGTCGTCCATTTGAAATCTTTCGTATCGATATTGACCGTATTCAAGGTTACTTCCAGACCTTTGTTGCGGATCTGCCCGATATTGGTCGTCACATTACCGAAACCGGAAACAATCGGCAACTGGCGGTCCATCAAGAGATCGTTCGTGTTCTGAAGATACAAATCCACGCTACCTCCGATCCGGCCGTTCAAAAAACCGAAATCGACGCCGGCATTCCATTGCTCGGTCTTTTCCCATGACAAGTTCGGGTTCGGCATCTCTTTCTGATAGAAGGCCAGCACACCGTTCGAGCCATAGCTGTAACGCCCGTATTCGAGCCTGCCCTGTGTCTTATAAGGATCGATGGCCGTGTTGCCGGTGATCCCCCAACCCAGCCGGAGTTTCAAATTACTCAGATAGTCGACATCTTTCAGAAACGATTCTTCCTTGACACGCCATGCAAGAGCAGCAGAGGGGAACAACACCCATTTATGCCCCGGCGCCAAACGGGAAGAGCCGTCGTAACGGGCAGACACCGTCAGCAGATAGCGGTCTTTGTAGCTATAATTCACACGACCCATGAAAGAAGCCAGATTCCAACGTTGGTAATCGCTCGACAAGGACTCGATCGTCTGGGCCGAACCGACATTGTTCCAAGTCTGATTCTCATAAGGAAGGTCTTTCACCTTGATTTCCGACTTCTCGTATGTCTCCTGCTGGATGGATTGCAAGAAAGTTAGGCCCAAGGTATGATCTTTTTTGAATGTCTTGTTATAGAACAACAGGTTTTCCCACGTGTACATACGACGGTTGTCACGTGAATTGACAGCACGCGCCGGACTGCCGGAACGGTTCGAACTCAACGATCCGTAGAACTCGTTTCCATACCAAGGCCCAATGTCGATACCGACATTCGAACGGTATTTGATGTCGAACGGAAGCGTAACATCCAGATAATAGCTTCCCAAGAAACGATCTTTCTTTATCTCCTTCTTCATGTTGTCCAAATTCAGGAACTGATTCCAAAGCTGGGGGTCATTTCCCGGACGGGAAGTAATCAGGCGGCCGTCCGTATCGTGGATATCAGCCAAAGGATATACGCCTTTCACATCACTATACAAGTTACTTCCGTTATTCCTGTCGACATGGGAAAAAGAGGTCGAACCACCAACTTTGACAAACCTGTTCAGCGTCCAATCAAAATTGACACGGATCGAGTAGCGGCGGTAATCCTGTCCTTTTACAATTCCGTCTTGTCCGAAATAAGTAGCGGAAGCCAGCATCTTCAGTTTTTCCGTTCCGCCCCTTACACTGATCTCGTGGTTATGGATCGGAGCCACTCGCAACGCCTCATCCGTTCAGCTATTGTAAGGCAAACGTTCAGGACACCAATTCCCAGCTTCGTCATAGGCCTGTTCTATCTTTCCGATCACATTCGGATCGGCATTGAAATAACCGATTTTCCTATCCCAGTCCAATGTCGGGACAAGCGGGTACGGAGTAGTCTTCGATGTCGCCCGATTCGCTTCACGCACAAGATCGACCCATTCCGCCCCGTCGAACATTTCTATTTTACGGGCAGCTTGTTGTACACCCACATAACCGTTGTAATCAATCTGGACTCTTCCTTCTTTTCCTTTTTTAGTCGTTACCAGGATCACGCCATTCGCTCCACGCGAACCGTAGATAGCCGTCGCGGAAGCATCTTTCAAAACCTCGATCGATTCGATATCCGAAGGACTCAATTCGTTCAACCCGACTACGATCGGAATACCGTCGACAACATACAACGGTTCGTTTGTCGCCTTCAACGAACGGTTTCCGCGAACACGTATGCTCGCCTCTTCACCTGGCTTCGCACTTGTTTGTATAATCGTCACACCCGCTGCTCTCCCCTGCATCGCTTGTACGGCACTCAGCGAAGCGGTCTCTTTCAATTTTTCTCCTTTTACGGAGGCTACCGAACCAGTCAAGTCCCGCTTCTTGGCCACACCGTAACCGACGACCACGACTTCGTCCAGGTTTTGCAAGTCTTCTTTCAATGTGATGATCACATTTTCCTGCCCCTTGTAAGCATAATCTTGCGGCTGATAACCGATGTAGGAAACAGACAACGTAACCGCCGGTCTGGAGATGGGAAAAGAGAATTTACCGTCGATATCGGTAATGGAACCATTCGTAGTCCCTTTTTCGACTACATTCGCTCCGATGACAGGTTCACCGGTCACATCCTTGACAACACCCGAAACCACATGCTGGGCATAGGAAAGCGTGGTCATGCACACACAAAACAAAAAGACTAACATGATAGGATGCAGCCTTTTAAACGTTTTCGTTTTGTTCATAATAATACCAGAATTAAATTATTCAGTAATTCCCGAACTGAATGATTTTTTCATAAAAAGAGGCGTGGGAACTGTTGATATATCTAACATTGAGGCCTTCGACTGCCCGAATAACTGATATAAACAACAGCCCACGCCCTTCTATTCTTGAAGACATACCCATGCCTGGCATGAATATATATAACAAAGAAGGAACGTGAGCGTTCAGTTGTCTACTATCCAGTTATTCTGAAAGTGTCGAAGTTTCAATGTTAGGATAATATCTTTAAACGCTTCTCGTAATCAATAAAATGCAGGGACCTGCAACGCTATGCAAGTGTACGGACACAAATATAGAGAGAAGAAACTACACGGGCAAACAAAAGCGTTTGTTTCTTGTGTATTGATTATTTTTTCCGGTTGTGATGCAAATTCTTTGAAAAAATTGTCTGCCATACAATAAAAACTCTTTAACTTTAGCCTCCAGAAATATAGCAGCATTTGTTTTATTGTTATTTTTAATTTTATTAACTTAACACTTTTATCGCTAAGTTCCTATTATTCAACGAACTTTATTTGATACTTATATCGACACATGTTAACGTAAATAATTTGTTCATGGACTCATTATACCTACTCCAGTTCGCATGTTTCATTTTCATGCTCATCAACGCCTTCGTAGTCGCAATTCCTCATTTACATATAAGTTGGGAGAACAAACGGTATGAACGTTCACGTTGGATGATATTCACCGCCATAATAGGCATGGCAATACAGTATTTGATACAGATGGTATTCGGATTCCGCGCCACGGACGATGATTTGGGCGCAGTTGTAAACATCCTCATCTACACTCCATGTTTCTCGCTCATCTCTATGGGAATCTACAATCTTGAAACCACTCGTGCCAATCGCAAGAAGATGAATCTGGTCTGCGGAATCATTTATGCAGCCATCATCATTGCCTTTTGCATAGGGACCAAACTACATCATAGTTTGCACATTGGAGCATGGCTCTATGTGATGCTGGCATTGTTTTGCGTGAGCGTGGTCTATTGCATATACATGATAGTCCGCGAGATGATCAAGCGTAAAAACATGTTGGAGACTATGGCGGCAACTGATATGCTGCCATACGTGCGATATTCCAGAGCAAGCATTGTCATTCTCTGGCTTGCAACCATCGCCATGCCGTTTGCCATCCTTTCCACCTCCTTATTGTTTATTGTGGGTCCTATGGCATTGCTCGCCCTGCTGTTCTTTAACCTCACCTTTATCGCTCTCGGCAGCAACTACGTCCCTACAGAAGAACTTTTGGACAAGGAAGAGGAAAACAAAGCTGCAATGAAAACGAACAAAGTGAATCATAGGGAAGCATGGACGCATCTCGGCAAGCAACAGGAGACAGCCGAGAAAGGAACAGAATCTCTACAGCAGCAATTGTCGGAAGAGCGTAAAAACTTTATCCAGAAAAGCCTTGACAAATGGTGTGCAGACTTAGGGTATAAGGACAGTGCCGTAAATATGCTGACGCTTTCCCGTTCTCTCTGTATCTCCAAAGATGAATTAACAATGTTCTTCAGCCAATGCTTGAAATCTACATTCAGGATATGGCTCAGTGATATACGTTTCGACGCGGCCAAAAAGATGATGTTAGAATATCCGGACTATAGCAATGACATCATTTCTGCAGAATGCGGCTTCTCTTCCCGAACCTATCTGTACCGGATTTTTAAATCAAGAGAAGGATGCACACCGACAGAATGGAGAGACCTGCGACCGATAAATGCCCTCAAAAAAGACTCAAATCAGGAATAATCATTGTCGCATTCATAGGAAAGCGACACCTTTTTGGATAGGAAGTAGACACATGAACAGGGCAAGTGGACACCTTTTTTTCAACCAAAACACTATTTTCGCGCCGTATCATTTTCTGACATGCCATAAGTGACAATGCTACTCAAATAACCATAATCAGTAACCCATAAAAGCACAAGATAAAATGAAAGTAAAAAGTATATTTACTATTTGGTCGTGGATGCTGCTATATGTCCCATGCCTATTGGCAAGTTGCGACCATCATGATGGCGAGGATGAAAAAGGCTTGTCCATCTCGCTCACTTGGCAAGACGAGGCAGACCAAGGCACGAAAGTGGAGGATGTCAAGCTTTGGATATTCAATGCTGATAATGATTCTTTAGTGGAAGAAGAAAATTATGGAAGTGCACAAGAAATAGCCAACCAACGTTTCTTTCTCGCAGAAGGCGACTATCGTATCTTGACGACAACCAATCTCACGGAACCTTTCACCATCGGCGAAATAACAAAAACGTTGTCGAATTGGGACAACATCATGATAGGCTTGACGAACCCCAAGAATGTGAAAGACAATGCCTATTTTGGTGTAACCGATATCAGGATAGATCTCGAAGAAGGTTACTACGTGGTACAGAATCCTATGAAGAGCGTGCTTGCCGAATTGACCATCATCATCGAAGACGTGCCGAAGGGCACAGAGATGAGTGGCAAGGCAATGGATGCTGCCCTATGCTTGTTTCCTACGCAGAAGAATGACGACGGCGCCTATGGCTTGCCGAGTATCGAGCCTGTGGAAGTGGAACTTCCTACCATCCTGGCCACGGGGACGACCCTACAGTCGGAAGTCATCCGGCTCATGCCCACAACACCGGCCAGCGCAGCTTCTCATATTTATCTCCGCCTTTTGCTCCCTAACGAAACTCTGCAGGAATATGACATCACGGCTCCAATGATGAAGGTGGGAGGAAAATATGAGTTGCGGTTCAAGCACAACAAGATGCAACCCAAGATGAATCTCGATGCGACCATCAATAATTGGAAAGACCTCAACAACGAAGTAGAAATAAAATAACAACAACTTTTAAAATATTTATATTATGAGAAAGATAACAAAACTTTTCGCCTTTACACTCTTTGCTGGTGCTATGGTTTCGTGCAGCAGCGAAGACTCGCCTATGACACAGAATGACAAGGTAGCCGTGCAGTTTACCGGTGGCATCAACGCAAGCACCCGTGCCGTTAATATTAATTGGTCTACAAATGACATAATCGGTATCTTTATGATAGAAGCTAACAAGACTCTCTCGGCGGATGCAATCAAAGAGGGTGTCGACAATGTGGCTTATCAGACAGATGGTGGTTACACATTCTCACCTATCAGTGGAGGAAAGACCATTTACTTCCCTATTGACGGAGATGTGGACTTCTATTCTTACTATCCACAGACAACGGTCAACAATTACAAGGTGGCACTCAACGTAGCCGACCAAACAAATCAGGAAGCAATCGACTTCATGTATGCCAAGACTACTGGATGTAATAAAGCAACACCACAGGTTGAATTGAAGTTTAATCATCAATTGAGCAACTTGATACTGAATGTTCAGGCTGGCAATGGATTGACTCAAGACGAACTCAAAGATATGACGGTCACTATAAAAGACCAAAATACAACAGCCACCTACAATCTTGTAGATGGTACCATCTCTGACGAAGGAAATCCTACCGACATTACGATGAAGATTACTAAAGCAGGCGAGCAATACGAGGCAATCTTGCTTCCAACGACATCAACGACCAGAGAACTTGTGTTTGACTTGAAGAATGGTTATGATGCTCCGTTCGTTTGGACAATGGAGTCAGATCTCAAGGGGGGCAACCGATACTACTATACCACAGTGAAGCTTACTCGAACAGGTGTAGTTCTTACTGGTACTATCGAAGCTTGGAATGAGGTGCGAAATAACAATGAGAATATAGCTGAATAACAACTTTTATACAACGATTATGAAGACTTTCAAATTCTTATATATCACTGCCACAGCATTGCTGTTTGCAGCTTGCACTAATGACAACGAGGAAGTGGACAACGGTAGTCTTGTTACAGCAACCGTACAAGCAGACATCTTCAAGACCATCACACGTGCTACTGTAAATAACTCATGGTCTGAAAATGATGCCATAGGCGTATATGTAACTTCTGCGGGCTATACAACGGGAAACAATGTGAAATATACAACATCATTAGGCAATGGAATATTCGAGTCAAGTTCTCCGATATACTTTGCCGACGCAACGGAAAACACCGTTTTCAGTGCCTATTATCCATATCAAGAAAACGTTGACGACGACGGCACCATCTATAATTGGAGTATGGCAATGGTAGAGGAAGGTGTTCCATGCCCGGCCGACTTCCTTTTTGCGTCAGGCGCAACTGCCAGTAAATCTTCTCCCCAAGTGAAGTTTACTGGAGACAACAACTTCAAGCATTGCATGAGTATGATACAGCTGATTATTAAGGCTGGCAATGGTATTAATGCAGAATATGCAAATCTTAAAGGTGATTTAAGTTTGAAAAATATCTACACAAAAGGTTCTGTTAATACAAGAACAGGTGGAGTCACAACTACTGGGGAAAGAGACTCTTCTATCCCCTTCTCTGTAGATAATAAAAGCTTAAAAGATGATGCTACCTGTGAGTTTATATTATTTCCTCAGCCTTTGGAAAATAATAAAATGGATATTGAACTAAATGTAGCTGCGAATGGCACGATCAACACTTATACAACATCATTGAATTCACCGACCAACAATGAATTTAAGGGTGGTAATAGGTACACATATATTATACGTGTCAACAATACTGGTATAGTAATTGAAAATGCAGATATTACAGCATGGAGGTCCTATGACGAAGGCGATCTCGACGCCGAACAGCAATGACGATGATAAAGAAAGTACGATAGGAAATACAGGGTTAGTGAGTTTGATCGCTCACTAACTCACTAACTACAAAAAAACAGATGATTATGAAGAAGACAATACAAATTTCCTATGCAGTATTCGCATTGATGGCAATGAGCTTTGCTGCATGTACGCAAAATGAGGATATAACTCCCTTTCTAAGTGGGCAAGAAATTAACGCGACCTTCTCCATCAGGGGTGTACAGACTCGTGTTAACACATTGGATTATTATGGTAACCAGTGGGAAGATGGAAATCAAATTAATGTACAGGTGTTTACAGACGAGACTGCGCCAGGTGACTCTATCCATCTTACTTATGATGGTAATAACAAGACATGGTCTCGTGATAGCCGTTTCCACTGGTTAGATAAGTCCGGCAAACATACGATATTGGCAGTATATCCATCAGAGTATAAATTTGATAAGTTTGATTTGCCTAAAAATCAAGACTCATCAGAGGCATTAAAGTCTGCCGATTTAATTAATGGCTATTGGCACGAAGACCCTGATAGGTATGATAGGTATGTAGATATTCCAATGAAACATCGTATGGCTTTGGTTATGATAACATATCATGTTGGCACAGCTGATTATCCTAATATGGACATTAGTGAACCACAGGTATACTCTAAACATATGAATGTCACTTTTAAGATTGACCAAGAACAGGGAAAGCTTGTTATGGATCAGCCTACTGGCAATCCTGATTGGGTAACAGCTTGTAAGCACGATACCAACAAGTTCTCTGCAATAGTACTACCTGGCTCATACGCAACTGGAGAGATTTTCTTGAAATTCGAGTTAGACAACAAGAATTTTAATGTAAAAATGAAGACACCTACAGAATTTGAGGAAGGTTATCGCTACACTTATGAACTCAACATTGGAAAAAACAAAGTAGAACTAACCCAAATTAGTTCTGATGATTTGGCAGGTTGGGATAACGACAACGAAGAAGAACTCAAGTAATTAGAGAACATGAATATGAAAAAGATATTTCAATACATCATATTAGTTATCGCTACTATAGTAGCGGTATCATGTACAAGCGATATAGAAAATACAACCGTAAAAACAGGCAAGAGCAACATTCTGTTTGTTGTTGGTGATTTCCCAACATTCGGAGATTCACAGACTCGTGCTGTAGGTACACCTGATGAAGGCAAGACTTCATGGGAAGCTGGAGATGAGCTGCTTTTGGAGGTAAATAGCCGTACTTTAGGGGCTAAGTATGCAACTTTTACATATAATGGCAATAAATGGGAATTGACAAGTGGCGAGCCTGCTTATAAAGAAGACGAAGTGCCATTTATACCTCATGTATATTATGCCCCTAATTACAAATGGGAATCTGGCAAATTAACTTTGAAAGAAGGCAAGGTCCCAGGAATGGATGAATACATTGAAGGAACAGCACAAATCACCCCTAATGGCGAGGGAATAACTGTATCTTTTTCTAATGCGACACGAAGCTATTCACGCCTCCGTATTGCGACGATTCCAAATAAAGCAATAACAGTTGTTACCAACAAGTTCGTTCCAGCCCAAGGTAGTGGTCCGGTAGAAGTCACCTATAGTCTTACTTCAGACAATAATGGCAATGCCTTTTTGTATGGCAATTTTGAAGAGAGCTCGTCTGTTACCGTGAAATATGAGGGAACGTCTTTAGCTGCTTATAAATTCTCCCAAGCAACAGTAAAGGGTAAAAGTTATGCACTGGATGCTACTGTTGTTTCATTGGCAGATGAAGCTATCACTTTCGAGCAAATAGTGGAAGCCGTTAAGAATGAATTTGATGCGGGCAAGACAAACATCAATCTCACCCTTGCTCACGATACAGATAGTACTGTATTGGATGCAATACATTATGGGCTTGCAGAAGCTGGGTATTGCAGTATAAATCTTACATTGATGGGATGTAAGAAGATTCCTTCAAAAGGATTTATGAGTTGGGGAATGCTAAAATCTATAGCTCTTCCAGATGTTACAGAAATCGAAGAAAATGCTTTTTCCGGTTGTGCATGGCTTCAGAAAGTTGTCTTTGGTAATCTTACTAAAGTATATGGAAAAGCAGATATAAACGGAATCTTTGAGGGGTGTACCACCAAAGACATCGACTTGGTTTTGTCAAAAGACCAAAAAGTCATGAATGGTGGCGATATAGAAGGTGGACAATATTGCTGGACTCCTGATAATACAGAAAATTATAGGGGTAGCGATGACCACAATGCAATAGAGTTTCTCGGTTATAAGTTCAAGTCTATTACATGTGAATAATATCGAGTTCCATAAAATATTATCACTCTTTTCCCCAATCCGAAGGTTTTGCACCCATTTGGAGAACAAGCGTTCCGCCTGCCGCCAGATCGGCGTGCGTCAGGTAATATTTATCATACTTCTTACCGTTGAGCGTCGCACTCTGGATATAGATATTCTCCGGACTGTTGTCGCGGGCTTCGATCACAAAAGAACCGCCAGTCGCATAAGTCGGGTCCAGACGAAACTCCACCCGGTCGAATACGGGGCTGGTGATCTCATAGCGGCCATCGCCCGGACATATCGGATGTATGCCGGAAGCCGCCAACACATACCACGCCGACATCTGCCCGACGTCTTCGTTCCCCACCAAACCGGTCACTTTGTCGTGATAAGCATTCCGGCAAATGTCGCGTGTCCATTTCTGGGTAAGCGAAGGCACTCCCAACCGGTTGAACAGGAAAGGAACATGATGGACCGGTTCATTGGCATGGTTATAATAGTCATTCCAAAGATAGTCGCCCGGTGTTTTCTCAAACATATCCTCCAGGTCGGCCAAAGCCTTTTCACGGCCACCCATCAGACGGACCATCCCTTCGACATCGTGCGGCACGAACCACCCCTGCTGGTAAGGATTGGATTCCACGCAACCATAGCCCTCTTGCAAACGCCCTTTTTCAGGCAAAGAAGAAAAAGCGCCTTTCTCGTCACGCGGACGGAACCACCCCGATTCAGGATCGAAGATAGTTGCATACGACAAGGCTCGTTTGTCAAACTCCGCCCGGTCGCCCTCTTTTCCCAACCACTCGGCCAGACGAGCCATGCACCAGTCCGTATAATCATATTCCAACGTGCAGGAAATATTGCCGGGCGTATAGCCGTCGTCATTGTTGCCAAAGCGCCGGGAAGTGTTCAGAGCATAGCGGTAGGCTTTCTCCACGTCATAATCCCGAATACCTTTCTGGTAGGCATCGCACAAAACCGAAATGGCGGGATTGCCCACCATGCAACCGGAGTAAGCATTCAAGAGCTCCCACCGTTCGAGATATTCGTTGCCGCTCTGGTCGGCTATCTCCACAAGCGAATTGACAAGATCGTTCACCATCGTCGGGTTGATGATGGTCTGAAGAGGCATCTGGCTACGGAAGACGTCCCATCCGCTGAAGATAGTCCGCTTACGGAACTTGCCGGTCTGATGGATCTTTTTATCCGCCCCGAGGTATTCGCCGTTGACATCGCTACACAGGCGCGGGTCGATCAACGTATGATAAAGAGCCGTGTAGAAAATTCTCTTTTCCTCATCGGTTCCTCCCTTGATAGAAACTTTCGCCAACTCGTCATTCCAAAGATGGACACACTCGGCATGCGTCCGGTCAAAATCAAAGTCTTTCATCTCCGCCGCCAGATTTTCTTCTGCGTTTTTCAAACTGGTATAAGAGATGCCGCTCTTTAACAAGATCACCTCATCGGGTTTGGTTTCAAAATTGGCATAAAAACCTAAATGTTTGCCTTCAAAAGAAGAAACAGAAGGATGGACGGCTGCCTGCCGAATCGCTTCGCGATAGCGCTCGCTACAAACATCTTCACGCTTACGCCCCCAATCGTCCGGAATATCGGCAGACCAAACGCCATGCCCGGAAAATGGCCGGGAAAATTGAGCATAGAAATAGACCGTATAATCAGCCTTGCCGTCTCCGTTTCCCCAACCGCCTCCATCAGGCGTGCATTGCATCCAACCTTTGATGGTATGGTCGTCCACCACCTCTATGCTTTGAAATGTCGATGTCCCTCCCACCCGGCGTGCCAGATCGACCTGGATACGAGCTTCCTTGCTTTCCGGGAAGGTAAAACGAAGCATTCCGCTATGAGGTAAAGCGGTAGCTTCCGCCTGAATCTTATAATCGGAAAGAAAAACAGAGTAATAGCCCGCCGAAGCCTTTTCGGTTTTCTTGTCATAGCGCGAACGGTAACCTTCTTCCGGCCGATCTTCCGTCCCGGCAAATGTATGAAGAGGACCAACGGCCGGCATCACCAGAAAGTTCCCCAAATCGCCGTACCAACCGATGCCGGACATTTGTGTAAAAGCAAAACCTTCGATGGTCGTATGTTCATAACTATAGCCAGGGCCGTTGTCACCTCCGGTAATCGTGTTGGGACTGACCTGCACCATACCGAAAGGAGCGGTCGCTCCGGGAAACGTTTTTCCAAGTCCATGACTCGCGCCCGCCAGTTCCGTATTCGTTGAAGCACCCACAAACGGATTTACATAAGAAGACAAAGGGCCTTCTGCTGCTTCATGCCTTCCTGTATGGCAAGACATTAGAGAAATGACGGAGAATAAACCAATCGAAAATAGCCTAAAATTCATTACTAATAATGATTTAAGAAATACACTAAAAACAAAAAGCACGCTGATACGACAGACCCGTCCGGCCTTCACCATCAGCATGCCATATTCATATAAACTTCGGAAACTGCCGGAGACACACCGCCTACAAAGCCATTTCCTTCAATATACCATCCGTCGCACCCGCATTGCCTTTCACGAACCGTCCGGCACTCTCGCCGGCAGCCTCCAAGACTTCAGCGTAGGTCAGCAGCTCGTCCATTTTGGCCACGAACTCGTCTTTCGATGCAACCGAGAATCCTCCGCCCACCTTGATCAGGTCACGGGCCTCCTTGAACTTCTGATACCGGGGACCGAACAACACCGGAATACCATAAACCGCCGCTTCCAGCGTATTATGGATGCCGGCGCCGAACCCGCCGCCGATATAAGCAATCGTCCCATACCGATAGATGGAAGACAGCAATCCGAAACTATCCACGATCAGGCAATCTTTCCCTTCGAGCAGGCTCTTGTCCTGCATCACATCGGACAGACGGACAGACGGGCGTTTCAGCAACGACTCGATATACATCAGATGTTCCCGGTGGATTTCGTGCGGAGCGATGATCAGCTTCATCTCCGGATGTTCGTTGAAATAAGGGATCAGAATCTCCTCATCCTGTGGCCAGGAACTTCCGGCGATCAAGGCCAGGCTTCTTTCTCCTGTTTCACCGGTGACGAATCGTTCGACTTCGGGCAACTCACGCGCCTGATTACGCACATCCAAGACACGGTCGAAACGGGTATCGCCGCAGACCGTCACGTTACGGATGCCATATTGCCCGAGCAGTTCCTTCGAACGTTCGTCCTGCACGAACAAATGCGTAAAGCTGTACAGCATCTTCCGGTAAGAGGCTCCGAACCATTGAAAGAACAACTGGTCGGGACGAAAGATCGCCGAAATGATATAGACCGGAATACCCCGCTTCTTCAACTCATGCAAATAGTTTCCCCAAAACTCATACTTGATGAAAACAGCCACTGCCGGATTCGCCAGATTCAGGAACTTCTTCACCCGGTAAGGCGTATCGAAAGGCAGGTAGCAGATAACATCCACCCCGTTATAGTTTTTCCGGACTTCATAGCCGGAGGGAGAAAAGAAAGTAAGCAATATCTTATATTCCGGATATTGCGCCTTGATCTTTTCAATCATGGGACGTCCCTGTTCGAACTCGCCCAACGAAGAAGCATGGAACCAGATGTACTTTGCATTCCGGTCTATCTTCTCCCGTAAAATGCTATTTGTCTTCCACTGGCCGAAACGCATCAGACGCGCCTTCCGGTGGAAAGGAGAAATCAAAGCGACAATAAAGGCATAAAAATGTATGAGTAAGCTGTACATGGTAAAACAATTTATAATTTATGATTTATGATTTATCATCGATACATAAATCATAAATCATAAATCTGAAATCATAATTTCTCTATCGCTCTCTGGATACGGCGGATCGACTCTTCCTTTCCCAAGGCTTCTGTTATGTCGAAAATATGCGGTCCTTTGCCTTCGCCGACAAGGGCCAGGCGGGTTGCATTCATTATATTTCCCAAATGGTAACCTTTGCTTTCAATCCAGGCTTTCACCTCTTCTTCCGTACCTTCGATATCGAACGGTTCGCGTGCGCGAAGCACTTCGATCAGCTCGGTAAGTTGGGCGGCACTGTCTTCCTTCCAGCGTTTTTTACGCGTCTTTTCGTCATACTCTGTCGGAGCAATGAAGAAAAACGAACAGAGATCCCACAAATCCTTGATAAAGGTAGCACGGTCTTTCATCATCGCCACGACCTTCTCCACATACGCCGGGTCGGCTTTCACACCGTGGCTTTCGAGGATCGGCATAAAGAGGGCGGCCGCTTTCTTGTTGTCCATTGCCTGGATATAGTGATGGTTGAACCATTTTCCCTTTTCGTAATCGAACTTGGCTCCGCTCTTGCTGCAACGGCTCAGGTCGAAGCAGCGGATCAGCTCGTCCATGCTCATCACTTCCTGGTCATTGCCCGGATTCCATCCTAACAGGGCCAGGAAGTTGACAACAGCTTCGGGCAGGTAGCCGCTCTCGCGATAGCCAGAAGAAATCTCGCCGCTCTTCGGGTCATGCCATTCCAACGGGAACACGGGGAAACCCAGACGGTCGCCGTCACGCTTGCTCAGCTTGCCGTTGCCTTCCGGTTTCAAGAGCAAAGCCAGGTGTGCGAACCGGGGCATCGTCTCTTCCCAACCGAAATAGCGGTACAACAGTACGTGGAGCGGGGCGCTCGGCAACCATTCTTCACCTCGGATCACATGCGTAACTTCCATCAAATGGTCGTCCACGATATTGGCCAGGTGATAAGTAGGCAGCTGGTCGGCCGATTTATACAAGACTTTATCATCCAAGATAGAAGAGTTGATAACCACTTCGCCACGGATCAGGTCGTTCACATGAATGTCTTCATTGGGTTCGATCTTAACACGGACCACATACTGGGCTCCGGCAGCGATCAAGGATTTCACCTCTTCGTCGGAAAGAGTCAGCGAGTTGCGCATCTGCATGCGGGTGGATGCATCATACTGGAAATTGGGTATTTCTTTCCGTTTGGCATCCAACTCTTCGGGCGTGTCGAACGCGATATAAGCCTTACCGGCCTTCAACAACTGATCGACATACTTTTTGTAAATATCCCGGCGTTCACTCTGACGGTAAGGGCCATACTCGCCTCCGAAACCGACACCTTCGTCAAATTTGATTCCCAACCAGGTCAACGCCTCTATAATATAAGCTTCCGCTCCGGGAACAAAACGCTGCGAATCGGTATCTTCAATACGGAGAATCAGATCTCCACCATTCTGTTTGGCAAACAGATAATTGTATAAAGCTGTACGAACACCTCCGATATGCAAGGGTCCTGTAGGACTCGGTGCAAACCGTACTCTTACTTTTCTTTGAGTCATAATCTTTTTAACAATTGACAATTAACAATTGACAATTGACAATTAAGGTTGATAATTGACAATTATCAGGAAGACCGGAAGTCTCCTAATCATCAATTGCCAATCGTCCTTTGTCAATTGCCTGCGTTTTTAATTTGCAAAAGTAGCCTTTTTTTTTCTCTTAGTAAACTTTTTTATGTACATTTCGCCAATCAATACATAACTGTATTTTTTATAAGAAGTAAATGATAATTTATCGGTGTAAAATAAAATAATGGCGATCCGTGTAGGGGCGAGGTTCTACTCCGCCCTATGCAATCAACATTCCTCTATTGAATGACAATGGGCAGAGCAGAGCCCTGCCCCTACGAAACGACAATCATTTTTGTATAACCATGCCATCCATGTTTTACACAGATAAATCTGTATTTAAAGAATGATCAATAAAACAAAACAGTATGAAGGTAAAAAACTATAGCATACATCCGAGTGTCTATTTTATCGTAGCCGCCTTGCTGATCGCTTACTTCTTCCCGCGGGAAGGGAAGTTCCGCTACCAGTTTCATGAAGGGAAACCCTGGCGATACGGATTGCTTACCGCTCCGGGCGACTTTCCTATCTACAAGACAGATGCGGAAGTACAAGCCGAACGCGACAGCGCTCTCAAGAAGTTCGAACCTTATTACCGGCTGGATGCCACAATCGAATCCAAAGAAATAGACAAACTCCGCACCGACTATCAGGGTACGCTGAAAAAGCGGGCGACCCCGGCCTATATGCAGTATATCGAAAACAGCTTGCAGAAGCTATACCGGGACGGAATCATTTCCACCCAGGAAATGGAAGAACTCAGGAAAGAGGAATATCCCCGCATCAACCTGCTCGCGGGCAGCGTCGCACAACCCCACTACAGCAGCGAGTTCTTTACGGTCAAGACGGCGTATGAGTTCATCATCAACAATTGCCCTTCCTACCTGGACAAGTCGGCCTTGCAATCCTGCGATATCAATAACTACCTGGTGGAAAATGTCACATACGACAAGGCAATGTCGGATAAAGTCAGAGAAGACATCCTGAACAGTGTCCCGCTGGCCAACGGCATGATACAAGCGGGAGAGCGCATCGTCGACCGGGGCGAGATCATCGACAACCACACTTACAACGTGCTTCGCTCCCTTAAGATCGTACATGAGACCAAGTCCGGAGGCGCCCAGCGGCAAGGGATCATCATGGGAGGTCTGTCTGTGTTGGTATTCGGGATTCTCTTCTGCTTCTGGCTGTACCTATGGTCCTTCCGGTTGAAGATACTGCATAACAGGAAGAATACGCTTTTCCTCGTGCTCTGCATATTCGTAAGTTGCATCTTGACAGAGCTTTGCGTGACGTACGGGTTGTTCAATGTCTATATCCTTCCGTTCGCCATCGTGCCGATTGTCGTACGCACGTTCTTCGACTCGCGTACGGCACTGTTCACACATCTGATCATCGTGCTGATCTGCTCGCTGATGGTGCCTTTTCCACACGAATTTCTGTTGCTCCAGGTGATTGCCGGCATGGTCGTGACATTCAGTTTGAAAGACTTATATGAACGTTCGCAGTTGATCCGTTGCGCATTTTTCATCTTCATGTCCTACGTTCTCTGCTACATCAGCCTGTCCATCTACCAGGAAGCGGACTTCAAGAAGATCAACTGGATGATGATGCTCTATTTCGGCATCAACTTCATCCTGCTGATGTTTACATATATATTGGTCTATATGTTGGAAAAGACATTCGGCTATGTGTCCAGCATTACACTGGTCGAACTCTCCAACATCAACACGCCGATCCTAAAGAAATTGTCTGAAATATCTCCGGGCACTTTCCAACATTCCCTGCAAGTGTCGATCTTAGCGTCTGAAGCAGCAGCCGCCATCGGGGCAAATGCGCAACTCGTGCGTACAGGAGCCATGTTTCATGATATCGGGAAGATGGCGAACCCGGCGTTCTTCACCGAAAACCAGAGCAGCATCAACCCGCACAGCCAGCTATCGTTCGACCAGAGTGCGAGAATCATCATCAACCACGTGAACGATGGTGTCAAGATCGCAGAAAAAGCGATGTTGCCTAAAGCCATCATCGACTTTATCCGAACCCATCACGGACGCGGAAAAGCCAAATACTTCTACAACTCTTTCAAAAACCAATATCCCGACCGCGAGATAGACGAAGAGGCTTTCACCTATCCGGGACCGAACCCGTTCTCGAAAGAGACAGCCGTCCTGATGATGGCCGACTCCGTCGAAGCGGCCTCCCGCAGCCTGAAAGAACACACGGAAGAAAACATACGTGCCTTAGTCGACAAGATCATAGACGGACAGATCGCCGACGGACTGATGCGCAACGCCCCGTTGACATTCAAAGATGTGGAAACAATCAAGAATGTCTTTGTGGAAAAGTTGAAGATCATGTACCATACGCGGATCAGTTATCCGGATTTGAAGAAGTAGGGTTACACATCTTGCAATCCTTTGTTCCCGCAATCAAAGCAAAAGTATCTATGGTCGAAACTTTAGCTTCATGGCTCGAAACTCAAGTGTCTGCGGTCGAAACAAAAGTCTCTGCGGTCGAAACTGAAGTTTCGACCGAGGAAACTAAAGTTACTCTTGCAGAAACTAAAGCTTTTCCAGCAACCCCGCACAAGCATCTTCCAGTAGATCGAGGACCAGTTCGAAACCTTCCGCTCCGCTATAGTACGGATCGGGAACATAGTCATACAGCTTGTTCCGGGAATATTCCGTCATCTGATGTATCTTTCCCAAGGATTCCAAATCCGGGGCTTTCCGTTTGAGATCGTCAATATTACGGTTGTCCATGCCGATGATCAGGTCGAAGTCGAAAAAGTCGTCCGTACATACCGGACGGGAGACCGAATCCAACTTATATCCCCTACGGGCTGCATGCGAACGCATACGCGGATCAGCCTTTTCTCCTGCGTGATACCCGATGATACCGGCCGAATCGACCTTGATCCGCCCGTCTAATCCCGCATCATGCACCAATTTCTTCATCACAGCCTCAGCCGACGGTGACCGGCAAATATTCCCCAGACACACAAACAATATCTTATATTCTCCTTTCTTTTCTTCCATCTTTCTTAATTTTTTGATTTATGATTTTTCTCTTACGCCGGATCCACATCATAGTGCACGATCAGTTGCTTAAATGGCAAGTAGCGTTGCATCTCGGCATGTACCGATTCCAGTATCTCGCGTACCGGAGCGATCGCAGCGGCAATCTCTATCTTTAAAACAATCTTCCGGATATGAAGAGTCTGTACGCGCGTTATCGGCGGTGTGACAGGCCCAAGCACACGTTCGCCCAGGCGGCGGCGCAGGTTTTCGGCGTATAAAGCCGATAGCTCTTGCAAAACAGAATCATTCCGGCTACGCAAGACAATCACGATCAAACGGTAGTAAGGTGGATAGCGGAACATGCTCCGCTCACTCAATTGAAAGCGCACCATCCCCTTATAGTCAAAACATTCCACCATACGGATCAACGGATGGTTGGGCTGAGACGTTTGCAGGACAACCGTTCCCCGCTTATCCCGCCTTCCGGCACGGCCGCTCACCTGTACCATCAGCTGGAAGGCACGTTCATGAGCCCGGAAATCCGGAAAGTTCATCAGGTTGTCGGCATTCAGGATGCCGACAACACCGACGTTGCCGAAATCCAGGCCTTTCGACAGCATCTGGGTTCCGATCAATATCTGCGTTTTACCTTTCTCAAAGTCTGCAATGATCCGCTCATAGGCCGTACGGGTACGGGCGGTATCGAAATCCAGGCGCTCGACTTTGGCAGAAGGGAAGAGAGCTGCGATCTCCTCCTCCACCATCTCGGTCCCAAACCCCATCGTACGAAGTTCCGGACTCTGGCATTCCGGACATTGGCGGGGCAACTGGATTTTATATCCGCAATAGTGGCATACCAGCTCGTTGCGAAACTTATGATACGTCAGGCTGACATCGCAATTGACGCAATGGGGAACCCAACCGCAGCTCTTGCACTCGATCACCGGAGCGAATCCACGGCGGTTCTGGAACAGGATCGCCTGCTCTCCTTTCCTTAACGCTTCGCCCAACTTTTCCACCAGAACCGGCGAAAAGAGCGTATCTTTCATGATCTTCTTACGTCTCAACTCCTTGATATCGACCGTCAGTATTTCCGGCATCAGCCGATCGCCATAACGGGTAGTGAGTTCCACCAAACCGTATTTGCCGGTAGTGGCATTAAAATAGGAATCGATGGATGGAGTGGCAGAGCCCAACAATGTTTTCGCCCCATGCATACCAGCCAACACCAAAGCCGCATTCCGGGCATGATAACGCGGAGCCGGATCTTGCTGCTTATAGGTATTCTCATGCTCTTCGTCCACAATGATCAAACCTAAATCCTTGAATGGCAAAAACAAAGAGGAACGGACACCTAACACTAACATCGGTTCGCCCGCATGCAGCAAACGGTTCCAGACTTCCACCCGCTCGTTATCGGAGAATTTGGAATGATAGACCAGCAACTTATCTCCGAACAACTTAGCAAGCCGTTCCGTGATCTGGGTCGTGATGGCGATCTCAGGCAACATATACAAAACCTGGCGTCCCATTTTCAGCACCTCGTCGATCAGCCGCACGTAGACTTCCGTCTTTCCACTGGATGTAACGCCGTGCAGCAGGCAGACTTCTTTCTCCCGGAAGACATCATGTATCTCCCCGTAGGCCTTCTCCTGCGCCGCACTTAAAGGGTTAAGGGGTTGCAAACGGCAAACCGGAATTTGCAAACGTCCCACCTCTTTTTCATAACTTTCCAGCACACCCCGCTTCAGCACACCGTCCAGTATGGCCGCAGAACAACCGCTGCTCTCCAACAGTTCTTTCTTCGACAATTCGCGTACCAGTACCGGATTAAGCGCATGACTGAGTTCAAGGAAACAGATCAACAGGTGTTCCTGCTTCTTCGCCCGCTTGAAATCTGCAAACACGGCCTGTAGTTTTTCTTCATCTTTATACGCCTCTGCAAGACGGATAAAGGTCTGCATCTTCGGCACAAAGCCCCGCTTCAGTTCCTCGCTCACCTCAACCGCACCCTTAGCCATCAGGGAAGCGACAACAGGCACGACATTCCGTAGCCCGGTTTTCTTTTCCAGTTCGGAAACCGTCAGCTTCAAAACACCGGTAAAGGCATCCAACACAGCCTGCTCATTCGGCCGCAAAGGTCCGTCGGCTTCGAACTCTTCATTGTAGGTGACAGCCGTTTCACTCTCTAACTTCAAGCCGGAAGGCAAAGCCGCCTTATAAACATCTCCTAACTTGCACAAGTAATAGGAGGCGATCCATTTCCAGAAACGAAGTTGCGGACGACGGAGCACCGGCGTGGCGTCCAACAAGGCGTAAATCTCTTTCGTCTCATACTGGCTGTCGGTTACACGGTCGTGCACATCCATGACGATAGCCGTATAGTAACGCTTCTTTCCGAAATGGACGATCACCCGGCAACCGGGTATCACCGTCTGTTCCAGATCGGGCGGTATGCTATAGGTATAGCTGTTCTCTAACGGAAGCGGGAGTATAACGTCTGCGTACTTCATTCTTATCCTTTTTACACGAACCAATGTTCATAGCGATGCCAAAAGTAACAAAAAAGGCCGGACTGTTAAAGCCCGACCTTTGTTTATCTGATCGCAAATATTCTGTATTCCTTTTAGAACAGGATGGCAGCCGTAATCGACCAACCCCGGTTCTTACCGTTTAATTCGAACTTTGACGCACTATAATCATCCGTCAAGCCGAGAGCATAATTGAAACCAACCTGCAAATGTTTGATCAGTTCCACACCGCCGCCCAAATTCAAACCGGCATTAAAGCTTTTTGCCTTCAACTGCTCTCCGACCGATCCCGGAATATCCCAGAACTTATCACCGCCCACACGGAAACCGACATACGGGCCGGCAGCCAGATATCCTTTGATAATAGGCAGGCCGAATTTCCATTTCAAATTAACCGGGACATCGATATAGTCATTCTTAATGTCTTTCTCGCTCTTCACGCCTATCCCTTTTTGAGAATACAGGATAGCCGCATCAAAACCGACTCCCATTACCGGGGCCATCACTTCCACCATCGGACCGATGTTAAATCCGGTCACATTATCCTTTTCTACAATATCCTTGTTGAAATGAACAGACGAAATATTCAAACCGCCTTTTATACCGAACTTAATCTGGGATTTCGCAGGAACGGCTATCAATGCCATCACTGCCAATAATATAAGCCCTACAATCTTTTTCATACTTTTCCTTTAATTAGTTAATACGAATTACAAATAAACGCACTTTTCCATTAATAAACAAATATCACCGCCTAAGTGTTGCCAATGTTACCATCCGTAAAAGGAAAGCATGAACCGAAGGCGGAGCTCATCCCGCAAACAGATTCATGCCTCTTTTCCTAATTATTATGGCAAAATAATTAAAAACAAACAGATAGGCTACGGGAAACGGGAATAAAGAAAGGCAAAAACCTGCGGCTTTACTGTTCTCTTCCGGCCTTTCCTCGAAGCCGTCGAAAAAAATATGCGTTGCAGGTCTTCTGACTTACTTCCGGTATGAGCGCCTTCCCAACTTGCGTCAGTGGCATAAAAGAATTGCCCAATCCGTTTTTTGAAGCTTACAGCAGCGGGACTGTCCGGGATTTGCACCCGATTCCCTTTTAATCCTTTTCCGCAGATTGCGAAACAGGAACAATGCATGGGACAAATATAGAAATATTTTCCATATATTTCTCATCTTACTACAGGAAAAAGATGATCGGGAAACATATCTACTTGCCACATTGGCTTTTCAGCCATTTAAGATGTTCCGCCTGCTGTTCCGGGTATGTCCAATGACCGGTTTCAAGATAAAGATGCAATTCCTTCACTCCCGGAATAACATTGTAAGCCGAATATGTGGAAGTCGGCGGGCAGACCACATCATTATACCCCCAGCTATACCAACCCGGAGCTTTCACACGACGGGCAAAATTCACCACATCGAAATAAGCAAGCGTTTCCACTTCATTCGCGACAGGTTGTGTATTCAGGAAATAGTGCGGCCAACCTCCTGCCCGTTTATGCAAATAACCGGCATAATCGCACAAAGCCGGATGAAAAGCAGCAAGGAATTTAATGCGCGGGTCCAAAGCGGCCGTAACAATAGACAAAGCACCACCTTGGCTTCCACCGGTCACACCGACCGTATTCCCGTCAAACTCCGGTAACGAATAGAGAAAGTCCACCGCACGCACGCAACCGAGATAGACCCGCTTATAGTAATGTGCATCACGATTATTTTTATTCAACGCATTATATCTTCTCAATGCCCCTACAGCCAAATTGTTATACACTTCCTGCGGCATCGTTACAGGAATACCATGTATTCCAATCTCCAGCGTAATGATATTTTCTCCCAGATAGAATCCGCCGTAAGGACGTATGCCGGCCCCGGGAACTTGGAGGATTGCCGGATATTTGCCGGGTTTCTTCGGAACGACCAAAATGCCGTACATACGGGAACCGGGACGTTCATTCTGGAAACTGACATGATAAACATTCTGTGTGGAAGTACATCTTTCCGGCAGCAATGTCATCTTGGGATCGAGCGGTTGCTTACGGGCCTCTACAATCGCATCGGTCCAGAACACATCAAAATCTTCCGGATTGGCCGTTGTCGGCTGAATCTTTGTCTCATCCACGCCTACAGTCGCCATTCCTTCATATATTCGCCCGTCCACTTTGGCCGTCACTTTACAACGCAGGAATCCGGGTTCATTCATCTTCGCTTTCAGCGTCGTTTTCCCATCCGCCAAACGAACGTCCTTTTTTACTATCGTTGGAAAATATTCCGGCCCCAACTCATAGTCGACAACTACATCTTTCAACAAATTTTCATTCTTGAAAACCTGCACCGTAAACTTCACTTCTTCCTTCGCCTTGCATTTCCAATCGACACGATCAGGCGAAACCACCACATTGATCAACTTCTGAGCCGGTTGTGCCAACACCAATGCACAATTTCCCAACATTACCAGAAGCAAGCACAATAAGAATAAAGATTTTTTCATGATAAAAACCGAATAAAATAATATTATAATTATAAAACACTATGATATACAACCAGACCTTGAATCGGGCTTTGAACGATCGAGCCTAACCGAAGCCCGAACTCACGGGCTATATCTTTCAATATATCCTGATAATACCAGGCAATGGAGCCTACCAGGTGGACCGGATGATCCCGGCAATCATACTGCATGACATTGCGGGCAAAGAACGCCCGGAAACTATTACTCACCAAATTATATATGGCCGGTTCTTCTATATGCCGAAGTAAAAAAGGAGACAGACTTGCCAAAAAACGATTCGGAAAAGGTTGCTTATAAACCTTTTCCATAATCATGGCCGGTGTCAGGCCGGTCTCTGCAAAGAAAGCCTCTTGCAAGGTTACCGGCAATTGGTTCTTCAACACATCCCCGACCAGCCATTTTCCAAGTACGGCACCGCTCCCCTCATCTCCTAAGATAAAACCTAACGGGGATATGTTCCTGACAATATCCTTCCCGTCATACAGGCAGGAATTGGACCCGGTCCCCAAAATACAGGCAATACCGGGATTGTGGGCACAAAGAGAGCGGGCTGCAGCCAACAAGTCACTGCCGACTTCCACCGGAACCGGAAGATAATGCGCGATCGCCCGGCGTACAATTTCATTCTTCTCCGGGAAAGCACATCCGGCCCCATAAAAGTAAACAGCTTCGATAGGATCATACTTCTTTATCCGGGGAATCAGATTGTCCCCTATTTCAGCCGAGATATCTTCTTCCGTCTGGAAAAACGGATTAATCCCGCGCGTCTTGATCCGTTCTATTTCCTGATTGCCGGACACAATGCTCCAATCCGTTTTCGTAGAGCCGCCATCCGCAATCAATATCGTTTTCAACACCATATACAAAACAAAACTATTTAGCAATCCCCCTGTTTTTTCTTTTTCCCGAATTCAGGATCGATCTTCAGACAAGCCGTGACAAACAACGTCACCAGGCAGCATCCCATCACCCACCAGAAGAAGTTTTCATAACCCATCTGTTCCTGTAACCATCCGGCTGCCATTCCGGGAAGCATCAGGCCTAAAGCCATAAAAGCGGTACAGATCGCATAATGTGCCGTTTTATGTTCTCCGTCGGAATAATAAATCAGATACAACATATAGGCCGTAAAACCGAAGCCATACCCGAACTGTTCGACAAATACGCAAAGATTGACTATCCACAGATTATCAGGCAACGCGCTGCTCAAATAAATAAAGACAGCGTCAGGCAGGGAAATCGCCAACGCCATCGGCCAGATCCATTTCTTCAATCCTCCCGCCGAAGCGGCGACACCTCCCAGTATTCCGCCCAATGTCAAACCGATTGTACCGATCGTCCCGTACACCAGCCCGATTTCAGTCGTCGAAAGCCCCAAACCTCCTACTTCGCGAGGATCGACAAGGAAAGGCGTTACCAATTTTGCCAACTGGGCCTCCGGGAAACGATACAGCAACATGAACAGGATCGCGACAAAAGCCTGTTTCTTTTTGAAAAAAGAGGCAAATGTCGCGAAAAATTCTTTTAATATCGTGGAAGGAGTCACCGTCGCCGATGGCTTATCTCCATCCGGAAAAGGAAGTATATACCGGTGATACAGGAACAATGCTAAAAACAGTCCGCCTAAAATAAAGAAAGTAATAGACCAGGCAAGCGGAATATTTCCCGTACTGTTTTCCAAGAATCCGGCAAACATCACCAATGCGCCCTGTCCGGCAATAATCGCAATCCGATAAAAGGTACTCCGGATACCGACAAAGAAAGCCTGCTCATGCGAATCGAGGGCCAGCATATAAAATCCATCCGCTGCAATATCATGCGTGGCGGAACTGAAAGCCAGCAACCAGAAGACGGCCAACGACGCTTGGAAAAAGAATGTCGCCGGGATCGTAAACGCCACACCGGCAAGTCCTGCCCCTATCAATAATTGCATAGTGACCACCCACCAACGTTTGGTCTTCAGCAAATCCACAAAAGGACTCCAAAAAGGTTTGATCACCCAAGGCAGATTCAACCAACTCGTATAAAGGGCAATGTCGGTATTGGAAACTCCCAGACGCTTATACATCAAGACAGAGATGATCATCACCGCGACATAGGGTATCCCTTGCGCAAAATATAGGGAAGGGACCCAAAACCAGGGAGACCGTGCAGATGGTTTATCAGATAAAGGCATATGTGGCATCATACTTCTTTTTCTATTTTCCGTATGAGTTCGTTTTTCTCTTCTTCAGTTATACTTACCTCCTTCCATATTTTTTCCAAGTCTGCAAATGTCACTTTCTTAAAGTCTTTTTCCAAAGGGGCAACAAACAGTCCGGCCATCTCGACTGTTGCCGGACTGATCAGGATATTGGCATCCCCTTCGGCATAATAGCAGGAAGGACGTAGTTCCCGCCGGGGAAAGACACAAGTAAGCCAAACCTCATCCTCCATCCAGACCAACAGGTTCATCATCGGTTCGTAATCATCCGGTCCCACAGGCATCACATCATATAACAAATCGAAAGCAGCCGCAGCCTCATCCTTATCTCTCGACGCAAGGATGAAACAAACCGGAAGGAGATCGTCTGATGCATAAATACTTGCCCGTTCACTTTCCCAGACCATCAGTTTCGAGAAATTCAGCCAATTTCTCACAACCGGAAATTCATATTTCTTTCCAGCCTGGAAATGCATATGGTCCGGAGCAGAAGCGCCACATTTCGGTCCATTATAAAACAAGGCATAATCGGACAAATCCGAGACGATGTCCAACATATCCTCATAATAAGGTTTTATCTGTTGCTTTTCATGCCAACGCAGAGGCACGGTCAGATGTTCTTCGAAAATAGGGTATGGATTAACCAGTATATCAAACATACTGTTATACGCCACACTCCTTTGTTCTTTCGGGCGATGACAGAATAAACAAGGACGCATCCGTAAGGATGTCTTGTCTATCTTTGCACAAGAAGAACGAATCCGTTCCGGGTTATACTGAAGGATCGTCGTCCTGTAATCACCCTGAAAATAGCGTGTCTGCGTATTTGCCAAAGAAGCATAATTCACTCCTGCCAGTTCCCAATCCTGCTTTTGACTCAATAGCAGGTACTCGATTTCTCGTTCCAAATCATTCATGGTCTTTTCTGTTTAATGCGATCCGCGCCTGCAATTCCCAAGTGCGGATACGGTCTTTGTAAGTATTATATCTGTTCATTTTCACAACATCGAGCGCTGCATCCGAATTGTCTTCCCAACGACGGCAAAGGTAAAGGACATCATAGATGCGTCCGATCCGCCAAGTACGTGAGATACGCAACCCCAAAGCATAGTCTTCTCCATAGCTGGTATTCGGAAGATTGATTTTCCGGAGTATAGGCGTATAGAACGCACGGGGAGCGCCCAAACCGTTAATACGAAGAGCATTGTTGCGCCCGTTTTCCAGAGTCCATTCCCGGTGGTCGATGACACCGGGAGGTAGTTCGTTCATTTTGAAATCGGTCATCCGATAGGTCCCGACAACCATTGCACAGTTTTGTTCGTAAAAAGCATCGACGATCTTCTGCAACGTATCAGGGTTGCTGTACACATCGTCACTATCGAGCTGGACGGCAAACTTACCGCAAGCCGGATGATGCACACCCACATTCCAACAACCGCCGATCCCCAGGTCGAAACGTTCCGGAACCAAATGGACCACACGTTCGTCAGTCGTATATTTTCCGATTGCTTCGGTAGTTCCGTCTGTCGAATGGTTATCCACTATGATCAGGTTAAAGCGGAAGGTCGTTTTCTGTGCCAACACGGAGCGGATAGCATCTTCTATCGTACGAATGCGATTACGGACCGGAATGATGACGGAGGCTTCCTGCTCGAAAGTTCCGGCATCGAAGGCTATCGGTTCAAAGTCCGGAGCAAGATAACCGCCAATCCGCTTCAAATAGGCCGTGCAAACAGCCTCCATTTCGATCTGCACCGCCCGGTTCTTCGGATCGACATAATCGAACAGCTTCTCTCCGCTCTTGCGGGTGTCTGCCTCCACCTCCGAGTACAAATATTCATTGACATGAACCAGTTCGGCCAATTCCGACACACGAAGGCGAAGATCATACAATCCGGCGAAACGATAATCGGCATCCATAGCCGCAACAGCCTGTTTCAAGACGGATGAACGAAAGAACAAGAGAGAGCCGAAATCAAAATCATCACGCAGGCTTCCTTTCTGATAATCTATGACAGGAGCCGGTTGGCTGTTCCCGTCTTTTACCAGGTAGCGATCCGCATAGAGCATTCCGGCATTCGTATCGCCGGCAATAGCCAACAAGCGCTCGAAGGCGAACTGCCCTGGCTCGAAATCCGTATATTTAGTATATAGTAATGTATAAGCCGTATCTGCAAGTAAAGCGATCGCCCGGAAAGTGGCGGTACCGGTGGGCGAATCGATCATTAGAACCTCACACCCCTCGACCTCATCCGGAACTTTTCCCGTTGCCAACAGATAGATATTCTTTATCCGGCCACATTGCCTCAACGCCTTTATGGTTTGCCCGCTCCGGGATGAAGAGAGATATGGAATAAAACAATTTATTGTGTCCATCATGTAATCAGTTGATACCGGAACAAATATACGGATAAAATATGAGCTTTTACCCAAAGAGGGAAAGCATCTTTAACAAGAGGTCTTATTTTTCGGATTCGAAGACAAGGCCTTTTGTTTGTTTTCTTTCGAGAGACGACGGGGCAAGTAAAATGCGGCCTTCACTTTCCGTACGCACCGGCCGGCTCTTCAATCCAGTTATCTGCGAAAGAGCTTCGCTTAACAATATCTCGCCGGTATCTCCGAAGGGCAACAGTTCATTTCCTATAACCAGTTCTTCGAGCTTCACGTCCGGTTCAAAACCGTTCGCATAGTCGGCATTGTGATCGGCATTATAAATGCGTAATGTAATCGGATGCAACAGCCAGCCATATTTCTCCTTGGTCCCGAAAGTGTTGCCGCCGACCCGTTTGCCAATCGTTTTTTCACCTATGATCGTGATGTTACTACGGGTAAGATAAGGGATCAGACAGTTGATCACGGCCTCCGAAGCAGAAGCAGTCACACCTCCCGTCAGCACATAAATGCGTTTCAAATCCAAGTTGGCATTCCCTATCTCGGCATTCTTTTTCAACAGCAAAGCTTCATCTCTTTTAGATTGCTTTTTGTTATGCTCCATGATGCAGAAGGTCTTACCCAAAGCATCCGCCGGAGCCAAAAGAGAGGTCATAAGTTGTGCACAAGTAACCAGCCCTCCCTGGTTATATCGCAAATCCAATACAAACTCGCCCACATTTTCAGCCTTAAACTCCGCAAAGATTTGTTTCATCCGATCGTCATAGGCAGTACTTTCATCGTCCGACCCGGAAGAAAAGTTGTTGTAAACCAGATAACCTATTTTCTTGCCATTGATCGTATAAACGGAATCCTTCAGAAAAGGGGTGTCTTCTACAGCCCGGGAAGCCGCGATCGAAATAGTTTTTCTCTTATAGAAAGTGACTTCGTTACCTTTCCTTACCACATCAGCCAATAAGAAAGTGGTCTCACTCCCGCTATAAAAAGCAGACGTGTTTGTCACGTTCGGAGTCTCGCTACCGACAGCAATGATCCAATCTCCCCGTTTCAGTCCGGCCTCGGCTGCAGGAGAACCGGGCAATACGTATAAAACCCAGGCATAATAATGATTCCCGTTTTTATACGACGCAAACTCAAAACCATACGAATCGGCTGCTGTAACAGCTTTCGTTTCTTCTTCTTTTTTCTCTATCCGGGAAAAAGTGAGCCATCCGTCTCCGTATTTTACGCCATCCTGGTCAGACAACAATGATTCGAAGAACTTGTCAGGAGATTGCGAGAAGTTCAGGTTCCCTTTGTCAGGCACATCCTCATTCCACAAATAGTAGTCCGTCATGACCTTATAGATCCAATCATTCGTCCCCTCATCGGAGAGATCAGGAACTTTATCATCCGTCGAACAAGACGGTACAAGCAAAAGAACAGCCAGCAATCCCATGAAGACGGCAAACGTCTTTTTCTCTAATGCAAACTTCTGTTTCATTTTCATATTCAAACTATTCAAATTACAAAGAACGAATTAGCTCTTCGCTTAAACCGGTGTATTTTGCAATGGTGGCCATATCGACCTCCATCCGTTTCATATTGGCGGCCACTTGGCACATACCTTTTGTTTTCCCTTCAACAAGCCCTTCGGCGTGCCCTTCGATCCGTCCTTCCCATTTAGCAGTGTCGATGACATCATTTTGGATCATGACGGCGTCGAGATGATTATCGTAAGCGAGACGTTCCTGGGGAGACATGGAGTAATACTTCAACTTCTCACGGGCTTCTTTCAAACCGGGCGCAGTCGTGTTCGGACGGATCGTACCGTCTTTCAAGTATTCAATCCATTCGTCCAAAGGAGTAAGAGCGACCTTATCAAATTCGCTTACCCGGATCAGTATATATTCGGGAAAGATTTCGGCCGGCAGATGCGAGACGAGGAGATTTCGCTCGCGTGTGTTGACACGCAGATGGTCACCCGTATGCACGCCAATAAAATGATTCTGTCCGTGATAAAAATAATCCGTACCAATCCCGATATCGAAATAGAGGATACTGATGGAGTAGACTTTCTTTATTTTCATATAGCCTTCGCCAAGCGAGATATGCTCAGTGATAGCTTTGGCCACACCATAGAGGATGCGTTCCAAGTAGTGTAATTCGCGTGTGTTCTGGATTTCGACGAGGATGATCTCACCTTTACTGTTCAAGGCTTTGATGTCGACACGGTTAAACTTGTCGTCGGCACTTTCCTGATTGCCTTCGCTTTCGAGGATTTCGATAATCCGGACCTTTTCATTCAGCATGACGGTCAAGAAACCATCAAGCACATCAAAATTGGCCTTCTGGCGCAACAAACGCTTGATAGCCCAGTCAAAGCGAATATACCGGTCCTGCAACTCTTTTCTTTCCATCTCCTCCATGATTTTCAAACCCGACTCTTTCTTTTTCATAGTTACTGTTTTATTCGTTATTGCTTATTCCACAAATATAGGAATTATTTATGAGCAGGCAACGAAAACCACACGATTCGAGATAACAAAAAAGGCTGCGTACAAAACAAGGTATCCTGCTTGCTAATAGACATAATTTAGGCACGAACCACATGGAAAACACGAAATATATCCGTGTAAATCCATGAAATCCGTGCCTAAAAAGGGAAAAATTCTTTCTTATTATTCACCTAACAGTATTTCCAGGATCTGAACAGCTGCTTTTGTTACAGATGTACCCGGACCGAAGATGGCGGCAACACCTGCTTTATACAGGAAGTCATAGTCCTGTGCAGGGATAACGCCTCCGGCGATCACGATAATATCGGGACGACCCAATTTCTTCAGTTCTTCGATAACCTGCGGAACCAAAGTCTTGTGTCCGGCGGCCAAAGAAGAAACACCCATTACGTGAACGTCGTTCTCTACAGCCTGGCGGGCAGCTTCGGCCGGAGTCTGGAACAGGGGCCCCATATCCACATCGAAACCACAGTCTGCATAACCTGTAGCCACAACTTTAGCACCACGGTCGTGCCCGTCCTGACCCATCTTAGCGATCATGATACGCGGCTGGCGACCCTCTTTCTTGGCAAACTCGGCAGTCAGCTCACAAGCCTTCTGGAAGTCTGCGTCTTTCTTCGTTTCTGATGAATACACGCCTGATATAGTTCTGATGATTGCTTTATAACGACCTACTACAACTTCGCAAGCATCGGAGATTTCTCCCAGTGATGCACGCAAGCCGGCTGCTTTGACTGCCAGTTCGAGCAGGTTGCCTTTCTTCGTACGGACGCATTCCGTGATGTCGGCCAACGCTTTCTGCACGGCTTCTTCGTCACGGTTGGCACGCAGTTCTTTCAACAGTTCGATCTGCTCGTTACGAACGGCTGTATTGTCGATTTCAAGGATATCGATCGGGTCTTCTTTCGGCAGGCGGTATTTGTTCACACCGACGATTGTCTGGACGCCAGAGTCGATACGAGCCTGCGTACGGGCAGCAGCCTCTTCGATACGCATCTTGGGCAGACCTGTTTCGATCGCTTTCGCCATACCGCCCATGCTTTCGATTTCCTGGATCAAAGCCCAGCCTTTATGAACGAGTTCGTTTGTCAGAGATTCCACATAGTAAGAACCGGCCCACGGGTCGATCTCCTTGCATATCTTCGTTTCTTCCTGGATATAAATCTGGGTGTTACGGGCGATACGTGCAGAGAAGTCTGTCGGCAAAGCAATGGCTTCGTCCAATGCGTTCGTATGCAGAGACTGTGTGTGGCCCAAAGCGGCAGCCATAGCTTCGATACAAGTACGGCCTACGTTGTTGAACGGGTCCTGCTCGGTCAGTGACCAACCTGAAGTCTGGCAGTGAGTACGCAGAGCCAGAGATTTCGGATTCTTGGCACCGAAGCTCTTCACGATCTTCGCCCACAACATACGTGCGGCACGCATCTTGGCGATTTCCATGAAGTGGTTCACTCCGATAGCCCAGAAGAATGACAGACGTGGAGCGAAAGCATCGATATCGATACCGGCGTTCACACCGGCACGAAGATATTCAAGGCCGTCGCAAAGCGTATAAGCCATTTCGATATCAGCTGTCGCACCTGCTTCCTGCATGTGGTAACCGGAGATGGAGATGGAGTTGAACTTCGGCATCTTCTGGGAAGTATATTCGAAGATATCGGCGATGATACGCATGGAGAATTCAGGCGGGTAGATATAAGTGTTACGTACCATGAACTCTTTCAGGATATCGTTCTGGATTGTTCCGGCCATCTCTTCCAATTTGGCACCCTGTTCCAAACCTGCATTGATATAGAAAGCCAATACAGGAAGTACGGCACCGTTCATTGTCATGGAAACAGACATCTTGTTCAAAGGAATGCCATCGAACAAAACCTTCATGTTCTCCAACGAACAGATAGAAACACCGGCTTTACCGACGTCACCGACCACACGTTCGTTGTCGGCATCGTAACCACGGTGTGTCGGAAGGTCGAAAGCGACAGACAGACCTTTCTGGCCGGAAGCCAGGTTACGGCGATAGAATGCGTTAGACTCTTCTGCTGTAGAGAAACCTGCATACTGGCGGATCGTCCAGGGGCGCATAGCGTACATGCCGCTATACGGGCCACGCAGATAAGGAGGCAGACCGGAAGCATAGTTCAAATGTTCCATCCCTTCCAGGTCTTCTTTTGTATATACGGGTTTCACCTCGATGTGCTCAGGTGTTTTCCAATTGGCCTCGATGCCATTGGCTTTTGCCCATTCGGCAGCGTTGGTTGCTGCAAAACCGGCATTCTTTATATCTATGTTTTTAAAATTTGGTCTCATTTCTCTGATGATTTGAGATTCACCATTTATGATTTGCGACTTATGATTTACGGCAACGAACTGCCAATCATAAATTATAAATCATAAATCATAAATCAATTAATTCCTAATTTTACGTTGAAAGCTTTCAATGTTTCAAGCACGTTGCTCTTTACATTTACATATTGGTCGATACCCACTGCTTTCAGGTCTTCCATACAAGCAGGCATACCGGCTACAACAAACTCAGCTCTTCCGGCCAAAGCCTTGTAAGCCGCAGGAGCCAATTCTGCATATTCATCATCGCTTGAGCAAAGAACCACGATTTCAGCACCGGCTTCGACAGCTGCTTCCACACCGGCTTCAACCGTATCGAAACCTAAATTATCAATCACCTTATATCCTGCACAAGCAAAGAAGTTGCTTGAGAACTGAGAACGAGCCAGGCGCATAGCCAGGTTACCGATCGTCAGCATGAATACTTTCGGAGTCTTGCCGCTCTTTTCCGTTGCCAGGCGCAACGCTTCAAATTCCGAAGCGCCACGGGAGAAATTAAGCGCGGTGACAGTAGCCTCGCCACAATCGTGACCGCCGCCACAGCAACAACTGCCGGCCTCGGTCTTGATCTTTTCGGCTGCCACTTCGTTGAAGTTCGGGAACTGGTTGGTTCCTAACAGGATTTCACGACGGGTAGCGACTGCTTTCTTACGGGCTTCGTTGGATGCGTTAACGGCTTTCTGGATTTCACCGGAAGCGACTTCCGCACCAAAACCGCCTTTATCTTCCACTTCAAGGAACAACTTCCAAGCAACATCAGCCAAGGAATTCGTCAGAACCTCTACATAATAAGAACCGGCAGAAGGATCGACTACCTTATCCAAATGGCATTCTTCCTTCAACAGCAACTGCTGGTTGCGGGCAATACGCTCGGAGAAATCGTCCGGAGTCTGATAAGTCTTGTCGAACGGACGAACCGTGATCGAATCGACACCGGCAAGAGCAGCCGACATGGCTTCTGTCTGTGAACGCAGCAAGTTTACGTGAGCATCATAAACTGTCATGTTCCATTCCGAAGTCTGCGCATGGATATGCATCTTGCAAGCGCACTGGCAAGCCGGATTGTAAGCGGCAACGATTTCAGCCCACAACCAACGAGCGGCACGGAACTTGGCGATTTCCATGAAGTAGTTGGAACTGATACCGAAATTGAATTTGATCTTCTTGGCAACTTCCGTAACGTCCAGGCCGGCTTCAGTCAGCTTAGCCAACAGTTCGTTACCCCAAGCCAATGCATACCCTAACTCCTGAGAGATATAGGCTCCTGCATTGTTGAAGTAGAAGGCATTTACTGCCAATACTTTGTAACCCGGCAGAGCAACACCCGCTTTGAGCACAGCGGCGGCAGCTTCCACCCAGTTTTCGTTTTCCTTACCTTTCACCAGAGGTTTCTTGAACGGGTCGTAGTTTACAGAACCTTTGCATTTTTCCAGGTCTGCGCCTTTGCCTTTGAAGTAGTCGGCAAGAATGCCGATCAACATTTCAGCCTTGCAGTTGCAAGTGTCGAAATTCAGTTCCACACATTCAGGACAAATACCGTCAAGCAAGGCAGCAATGTTTTCTGCGTTTACGTCGCTTCCCTTAATGATGAAGCCAAGAGAGGTCACACCCTTATTCAGAATGTCAAGGGCTTTTTCATTAGCACCTTTGAAACAGGTGACTTCGATGTTCTGGCGCACCTTCCAATCGTTGTCCTTCTTTGTTCCGCGAACGTAAGGGAATTCACCGGGAAGAGACTCGGTTGTCTTCAATCCTTCGATGTCTTCTGCACGATAGAAAGGATTTACATTAAATCCTTCGCCTGTCTTCCAAACAAGCTTTTTCTCAAACGGAACCCCTTTCAGGTCGGCCGTAATCTTCGCCATCCACTCTTCAGTAGACACAGGGGCAAATTCTGAGAAAAGTTTTTCTTTTAATTCTGCCATAATATTAGTTGTTTTAATACTGGTATTAGTAATTGTTCAATAGTATATTGTTCAATAACAGTAGGCAAAGGTAGAATAAATAAACTTGAACACAAATGAAATACAAACGAATTTGACACCTCTTTTAACGCCTTTTAGTGGAGATACGAAGAATTTGATACCAAAATGACAGGGGATAATCATTTTCTTCAAAAAAAATTCTTCAAATGATACACCGAAATAAAATATTTACTATTTTCGCAGCGTCAAACAAAGACTATCCGGTGCATTCGTCTAGTGGTCTAGGACGCCGCCCTCTCACGGCGGAAACTCGGGTTCGAACCCCGGACGCACTACAAAAGCCTGCAATTCACTTGCGGGCTTTTTTCTTTCTATGGCCGCTTATCTGCTTTTATTCTCATTACGAAGTTCATCGGCAATATCCCGGTGTTGCCGCGCCAGCTCCTCCTCTCCTATATGCAGGAATGCTTCGGCAAGATATTCATGGGCTGCTGCATGCTTCGGCTTCAGGTCGACAGCTTTCATGAAGTCAGAAACAGCCTCGTCATAATATTTCAGTTGAAGATAGGATTTTCCACGATTATAACGCGCTTTAAAAGATTTCGGGTTCAGCCGCACAGCTTCGTTCAGGCAAGTAACCGCCTGGAAACCGTCACCCAAATCGAGAAGAGTCACTCCTTTCCGCACCCAGGCATCCACAAATTCGGGATAAAGCTTAAGCGCTTTGTCGAAAGAGCGGATAGCCGCATTCGGATCATGCGCTTTCGTGATACATTCATTTCCCATCAAATAGTATTCGTGGGCATATTCTTTCTGAATCTCCCGCTGGGCGTGTATCTCCTCCCTGAGTTTCTTGATCTGCGCCCGTTGAGTGTTCATCGTTTGCAATTTCATACGGAGCAACCGTTGCACTTCCGGCTTTTCCAACTCATTCCGCTTACTGACGGCCGCTGCAAAGGCCTCGACCGTCTCTTTCACATTGCCGGACTTAAAGCTATGAGCGGCACGCGCGTACAACAATTCGGCTTCACTTTCACGCAAACTCTTTTCAATCAGCTGCCGGTCATTAAACATCTGGCTGAACTGGACGATTTCTTTCCGCACAAAGATGTCATGCGGAGAAATGCGGCTTTTCAAGACCAATCCTTCCAAAGACGTGCAACGACTCAGAGCGACATACGTCTGGCCGCCGGCAAACACGCCGCCTGTCAAATCCACCACGACACGGCTGAACGTCAGCCCCTGGCTCTTATGCACGGTGATCGCCCAGGCAAGGCGGATCGGCAACTGCTCGAATGTACCGACTATTTCCTCTTCGACCTTTTTTTCTTTTTCGTTGTACTTATATTTATAGTTGCGCCAGGAAGTCGGCTCGACCAGATATTCCCTCCTGTCCTCCAGCAGGACATAGACATTTCCATTCTCGTCGATCCCCGATACCATGCCGATCGTACCATTGACCCAACGCCGTTCATAATCATTATCAATAAAGATGACCTGTGCCTGTTCCTTGATGGACAGGTTCAATTGTGTCGGCAGCGACGATTCGGGGAAATCGCCTTCGATCTTGCCTCGGGAGACAAACTCTTCACCGGGCAATTCCCCCAACTTTCGTTCATTGATAAAATCCACCTGATCCCGTCGCGTCGCAAGCGTGATGTACATATCTTCGTTTCGAGGCGTAAAATCAGGGAAACAGCGGGCATTCAACGTATCCAACTCCTGTTTTCGGGCGGCATTGCTACGGATACGGTCCAAAATATTGATAAACACCGGATCTGTCTGCCGGTACACTTTCTGCAATTCGATCGGAACCAGGTTTATATCCTTGAAGACACGGGCCGAAAAGAAAAACGGGCTGGCATAGAAAAGACTCAATATTTCTTTCTGGTCGGAAGGGACAACCGGTTCCAACTGGAAGACGTCGCCGACAAACAAGAGCTGCTTCCCTCCGAACGGCAAACGCATATTGCCGGAAAAGACACGCAAGATACGGTCGACACAATCGATGATATCTGCCCTCACCATCGAAATCTCGTCGATAATGATCAATTCAACTTCCGAAATCAGCTTCCGATGTTCTTTCCTATACTTGAAAAACTCGAAGATACGTCCGTTCTTCAGGCTCAAATCCGGATCATCGGGCAACATCGGGCGAAAAGGCAACTTGAAAAACGAATGAAGCGTCACCCCTTCCGCATTAATCGCCGCTATCCCTGTCGGCGCCAATACGACATACTTCTTTTTCGTATGTGCGCAGATGTATTTCAGGAACGTGGATTTACCCGTTCCGGCCTTCCCGGTCAGAAAGACGGACTGGCGCGTATGGGAGATCAGTTGCAGGGCATCCTGAAACTCCTTATTATCTGTATCTAATTGAAATTCCAATCGTGTAATTTTTGATCTGACAAAGCTATAGAATATTTTATATATCTGCTTACAAAAAGTTCATAATTTATTTGCAGAAGTCCGGGACTTTGCTTTACTTTGTGATATCAAAATAATATCAAATAACGATCATTATGAAAACACAGGAAAAGAACTTCGACGGCATTAAATTATCCGGTTTTACGGCTATATTTATCATGCTTGCTTTAACAGGGACAGCCATATATCTACTATCGCTGCCACAAACAACGAGTACCATCGCCGGCGTCATCTGCGGGATATGCGTCGTTGTCATGTTTCCCGGATTCATGATCATCCAGCCAAACAATTCGCGCGTACTGACTTTTTTCGGCAGATATGCCGGAACAGTCATGAGTAATGGTTTCTATTGGGTAAATCCGCTTTTCCAGAAATCAACCGTAACATTACGCATCTTAAACCTGAACATCGACCCGATCAAAGTCAACGACAAAGTCGGTAATCCGATCATGATCGGAGCCGTAGTCGTCTGGAGAATAAAAGACACCTATAAAGCCAGTTTCGATATATCCGGAGACATCCGGGAGTTTGTTCAAATACAAAGCGACGCCGCTCTTCGGCAAGTTGCAGGCATGTATGCTTACGACACAAACGAAGCGATTGATAAAGTCACACTCCGTTCCGATGAAAGCGGAGAAATAACCCAACGCCTGGAAGACGAGCTCAACAGCCGTCTTGCCATCGCCGGAATCGAAATCGTGGAAGCCCGTATCAACTACCTGGCTTATGCATCCGAAATCGCCAGCGTGATGTTGCGCCGCCAGCAGGCAGACGCCATCATCTCTGCCCGCGAACGGATCGTGGAAGGAGCCGTCAGCATGGTCCACCTGGCATTGGAAAAGTTAGAGAAAGACGGCGTTGTCGAACTGGATGAAGAACGGAAAGCGGCGATGGTCAGCAACCTGTTGGTAGTCCTTTGTGCGGACGAGTCCGCGCAACCTGTTGTCAATACAGGTACTTTATATCAGTAATTTTTACAGTTAGAATAAAATATGGCCAAAAAGGAAAATGGAAATGCGATCAAAAGTTTCATCTTGCGTGTGGACGCAGAAATGATGGAAGCGATCGAAGCCTGGGCTGCCGATGAGTTTCGGAGCACAAACGGCCAGATACAATACATTTTGGATCAAGCCTTACGCAAGGCTGGACGGCTCAAAAAGAAACGAAAAATGAAATCAGAAGAAAATGATAAAGAGTAGAAAACAATAATAACGAAAACCTGTCCGGACGTTTTTTAAATATCCTTCGGTAGAAAACAATTTTCTTCCCGAAGGATATTTCTTTTTATACATAAATCAACGGCTGATAAACAACCAAGCATCCTTATATCTCGGATTGGAACGGAGAGTCTGCATATAAGATTCTGCCGCTTCGCGGTTATCGAACTTATCCGCATAGATACGATATTTCCCATCGCGCACAACCTTGCTGACATGCTTGCATTCGTTACGGTCTACACCGGCAATAAATTCGTCCGCCTGCGACTCGGAGGGGAAACTGGCAATTACGATATGGTACATTTTTTTAGGCTGGACAACTACAGGCTTGGACACAGCCGCTTTCTTTTCCGCAACCGGAGCAGACGCAGCTTTTTTCACTTCACGGGCAATCACCTCTTCCGATGATTCCTGCTTCGTATCCGCTTCCGCCACTGTACTGTCCGGCAAAACCGCTTCAAGAAGAACCGGCTTTTGCACAACCATCCCGGTCGGAACAAAACTGGCTGTATAGGCCTCCTGGTTGACTTCTTTCACCGGAGTGGAGACCAACAGGAACAATGCTACTGCGGCAGCCGAGACCATAGCTGTACGGATCAGCTTACGGCTGATCGGAATATAAAGGGTGTCTTTCTTTTCTTTTTGAACGGAAAGAAGAGCCGGAAAATGGAACACGGGCAAACCATACGAACCGACACTGAAAAGGTCAGTTTCACCCGGATGGAAAATCATCTGCCCCTCTTCTCCTACCGTGAACGAACCTAACACGCCTAACGATAGTTTTCCATACCGTTGCAGGGTGTTCTTCATATCCTCCACATCTTCGTCCAACATCAGTTGTGCCCGGCGATAGCTCACCGCATACATCTGCATATATGATTCAGGCAAAAGCCCGTCGTTATGCTGCAGCGTCATATTGAAGCCGATCTCTTTGCGCAAAGGACAAAACGTATGTTCCTCCACACGCCGCACAGCCGGAACAACCTGCAGGACAAAACCTCCGAACTTCGGTACAATCACACAATCATGCACCAGAAGCAAACGTTCAATATGTGTTACAATTCTAAGCATACAACAAAGGTAAATCTTTTGCACGGATTGCCAAAAAATTTCATTATCTTTCGAACACTTTTCAACGCGAACCGCATCCGGGTTCACCTTGTTCACGATAAAATCTTTTTTCCGATGTTGTCAAGCATATTTTCGACATTGCCGAAAACATACTCGACAACCCCGGAAACATTCCCGACAATGCCGAAAACAGATTACATGCAGACAAAATCCACACGGCATGCAGACCCGACTACAATTTCACTCCGATAAATCATGAGGAATATAAGCAATGGATTCCATAACTGGAATTATATTTTTACCTTTGCCACTATTATGTATTACTGGTTTCATCATTCATTTTACCTGGCAAAAGCCCTCCCGTTCATCGGCGGATGGCTGGCAGACCGCCTGTTGGGCGATCCTGAGGGATGGCCGCATCCGGTTGTGGGGTTCGGCAAAGTGATTTCATTGGGAGAAAAGACTTTGAACAAAGGGAATAACCGGGCTGCCAAGGGGGGTGTCATGGCGCTCGTTTTGATTGTCGGGACCTACTTGCTTTGCGAACGGATACTGGCGCTCGCAGGATACTTTTACCCGCTGTTCGCTTCAGTTCTGGTTGGGGTTGGCGTCTTTTACTGCCTGGCAGGAAAAACACTGATCAAAGAGGTGAAAGCCGTTTTCGAAGCCGTGAACTGCAGCACGGAAGAAGGGCGCAAGCAGGTCGGACGAATCGTTGGCCGCGACACTTCCCGCCTTTCCCCACAAGAGATACGGGCCGCCGCACTGGAAACGCTCGCGGAAAACCTGAGCGACGGAGTGATCGCTCCCATGTTTTGGTTTGCCCTGCTCGGACTTCCCGGTATGATGGCTTATAAGATGGTGAACACGCTCGATTCGATGATCGGCTATAAAAACGAACGCTATTTAGAATTCGGGCAGATTGCAGCAAGGCTCGACGATCTGGCCAATTATATTCCTGCCCGGCTGACTGCATGGCTGATGCTGGCTGTCTCCGGTAACCTGGATAAAATGGATTTTGTAAAACGTTTCGGTCCGGCTCATGCAAGCCCGAATTCCGGCTACCCGGAATCCGCCCTTGCTGCCATATTGAATTGCCGGTTCGGGGGGACACACGACTATTTCGGGAAGCCGGTGGAAAAACCTTATATCGGGACTAACGAACGGGCTTTCAATACGGAAGATATGCTAATTGCCATCAAAATAAACAGTAATGCCGAACTTGCCATGGGGCTTATTGTTTGTTTAATATCAATGATTATCCACTAAATAAATACGCACAGAATGGAAGTAAGATTAAATAAACTCATCAGTGATTCCGGCCTTTGTTCACGCAGGGAAGCCGACAAATTCATCGAAGAAGGACGTGTCACCGTAAACGGCAGCCTGCCTCATGTCGGACAGAAAGTAACCGAAGCCGACATTGTCATGCTGGATGACATACGGATCAAAGCCGGGAAGCATGCGTCCGAGCATGCGTCTGTCGCACGTGGCAAGACACAGGAACTGGTATTCGGCGATCAGGAGAAAAAAACAAAGAAAGAGAAGCCTCAGGCAACGGCAGCATCCGAAAAGAAAACGACCTCTCCGTCGTCAACCGGTTCAAAAGGCCTGCGCCCCGGCAAATATGTAAAATACAATAAATACGCAGCCGCCCGTCATGCAGCCCGCAATGGGGATAGTGCTAAAAAAGAGACAAAGGCAACCGGCCTCGACTATGGAGCACTGAAAGAAGCTCTACAACCCAAATTCGGCAAATCCTTAGGCCGGTCGGCCGTTGCGCAACGCCTGGCTTCTTCTCCGAAATCGGCAGCTTTGCGCAAGACGAGCAAGAACAACCCGCTCAACAAGGCTAAACGGGCAGCAAACCGAAACAAACCGAAAGGAGAATAAGGGCATGGCAGAAAAGCATATCGTTTTGGTGACAGGCGGTCAACGATCCGGGAAAAGCGGATATGCGCAAAAGCTCGCTTTGTCACTGACGGCCAATCCTGTTTACCTGGCGACTTCGCGCGTTTGGGACGATGAGTTTCGCGAGCGTGTGCTTCGCCATCAAGCCGACCGGGGACCGGAATGGACAAACATAGAGGAAGAGAAATACCTGAGCCGCCACGATCTGAATGGGCGTGTGGTCGTCATAGATTGTGTCACGCTCTGGAGCACGAACTTTTTCTTCGACAATGAAAGCGACACGAATCGTTCATTGGCCGAGTTAAAAGAAGAATTCAACAAATTCACGAAGCAGGAGGCCTATTTGATCTTCGTCACAAACGAAATCGGGTTAGGCGGCGTTTCTCCCGATGCGGTGCAACGCCGGTTCACAGACCTGCAAGGGTGGATCAACCAATACATCGCATCCCGTGCCGACGAAGTTATCCTCATGGTGAGCGGCATCCCTATGAAAGTGAAATAACAATAAAAACACGATACAATGATCTCTTTCAACATTAAAAAACCTGACATCGCTATTGCCTCCGCTCTGCAGGACAAAATAGATAATCTAACGAAACCCAAAGGGTCATTGGGTACGCTCGAAGAAATTGCACTTCAAATCGGCCTGATCCAACAAACATTATCTCCGGCACTTCGTCATCCGGTTAACGTAATATACGCATCCGACCACGGGATCGCCGACGAAGGAGTCAGCAAATCGCCCAAAGAAGTGACACGCCAGGTGATACATAATTTTCTGAACGGGGGAGCCGGCATCTGTTTCCTTTCCCGCCAGCATGGTTTCGAAATCAAGATTGTCGACGGTGGCGTGGATTTCGATTTTCCGGCCATTCCACAGTTGATCGACCGGAAAATCAGAAAAGGGACCCGCAACTTCCTGCATGAAGCAGCCATGACACAGGAAGAAATGGAATTGGCCCTCCAATACGGTGCCGACATTGTCACGGATTGCCACGACGAAGGGTGCAACGTGATCAGTTTCGGTGAGATGGGAATCGGGAACACCGCCGCTTCGAGCATGTGGATGACCTGTCTGACAGGAATCCCTCTGATCGATTGCGTAGGCGCCGGAAGTGGTTTGGATAACGAAGGTGTCAGACATAAATACAATGTCTTAAAAAAGGCACTCGAAAACTACAAGGGAGACAACAGCCCGTTGGATGTAATCCGCTATTTCGGCGGTTACGAGATGGTGATGGCTGTGGGAGGCATGCTCCGTGCGGCCGAATTGAAGATGGTGATTTTGGTGGATGGCTTCATTATGACGAATTGCGTACTGGCTGCTTCACGGCTGTACCCGGACATGCTCTCTTACTGCATATTCGGACACTGCGGAGACGAGGCCGGACATAAGCGTGTATTGGATGTCTTACAAGCCAAACCTTTGCTGAATCTCGGCTTACGCCTGGGCGAAGGTTCCGGCTCCGTATGCGCCTATCCGATTGTAGACTCGGCAGTCCGCATGATCAACGAGATGCACAGCTTCCAGCAAGCCTCCATCACCAAATATTTCTAATTCAGTTATTCCATCATTCATAATTTGCAAATTCTTCATGCTTCGTATCCTTGCCGCTTTCATATTTTTCACCCGCCTGCCATTCTGGCGACTGGCAGAAGTTCCTTCTGAATATTTCAAGAATGTAGTCTGCCGCTGGGCGTTAGTCGGTTGGCTCACTGCCGGACTTTCCGTGATCGTGCTCTATGCCGCCTCACTGATACTTCCGGCAAGCGTTGCCGTACTATTGGCAATCGTCACCCGCCTGCTGATAACCGGTTGCCTGCACGAAGACGGGCTTGCCGATTTCTTCGACGGTTTCGGGGGAGGGACTTCACGCGAACGTATTCTTTCAATCATGAAGGATTCACATATCGGAAGCTACGGGGTGATCGGGTTGATTCTTTATTTTGCACTTCTATACACGTTGTTGAGCAGCCTGCCGCTGGCTCTTGCCGGAAGTGCGATACTGGCGGGCGATCCTTTTTCCAAAGGAGTTGCCGGAATGATCATCAACCGGCTTTCCTATGCCCGCAAGGAAGAAGAGGCCAAAAACAAAACGGTCTACAGCCGGATGACAACAGGTGAGTATACATGCTGCCTTTTCTCCGCCCTTATTCCGATGTGTTGGCTACCGAAACCCATCTATTTCCTGGCAGGCCTGTTGCCTGTCACAGTCTTCTATTTTCTCACTTCACTAATGAAAAAGAAAATACAAGGTTATACAGGCGATTGCTGCGGAGCGACATTTCTGCTTTGCGAACTAAGCTTTTATCTGGGAATAGCTGTTATTTATACAACAAGCACATAAAAATACACTATTATATGGAAATTTATCTGGTCAGACATACCTCCGTCGACGTCCCTGCCGGCTATGCGTACGGGCAAACCGACGTTCCACTTCGCTCTTCATTCGAAGATGAAGCCGAAGTCGTAAAAAAAACCTTATCCGGCCACACATTCGACAAGGTGTGGAGCAGCCCGCTTACACGTTGCGTCCGCCTTGCAAACTATTGCGGTTACCCGAATGCAGAAAAGGAAGACCGTATTAAAGAAATCAGCTTTGGGGAATGGGAAATGAAATCTTGGGACGAACTATCCTCTGACCCTCGCTCGGAAGCTTGGTTCAACGATTGGATCAACGTTCCGGCTCCATCGGGCGAGTCCCTGCAAGACCAATACAACCGTGTCAGTCGTTTTCTGGATGAAATAAGAGAAAGCGGCCTACAGAAAGTATGCCTCTTTGCGCATGGCGGCGTCTTAGCCTGTGCCCGTGTCTATGCCGGAGAGTATGAGCTGAAAGACGCTTTCAAAAATGTCCCTTCATACGGAGCAGTCATCAAGTTAGAGTTGGATTAAGGGCGGTGTGCCGAAACAAAATCCGTGCCTAAAAGATTGGTGATAAGAAGTCTTGACTTTCCGCCATAAAAAAACTCCGCATAGTCCTAAAAGGTTCTATGCGGAGTTTTTTATTTTCCTATTCTATGTGAATTTAGAAATCGGCATTTTTCGGTGTACGCGGGAAAGGTATTACGTCGCGAATATTTGTCATACCTGTCACAAACAACAACAAACGTTCAAAACCCAAACCGAAACCGGAATGAGGAACTGTACCGAAGCGGCGGGTATCCAAATACCACCACATGTCCTTCATCGGAATACCCATTTCGTTGATACGGTTCAACAGTTTGTCATAATCGGCTTCACGTTCGGAACCTCCGATAATTTCACCGATTTTCGGGAACAACACATCCATCGCACGAACTGTTTTGCCATCTTCGTTCTGCTTCATATAGAACGCCTTGATCTCTTTCGGGTAGTCAGTCAGGATTACCGGACGTTTGAAATGCTCCTCGACCAGGAAGCGTTCATGCTCTGAAGCCAAGTCGACACCCCAATACACCGGGAACTCAAACGTATGGCCTTTAGCTACGGCCTCTTCCAGAATCTTGATTCCTTCCGTATAAGACAAACGGACGAAATCGTCTTTCAACACACCCTGCAAACGTTCGATCAAACCCTTATCGAACATATCGTTCAAGAATTTGACATCGTCCATGCAATTGTCCAAAGCCCATTGTACACAATACTTGATGAACTCTTCCGCCAACTGCATATTGTCCAGGATATCATTGAAAGCCACTTCCGGCTCGATCATCCAAAACTCGGCCAAGTGGCGTGGCGTATTGGAGTTTTCCGCACGGAAAGTCGGGCCGAACGTATAAATCTGCCCCAAGGCCGTAGCCGCCAACTCACCTTCCAACTGTCCGGAAACGGTCAGGCTTGTCTGTTTGCCGAAGAAATCGTTATCATAAATGATAGATCCGTTTTCATCCTTCTTCAGATCGTACAGGTTCATGGTTGTCACCTGGAACATCTGGCCCGCACCTTCACAGTCAGAAGCTGTGATCAGCGGTGTATGGAAATAGAAGAAGCCTCTGTCATGGAAAAATTTATGAATGGCATAAGCCATGTTATGACGAATACGGAACACTGCTCCGAATGTATTCGTACGTGGACGGAGATGAGCTATCTCACGCAAGAATTCCATCGAATGGCCTTTCTTCTGCAAAGGATAAGTATTCGGATCGGCAGAACCGTAAATTTCTATCTCCGTAGCTTGGATTTCCACATTCTGGCCTTTACCCTGCGACTGCACCAACGTACCGTTTACGCTGATACTCGCACCTGTCGTTATCGGCTTCAGAAATTCTTCACCCAGCTTATCCACGTCTACAACGATCTGAACATTATTTATTGTAGAACCGTCATTCAGGGCGATGAAACTAACCTGTTTACTACCACGGCGGGTACGTACCCAACCTTTCACGTTAACGGTCGTGCCGAAAGCATCGCTTTTCAGTACGTCTACAACCTTTGTTCTTTTAATTGCTTCCATGTTCAATTTTGAGTTTATATTATTCAAAAGCACCCATACGGAGCGCGTTCACTTCGCGTTCGTTCAGATAACGCCACTTTCCACGTCCCAGGTTCTTTTTCGTAAGACCGGCAAAATATACACGATCCAGTTTAACCACATGATAACCCAGTGATTCGAATATACGACGGACGATACGATTACGTCCGGAGTGAATTTCGATACCGACCTGGCTTTTGTCATCTTCGCTTGCATAACTGATAGCATCTGCATGGATTTCTCCGTCTTCAAGCTCCAGCCCGTTAGCGATCTTTTCCATATCTTCGATAGATACGTTCTTATCCAACCATACATGGTAGATCTTTTTCTTCTTGAAAGAAGGATGTGTCAGCTTGGAAGCCAGATCACCATCGTTAGTCAGCAGCAGTACACCTGTCGTGTTACGGTCCAGACGGCCCACCGGATAAATACGTTCCTGGCAAGCATTCTTTACCAAATCCATGACAGTCAGACGTTCCTGAGGATCATCAGAAGTCGTCACACAATTCTTCGGCTTATTCAGAACGATATATACTTTACTTTCGATCTGAACCGGCTGTCCTTTGAACAGCACCTTGTCCTGACGGGTAATCTTCGTCCCCAATTCAGTTACAACCTGATCATTTACCTGAACAACACCTGCCTGGATAAATTCATCAGCTTCGCGACGCGAACAAACACCTGCATTAGACAAGAACTTATTCAAGCGGATCGGTTCGTTCGGGTCAGCCAGCACTTCCTTATACTTCAACTGTTTCTGGAAGTTATACTTGGCATTCGGATTGTAATCACCGGTACGATGATTATTGTTCGGGCGTCTGTTGTTATTGTAGCCGCCGCGTCCACCGCCACCATTTCCATAACGATTGTTGTTATTGCCGTATGAAGGTCTGCCGCCACGATTATCGCGGTTGTCGTAAGACGAACTTACGCGGGTATCACCTACACGCGGTCTTCTTTTCTTTACGCCATCACCCGAAACACCCTCACCGGACGGAGTGGCCGAATAAGCCTTTCCTCTGTCTTCATAGCTCGGACGAGACGGACGATTATACGGACGATCGTTCCCATAAGAACGGTCATTGCCGTAAGAAGGACGATCGTTGTTCCCATAAGACGGACGATCGTTGTTGCCATAAGGGCGATTGTTGCCATAAGAAGGCCGGCTGTTATAGCCTCCTTCACGATTAGAGTTGCCATAGCTACGGTTTCCACCATTATCGCGGTTATACGGTTTATTGTAACCGCCATCACGGTTATCATACGTACGCGGACGACTCGGTCTGTCTCCATAGGAAGAGCGGTTGTCCCCATAAGAATTATAACCTCCGCGGTCATCCCGGTTAGGACGGTTATATGGTCTCCGTTCATAGTTGTTTCCCTCAGGTCTGTTATAACCTTGACTGTAAGGTCTTCTTTCAGAATCCTGGTCTGTGTTTTCCCGTCTGATACTTGGTATCACCTTTCTTGGACGCGGTTGAGATTCATCTCTTTCTTCTGTGCTCATTTGATGTAAATTAAATGATAATTAACTACTTGGTAACCTCACGGCTACCCATTTTACTCACTAAATACCTGTATAATTATGCGGCGTTATCGCCTTTAATTCAGCTTTAACGGCATCGCTAACCTGCAATGTGTCGATAAAATTACTGATTGATTCGGCGGTGATGCCTTCATTTGTACGGGTCAAGGCCTTCAATGCTTCATAAGGTTTCGGATATCCTTCACGACGAAGAACAGTCTGAATACCTTCGGCTACAACAGCCCAGCAGTTATCCAAATCCCGATACAATGCTTTTTCGTTTAATAACAACTTACCCAGTCCTTTTGTTAAACTTTTGAATGCAATTTCGATATGAGCCATCGGTACGCCAACATTACGAAGGACTGTAGAGTCTGTCAAGTCACGCTGCAAACGTGAAATCGGCAATTTACCAGCCAAGTGTGTCAAGATAGCATTTGCCATACCCAAATTTCCTTCCGCATTTTCGAAGTCGATCGGATTCACTTTGTGCGGCATGGCAGAAGAACCGACCTCACCGGCTTTGATCTTCTGTTTAAAATACTCCATGGAAACATATTGCCAGAAATCGCGACACAAATCGATCAGGATCGTATCGATACGTTTCATTCCGTCAAAAATAGCCGCCATGTTATCATAGTTGGAAATCTGTGTTGTCCATTCCTCACGGCTCAGCCCCAACACTTCATTCACAAATTTATTTCCGAAAGCTTTCCAGTCATACTCAGGATAAGCGACATGGTGCGCATTGAAATTACCGGTTGCACCACCAAACTTAGCAGAAACAGGAGTTGCCTTCAACAACTTCACCTGCTGTTCCAAACGGTAAACAAACACCATCACTTCTTTTCCCAAACGGGTTGGAGAAGCCGGCTGTCCATGTGTTTTGGCCAACATGGGAATATCCGCCCAGTCTTCGGCATATTTTTTCAACATGTCGATCACTTCCTGCAAACCCGGGAAATACACTTCATTCAGTGCATCCTTGATAGACAATGGAACAGATGTATTGTTAATATCCTGAGAAGTCAATCCGAAATGGATAAATTCCTTGTATTCTTGCAAAGACAACAAATCGAATTTTTCTTTTATAAAATATTCAACAGCCTTTACATCATGATTTGTCACACTCTCGATTTCTTTAATACGGGTAGCGTCTTCAATCGAAAACTCGCGGTAAATTTTCCGCAAAGCCTCTTTATTCTCCACAGTCGCCAACGCATGAAGCTGCGGTAAGAATTCAGACAGAGTAATAAAATACTCGATTTCAACCTGCACTCTGTATTTAATGAGCGCATACTCTGAAAAGTAAGCCGCCAGGTTCTCGGCTTTATTTCTGTATCGCCCGTCTACAGGCGAAATTGCTGTCAGTGTCGAAAATATCATATACATTATTAATATGGAGTTGCAAAGTTACTATAAATCTTAATACATATAGGCAGAGACGAAGTTTTTTTCCACTTTTTCTCAAAAATATTTGGAGGTAACAAAAAAAGCCGTATCTTTGCAGCGCTTTAGAGAGATAGAGCGTATCTAACTTAATGTATAAATGAAAGGGCGTTTAGCTCAGCTGGTTCAGAGCATCTGCCTTACAAG
>UMLO01042621.1_pt1 | contig 51578 bp, 40 predicted proteins | sample 1966551 | NCBI WGS metagenome assembly UMLO01 (sample SAMEA4836201, study PRJEB28245) | human gut metagenome | biome: gut microbiome; material: fecal sample | place: Denmark | collected 2008
CTGCCCCAAATTCTGTTGTCGGGTTAATCCGCCATCTTCTTTGAAACATGATCGTACATCTCGAACATTTTATGTCAACATTCGTGCTATTCCGGCTAAAAATATACCTTTGTCCTGTTATTTAGGAAATATATGCAGAACGCAATGGATCATATCAAACGGGAACTACAGCTGACGGCGGATGGAAGCCATACGCTTTTTATACCTGAAATGAACGAGCACTACCATTCCGTGAACGGTGCCGTGCAGGAGTCGCGCCATGTTTTTATCGAAGCCGGGTTGCACCATCTGGAACGGAAGGAGATTACTGTTTTGGAAGTGGGTTTCGGAACCGGGCTCAATGCTTTTCTGACTTTGTCGGATGCTGAGGCGCACCGACGGAAAATACATTACTATTCGGTTGAGCTTTATCCGCTGGATGCGGACGTAATCGAGAGCCTGAATTACGGAGAAATGATTTGTGGCGGGTGGAGAGATGCTTTTCAGGCTTTGCATCAGGCAGAGTGGAACATTTCGGTCCCGATTACGGAGTTCTTTGAACTGCATAAAATACAAGGAGACAGTAATACGTGCGTTTTGCCGGAGCGGATCGACCTGGTCTATTTCGATGCGTTCGCTCCCGATAAGCAACCGGAGATGTGGAATCAGGAAATCTTCAACCGACTGTATGCCCGTATGACCGGAGGCGGTGTTTTGACGACCTATTGTGCGAAAGGAGCCGTCAGGCGTATGATGAAAGAAGCCGGATATTCTGTCGAAAGAATACCCGGCCCCCCTGGAAAGCGCGAAATGCTTCGTGCTATTAAATTATAAAAGTGCTTCGATTTTAGATACGAATGTAGCTTTAGGTGCAGCACCGACCTGTTTGTCTACAACCTTGCCGTCTTTGAAGAAAAGGACGGTCGGGATATTGCGGATACCAAATTGTGCGACAACATCGTTGTTGTTGTCTACATCCATTTTGCCGATCGTAATGCGGCCTTCATATTCGGTAGCCAGTTCGTCGATGATCGGGCTGACCATGCGGCAGGGACCACACCATTCTGCCCAAAAGTCAAGAACCATAGGCTTACCAGAGTTTACCAACTCTTCAAAATTTGCATCTGTAATTTGTAGTGCCATATCTTTAATTATGAATTATATATTCAAATTCCGTGCAAAAGTACAAATTCTTTTATACCGCACAAAGACTACCCGTTAATTTTAAAATCCATATTTTCGTTCGTCTGCAAGAATTCGACCAGGTTGCGTGTGACATTAAGCCGTATGTTCTGCGAGAAGAAATTCTGGATGATATTGTGTTCGCTGTCGACCACTTTGAAATATAACAAACTTTGGCCCGGATTGTTTTTTATCAAGGTCGACAATTCGTTCACGGTCGGTTCGTCCAGGCCGTGGATCGGGACCGTGATGCTGATCTTTTCGATCAGGCGGTCCTTCTCTTCCTGCAGCAACTGGATGGATCCGATGGACAGGCTCAAACGCCCGGAATTGTAGCGGTCTTCCACACGCGCTTTGATCAGCAGGTACATACCGCGCTTGCCGAATTTGCTGTAATCGACATAGTCTTTGCCGAACAATGCAATTTCGCCACTGCCGGTGAAATCTTCTATCTTGATAATGCCGTAAGGATTCCCTTTCTTGGTCATCCCTTCGCGGAAATCCGTAACGATACCGCCGAACAGCAGGTCTTTGCCTACCAGGTTCTCCTTCTCGTTTATCTCCGCCATACCGGTATTACATACATACGTCAGTATAATACGGTATTCATCCAGCGGATGGGCGGAAAGATAGATGCCGACCAGCTCTTTTTCCTTGTTCAGGCGTTCGAGGTCGCTCCAGCGTTCGCATTTCGGTATTTCCGGTTTGGAGATGGCGACAAAAGCATCTCCTCCGAACAGAGAGTTGCTTGCCGTGTTCTTGTCTGTCTGGAATTTGTTGCCGTAGCGAACCAGCGTTTCGAGGAATATTTCCCCTTTCCCAGTTTCGGCAAAGAACTGTTCCCGCAGGATGCTGAAGTTGTCGAAAGCACCGGCTAATGCCAGCGATTCGATGTTTTTCTTGTTGCAGGCAGTCAGGTTGACACGTTCCACAAAGTCAAAGATGTCTTTGTAAGGACCGTTCTTCTTCCGTTCTTCTATGATGTTCTGTACGGCGGCTTCTCCGACGCCTTTCACGGCGCCCAGGCCGAAGCGGATGTTTTTGTTCTTGTCTACGCTGAACTTCAGGATCGATTCGTTCACATCCGGACCGAGAACCTGAATGCCCATCGCCTTGCATTCGTCCATGAACTTTGTGATATCCACGATGTTCGACAAACTTCGGCTCAGGACGGCAGCCATATATTCGGACGGGTAGTTCGCTTTCAGAAAAGCTGTCTGATAAGCAACCCATGAGTAGCAAGTCGCGTGGCTCTTGTTGAAAGCGTATGAGGCGAATTTTTCCCAGTCGGCCCATATCTTCTGTAAAGTCTCTTCCTTGTAGCCATTAGCCTTTCCACCCGCCATGAATTTGGATTTCAGGTGGTTCATTTTCTCGATCAGCTTCTTACCCATCGCCTTACGGAGGGCATCACTCTCGCCGCGAGTGAAGTTGGCTAACAGGCGCGACAGAAGCATGACCTGTTCCTGGTAGACGGTGATGCCATACGTGTCTTTCAGATATCGCTCCATGACGGGAATATCGTACTTGATTTCCTCTTTTCCCTGTTTACGGGCGATAAAAGAAGGAATATAGTCCATAGGTCCCGGACGGTACAGGGCGTTCATCGCGATCAGGTCCTCGAACTTGGACGGTTGCAACTCTTTCAGGTACTTCTGCATACCGGCAGATTCAAACTGGAATGTACCGGTTGTCTTTCCGTCGCAATACAGTTTGTAGGTCGCCGGGTCTTCCAGGCTGATATGGTCGATATCCAGTTCTTGGCCGGTCGTCAGCCGGATGTTTTCTATCGCTTCCTTGATGATGGACAGAGTTTTCAGGCCTAAGAAGTCCATCTTGATCAAACCGGTCTCTTCGATCACCGAACCTTCATATTGGGTGACGAGCATCTCTTCACCCGTATCTTTGTCCTTGGCCGTGCTGACAGGCACGACATCCGATATGTCGTAACGTCCGATGATGACGCCGCAGGCATGTACGCCCGTGTTGCGCACGTTCCCTTCCAGCATTTGGGCATATTTCAGGGTGTCGCGTGCCAGCGGATCGCTTCCTGTGGCGGCCTCTTTCAGCTCCGGCACATAGTTGATCGCATCCTTCAGTTTGAACTTCTTCATGTCCGGTATCTTGTCCGGGACAAGTTTGGCGAGGCGGTTCGATTCGTCAAGCGGGAGTTTCTGTACGCGTGCGACATCCTTGATGGCTGATTTGGTCGCCATCGTGCCATACGTGATGATATGCGCCACACGTTCGGCTCCGTATTTCTCCGTTACCCAGCGGAGTACTTCCCCGCGGCCGTCATCGTCGAAGTCTGTATCGATATCAGGGAGGGAGATACGGTCGGGATTCAGGAAACGCTCGAACAGCAAATCATATTTGATCGGGTCGATTTTGGTAATCCCCAGGCAGTAGGCAACAGCCGAACCGGCAGCCGATCCACGTCCGGGACCGACCGAAACGCCCAGTTCTTCGCGGGCGGCACGGATAAAGTCTTGCACGATCAAGAAGTAGCCGGGGAAACCCATCGTCTTCATGATATGCAACTCGAAGTTCAGCCGTTCCTTGACTTCGTCGTTCAGATTATCTCCATAGCAAATCTTCGCTCCGTCGTATGTGATCTTTTTCAGGTAGTCGGCCTCCAGTTTGATACGGTATAGTTTTTCGTAACCACCTAATTTCTTGATTTTTTCGTGCGCAGCCTCTTCGCTCAGGACGACGTTCCCGTTTTCATCGCGGGTGAATTCGTCGAACAAGTCCTGTTCGGTGAATTTCTGGCGATATTCTTCTTCCGTCCCGAATTCTTCGGGGATGGCGAAGGTCGGCATGATAGGACCGTGGTCGATGGAGTAGAATTCCACCTTGTCGGCTATCTCAAGCGTGTTGCTGAGGGCTTCGGGAATATCGGAAAAGATGGCGTTCATCTCTGCCGTCGTCTTCATCCATTCCTGTTTGGTGTAGCGCATACGGTTCGGGTCGTCCAGGTCTTTACCCGTACTGAGGCAGATCAGGCGATCGTGCGCTTCCGCATCTTCCGCGTTGACAAAATGGACGTCGTTGGTTGCGATAACCTTAATGTTGTGTTTGCGAGCCAGTTCTAAAATCGCTTTGTTAGCCGTTACCTGGTGGGGATACACATCTTGTGCGGCGCTTGGATCATGCGTCTCGTGCCGTTGTATTTCCAGATAGTAATCATCTCCGAACAGGTTCTTGAACCAAAGGACCGATTCTTCCGCCTTGTCCATTCGTCCGTTCAGGATATGCTGCGGGATTTCTCCCCCGATACAGGCGGAGCATATGATCAGGTCTTCGTGATATTTTTCCAACAACTCCTTGTCGATACGCGGGCGTCCGTAAAAACCTTCCGTCCAAGACAAAGAAACCATCTTGATCAGGTTTTTGTAGCCGTTCAGGTTCTTGGCCAGCACGATCAGGTGCCATCCGCTTCGGTCGTTCTGCGAAGCGAGCTTGCTGTGCCGTCCGTTACGGGCGCAATAACATTCGCAACCGAAGATCGGTTTGAATACTTTTTTCCTTTCTTCTTCTATCTTTGCGGGTATTTCTTCAAGGCGGGCTTGCTCTTCGGCGGTCAGTTCCGTTTTATTTTTCAGTTCCTTCAGCTCTTTCTCGTAATCTTTGATGGCACCCAACGGTTTGCCATTTTTCTTGGAAACCTTGTTGAAGAACTCTTTTATTCCGAACATCACACCGTGGTCGGTGACGGCAATCGCCGGCATGCCATCCTTTTGCGCTTTGTCGATCAAAGCATCGATCGATGCTTGTCCGTCCAGCAATGAATACTGGGTATGTACGTGCAGATGTATAAACGGTTCCATATTAATTCTTGATCTTTTTATTTCAGCCTATAAAGGTACGGGTTATTTTTATAATTTTATTCAGTCAGCTGTTATATTTCCGGCTGAAAAATTCTATCTTTGCTTTTGATAATTCAGAGATTCGTAATATGAGAAAAATTATATTTATCGCTTTTTTGGCAGTGTTGATGATTATGCCGGCAGCCGGCCAGGTTGTTTTCGGTGTTCGTGCGGGTGGCGCTTATTCTTCTCTGGTGCAGAAAGTTGAAGGTACATACAATGCCGGAGCCCGCTTCGGCTTCAGTTTGGCCGGACTTGCTGATATACATCTATACAAAGGCTTGTCTTTGCGTCCGGAACTGGCGTTTACGAATCAGGGAGGTTCTTTCTACTCCAATCCGCAGGTGGAAGGGGCAAAAATTTCTTTCAGTAAATGCAGTTATTATTCTATCCAGGTCCCGGTGAACTTAGCTTATACCTTTATTATAAATGATGTGCAGCTGGGTGTTTATGCCGGTCCGGCTCTCGACTTCTCCCTTTTTGGAAAGATGAAAACCGAAAACCAGAATGTCGATATCCATTTCGGCCAGACCAAAGAGGCTGACCTCAAAACGTTCGATCTGGGTGTCAATGTCGGCTTGCGCGTGGATTACAACCGTTATTTCTTTTCCATCAGTGCTCTTTACGGAACTTTGGACCGCCGTGCCATAGAACGCGAAGGCGAATCGTCCCTGTATCAAAACAATGTGACTCTGTCGTTGGGATATATGTTCCGGTAAATATTTATTACTCCGGCATACTGAAAACTATAGGATCCCTTTTTTCGATAAGAAAGAGGAGGAGTGTGAAACAGGTTTGGATTATTGGCTTTATACATTGAAATATATGGAACAGTTAAAAACAATACCATTCAAAGGTCAAAAAGCATTGTTCGAGAGACTTGAAAAGTTAGCAAAGATTGTTAATCTCAACAAAAAAGAACGCATGGAGTATGAAGAATGTCTGAAGGTCTATCGTGATAATCAGAATACGTGGGATTATGCAATAGAGAAAGGTTATCAAGAGGGTGTGGAAAAAGGTCTGGAAGATGGACTAAAAAAGGGAATGGAGCAAGGTCTGGAGCAAGGTCTGGAGCAAGGTCTGGAACGAGGTCTGGAACAAGGCTTGTTCCAGGGTGTCCGCCAAGTTGCCCTTAATATGAAACGAAAAGGTATGGAAGTTTCTGCCATTATGGAGTGTACGGGTCTGGATGCTGGAACGATTGCAGAATTGTAGCTGGAATAATCATTTGCAGAAGATTATTAGGTGGAGGTCCGGTAGCTTGAAGGTTATCGGACCTTTTTTTCTGTATTTGACCTACTTGTGTAAATTCTTTCTGCTAAAAGTTTTGTGTTTTGCGGAAAAACCGTACCTTTGCAAGCCGAATATTATCAAAATTGTACTAAGAGTTTAATTCTTAGCACGTTGTTGCGTCAAGTGTCCGTAGCGACAGCGCACGCGAGGATTGGATTCTTGTTTTTTAGAGTTATTAATTTATTAATTTTTTAAGCAAGTGGATACTTTAAGTTTTAAGACCATTTCTGCAAACAAAGCAACTGTAAACAAAGAGTGGGTCATTGTTGACGCCGAAGGACAGACTTTGGGACGTCTTTGTGCAAAGGTAGCAAAGCTTTTGCGCGGTAAGTACAAACCCAATTTTACCCCGCACGTTGATTGTGGTGATAACGTAATTATCATCAATGCAGACAAAATCGTTCTGACAGGTAACAAGTGGAACGATCGTATTTATTTGAGATATACCGGATATCCCGGTGGACAGATCGCTTACACGCCGGCTGATTTGCAGGCTAAAGGTGACGACCGTCTGTTCCGTAAAGTAGTAAAAGGTATGCTTCCGAAGAATCGTCTGGGTGCAAAACTGTTGAATAATCTGTATGTATATGCAGGAACAGAGCACAAACACGAAGCTCAGCAGCCTAAATTAATCGATATAAACTCATATAAATAATCACAATGGAAGTAGTAAATGCAATAGGAAGACGTAAGGCAGCAGTTGCTCGCGTATTCGTAAGCGAAGGTACAGGAAAGATTACTATCAACAAACGTGATCTGGCTAATTACTTTCCTTCTACAATCCTTCAGTTCATTGTTAAGCAGCCGCTCGCAAAGCTGAACGTTGCAGAACAATATGATATCAAGATCAACCTCGATGGAGGTGGTTTCAAAGGACAGTCTGAAGCTGCTCGCCTGGCTATCGCCCGCGCACTGATTAAGATCAATCCGGAAGACAAATCAGCTCTTCGCGCAGAAGGTTTCGTTACTCGTGACCCGCGTGCTGTTGAACGTAAGAAACCGGGACGTCCTAAAGCTCGTAAGAGATTCCAGTTCAGTAAACGTTAATCTTATTTGTGAGTCCCTTACAAGTATAGCAAAGCGTTTAGTATCTAAATTATCAGGATTCTTTTTATATGCTGACATACGGAAGGACTACCTGATGATTGAGTTAAACAAAAGAAAGTAAACGATTTAAGAAAGAAACAATGTCAAGAGTTAATTTTGATCAGTTATTAGAAGCTGGCGTACACTTCGGACACTTAAAAAGAAAGTGGAACCCCGCAATGGCTCCTTATATCTTCATGGAGCGCAATGGTATTCATATCATTGACTTATATAAAACAGTTGCTAAAGTAGACGAAGCAGCAGAAGTAATGAAAAACCTGGCAAAACAGGGAAAGAAAGTACTTTTCGTTGCTACTAAAAAACAAGCTAAACAAGTTGTCGCTGATAAGGCAGCTTCTGTAGGTATGCCTTACGTTATCGAACGCTGGCCGGGTGGTATGTTGACCAACTTCCCGACTATCCGTAAAGCTATCAAGAAGATGGCTACTATCGATAAGATGACAAAAGATGGTACATTTGATAATCTTTCCAAGAGAGAAAAACTTCAGATCACTCGTCAGCGTGCTAAGTTGGAAAAGACTTTGGGTTCTATCGTAGACCTGACTCGTCTTCCGTCAGCTTTGTTCGTTGTTGACGTAATGAAAGAACATATCGCAGTTCGTGAAGCCAACCGTCTGGGTATCCCTGTATTCGGTATGGTTGATACAAACTCCGATCCGAACAACATCGACTACGTGATTCCGGCTAACGACGACGCGACAAAATCTGTAGAAGTTATCTTGGGCGCTATCTGCGAAGCAATGAACGAAGGTCTGCAGGAACGTAAAGCTGAAAAGATCGATACAGAAGCTGCCGGTGAAGGCGAAGCTCCTAAAAGAGAACGCAAAGCTAAAGCTGCTGTAAAGAAAGAACGTACTAAGAAGGAAGACGACGAAGCTTTGAACGCTAACGTTGCTGACAAATTCGCTAAGGACGAAGAGTAATTCAATTGACAATTGAAAATTGACAATTGATAATTATAGATACATAAAATAAGCAGTGGGCAATTGGCTTTTGACGATAATTGTCAATTGTCAATTGTCCATTGTCAATTTTTAAAGTCTCCCTATTGTCAATTAATAAAAGTAAACATTTAATAAATAAGGAAATAAGATTATGGCTGTAACTATGGCTGATATAACCAAGCTGCGCAAAATGAGTGGAGCTGGTATGATGGACTGCAAGAAGGCTTTGACCGAATCTGACGGTGACATCGAAAAAGCAATGGAAATTATCCGTAAAAAAGGACAGGCTATTGCTGCTAAACGTTCTGACCGTGAAGCTGCTGAAGGTTGCGTGTTGGCAAAGAAAGACGGTGAATTCGCTGCTATCATCGCTCTGAAGTGTGAAACTGACTTCGTAGCTAAGAATGAAGATTTTATAGCTCTGGCTCAGGCTATTCTTGATGCTGCTGTAGCTAACAAGTGCAAGACTTTGGATGAAGTGAAAGCGTTGCCGATGGGCAAAGGTACCGTACAGGATGCTGTAACGGATCGTAGCGGAATCACAGGTGAAAAAATGGAACTGGATGGCTACAATGTGGTAGAAGGTCCTTATACGACTGTTTACAACCACATGGGCAAGAACCAGTTGTGTACGATCGCCGCATTCAACAAGGAATCGGAAGAAGCTGCTCACAATATCGCTATGCAGATCGCAGCCATGAACCCGATCGCTATTGATGAAGCTGGTGTTCCTGAATCTGTAAAAGAACAGGAAATCCAAGTGGCTATCGAGAAGACAAAAGCTGAACAGGTACAGAAAGCTGTTGAAGCTGCCCTGAAGAAAGCCGGAATCAACCCGTCGCACGTTGATAGCGAAGAACATATGGAAAGCAACATGGCTAAAGGTTGGATCACGGCTGAAGATGTTGCCAAAGCAAAAGAAATCATCGCTACTGTTTCAGCTGAAAAAGCTGCAAACCTGCCTCAGCAGATGATTGAGAACATCGCTAAGGGTCGTCTTGGCAAGTTCTTGAAGGAAGTTTGCTTGCTGAACCAGGAAGATATCATGGATGGCAAGAAGACTGTAAGAGAAACAATGAAGGAAGCTGATCCTGAATTGCAGATCTTGGCATTCAAACGCTTCACTTTGCGTGCCGAATAATTTTGCACTGGCAGAATGAAATAAAAAAAGGAGATGTTTTGCGAAACATCTCCTTTTTTATTTGATGGTAACGTTTATTTCAATGCTGCCAATGCTGTTTTGATACGTTTGATTGCTTCCACGATATTTTCATCGCTGGTAGCGTAGCTCATGCGGATGCATTCGGGAGCGCCGAAAGATGTACCGCCGACACAAGCTACATGGGCCACTTCCAGCAGGTACATAGCCAAATCATCGGCATTCTCGATCGTGCGTGTGCCGTCGGTTTTGCCAAAGTAATAACTGCATTTCGGGAACAGGTAGAAAGCGCCTTCCGGCTGATTGACTTCGAATCCCGGAACTTCCTTTGCCAAGCTGACGATCAGGTCGCGGCGGCGTTCGAATGCTTGGCGCATCTCTTCGACCGGAGCCTGTGAACCAGTGTAAGCAGCTTCTGCCGCTTTCTGGGATACGGAGCATGGGCCGGAAGTATATTGTCCCTGCAATTTGTTCACAGCCTTTACGATCCATTCCGGTCCGGCAATGAAACCGATACGCCATCCGGTCATGGCATAGGCCTTGGAAACGCCGTTTACGATAACCGTACAGTCTTTCATCCCGTCTATCTGTGCGATGCTGCTATGCTTGCCGATATAGTTGATATGTTCGTAGATTTCATCTGCAATCACGATGATTTCCGGATGTTTTTTCAAGACTTCGGCCAGGCCTGCCAGTTCTTCCGCACTGTAGACCGAACCGGTCGGGTTGGACGGGGAGCAGAGGATCAATGCCTTTGTTTTCGGAGTGATAGCCGCTTCCAGTTGTGCCGGAGTGATCTTGAAATCCTGTTCGATACCGGCAGCAACGATTACAGGCGTACCTTCAGCCAATTTTACCATTTCCGGATAGCTGACCCAGAACGGAGCCGGGATAATCACTTCGTCGCCCGGATTTACCAATACCATGATTGTATTACAAACGGATTGCTTGGCACCATTTGCACAAGAAATCTGGTTGGCTGTGTATTCCAATCCGTTTTCGTTTTTCAGCTTGGCAACGATGGCGTTACGCAAAGTCGGATAACCAGCAACGGGAGAATAACGAGAATAATTTTCGTCGATAGCTTTTTTGGCCGCTTCCTTAATGGGTTCGGGTGTGTTGAAGTCGGGTTCTCCGACACTCAAGTTGATAACATCAACTCCCTGAGCCTTTAATTCACCACTCTTCTGGGACATCGCCAATGTTGCGGATGGCGACAAACTTGCTAAACGTGCTGATACTTGTGTCATGATAGTGTTATTATGTAATTATGAATTATTTGATATTGTGTAAGACGTGTCCCATACGTTCCTTTTTCGTCTTCATGTAGAATTCGTTGTAAGGATTCGGAGCTACTTCGATAGGAACGTTTTCTACGACTGTCAGCCCGTATGCTTCCAGCCCGACACGCTTGACGGGGTTGTTGGTCATCAGGCGCATCTTGGTGACTCCCAAGTGGCGCAGGATCTGGGCACCGACACCGTAATCGCGTTCGTCTGCCTGGTGTCCGAGGTGCAGGTTTGCATCGACAGTGTCCAAACCGTCTTCCTGAAGTTTGTAGGCTTTCATCTTTTCCATCAGTCCGATGCCACGTCCTTCCTGGTTCAGGTAAACGATTACGCCCTTGCCTTCTTTTTCGATACGCTGCATTGCCCTGTGCAACTGTTCGCCACATTCGCAGCGCATGGAACCGAAGATGTCACCGGTTGCACAAGAAGAATGTACACGGACCAGGATCGGTTCGTCCGGATCGAACTTGCCTTTTATCAAGGCGATATGTTCCAATCCGTTGCTCTTTTGGCGGAAAGGGATCAGGCGGAAGTGCCCGTATTGGGTGGGCAAGTCTACTTCGACGCCGTTTTCTACGATCGATTCTGTTTTCAGGCGATATGAAATCAAATCTTTGATGCAGATGATTTTGATATCGAACTTCTTGGCTACCTCGATCAGTTGGGGCAGGCGGGCCATTGTCCCGTCTTCATTGATGATTTCGATCAATGCACCTGCCGGGTATAAACCGGCGAGGCGTGCCAAGTCTACGGCCGCTTCGGTATGTCCGGCGCGGCGCAACACACCGCGCGAACGGGCGCGAAGCGGATTGACATGTCCCGGACGTCCCAGGTCGGACGGCTTGGTTTTCGGGTCGGCAAGAGCCAAAATGGTTTCTGCGCGGTCGAACATCGAAACGCCTGTCGTGCAGCCACCACCTAATTTATCTACCGTTATCGTAAAAGGAGTTCCCAGCAAGGACGTGTTGTTTGCAACCTGCATGTCCAGCTCCAATTCCTGACAACGTTCTTCCGTGATCGGTGCGCACAGTACGCCACGACCGTTTTTCAACATGAAGTTTACTTTTTCGGGAGTTATCTTTTCGGCGGCAATAATAAAATCACCTTCATTTTCGCGATCTTCATCATCGACAACGATTAAGAATTTTCCTTCGCGGAAGTCTTCAATAGCTTCTTCAATGGTGTTTAATTTGATTTCGCTCATATATTCTTTTTTACTTATATTTCTTATTTCACAAAGATACGGGTAATTTTTCAATTATATCAATCAGTTCATTGCTTGTCTTTTGTACCATCCTGATGTCGTGCCGCAAAAGTTTGCGTTGGTACGTGGCAAGCAGATAAACGGGAAGCCCGATCGGGAAAAAGAGGCCGATTGCCAACCCTGCTTTTCCGTTTATTTTTGCATTTATCTGATTGTAACCGCTGATGATCGGATAGTCCATCAGCTTGTTCAGAACCAAGTTCTGGTCCGAATTGGACAATTCTTCGATGATGCTGTCCATTTCTGCCGCCAATTGCTCGGCCGTATGGTCCCGGCCACCCTGTTCCCAGAAACGGAAATAGTTTGTCCACCGTTTATGGGCGGCCAGATAAGCTTTGCTTTCTTCGGCCAATTGCTTCAGACGGAGGATGATCTGCCCGTAATCAGGGTTGAACATGATCACCTCTTTCATTTCAACTTTTCTGCCTGAACGTTTTCCGAACAGGTTTTTCAAAGCATTCAAATATGTGTCGGCATTCAGGATAACGGAGTCGTTGACTGCTTTATAGGTCAGGAAGATACCTAACGGGGCTAAAACAGCGGAACTCAACCACATCCCCTGCCATGCTTCCCACACACCGTCGCGGGCCATTTTGAAGCCGATGTTGTTGATGACATAATAAAAGATGAAAAGAAGGACGGAAAGTACGACCGGTGTTCCCAAACCGCCTTTTCGTATAATAGCCCCAAGCGGTGCACCAATGAAAAAGAAAACCAGGCAAGCAAACGAGATCGTGAATTTGTTGTGCCATTCCGTCAAATGGCGGCGTACCCTGTAGGCCTCGTCTCCGAGAGTGGCTGCTTTGAAGAAGTAATCGGCTTTCATATTTTCGATGCTCGATTTCGCACGTGTCAGGATCGTTGCTTTCTTTCCTGGATTTTCTGCCTGGTAGAGACTGTCGAAATTCATGACGATTACCGGCTCGTCTGTCTTGGAAGTTTCTGTCGGCGCTTTTGTATCAGAATTCTCGTTGTTTGGATTTTCCTTTACGTTATTTTGTCTTGCGTCTTGGGGCTTTTTAAGTGTCTTTTTGTATGAAGTTTCGTAAACATTCTTGGCATTGACGCTTTGTATGCTGTCTAAGCGCACGGAAACGGAGTCAATGAAAATTTGCAGGTCATGCATGTTTTTACCCATAAACTGGTTCTGCATGAATGATTCGTCCGTTCGTGAAAAGTTTGCATCAAACTCGATCAGGATATCCCTGCTTTTGAATGTTTCCCTCTGGTAGGGAACGGAGCTTTTAGTGCCGGTAGTTGTCGATTGTTTGTCCAGGCTTCTAAAAGATTCCCCATTGAATAGGGAAAGGATCAGAAACATTTTGTCTGCCGACGTTTTCAGGCGTCCTGAATCTGCGACCATCACACTGACTTTGTTGAATCCTTCGGAATAATCATAGATCATCATGTCGCGAAGAAGCCCCGTCTTTGTATCCTTATGCTTTACATATACATTAAATCCGGTGATTTCGCTGTAGAAAACTCCTTCCGGAATATCCAGTTCCGGTGATTTCTGGCGCATAGACCAGAGCAGCGAGTATAGTTTGACCTGTACGACAGGCATGGCATAGTTTTGGAAGAAGAAAGCCCCGATACTTATAATACCGATGGTGATAATTAGCGGGCGCATGATGCGGACAAGCGAGACGCCCGCTGATTTCATAGCCAACAATTCCAATCGTTCGCCGAGATTCCCGAAAGTCATAAGCGAGGCAAGCAAAATGGCCAACGGGAGCGCCATCGGAACGAGAAAAAGGGCGGCATACATAAACATTTCCGCCAAAACAGGAATCCCCAGTCCTTTCCCGACCATGTCGTCAATGTACCTCCACAGGAATTGCATAAGCACAATAAACAGACAAATACCGAAGGTCATCAAGAACAACGGCAGGAAAGTCTGCAGCATAAATGTATATAATCGTTTTATTTTCAACATCGCTTATCCGGTTGACGGCGCAAAAGTAGTGAAAAAACGATATGATCGCTAACAGAAATCACTAAAACAAGCTAAATACCGAGCGTACGCTTCAGTTCTTCTACTTGTGTGTCCCATAAATCGATAGAATCTCTTTTTTCATCCTGTTCGGCAAAATCCGTTATTTGCAAAGATGTCGATCCTGTTAATTCATGGCTGTGGATCTGGAATTCGAAGTAAGCATTTTCATCCTCTTCATCTGTCCAACGGTAACGAACGCTCATTTCCGGTTTCATAGACAAAACTTCCGCTTCCTGTTCGGCTTTGTTCCATTTAAAAACATACGTGTTACCATTAATAATAACATCGTCGGCAAACCAAGCAGACAGTCCTGGAGGAGTAGTGAGGTGATTCCATAAACTTCGTCGTGAAACTTTATCGAAAATGTATTCGATATGAAATTTCTCCTTTTTCATCTTTCATTGTGTTTTTATTGCGCAGCAAGGTAATAAAAGAATTGATATCTGCCAAATCTGTCTCTAAAAAAAGCAACTATGAATTAAGTTATTAACAGGAAACTCCTCAAATAATTGAATTTTTTTTCATGAAAGTGTTGCACAATATAAAAATAAGCTCTACTTTTGCAGCGTCAATCAAGGGAATGATGACAACATGATGGCGAGATAGCTCAGCTGGTTAGAGCGCATGATTCATAATCATGAGGTCCCCGGTTCAATCCCGGGTCTCGCTACTTCGAAAATCAAGCAGTTACGATATAAGTGACTGCTTTTTTTTATGTCTTTTCGGATGGTTTTTATCCGAATTTTCGGGGTTTTCAAAGGCTGAGTTAACCCAAGAGTTAAACCAAAAAGAGATAAGCCGGAAAAAGGAAAAAGTCCAGATTTTCTGTTCTTGTTAAAAAGAGACAGAGAGCCTGGACTTTTATGTTAATTATGTAACCTCACGGTTATATTAATTAGGTTTGCTTGCAGAATTAAGGGATTCGTGCAAACAGAGTATAGGGTAAAATTTCACAAATTGTATTGTGTTATTCTTGTCACAAAGTTACATTATCATTTGTGTTCTCCTGCGTGGTAAATGTGTCATACGCGCATTGTGTTCGTCTCATTTTGCTGTATTGCAAATGCAGGCGGGGTAATGGAGTATTTATTAACGATCGCATTTGTGTCATATTAGCCGGTGTTTCTATCATGGAGAATCATGTATTGATAAAAAAAAGAGGCGCACACTCGGAACAATCCGAATGTGCGCCTTATTGCATATAAAAAATTGAGGGTCGAATTATCCGACTGTGACATACCGAATGACGGTATTCCAGTCTGAAACACTAATATTGATGTTGTTGCGGGAAAGATCAAAAACGATGTTTGTTTGTTCTCCTTCGTTTGCAGCCACGTTTTCCGAGTTTTTGATATTTTCGGAAGAAAGAACCAAAACCTCGTCTCTGTAAAGCTCTATGGTTATATTGTCGGCAGGTAAAATAGAGAATGTGCCTGTAGTCAAATTTCCGTTCTCTATTAAAGTTGCCGGAATGATATATTCGATATCGTTGCCGGTCAATTCGCCATTGCAGTTGAAAGAACTTTTAGTTCTTTTGATTTTATAATAATAATTGCCTTCTTTGGAATCAAATACCTTTAAAGCCCCTTTTGCCAAAATTGACATGGAAGAGACCTTGCGCTCGATCCTTAATTCTTGTGCAGTGGCTTTTGTGGAAGAGCGGTGTAGAACGATTTGTCCGTAAAACAGGTCTCCCGGCAGGCTGTTGGCAACGCCGTTGTTTTGTTTCAGGCTTACTTGCAGGTCGGAGATGATGTTGGATCGGTTCATATTGCTGATTTCTTCGCTTTCGTTCGATAGGCCAGACCAGGCAATAACCGTGATCTTGTCAGCCTCCGGGCAACTTATTTCGATCGGCTTGACCTGCAAAAGATACTCTTTGTTTACCGTGATTTGTTTGTAGAAGTCGTTGTTCCCATCGAAAACATACAATGTCGTGTTTTTTACGTCTCCATTGGCTGTTATATCCGAGTTGTTGGAATACGCTTTCAAGATTACATAAAAAGGAACTTCTGTCTCTAAAGGGACTCTATCGTCTATGACTGAAGTGGAATCGCCATCGGCAGAACAACTTGCGAAAGACAAAACAATGGACAATGTCCAAAAAGAAAACAAACAATTTGTGAAAATTTTACCCTTTTTCATGACCCTAATTTTTTATATGCTCATTAATACCCCTATACTCTGATGGAACTTTTTTCAGGTTAAGACCCTCATCAAAACCTTTGTTCCCTTTTTAATACCGTAAAAATATCAAGGTTTTTTGAATGTTACGATGGTTCCGTGTGTAAAATATGTTAAACCGATCAAAATAACAGGAGATAGTGTCAATCGGGGTTGGTTAAGCTATCATTACGGCCCTTAAAGTTGTCGATCGTTCAGGGGTGATAGTTTTTGGGAAGTATGCCATGTTATAACTCCTTATCTATTGGATATGATTTGTGTGCGTGTAGAGAACACAGACGGAAAAAAGTGGCGCACACGCGGAACAATCCGGATGTACGCCTATGCATATAAAAAATTGAGGGTAAAATAAATCAAATGAAATATTTTTCTGTACAAAAATAGAATGTCTTTTTCTGTTCTACAATAATATGCGCGTAAAAGATGTTAAACCTATCAATATGTAGGTGTTCGTGTCATCTTTGGGGGATCGGAATCTATATGAAAAAGATAATGATTATCATTGCGGTTTGAAAAATAGTTAGTGTTAAATATCTCGTAAGAAAAATATTTTTACCATCTTTGTCGTGTAATATCGATGAGGGATTTGTGGACGTATAGAAGGATATATAATAAATGCATATAAATATGAAGAAAAAATCTCTGTTCAGGAGGGTGAGTGGAGTATTGACAGGGCTTCTTTTCAGTACTTCATTAATTTGGGCTGCCCATGAAAACGGACAACTATTCGGTAGTGAGACATTGATTGTAGTGGTGATTCTACTACTTTTCTTTGTTCCCCTGTTTCTTTATATGAGAAAATTGCACTCCAATATGAATGACCGTTCGGATCGGATCATCAAGGAAAACGCTGTACTTGAAAGTCTGAATAAAGGAATTAGCGCCCGAAACGAAGAACTTGTTTCCCGCAATAGATCGTTGGAAGAGCAAATCGAGCAACAGGAAGAAAGATATCGGGTCCTACAGAAGCAGAAAGACAGCCTGTCGCAAGCCAATAGTGATTTGATCCGAGAGAATAACGAACAGGAATTGACGATCTCCACATTGAATAATAATAAAAAAGAACTGGAGCAACTCATCGTAGCCAAGATTAAGGAAAACGACATAATCCAGCGCGAAGCTGCTGACAAACTTGCCGAAGCGGAAAACCGCCTGAAAGACGCCGAGAGCATCCACGACAACTACTTTATCGAGACTATCCACGAAATGCGTACCCCGCTTTCCTTGGTACAGGGTTCTCTTGCCTTGGTAGTACAGAACAACGATCCCGGAAAAGACATGTCTGTCCAGTTGTTTTCCGCCTATCGTAATACGCTTGCCATGCAGGACTTGGCGGACCAGTTGATCGGTACGCACCGGTCGAACGATGTCGCCAACTATTTGCGTATAGCCCGTTACGACATGGTCGAGATCACCCGCCAGATTTGCGATATTTTTGTCGATTGGGTGGCCATGAACAATGTCGATTTCCGTATCAACACGCAAACCCCCGCCCTTTGGGTATGGATGGACCGTCGCAAGATGGAGTTCGCTTTGCGTATGTTGTTGTCGAACGCTTTCAAGAATACGTTTGCATATGGAAAAGTGACGCTCGATATATCCGTCGTAAAGGAAAAAGGGAAGGCCTACAGCACGTTAGTCCTGACAGACGAAGGTCTGGATGAAGGCGAAACTACGCGTCGCGGCTTGAAGCAGATCATGAACATGACCGAGGCAATAGGCGGCATGTACCGGAGCAAGTCGGATAAGTACGGTACTTCCTACACGATCATGATCCCGCTTGGCAAACAACATCTGTTGGATCGCCGTGTCGAGTTTGTAGAACCCGAATCTGATTTGGTAAAACTGAATGCCCGGCAGAAAGAAGAAATCGCCGAACTGATCCAGGTGATCCCGCAAAAGAAGGAAACCGGGAAGAAGCTCCTTGTGATCGACGACAGCGACCAAATCCGTTGGTTCCTGAAGCATGTGTTTTATAATGAATACCGGGTACTGGAAGCCCGCAACGGGCAGGAGGGGATAGACGTCGCTTTGAAAGACGAACCGGACCTGATCCTTTGCGATGTCATGATGCCGGTGAAAGACGGTTACGAGACTTGCCGTGAAATCAAGAATGATCCCAACATGGCGCAGATACCTGTCGTGATGTTGACGGCCAAGGTCGAGAGTGAAGAGGTGATTGCCGGTATCGAAGCCGGGGCAGACGATTACATCACGAAACCTTTCGATGTGGAAATCTTGCGAAGCAAGATCAACAGTCTGATGAAGAAGAGCGAAGAGATGAAGCGCAACTTCTCAAATTCTTCCGCTTCCTCGCACGATGAAGAAAGTGTACGGCCGGCCAACCCGTTCATGGACGCTGTCATCAAAAATATCGAGAAACACCTCGACGATTCGACTTTTGTGTCAAAAGTGTTGGCAGACTCAATGAATATGAGTCTGCCAACATTGTATAGAAAAATTAAACAATACTCAGATCTGAGTATTCTCGAACTGACGCGCAACATACGGCTGAAAAAAGCCGCCGAATTGCTTGCCTGCCAGCAATACTCCGTACAGGAAGTCGCAGAGATGGTAGGATTCAACGATACGGCCACATTCCGCAAACGCTTTACCGAGCAATACGGAGTTACCCCTTCGCAATACGGAGTTCCGGCTTAAGGTCGGGCGTTCCGTTTGAATATGAAGACCGCAAAACTAAAAATATCTCAAAAGCAGGTGCAAATAAATCAAAATAACCACTTAGAGTTTTACCGATTATAATTGAGAGCCACACCCCTAATGCGTCTTTGTTTTTTCTCCGACTTTTGCAATGTTGAAAGACAACAATCCAAACAACTCCATAAGTTATAGGGTGAAAGTAGTCAAGAATCATTATATAGACGAATTTATTAACTTATTAATTTAGAAGAATATGAAACTAAGAAATTTAATGTGTGCAACAATGGTCGCATGTGCATTCGCCTCTTGCTCTAACGACGATGTGATTGAGAATGGTCCGGATGTACAGGGAAACGCTTCTCTGGCGATTGATCTTGGCGTAAAGTCTACAAAGGCAGAAATTGCTGCAGAGACCGAAACGGCTGTAAATGATATTAATATCTTTCTGCTTGAACAAGAAACAAACACCGTTATTAATCGTGTCTATCTTACTTCGGGAATTAAATCGGATTATACTTACACTTTTGACAATTTGGAAGTAGGCCTGAAACTTTATTGTGTAGGTTTCGCCAATTTTGGAAAAGAAATGACAGTTGTTCCGACGAGTGAAGTAATTAGTGTCGCGGACAATATCGGGGGAACAGATTTACCGATGCATGGTCTTTCAACAGATGTAACAATTGCTGCCGGAGAAAATGAAACGACATTGACTTTGGTGCGTGATTTGGCTCGCGTAGAATTGGTCGGCCTGACCTTGGATATGTCGCAGCAGGGAAGTGAGAATGCATTTACTGCCGGTACGTTTAAATTTGATTTTATTTCAGCATCTGTGAACTTGGCACCCAAAAATTCTACGGTTACTTTTGCAAAACGCGGCTCAAATAGTGAAAGATCCTATGCTGTTGGAAATGATTTTGTCGGAGGTTTGGCTGCTGGCACTTGGGTATGGGATAATCATCAGAATAGTGAACAAATCAGTTCTTACATAAAATCGGATGCTTCTGAAGATTTTGCAGTGTATACAATCGGTGAAACAGCGGCTGCAGTAGCAGTAACAAAACCTGAATCTATTGTATTCTATGTATTGCCTAATGAAGCGATTAAAGGCGAATCATATACGAATGCCAATCCTACCGCTTTCACGCTTAATGGTAAAATGGTTGTGGAGAATGCAATACGTAACGGAGAGACAATTAGTAATACATACAACAGTTATTACAATATTGAGATTGGTAAAACCGGAACAATAGAAGGACAAGACGCCGGTGCAGGTATCCTTCCTAATAAAAACTATAAAATATCTTTAGCTGTTGCCGGTATTGGCGGTGGTGAAGATGGCAATAGACCAGTACTGAAAGTTAAGACTGTGGTTTCTGACTGGGATGACGTTTCTCAAACTACTCCGGTCAAATAATACCTTTTTTATATCCCCAAAAGTGCTTCCTGCCCGGGAGCACTTTTTTTGCTTTTATGCGGAAGGAGCATGTTGCCCTTTTTCCATTAGCTTTATAGGTGTATATCGCAGGATAAGAGCTAAAACTATCACATCGGAAGTTTGATAGATTCGTCTATAGACAACGAGAGAACTACCTATCTTTTCCGTTTTATTTGTAACCTATCTTTGTCTTGTGATTATTTAATAAGGTAAAAAAACAAAATAATATTTATATCTATGAAACTGAAAAGTTGCTTTTTGATAACATTAATAGCCTGCGCATTCTTTTCATGCTCGGACAATGATGATCCGGTGAATCTGACGATTACGCCTGTCGTACCGGATGCAACATTATCATTGGCTGTCCGGACGGATGGGATAAAGACAAAAGGTGGATTTATAGGCAATGATGTTGCAGGGACAGAGGTCACTTGGGACAAAAAGGTGAAAACGTTGACGGCGGTGATTTTTAATAATGGAGCATACAATGGCAACAATATGAAGGTCGGTTCTATAGCGGCTCTTTTTACGCAGAACTATGCGAACCCGACAAGCGAAACCGTGATTGACGGTGAAGTGAAATCCGGGAAGATTAATTTATTGTTGATCGCAAACTTGGATGCCGACGTGTTGAAAACACTGACAAATTCTGTCAACAGCACGAATGCGGATAGCCGTTTGACATTAGAACAGGTAGTCGCTTTAGCAACGCCTCTATCGTCGGAAACGGAAGGTAATGGACTTACGATGAGTAGTGCCGTATTGCCACTTGAGCTTGTCCCGGGAATAAACTTCGTAGGGTTTGGTGGGACTAAAGGCACATTAACTGTTGAGGGCTATGGATCAGGAACAGAAGTTTATGGAAACAAGGCTGTTGAACTGATTCGTACGGTTGCAGCCATCAACCTGAAAGGCGTTTTATTGCCGGAGACACCGGATGCAGGAAATCCGGAATATAAAAATGTAAGTTTCACATTGGATTCTGTTTTTGTAGCCAATGTGAAGAGCACGGCCGGAATCGGGACTTATGGCGAAGTGAAGACAATCGAGCAGTCGCCGATGGCAGATGGAACTCTTGATCCTGCATATTATCGGGCTCCTGAAAACTTTGCATCCTATGTGGGAACCTATAAAACAGGAGAAGCCAAAGGCGATAATTCAATGTTACGGGTTTTGGACCCGGTTCAAACAATAGAAGCCCGGACGGGGACGAATGCAAACACTGCGGCTCTCGACTGGGAAAACACAAGCGCCCTCGTCCCTCCTTGCTATGTCTACCCGAACCAAAACGGTGAAACCGGTGTGGAAGGAAAACGTAACTACACCTTGTTGGTCTTGAGAGGAACCTATCGATATAAGATAGGCGATAATGAAGAAATGACCGAAAAAGATCGCTACTATACGGTTATCGTCAATGACCTCAGCCAGGGCGGAACGATCACCGGTGATGAAGGAAAGACGGATGTGCGTATCCAACGCAATACCAAATATAATGTGGCCGTGCAGATATTGGGTTCCGGTTCGGACGATCCGTTCAGCCCTGCCGCTTTCGCGCATGTTGCAGCGCAGGTTAGGGTTGCAGACTGGAATGTGATCGAAATAGATGAAGAAGTAGATTGATGTGGGATAGGGTAATAATAAGATATAAATATAGTATTATGAAACATATAGCATTTATAAAACAGTCTTTTTTGCTGGTGGCGGTCGCGCTTGCGGCCATGCTGACGGGTTGCATCAAGGACGAGCTGGCTGAATGTAGCAAACTGACGTTGAAGGTCGAAGGGCTGAACGGCACGGATATCACAGATATCACCGGTCTGGGATTGGTGGAAGATGCCACGCTGTATATCTTCGATGAAAACAAGAAATTGTTGGAAACACGCAAACTGGACAAAGATTTCATCCTTTCGAAAGAAGCCATCAAACTGGATAACTATCCGGACAACACGAAATTGAATATCATAGCCTGGGGTAACCTCGAAGGAGGCAACCAGGCGGTCACCGACCCGAAACAGTTGGAAGACCTGAAGGTGCAGTTGAAAAGCTCGGCCGACGGATTCGCACAGTCTCCCGACAGCCTCTATTTCGGAACGAAAGAAGTGATTTCGCTCGGCAGCGGTATCGTCGGCGGTGACGGGCAGGTGGTGATCCGCCTCAAAACCGGGACATACACGATCAAGACATTGGGCCTGAACAACGCTTTGAGATCCTATGGCTTGAAAAGCGCGGCCGATTTCGATTTCTATATCAACCGCACTTTGAATACGCACGACAATAAAGGAGCGCTGACCGGCGACAGTGTCGCTTATAATCCGGAAGGAACCTACGATACGGCGCAGGAATGGCTGACGACCGGAGTCATCGATCAGGCCCGGTTCGGCGGCAAGCAGAATTCTTTCGCCGGCGAGGACCTCAGCATATCGATCTCCAGCAAAGACGGGCGGATCAATAAGACGGTCTATGTGGACGACAATGGCGATCCGTTCGAAATACCCGAAGGCGGCCGTTTGGATGTGTTGCTCCTGTTTGGCGAAGACGGGACTGTTTCGGCCAAGATGCGTATCACTCCGTGGGGAGTAGTGGAAGAGGATATAATATTTTAATCTCTAAAGAAGAACAGATATGAAAATAAGAAACATAATAGCAGTCGGTTTGTCGTTGTTCGCTTTGGCAAGTTGTTCGAAAGACAACCAGCCCGTGAATGTGAACGACCTGAAGGATGCCACGCTGGATATCAAGGTGAAAGCATCCGCCCCGGGTTCGTCCCTGAAAGCGGATGGAGACGAGAACGCGCTCGAAGGCGAGATGAATATCAACAGCATAGCGGTTCTTTCATTCACTGCCGACGGTTCGCAACTCCTGGTCGATCCTTATTGGACAAACGGAATGTCGGTGTCCGGGGGAGAAGCAACCGTGCTGAACGTCCCGACAAAAGCAACAATTGCGATGATCGCCATCCTTGCCAATGTGCCGGCAGACGCATTCAAGGGAGTGGCTTCTTATGGAGATTTCCAGACACGTCTGGCGCAGTTGTCGGACCAATCGCAGTCGAGCCTCGCCATGAGCGCCCAAGTGATTACCTCCGACGACCGGTTGGAAGAAGGTGATAACTATATCGGATATTCGACACAGACAAACATCAACAACCTCTCTTCTCCATTGGAACTGACCCGCCTGGCTGCCCGTATCGAACTGAAGAGCGCATCGACAAATTTCGAAACGAACGATAAGTTGAAAGGCCGTACCGTCCGTATCAACAGTATCTATTTCGCCAATCGGAAAACCGCTTCGCGTTATGCCAGCACGGCCTATTGGGGTGCAGTGATGGCCGACGGAAACCTGGATAACAGCCCGGCTGTCACTTTGGGGCAGAACCTTCCGCTCTCCGGAACACCTTTCCGCCAGTATGTGATGGAAAATACGGATAGCGAAAATCCTACCGCGATCGTTATCAACGCCACGATTTTGGCCAATGCCGCTTATCAGGCGGAAACGAAAAACTTCTCGGCTGTCGTCAACGAAAATGGAGTAGTGTTGAAAGGCGATCCTCATAAGTATGTGAAACGCAACTACATCTACCGTCTGAATATATCTTTCGGACCGAACAGTTTCGAGGGCATCGATATCGATGACCCGATACCGCCTGATCCTCCTACTCCTTCCACCGGAGACTTGAGCGTAAGCGTTGAAGTCGTAGGATGGGGCCCTGTCAACCAGGAAGTAGTAATAAAATAGCGAGAGGGGTAAAATAAATAGAAACATAAAAAATTAGAACTAATGAAACTAAGAAACTTATTTTTAGCAACCTTGGCCATCTGCACGATGGCAAGCTGCTCAAAGGACGAAACGACCGATTATTCCCGGATGGGAGAGGTGGATGCTTATGTCTCTTTTGGGGTGACTGCGGCTTTGGAGACAAAAGCGACAGCTGATAGTGAAATAAAGGAAAAGGAAGCTAAAGTACAGAAATTGACGGCTCTGATATTTAAGGGGACCGATGATAATGCGACCTTTGTGACATCAAAGACGGAGACAGCGACAGGAGAGGCCACGATTAGCGAGATCAAGCATCTTGTAGTAAAAGTCACTCCTAATGCCGACGGAACGTCTTCTTCTGATGAATTTATTGCTGTCTTTTTAGGTAATTGCGAAGAAATTGCAACGCCAGCCACATTGGGAGCTCTGAAAAATGCGGTCTTGACAAAGAAGGCAGATTCGTATGCTATCGGTTCTGTTCTTCCGATGGCCAGCAAAGAAATCAAGATAAAAGGACTTCGCCCTAACATTAAAAAGGGAGATGGCAGTACCGATTGGTATGAGAATTGGGTTAAAAACGGAGGCGGTGTAGTCGCAAATGCAACAGCATCCGAGACAGATCCGGAAACCGCCCCTGATGCGTATAAGGCAACAGACTATGTTGTTTTGACCCGTTTGATATCAAGGGTACAGGTTGAATCTGTCAAGTTGAAACTGACGGAATATCCCGGTGCTTCCATAACACTGAAAAAGATTGCTTTAGCAAATGTCAAAACTCAATCCGGATTCGCAGGAGGTACGGGCGATTATGTAAGAGGGTATGAGTCCGGCGCTTACACTCCTGTCCAGTATTGGATTGCTCCTAATAGTACGGTAGAACCGAATTATGCAAGTGCTGAATATACTGATATTACAGCAACTAATAATGAAGAAAAATCATTCGATTTTGAAACAGGTAGGTTTGTAAAATACATCTTTTCCAATGCTGCCAGGACAGCAGAAAATACAGATGCCGTTCATACGGATGGGATTTATGAAACCGGTCTTATTTTGGTTGTAGAGTTTAAGAATGCGGCGGGCGTGAAATCCACGAAGCACATGCGTGTCCTTCTGAAAGATAACGGAGCGGATGATGTACCGGAAGTTTTGATGAACCATGTGTATAAATTGAATATCACCATTACCGGAGAAGGCTCTGCAAACGAAGATGATATCAGGCTGAACGCCCATATCTCTGCAAAGATCGAAGTCGCTCCGTGGAACGTGATCGAGCAGAACGAAGAAGATGCAAACTGATCGATAGGACATCGATTTCTGAATATCGGAGGAGGCAGTCAAAACGGTCTTGTCCCCGCGTCAAACGCGAGAACAAGGCTGTTTTGACTGCCTTTTTTGTTTTAGGGCGGGAATGCCATTGGTCGCAATCATGCAGAAAGTGTTTTGTCGTTATTTCTATCGCATTTAAAGGGTGCGCCTCTCAATCTTTCCTTTGTTATTTTTACCTATTAATCTTGAAAGTTTCGCCTATCGCCCCCTCTTTATATTCCCTCTACTTTTGCAGATGTTAGTTAAACGAAAAAATATTAGGTTATGAAACTGAAGAATATACTCTCCGTTATTTGCATCCTCTTGGCTGTCGTTTCTTGCTCAATGGAAGATGAAGTTTTAGATGGAAATTCGACAAATTTGATTCTGGAGAAGGGGGCAGCGTATGTTACAGTTGATATTTCAACCGCCAAAGCTACAACAAAGGCGGTAAGTCGTGGTGAATCTCATATTAATGGGAGTTTGGCAGGAGACTACATTAATTCTTGTTATTTGTTGCTGCTTGATAATGATGGCAATATTGTTAATCGTGCATTTGCGACAGAACTTTCGGGTACTACAGTAAAATACGAAAAGAATATATTGGTGAAAGTCGGTGCTGTGACAAAGATAATTGCAGTTGTGAATGGTTCGCATTTACATGAAAAACTGGATGCTTGTACTACTTTGTCTCAGATAAGAGCTATTAGAGATGACAAGGCTGAACATAGAGTGAAAGTTGGAGAAGGAACTATTTCTTGGCCGGAAGGTTTTGAAGGTTCGTCTTCAACAACTGGAAATTTACCATCAGTTACAGTCTCCATTGAAGCAGTTCAACGTACAGCTGTTGTCGATCTTACCGGATTCTATGTCAAATATATGGATGGCGTCGAAACAACAGAAGTACGTTTAACAGAAGCGTGGTTTACAAATCTTAAAAAGAATACCGGTTTATTTGAAGAAGGGACTGGTGATTTTTATGATACGAAAAACTTGATACCGATGGAAATATTAGATTCAGATAAAGGTGAGATGGTGGATAATATTTTAAAACCATCCGTATTGGATATAGAAGCAAAGGTTGATAATTTTAAAGATCATATTAAAACACAGGGTACACCTTTGAATCATACGAATTGCTTTTTTTCAGCGGTCTTTCCTAATACAGTGAAAACTAATCCTGTGACTTTACATTTGGCCTTTACGGTAGACGGGAAAAGAGAAACGCGTGATTATGTGATTAATCCGGATAGAGCGACAAATACAACAGGGCATGGTTGGGTGGAACCCGGTAATTGGTATCGTTTGAATGTTATAGTTCATGTTACAGCGGCAGGCATTGAATCTTTGGAGGTCGTTGGATGGAATGAAGTTTTGATAGGTGGAAATAATGGGGTAGAATTTAAATAATCAAGAAAAATTAATTAGATATGAAAAAGTATATCAATTTATTACTCTTGTGGTTGTTGGCTTTTTCGTCTTGTGTGGATGAAGAAATCATATCAAATGTGAAAGAAGGGGAGAATGTGACTGTTAGTCTGAATCTTTATTTGCCAAATCCCTCACAGATAACCACACGTGCTATTACTTCGACTGAAGAAGCGAAGGTGGAGGTTTTGAAAATACTGGTTTTTGATAATAAGGGCAATTATCTGCCGGAACGTTCGGTCTCTTCTGTAAAAGTCGAGAGTTCGGAGCAGACTGTTGATGATAACGGCGGTTCACTTATTGCGAAGAAGATACCTATGCAAATGGCAAATGATAATTTGTCTTTGGTTGTTTTAGCAAATGTTGTAAATGAAGGAGAAACTAATGATGGAACTCTGACGACCATTCCTCAAATTCAGATTAATGATACAAAGAGTTCTTATTTGGCTCGTTTGGCTTATACGGTCAATGAAAAATGGAATGCAACCAGTACGGAAAACTATCGTCGTTTCCCGATGTGGGGTGAGTATACAGGTCAGATATCAGCTACTCCTATAGAAGTAGATTTATTGAGGGCTTTGGCACGTATCAATGTCTCTTTTTCAGAAGATGCGAGCAGTAATTTTACATTGACATCCATACGGGTAAATAACTCATTGAGTAATGGTTTGATCGTTCCCGATTCTCGCTTACAGGATAAAAATGTTATAACTCCTACTTTGCCGGCATCACCCAATGTGAATCCGTCATTGGTATATGAAGGGGATGCTGTAAACAACAATACCTGTATAAATGAAATCTATATTCCGGAAGCAGGCAAATCAACATCTTCTATTTCTTATGACGGGGTCTATCTGACTATGGCAGGAGAGATTGGGGGCGTGGACAAACTATATCGTGTTTATATGACTAATACAGGTAAAGTAGGCGGTACTGCGTTGGATATTCTTCGTAATCATACTTACAAGGTACATGTGTCGAAGATCGGAGCGGGAGAAAATGATATAACTGTCAATATAGAGGAGATGAGTGATGTGTACATACGTTCTCCATACGAGCAAAATACATTAGCAGTAAGTTCGAATTTATTTTATTTCAATATAGGGCAACAAGCGCCGGCAAATTTGAATATTACTACGACATGGGGTGAATGGAAGATCGTCGATGCAATGTTGGATGGCTTCACAATAACGGAAAATCATGAAAGTAATAGCGTTGTTATTTCGCCTTCTGGTTTTAATAAATTGGCGTCCGGGTATTTCTTTGTTCAATCAGGCCAGTTGAAAAAGAAAATCTTGGTAAAGATCGACCCGGAAGAAACAGCCAATTGCTATATTCGTTCGGAATCAGGAACTTATCCTTTGAATATAAGCGTAAAGGGTAATGGCCGTGAAGGAATGATTGCCGATGGCAAACAATTGTTGACGGAAGAAGAGTTGAAGTTGAAACCATCGAAGATCGGGATTATTTGGGAAACATCCGAAGGATTGGTTCGCTTGGATAATGGGAACGGAGTGTATGATCAAACAAGTGTACAAGTTGATCCTGATAATGATTTTAGTGGCGTTGTTAATTACCATGTCGATATAGATAAAACTCCTAAGAAGAAAGGCGGAAATGCTTTAATTGGAGCTTTTAACAGTGCAAACGAATGTATCTGGTCGTGGCATATTTGGGTTGTCCCGGGTGGAATTACAACAGAAAACTGGGGTGGAAACTCTAAGGACTATACATTTATGGATCGTTATATAGGAGCATTATCCAATAATCCGGGTAACGATGCTTTGGGCTTATTGTATCAGTGGGGGCGTAAAGATCCGTTTATTGGAGCGGCCGGACCTCAAAATCAGGTAAGGCAGAACACCTATAATTATCAACCTTGTGGTTCTGGTACACGAACTTATACTTGGGGAGTTACAGAAACGACAAGTCTGGCGCAATCGATTAAGTTCCCGACCGATTTGTTAAAAACAGGTTTGTGTAATATAGATCAAAACGGAACTTATTTATGGGGAACGCCTTCCGGTATGGAAATGTATTCAGGAAGTGCAGTAAATGAGGGGAATAAAACAGTGTATGACCCATGTCCGGTTGGATATCGAGTGCCTCCTCTGTTGGCTTATTTGTTCCATAGCGATGAGAACTATAAAAATAATTATAATGGGAATAATTATTATATACCGTCAGGTTCGAATTATAGTGATAATGCTTCTCATTATGGTTTTTGGATTAACTATATCGCAAACAGTCGGCCGAGCGTTACCAACTCATCTGTTTCTGCCACAAATAGCACATGGTTCCCGTTAGCGGGAGTTTATGATCCTAAAAATATGAATGTCGGGGAAAACGTAAATTATAGTTTTTCTGAAGTGGATGATCAAAATTCATTGAAAGTGAATAGTATTGTTTGGACAAATACTCCTATTAAATATGGAAAGAATGGGGATGATTTTAGGCCTGGCGCGATGTTCTTGCATGGAACGGAATATGGAAATACAAGAAATGGCCGTCATCTTCATAAATTTATAGAAACATCTTATGACTTATATGCACAAACACAGTTCGCGGGTTCTGTACGATGTGTGAAAATTCAAGAATCTCAGGATTTTAGTCAGTTGAATGAGTTTCCGGAAAGAATAATTTTAGATGCAGCTGAAGGCTCAAAGAAATCAGCAACAATTAAAGTTATCAACGAAACTTGGGAAGTCATTAACCCGGGAGCGCCTTGGTTCTATCTTGACAAATATTCAGGAGATCCGGATGGTGGTGCAGGACAAACGTTAGTCTTTACTGCATCGGAAGAAAATGCAGGCGCACAACGTGAAGCAACTTTAATAGTAAAGACTTCGAAGGGCAGTGAATATTCGATTAAGGTGGTTCAAAAGGTCGCTTCTTATACTTTCGAGGCATCACCGAATAAACTTACTTTTGACTGGAATCCGTCTAATAGTCAAGATATAACTGTTACAAATAGCAAGTATGACTGGAGTGTTCAATCTGGATATGCAGAATGGCTGACTGTAAAAAGGAATGGAAATAGGTTGACTGTTTCTGCATCTAAGAATAGTACTTGGTATCAAAGAAATACAGCTGTTACTTTAAAAGACTCAAACGGGGAAACGATATCTATTGCTGTCACTCAGAACGATAGATGGTGGTAAGTTATTATTAAAATTAAAAAGAATATGAAAACGAATAATTTGATATATATTTTTTCATTTATACTTCTCTTTGCTTCTTGTTCACAAGAAGACCTCGTGAAAGGGAATGATAATGATGTGGTAGCCAAAATTCGGTTGGAATTGACCGATATGCAATTGCCAGCTGTGACAAAGGCTGTCTCTACAGACGAAAATCGAATCAATGATTTGTGGCTTTATATGTTTAATCAATCAGATGAGTTGATTTATCAGGTAGTAGGTTCCGTGGGTACTGATGGAGGAACGGCTAAAGCTGTAACTGCCAATTTGAAAGCGACTCAGGAACCAGTAGCATTGATGGCATTGGCTAATGTGTCTTCAATTACACACGAATTTGCTTTGAATACATCAAAGGCTGATGTTTTGAAGAGTTTGGTTTTTGATGTCCCGTCTCAAGAAGGTTCTGTTTCTATTCCGATGTGGGGTGAGGTGGATTTGCCCGAGGGTTTGTATACGGATGATACTCCAATTGCAATCCCGATGACACGTTCTTTGGCTTGTGTGGAAGTTCTTGTAGATACGGACTTGGTAATCAATTTTGATTTGGAGGAAGTTTATCTGGTCGGGACTTATGATAAAGGTTTTATAGCTCCGATTAAGTCGGATGGGACTTTGCAGAAAGGAACGATTTCAATACCGTCCGGTGCTAAAGGAGAACGTGTTCTTAGTGAAGCTTTTCATAAACAGAACTTGAATAATGCAAGAGCGAAGTTTTATGTTCCCGAAAGCCTTTTGAAGACTGAAACGTTTCCCAGTGGTGAACCAAGTCGTAGTTTATGCTTGATAGTCGGAGGATACACGACAATAGACGGAGTTGGAAAGTTCGGTTATTATCGATTGGATTTTTTGTTGCAAAACTCAGAAAATGAAGATATGAATGTCAAAAGAAATGTCCGTTATATTTTTAAGATCGATGCAGTTCATGAATATGGAGTCGGTTCAGCCAAGAGTGCATTCGAAAAATCTATTCCGGATAATGCTTCTCGTATTTCAGCTTCAACGACAGTTATGATCGTGGGTGATACGTCGTCACAAGGAAATTGTATTGAGAAAGGTTTGAATGATATTACAACTGATGGTGTGGATTATTTGGCAGTAAATACATCTACACCGATTGCTTCGTATAATGATGAAAATGGTATGTATTATGCGAAAATTCAGATTTTTACTAATTATCAAGGAGGATGGCAAATGATTGATATGCCTGAGGGTATCATTGCCCAACAGAAAAGAGGTGATGTAAATGTTTTTTATGAAACATTTATTTGGATTGACGATACTGTCTCATTTCCTGCTGTGTTTTATATAAAAGCAGGTGGAGTATGGAAAACAATTACTATTGGCCGATAAATCCGTACCTAATTTATTTCGGATCCCTCCACAAACTAACCCAAACCATGCCGGGAACTATTTCAAACCATACCAGATAGTATTGGTAGGTAGTTACTATGTAAGGACGATATGTAGTACTATGTATTCGTGATAGCTGGTACTACATATGCCGGATATGTAGTACTACCTATCCGTAGTTTCCGGTATGGTTTGAGGTAGTTTCCGGCATGCTTTGCATTAGTTCTTGGCGTGTTTTGGAGTAGTTGCGCATAAAATAATTGAAAAACAGGGGATATCTGAAATATTAGCCTTACCTTGCGGAAGATTAAAAAAACACAAACCAATATGAAGATAACACAGCTTCGCGGTGACTTAGCGGCTTTCCGTAATCTTGAATTAAGCCTTGTTCTCAACGGCATGAAAACGGAAAACAGCCGGAAGCCGGTATCCGTGTTGCGGCAAAACATACCTTATCTGACTCCCCAAACGAAAAGCCTTGCAGCAGAGAAGGTTCCCGTTGTCTTGTTCGGCGTTACGCTGAAACGGGATAGCGAAAGGATCGGCGTGGCCTCTTATACCGGATTGGTGTTGCTCAGTTTCGGCAACCTGATCGACCGTGCGGAGGCGGCTGCCATACGGGATCGTGCGGCAGGCTTTCCGCAAACGCTTGCTTCGTTTGTCGGATCGAGCGGGCGGAGCGTCAAAATCGTGGTCCCTTTCACCCGGCCCGACGGTTCGTTGCCGGAGACGGAAGAGCATATGCGCTTTTTCCATGCCCATGCCTGCCTCCGTGCGGGCCGCTATTACGAAGCACAGCTCCAGGTGCCCGTCGAATGGAAAGAAGAAGGGTTTCCCGTTCCGGAACAAGGATGCCGCGTGTCGTATGATCCCGACCTGTTTTATAATCCGGACGCATTGCCGATCCGCCTGGAACAACCTTTGCGGATGCCCGCACCGGTGACGACACGCGAGGTGCACGATGCCGAACCGGACCCTCTGCTGCGCATGCCACCCGGCTATGAACGCTACAAACGCATATCGCTCCTCTATGAAACCTGCCTTGCCGACACGTTCCGGCAGGTCGGGCCGGAAGACAACGACAATGAAGAACGTAAGAAGTTCATGGTATATCTGGCACGTAAATGCCGGCAATCCGCCATTCCGGAGGAAGACGCCGTCCGTTTTGCCCTGATACATCCGTTCGGCAAGAAGCTGGAGATGGAACTGAGGGCGACGTTCGGAAATGTCTACCGGAAAGAGAAGATTTGCAGCCTCAGGCTTTGTATGCCCCGGCGGATGCTGGTGGCGATGCAGATGGAAGAGTTCATGACGAGGCGCTATGAGTTGAGGTTCAACCGCATGAAGGAATGCAAGGAATATCGCGAACGGCATTCGCTGTTCATGGATTATCGCCCGGTGACAACCGAGGCTGTCAAGAGCATTTGTTTCGAAGCGCAGTTGGAAGGGATATCGGCGATCGAATACGACGTGCAGCGTTACGTGGACTCTCGGCGCATCTCCCATTACTGGCCGGTCGAGGAGTATCTTTTCGACCTGCCGAACTGGGACGGGCAGGACCGCATTCGCGCCCTTGCCGATTGTGTGCCTTGCGAAAACAAGGAGTGGAAGGATTTCTTTTATATCTGGTTCCTCAGTATGGTGGCACACTGGTTGCAGATGGACCGGGAGCATGCCAACAGCACGTCGCCCCTGCTGGTCGGGCCGCAAGGTTGCCGCAAGAGTACCTTCTGCCAGAACCTTTTGCCGCCCGAACTGCGTCCTTACTATGTCGACGGGATCGACCTGGGAAGCCGGAAGGATGCGGAAATGGCGTTGAACCGCTTCGCGCTGATCAACCTGGACGAGTTCGACTCGATACCCGCATCCCGCCAGCCCTATTTGAAGAACCTGCTCCAGAAGGCGAAAGTGACGTTACGCAAACCCTATGGCGGGAACGTGGAGGAGATGAGACGGTTCGCTTCGTTTATCGCGACCTCCAATACCTTCTCTTTGCTGACCGACACCACCGGCAGCCGCCGTTTCATCGGAGTGGAGGTGACGGGAATGATCCGGATAGAGCCGGTCGACTATCCTCAACTCTATGCACAGGCTGTCAATGCGTTGCGCGAAGGAGAACGCTATTGGTTTTCGGCGGAAGAAGAAGTCAGGCTGCATCGGAATAATCGGGCGTTCGAAAAGCGTCCGTTGTTGGAGGAGCTTTTTTTGTATTATTTCAGAGCCCCGGAAGAGGAAGAAGAGTGTACGCCGTTGTCCGCTCCCGAAATTCTGATGTCGATCAGCAAACAGAGCAAAACGGATCTGACGGAGACCAAACTGGAGTTGTTCGGGAAGTTGATGACGAAGTATAATGTACGGAAAAAGGTCAAAAACGACAGGAAGTACTATTATGTTATCCCGGTGAAGAGGTGAACGGTGCCGGTTATTACTGTTTTTGTATATATCCGGTACAGAACCGACACTGGATAGATATCGAACCGACACTGGACCGGCACTGCTTAAGTGGCATCATGACAGTGTGTTGAGTCGAAAAGTGCCAGGTGTCGGTTAGGTAATAGAAATTTTTTATAAAACAATATATTATGAGCATACGATACAAATTTGTCCCCATTTACGATAACTTGAATGAGGAAGGTGAGAAAGTAACGGGTTTTTATCCCAAAGTAGTGAGTCGCGGCACGATAGGCAAAGAGCGAATGTTTGATGACATATCGCGCGGTTCGTCTTCCCTGCGTGCGGAGTTGGCGCGTTCGTGGATGTTGATGGCAGATTATATCGAGGAGAAACTGGAAGACGGCTACGATGTCTGCCTCGACGATTTCTGCACTTTCGGCGTTTCCGCCAAATACCGCCGTGTGGACCGCAAAAACGAAATCCGCGCCGAATCCATCTCCGTAAAAGGCATGCACGTACGCGTCTCGAAAGCAATCAACCAAAAACTGAAGCGAGCCCGTTTCGAACGAGAACCGGAAAAGTAGAATTCAATTGTATTTATCTGTCGTTGTAATGGCCTGTGGCGGAAACAATATAGATAGTAATGGTTTCTTCTTTTACTTTATAGATAAGCCTGTCTTTTTTATTTATTTGTCTCGACCAGTATCCGGAAAGTTCATATTTAAGGGGTTCAGGCGAACCTATGCCTTCATAAGGCGTTTCTGCTAACTCCTTAAATATCCTCTCGATTCGTTTGATCGTTTTCCGATCTCCAGATTTGTAATGGGCTGCAAGTTCTTTCTTTGCTTCATTTACAATTTCTATAGAATACTTTCCCATATATTGTCGATATCATTGATTTTTGTCGTCTTTCCTTCGCGAATGGCTATTTCGGCTTCTCTGATTTTGTTTATCAGGGCAGAACTTATCGACAACCTATCTGATTCGGTAATGGGGGTAAGCATATAAGCTTTGTCTTTCCCCCTTTGAACAATAATTTGTTCATTCTGATCCGCCAAGTCAAAATACAATTTTTGATTGTCATTGAATTCACGGCTGCTAATAATTCTCATAAAAACCTCTCTTTCGTTTTAATCATGCTTCAAACTTTTGCGAATATACGGAAAAGTTTTGATCATGCTTCAAACTTTTGATTGCTTTTTGTTTTTGTCTTCTTGATATGTTTTAGGGTGATACCGGTTTGATGAGGTTGTCTGTGTGTGATAATAGGTTTACTGTGTAAATCGGTATTTCTATCGCCCTCTTCCTTTTTTCGTCGGTATTTATATCATACGGTTCGTTCTTGGTAGCTTTGCCCGTGAAACTTGAAATGTATACCTACCGTGCGTGGTAAAGACTTGTTCTATTTTTGTGTCGGGATAAACTGTATTATCACCTCTGTTGTTTATGGAATAGAAAAACAAAAGATAATTAAAAATGAAGTGTATGAAAAAAATACTTTTCCTCTTTTTGCTTCTGGCCGGAATGACGAACGTCTATGGACAGAAGTTTGCGGTAAAGTCAAACTTACTGTACGACGCGACTGCAACGATCAATCTTGGGGTTGAGATGGGGCTGGGCAAGAAGTGGACGCTGGACTTGTCCGGTAACTACAACGGATGGAAGTTGGGCGACGACATGCGTTGGAAACATTGGATGGTTCAGCCGGAAGCACGTTATTGGCTATGCGAGAAGTTTAACGGCCATTTTCTCGGAGTTCATGCTCATTATGCCGATTATAATGTCGGCGGGATCAAGTTTCTGAGTAAAAATATGGAGAATTATCGTTATCAAGGCAACCTTTACGGAGCTGGCGTGTCCTATGGCTACCAGTGGCTGCTGAGCAACCGTTGGAGCATGGAGGCCGTGATTGGTATCGGATGGGCGCATCTGGACTATGATAAATATCCGTGCGCATCGTGTGGTACGATTCAGAAGAGCGAAACGAAAGACTATTTCGGAGTGACGAAGGCTGCTCTTTCTATTATTTACTTCATTAAATAATCGGAGCTATGAAGATGACAATGAAAATGTATATGGCGGCAGCTCTGTTAGCTGTCGTTTCGCCGGCTATCCAGGCTCAGGTCCCGGTAAAAGCGGTTTGTAACGAGCTAAAACAAAAGGGTAACGAATTGGTGATCGACGCCGTGATCACGGTCGACGGCAGCCGGATCAAATCCCGTGAGAATCTCTCCCTGACACCGGTCCTGGAATCGGCTTCGCAGCAGGAAGGGTTGCCTTCCATCTTGCTGAACGGACGGATCAGCCAGAAGGTGTATGACCGTGAGATCGCGTTGGACAACTTGCAGGATGAACCCCGCTTTTTGGTCGTGCAGGCCGGAAAGAGCGAAAATGTCATCAGCTATAAGACGGTAATCCCGTTTGAATCGTGGATGAAAGACGCCCGTTTCGTGTTGGTCCCGAACATGTGCGGTTGCGGGAAAGAAGCGCAGGGTGAGCCGCTCGTGATAGCCGACAAGGTCCTGACCCGCCCCGGCAAACAGTATGAGGTGAAGCCTGTCCTGGCTTATATCTCTCCGGAAGCGGAAACGGTAAAACACCGTGCCGAAGTGGGGACTGCTTATCTGGACTTCCAAGTGGGTAAATATGCCATCCTGCCGGACTTCCGCAACAATGCGGCGGAACTGGCAAAGATCGACAATACGGTCAGTACGGTCGTAAACGATAAGAACATCACGCTCGAAGGCATTATCCTGAAAGGTTTTGCATCGCCCGAAGGCAGCTACAAGTCCAATACGGTCCTGGCGGGCAATCGTGTGAAAGCGCTTTCCGAATATATACGGAAGAAACATGACTTCAAACCGGAGCTTTTCACGTTGGAAAACGGTTCTGAAGATTGGAATGGCCTGAAAGCGAAAGTGGAGGCCGACCGGAGCGTTCCTTCGCGTGAGGCTGTGCTGGCTGTCATCGACAGCAATGACGACCCGGACAAGAAAGACGCCAAGCTGGCTGCTTTGGACGGTGGGGTCCCCTACCGTTATGTGCTGAAGAATATCTATCCTTCGTTGCGCCGTTCCGATTACCGTGTCGCTTACCAGGTGCGTTTCTTTACGGTCGAAGAAGGCCGCGAGATTATCAAGACGCATCCGCAGCAGTTGAGCTTGAGCGAAATGTTTGCGGTGGCCAACAGCTACGAGATCGGGAGCAAGGAATATAATGAAGTGTTCGAGATTGCGGTCCGTATGTACAGCGATGATCCTGTCGCCAATCTGAACGCCGCCAATATTGCCTTGTCGAAGAACGATCTGGATGTGGCCCGTACTTATCTGGGCAAGGCAGGCAATAGCCCCGAAGCCATCCATGCACGTGGTGTCCTGAATCTGCTGGAAGGAAATCTGGACGAGGCAGGAAAACTGTTGGAACAGGCAAAAGCCGCCGGAGTGAAGGAAGCAGCGGCCAATTTGGATGAACTGCGTAAGAAGGAGGCCGATAATCGGCTCTTTGATAGTTTTGAATAGCAAGATTGATACTTTTACAGTGCAACCGTTACTGTATTAGCCGATATCTTTGCGATTGAGAGTTTGCATATAAAAGATTGAGAATTTAAAGTATTAAAATTTATGGAGCGTATAGCGGATGTCGAAAAAGTTCTGATGAATGAGATAGACAACCAACATGGTGTCTACTTATATCTCGAAGGTAATGCATGGTGCGCGTATGAACGTTCTGCTTATTATCTGGCCTGCTTGAATTGCCTTTTTATTAAACAACCGAGAGGTTTGAATAAATATTAAGTTGTAAAATTGAGGGTGTATTTGTCCCGAAGGCGGATCGCAAGATTTCCCTTCGGGACTTTTTTTGTTGAGGGATAATGTGCCGATCAGCCGATTGCCGAAACATTTTCCCCGGTCCGGCATCCTGTTCATAAATAATATGTATATTTGTGGAATACAAATAAATAAACAACAACGTTAACTATGAAAAAGGAAGAGTCAGATCAGAAAATCATGGGAGAGATGGAAAGAAAAGAGTTGCAGGAAAGATATATTCGCTTTGATTGGGCCATTAAGCGCCTATTACGCCAGAAGGCCAACTTCAGTGTGCTCGAAGGTTTCCTGACCGTCATGATCGGCGAAGAAGTCAAGATTTTGGAAATCCTCGAAAGTGAAGGCAACCAGGCGACTTTTGACGACAAATTCAACCGTGTGGACATCAAGGCTTTGAACAGTAAAGGCGAGATTATCATCGTCGAAGTCCAGAACACTCGCGAGATGTACTACCTCGAACGCATCCTCTACGGTGTAGCCAAAGCAATCACCGAGCATATATATATCGGTGAAAGTTATCAGAACGTGAAGAAAGTCTATTCCATCAGTATTCTCTATTTCGACCTCGGTGTCGGTACAGACTATTTCTATCATGGGCAGAACTACTTTGTGGGTGTGCATACGGGTGACCTGCTACGCATCAACGCTCGCGACCGCGACGCGGTCGTTCCCCGCTTGCCTGCCGAAATCTTCCCTGAATACATACTGATCCGTGTGAACGAGTTCGACAAAGTCGCGAGCACGCCTCTTGACGAGTGGATCGAGTATCTGAAGGACGGCACGATCCGTCCGGACACGACTGTTCCCGGCCTTCGCGAAGCACGCGAGAAACTGAAATACGACTCCATGTCGCGTGGTGAACGCTACGCCTACGATGAGCACCTCACCAATGTCGTGATCCAGGAAGACGCCATCGAGAATGCCAAGTGGGAAGGTCTTGTCGAAGGCCGGGCCGAAGGTCTTGAAATGGGCCGTGCCGAAGGTCTTGAAATGGGCCGCGCCGAAGGCGGGAAACAAACACAATTGGAAATCGCGCACAATCTCAAAAAACTGTCGCTGCCTCTTGAAACGATTATACAGGTAACGGGGCTTTCCGTAGAAGAAATAGAAAGCCTGAAATAGTCACCTGCAATATTGTTGATTTACGGTGATGTCAAAATGGTATTGTTTTGTCAATAAAGACACCGGTAAATGCTGATTTTAGGTCTAAATCCAATTTATAATGTACGATAGACTATGACGCGGGCCTCCGGTGAGAGGGTGACGGTAAAGCTGTTGCCCGTCGCTTCGTTTAATGCTCCTTGCCACCAGGCTGTCAGCCGGCGGTTCCGGATGGGCCAACGCAGTCCGGTAGTAGAAATCGTGCCGGAAGGGGCAAGCGAGAAAAGGGACACTTGGGTTCCGGGCTTGCTTGTCAGCGTCGTTGTTTGCCGGATAGGAGTGAAAAGTCCATAGTCAGAGAGCATCTCGATCCGGCGGAACAGCGGGGCGTAGTCCATCAGCAGGGATATATTGCCTAACGTATGGTCTTCGCGCAGTCCGGTAGCCCCTAAGATCAGGACTTCCTGTTGCCCGGACCGGTGGGCGAAACGGACGGATTTCGTCAGGTCGTTGATCTCCTGGTCTTCCACGATATGGATACGGTCGGCGTAGCGCTCGCGGAAGCGGGGTGGAAGGCTGTCCAGGTCGCCGACGACGGCTGCCGGGGTGATGCCTGTTTTGTCCAACGCTTCGACGGCTCCGTCGCAGGCGATGACGACGGAGGCTTCGTGCAAGAGACGAAGCGGCAGAGCTGTTTGCGGAAAACTGCCGTTTGCCATGACAACGCATTTATAAGGTGCTATCATTTGTTCTTGTTCCATTCTTTTTCCATGTGTATAATCCGACTGCCGCCAGTATGGCGTAGCAAAGATAGAGAAACATTGTGGGATAGAGCCCACGCAGGTAGTAAAGATAGACGGAGACGCAGTTGACGATGATCCAGAATATCCAGTGCTCGATGATCCGGCGTGCCAGCATCCAAGTGGCGACGATCCCGACGGCGGTGGTAAAAGCATCGCCTGCCGGGATTGGTGAATCGGTGAAACAATGCAGGGCGTAATAGAGCAGCGCGAACAGGGCGAGGATGGCGGAGCCGATCCCGGCGAAAAGGAGGGGCGTCATGTTGCGGTAGAGGATCGCCTCTTGAGTGGGGGCGGCCTCTACGGTCGAGGCCGTTTCGACCTTACGCTTGCGTGTCCACTGCCAGAAGCCGTATATGCTGATGGCAACATAATAGATGTTTAATCCCATATCGGCGTATATCTTCGAAAAGAAGAAGACAAAGACATAGACAAGGGAAGTGAGGAAACCTACCACCCACATGGCACGGTGCTGCCTGATCTCCAAAAGCAGATAAAGCAGCCCCGTCAATACTCCGAAATATTCCAATAGTTGCATCTTTTAGAATTTGAATGTGACTCGTGCCATTGCGTTTGTCCCGGCCTGGGTGAAATAGCCGTCTTCTTTGTAGCGTTCGCCACCGACGATTGCCGAGTAAACCCAGGCATTGGTCTCATACTGTTCGTTGAACAGGTTGTTGACCGTGACATCGAGTGCTATTTCTTTCATGAACTTCGGTTTGAAAACATACCCGACACGCAGGTTGCTGACGAAATAAGGGTCGACGGAACGGTCTTTGCAAGAAGTGTTGTCGATATACTGGCGGCCGACAAACTGGGTGTTGAAGCTCGCACTGAATTGTTTCCAACTGAAATTGAACATGCTGTTGGCGATGATATCCGGCGAAAAGGCGATGTCGGTCGTTCCTAAGTCGTTGCGGTCCTCGCGCAGGTAGTTCCAGTCGGCATCGTAGACCTCGATGCTTTCGGTGAAGTTCTTGATCTTGTTCCGGCTTAACGTCAGGTTTCCGCTCCAGTCCAGCCAACGGGCGATTTTCACACCTCCTGTTAATTCTATCCCCATCCGGTAGCTGTCCTTGATATTGGAAGTGAGGGCTTCACCGATCTCGCTGATTTTGCCGGTCAGGATCAGTTGGTTGTTGTAGTCCATGAAGTAGAGGTTGGCACCGATGTGGAAACGGGAGTTGCCGAAACCGTAGCCGGCCTCATAGTCGTAGAGCGTTTCATGCTGCGGGCGTTCATTGGGGCCGGCTTCGGTGAAGTTATCGCGGTTCGGTTCGCGGTTGGCTACCGAGAAAGAGACGAAAGCGCTATGGCCGCCCTTCTGGAAGTTAAGACCTGCCTTGGGGTTGAAGAAGTTCCAATGTTTGTCGATATCCACGTGGTCGCCGGCTTTGTCGTCGCTGCCTTCGATCGTGTAGTGGATGCCCCGGTACTGCATGTCCAGATACCCGTTCAAGTTGGGATGGAACTGGTAATTGGCCTTGGCGTACATATTGTAATCCAGCTTGTCGCCCGTGTTACGGTAATATTCGTAGTCCGGTTCGGGAAGACAATTCGATTGCTTTGCCCACATGACACGCCCGAAGTGGTCGCCGTCATAACGGTTGATGGCGGCTCCGGCGGTAAACTGTAAACGTTCACCTCGGTAATTCGCGCTGTAGATGGCACCATAGAAATCGTTATCCAGCCACTTGCGGCGGATGAGATCCGTTTTGGTAAAAGTTTCTCCCTGGCTGTCGATATAAAGAGGCAGTTTGTAGTTCTTGACTTTGGCTCCGGCTTTATAATCTTCGTAATAGCCCGCTCCGTGTGTGTAATGGAGTGTCAGATTCATGTTCCAAAGGTCGCTCAGACGCTGGCTGGCTGTGAGGTGGTAGTTCTGCTGCCGGTAGTTGTCCGTCTGGTTCTTGTAATATTTGGTGACACCGTCTTCTTCATATTCACCGCAAGGATTGTAGGTGCGGTTTGTGTCCAACATATAGGAAGGAACGCCGGTCCATGCCTGGTATGTCTTCTCTATGCTTCCGAATGTTTGGAAGCGGATCAACGTGTTGTCCCCGTAGTAGGCTGCCGAAGCGAAGTAGGAGTGCATGTTGGCATTGGCCCGGTCGATGTAGCCGTCGCTCTGGATATTGGAATAGCGGGCATCGAAAACGAAATGGTCCTGTAGAAGCCCGGTCCCGAACTTGACCGTGTTTTTGACTGTTCCGAACGAACCGGCCGAGACTGAATATTCGGCATAAGGTTTCAACTCCGATTTCTGTGTCTGCATGGCAACGGTTGCCCCGAAGGCGGCTGCCCCGTTGGTCGAAGTCCCGGCGCCGCGCTGTATCTGGATATTATCGACCGAAGAGGCAAAGTCTGGCATGTTCACCCAGAAGACCGTATGCGACTCGGAGTCGTTCATCGGTACGCCGTTGACCGTGATGTTGATACGGTTGGCATCCGTTCCTCGGATGCGGAACCCGGAATAACCGATACCTGTCCCTGCGTCCGATGTCATGATCACAGACGGTGATTGGAGAATCAGGAAGGGGATTCCCTGCCCGTCGTTCCGGCGGTTCAGCTCGTCTTTTGTCAGTTCGCTGTAGGCAACCGGGGTTCCTTTGGCTACTTTGGTTGCGGTGACGACCACTTCGTCCAGCGAGATGTCTTTTGAAAATCCTAAAGAATCGGCAGGTTCAGTCGTTTTTCCTTGTGCCGACAATGCCACTAATGATGAGGCAATAATAAAAACACGTTTCATTCTTTTTCTTTTTGATAACCTGATTTAATAAAAAAAAGAATAGCACAGAGGTGGGCTGTTTTGCAGAAAACACACTTTTTTCCCTTCGCCGGCATTATCCGTCCAGGTTCAATGGGTATAATCTCAGCCTGCCTTCCTGTTTCTTGGGAACCATTCCGGCAAGCACCCCTTTGTATTCGGGGCAAAGAAACAAAAAAAACATGAAATGACCAAATGCATCGGTCTATGCCATATGCCTGCTTTGGGGATATATATACAAGTATGTACGCGATAAATCCTATAACAGACAGAAAAAATATATATTTATTTGAAAACTCACTGATTATTTGTATATTTGCGGACGATTAAGCGAAGATGAGGAGGGGGCGGGCAGTCCCCTTCTTTTGTTCTTAACTGTATGTATATGATTGAAAAAGACGTGATAAGTCAGTTGGTAGAAGAAAAATTGGCTTCTTCCGACAATTATTTAGTAGATGTAGTAATTAAACCAGGTAACCTGATTATCATAGAAATAGATAATGATGAGGGTGTTTGTATCGACGACTGCGTGGAGTTGAGTCGCTATGTGGAAGGTCATCTGGATCGCGATGTGGAAGACTTCGAGTTGGAAGTTGGTTCCGCCGGGATAACGTCCCCGTTTAAAGTGCTTCGCCAGTATGTGAAAAATATAGGCAATGAAGTGGAGATGCTGCTTAAAAACGGTACAAAGTTGACCGGCATATTGAAGTCGGCCGACGAAAACGGAGTGGTCGTCACTGTCGAAAAACAAGTGAAACCCGAAGGAGCCAAGCGTAAAGTGACTGTTCAGGAAGACCTGTCATATACATTCGATGAAATAAAATATACAAAATACCTAATAAGATTCAAGTAAAAAAGATTATGGCCAAGAAAGAGGAAACAATCAGTATGATTGACACACTTGCTGAGTTCAAGGAGTTGAAAAATATAGATAAAGATACGATGATCAGCGTGTTGGAAGACTCATTCCGTAACGTGATCGCTAAAATGTTCGGAACGGATGAAAATTACGACGTAATTATCAACCCGGAAAAAGGTGACTTCGAAATCTGGAGAAACCGTACGGTTGTTGCCGATGACGAACTGGAAGATGAGAATCTTCAGCTGACACTGACCGAGGCCCGCAAGATCGATGCCGACTGTGAAGTGGGCGAAGAGGTGACAGACGAGGTGCATTTTGCTGATTTCGGGCGTCGCGCCATCCTGAACCTGCGCCAAACGCTGGCTTCAAAGATACTTGAATTACAGAAAGACAGCTTGTTTGCTAAATATAAAGATAAAATCGGCAACATTATTGCAGCCGATGTTTATCAGGTATGGAAGAAAGAAATCCTGTTGTTGGACGACGAGGGTAACGAGTTGCTGCTCCCGAAAACAGAACAGATCCCGACAGATTTTTACCGCAAAGGAGAAACCGTACGTGCTATCGTACAGCGGGTGGATAACTACAACAACAATCCGAAGATCATCCTTTCCCGTACAGACAAATTATTCCTGCAGCGTTTGTTCGAACTTGAAGTGCCGGAAATCAACGATGGCCTGATCACCATCAAGGCGATTGCCCGTATTCCGGGAGAGAGAGCAAAAGTGGCCGTAGAGTCGTACGATGACCGTATCGACCCGGTTGGCGCTTGCGTCGGAATGAAAGGTTCCCGTATTCACGGTATCGTCCGCGAGCTGCGAAACGAGAACATCGATGTTATAAATTATACATCCAATGTATCGTTGTTTATCCAGCGTGCATTAAGCCCGGCAAAAATTTCCTCTATACGAGTGAACGAAGAAGAACGTAAGGCAGAGGTTTATCTTCGTCCTGAAGAAGTTTCATTGGCTATCGGTAAAGGTGGTTTGAATATCAAGCTTGCCTGTATGCTGACCGAATATGCCATCGATGTCTTCCGCGATGTGGAAGGTGCAGATGAAGAGGATATCTATTTGGATGAATTCTCGGATGAAATTGACAGCTGGGTAATCGAAGCACTGAAGAATATCGGGTGCTACACGGCGAAGAGCGTATTGGCTATGAGCCGCGAAGAGATTATTGAACGTGCCGACCTCGAAGAACAGACTGTTGACGAGGTACTTGCTATCTTATCTGCCGAATTTGAAGATGAACAGGATGAAACCCAGGAATAAGTATTACGACAAAGTTTGATATGCCCATAAAATTAATACAAGTACAAAGAAAATTGAATGTAGGGATCAACACGGTTGTTGAATTTCTACGCAAAAAAGGGTTCGAGGTTGAGGATAACAATCCCAACACGCGAATCGGTGATGAACAGTATGCTTTGCTCGTAAAAGAGTTTGGAAAAGATTTACCGAACGGCGGACGTGAGCGTGAACGGGTTGTACCTGAACGTCCTCACAGGGAAGCTTCTTCTGTGAAAGAAGAAAAGAATTCGGAAATAAAGACTGTAATACCGGATGAATTCAAGCCCAAAATTGTAACGAAGGGCCGGATTGATCTGGACAGACCGCATAAGAAAGTGCAGGAGGTGCAGCGTCAGCCTGTTTCAGCTCCTGTGGAAAAGAAAGTGGAGAAGCCTATGGAGGTTGCCTCTGCTGAAAAAACTGCTGAAGCTCCGGCTCAGGAGGCGAAAGCCCCTGAAGTAAAAACTCCCGAAGTGAAAGCGCCTGAAGTAAAGGCGCCCGAGGCGAAAACGCCTGAAGTGAAAGTCCCGGAAGTGAAACAGCAGCCTGAGGAGATAAAAGAAGAAAAAGTTATAGTAGTGGAAAAAGAACCAGCAGAAGTGAAAAAACCGGAACCTGTACAGGAACCGAAAGCTGCAAAAACAGAGTCAACGACCGCGAAATCCGCGGGACCGGCAGCACCAGCCGGCAACGGTTCTGACGAGGAATTATTCCGGTTGAATACTCCGAAGTTCGAGTCGAAAATTAAGGTGACAGGAAAGATAGACCTGAACGCATTGAATCAGTCTACACGTCCGAAGAAAAAAACGAAGGAGGAACGTAAGAAAGAGCGTGAAGACAAGCGTGAGAAGTTTGCCGGTAACAAGCCGGGGCAACAGTCGGGTAACGGGGCTTTCAACAAGGGGCCGAAAGATGCGACGGCAAGACCCGGCGCTCCAGCCAAACCGGGAGAAGGCGGTACGGATGCAAAGAAAAAACGCAACCGTATCAAGAAAGACCGCGTAGACGTAAACAATACGCCGGGAACCAATGCTCGTCCGTCACGTCCGAACGACGATCGCAAACCGCGCCTGCGCAAGCCGGTGAAGGCGGAGATCAGCGAAGAAGATGTACAGAAACAGGTAAAGGAAACCTTGGCCCGTCTGACCAACAAGGGGAATAAGAACAACAAAGGTGCCAAGTATCGTCGTGACAAACGCGATGCCTTCCAGAAGCGTGAACACGAACTGATGGAACAGGAAGAACTGGAAAGCAAGGTGTTGAAGCTGACGGAGTTCGTGACAGCCAACGACCTTGCCAACATGATGGATGTTCCGGTTACACAGGTTATCGCGACTTGCATGAGCATCGGTATCATGGTTTCCATCAACCAGCGTCTGGATGCGGAAACAATTAATATCGTAGCCGAAGAGTTCGGCTTCAAGACTGAATATGTAAGTGCCGAGGTGGTGGAAGCTATCAAGGCCGATGAAGAAGATGACAACGAAGAAGACTGGGTTGCACGGCCGCCTATCGTGACTGTGATGGGACATGTCGACCACGGTAAGACTTCTTTGCTGGATAACATCCGTAATGCAAACGTAATTGCCGGTGAGGCCGGAGGTATCACACAGCACATCGGTGCTTATAACGTGAAGTTGCAGAGCGGACGCCGTATCACGTTCTTGGATACGCCGGGTCATGAGGCCTTTACTGCCATGCGTGCCCGTGGTGCCAAGGTTACGGATATCGCGATTATCATTGTGGCTGCCGACGATAATGTCATGCCGCAGACCGTCGAAGCGATCAACCATGCTTCAGCTGCTGGTGTTCCTATCGTGTTTGCCATCAATAAGATAGATAAGCCACATGCCAACCCTGACAAGATCAAGGAGGAACTGGCTAACATGAATTATTTGGTTGAAGATTGGGGAGGTAAATACCAAAGTCAGGAAATTTCAGCCAAGAAAGGTATCGGTGTAGAGGAGCTGCTGGAAAAAGTATTGTTGGAAGCCGACTTGCTTGACCTGAAGGCTAATCCGAAGAGACGTGCTGTCGGTTCCATCATCGAATCGTCGCTCGACAAAGGACGTGGATATGTCTCTACCGTGCTGGTTGAAAACGGGACGCTGAAGGTCGGTGACATCGTATTGGCCGGAACCCATTTCGGTCGTGTAAAAGCGATGTTCAACGAACGTAACCAGCGTATCGAAAAGGCCGGTCCTTCCGAACCGGCTCTGATTCTCGGCCTGAACGGTGCGCCGCAGGCCGGCGATACGTTCAATGTATTGGAAACAGACCAGGAAGCCCGCGAGATCGCTAACCGTCGCGAACAATTGCAGCGTGAATTGGGTCTGCGTACGCAGAAGATGCTTACGCTGGATGATATCGGCCGCCGTATAGCAGTCGGCAACTTCCAGGAACTGAACGTGATCGTGAAGGGTGACGTGGACGGCTCTGTAGAGGCGTTGTCAGACTCCTTGATCCGTCTGTCTACAGAAGAAATCCAGGTGAACGTGATCCACAAGGCTGTCGGCCAGATATCCGAATCGGATGTCGTACTGGCTGCCGCTTCCAATGCGATCATCATCGGATTCCAGGTACGTCCGGCATTGCCCGCACGTCGTCTGGCAGAGAAAGAAGGCGTCGAAATCCGTCTGTACTCGATCATCTACGATGCGATCGAAGAAGTGAAGAGCGCTATGGAAGGTATGCTTTCGCCGGAAATCAAGGAAGAGATCACAGCCAACGTAGAAGTACAGCAGGTATTCAAGATCACGAAAGTGGGTACGATTGCCGGATGTATGGTACGTGAAGGTAAGATCAAACGTTCAAACAAGGTTCGCGTGATCCGTGACGGTATCGTGGTCCATTCCGGTGAGCTGGGGTCTTTGAAACGTTTCAAGGATGATGTGAAGGAAGTGGTTGCCGGATTGGATTGTGGTTTGAACTTGGTGAACTACAATGATATCCAGGTAGGCGATATCATCGAGGCTTACGAAGAAACGGAAATCAAGAAGACATTGTAAACATGAACTGGTTGGACATTACATTGCTATGTCTGGCAGGAATAGGATTTGTGAAAGGCCTGTTTGATGGAGTCATCAAACAGGTTGTTTCGCTTATAGCCCTCTTGGTCGGGATCTTTTTTTGTACGAAGGCGGCACTTTGGCTGCGCGGGTATATATTGGCATTGGGTTGGTTCCCCGAACAAGGGGTGACGGTGCTCAGCTACGTGGCGGGCTTCCTGCTGATCGTGGGTGTCATATTGCTGGCGGGTGAGATTCTGACCCGCGTCGTGGGGGCGACGCCGCTGAGTCTCCTGAACCATTTGACGGGCGGTGTCCTGGGGCTTTGTTTTATGATGGCGTTTGTCAGCCTTCTGCTGAACGGAATGGAGATGATAGACCGGGGATCGGTCTTGATCCCGCGCCAGGCAAAAGTGGAATCCCGTTTTTATAATCCAGTCAAAGAAATAATCCCAACTATTTTCTTCCGAAATGTGTTTTTTAAGGAGGAATAGGTTTCATAATTTGAACAATATATTATAATGTATAATGGAAGATTCGAACGACATACTAAATGAGGTGACGACCGGTGACTATAAATACGGATTCGTTACCGATATAGATACGGAGGTGATTCATCGCGGATTGGATGAGGAGACTGTCCGTATTATTTCTGCCAAGAAGAATGAACCGGAATGGCTGCTTGAGTTCCGACTGAAAGCTTTCCGCCACTGGCAGACACTGGAGATGCCGACATGGCCTCACCTGAATATCCCGCCGATCGACTATCAGGATATCATCTACTATGCCGCACCGAAGAAAAAAGAAGGCCCGAAGAGTCTGGATGAGGTCGATCCGGAACTGATGAAGACTTTCGATAAGTTGGGTATCCCTCTGCACGAACGTGCGCAACTCAGCGGGATGGCGGTCGATGCCGTGATGGACAGCGTCTCCGTAAAGACGACATTCAAGGAAACGCTTGCCGAGAAAGGCATTATCTTCTGTTCTTTCAGTGAAGCTGTCCGGCATCATCCGGACTTGGTTCAGAAGTATCTGGGAAGCGTGGTCAGTTATCGTGATAACTTTTTTGCTGCATTGAATTCGGCAGTGTTCTCGGACGGTTCCTTTGTCTATATCCCGAAAGGAGTGCGTTGCCCGATGGAACTTTCTACTTATTTTCGTATCAATGCGGCCAATACCGGACAGTTTGAACGTACGCTGATCGTGGCGGATGATGAAGCCTACGTCAGCTATCTCGAAGGTTGTACCGCCCCGATGCGCGACGAGAACCAGCTCCACGCCGCTATTGTCGAAATCGTGGCGAACGAACATTCCGAAGTAAAATATTCAACCGTCCAGAACTGGTATCCGGGCGACAAGGACGGAAAGGGAGGAATCTATAACTTCGTGACCAAGCGCGGACTGTGCAAGGGAGAAGGAAGCAAGATATCCTGGACACAGGTGGAGACCGGTTCCGCTATCACCTGGAAATATCCGAGCTGTATCCTGGCCGGTGACAATTCGGTTGGTGAGTTCTACTCGGTGGCCGTCACCAACAATTACCAGCAGGCAGATACGGGTACGAAGATGATCCACCTCGGACGGAACACCCGAAGCACGATCGTTTCGAAAGGTATCTCCGCCGGGCATAGCCAGAACAGCTATCGTGGTCTGGTGAAAGTTTCTCCCCGTGCTGAAGGAGCCCGTAACCATAGCCAGTGTGACAGCCTGTTGCTCAGTTCGACTTGTGGTGCCCATACCTTCCCCTATGCCGATATCCAGAACGAAACGGCAGTAGTGGAACATGAAGCGACGACGAGCAAGATTAGCGAAGAACAGTTGTTCTATTGCCGGCAGCGCGGAATCTCGGTGGAAGAGGCTGTCGGTCTGATCGTAAACGGATATGCCCGCGAGGTAATGAACAAGCTCCCTATGGAGTTTGCCGTGGAGGCACAGAAACTGCTGACTATTTCTTTAGAGGGAAGCGTAGGATGATTTGTGATTTATGATTTATGATTTATCACCGACGCATAAATCATAAATCATAAATCATGAAGCGCATAAATCATAAATTATAAAGTTATGTTAGAGATAAAGAACTTACATGCCAATATCAATGGCAAAGAAATATTGAAAGGGATCAACCTTTCTGTCAAGGCGGGTGAGGTACACGCCATCATGGGGCCGAACGGTTCCGGGAAAAGTACCTTGAGCAGTGTGTTGGTCGGTAATCCGGCATATGAAGTAACGGAAGGGGAGGTGATCTTCAACGGAAAGAACCTGTTGGAGCTCGAACCGGAAGATCGTAGCCGTGAAGGTATTTTTCTGAGCTTTCAGTATCCGGTGGAGATTCCGGGTGTCAGTATGGTGAACTTCATGCGTGCCGCTCTGAACGAACATCGTAAATACAAAGGGCTGGAGCCTGTTTCTGCTACCGATTTCCTGAAGCTGATGCGCGAGAAGCGTGCGATTGTCGAGCTGGACAATAAGCTGGCGAGCCGTAGCGTGAACGAAGGTTTTTCGGGTGGTGAGAAGAAACGGAACGAAATCTTCCAGATGGCGATGTTGGAACCGAAATTGGCGATTCTCGATGAAACGGACAGCGGTCTGGATATCGATGCCCTCCGTATCGTGGCAAACGGCGTGAACCAACTCCGTACGCCAGAGAATGCGGCTATCGTGATCACACACTACCAACGTCTGCTGGATTATATTAAGCCTGATATTGTCCATGTCCTCTACAAAGGACGTATCGTCAAGACTGCCGGTCCCGAACTGGCCCTCGAACTCGAAGAAAAGGGCTACGACTGGATCAAGAAAGAGATGGGAGAATAAGAATTTAGATTGTATGAAGAACTCGATCCGCGTCATCCGCGAACCTGGTTCTTCTATTACAGTTAATAATTAAATAGCAGATGAAAGCAGAACAACAATATATAGACCTCTTTGCGCAGTGTGAATCACTGATATGTAAGCATGCGGCAGGTGTGATGAATTTACCGCGTGCGGAGGCTTTGGCCGATTTGGAGCGGTTGGGGTTCCCGTCGGTGAAGAGTGAGGATTATAAGTATACCGATGTGGCGCAAGCTTTTGCTCCGGACTATGGGGTGAATATCAATCGACTCGACATTCCGGTCAATCCGTACGATGTGTTCCGTTGTGATGTTCCCAACCTGAGCACTTCGCTCTATTTTGTGGTGAACGACACTTTCTACGACAAGATGTTGCCGAAAGCCCATCTTCCCGAAGGCGTTTATGCCGGGGGAATGCGTACTTTCATGGAAAAATATCCCGAAGTAGCTTCTCGTTATTATGGTAAGGCTGCCCCGACCGGCAAGGATGGTATCATCGCCTTAAACACAATGCTGGCTCAGGATGGTTTTGTGGTCTACGTGCCGGAAGGTGTCGTTGTGGAACGCCCGATCCAGTTGGTGAATATATTCCGCAGCGATGTGGACATGATGGCGAACCGCCGTATTCTGGTGATTATGGAACCTCGTTCGGAAGCCAAGCTGCTGGTGTGCGACCATAGCATCGACGATGTCAAGTTCTTAGCTACACAGGTAGTCGAGATTTTTGCGGGTGAAGGAGCTTTCTTTGATTATTACGATCTCGAAGAGAGTAGCGTGTCGACTACGCGTTTTGCATCCGTGCATGTGAAGCAGGAAGCAGGGAGCAATGTATTGGTGAATGGCATTACGCTGAATAACGGCCTTACCCGTAACAACTATTATATCGAGCTGAACGGCGAGCAAGCTGAAACGACTTTATGCGGCATGTCCATTCTGGATAAGGAACAGCAACTGGACACGTACAGCCATATTACGCATGCCGTACCTAATTGTACCAGTAACGAGCTGTTCAAGAATGTCTTGGATGACCGTGCAATCGGTGCGTTCAGCGGACGTATCCTGGTGAAAGAGAATGCGCAGAAGACTGCGGCTTATCAGACGAACCGCAATCTTTGTGCAACCCGTGAAGCACGCATGTACAGCAAGCCCCAGCTGGAAATCTATGCTGACGATGTGAAATGTTCGCATGGTATGACCACCGGGCAGTTGGACGAAAATGCCTTGTTCTATATGCAAAGCCGTGGTATCCCCCGCGACGAAGCACGTATGTTGCTGAGTGTAGCTTTCACTTCAGA
>UMLO01036992.1_pt1 | contig 50972 bp, 33 predicted proteins | sample 1966551 | NCBI WGS metagenome assembly UMLO01 (sample SAMEA4836201, study PRJEB28245) | human gut metagenome | biome: gut microbiome; material: fecal sample | place: Denmark | collected 2008
ATCCATAAAGGAGCAGGAACCCCAACAAGAATTTAAAGTTAACCATATTGTTCTGTTTTTTCATTTTTCACCTTTTTATAAGCTAAACGAACAACTTTATAAGCTAAACGAACAACCCGGAAAAAATACGGAGCTAAATACTACTTTTCTTCCAATAAAAGCCAATGACAAGATATCTACAAGTAAAAAAAGTGCGATCACCCGGATTTCAACCAGAGTAATCGCACTTATGCGATGTGTAACATTGAATTATGGAGATTATTTTGCCGTATATGATTTTTTGGTAATGACTTTACCATCCAAATCAAGAACCATCAAATTCATCCGGTCACCATCAGTCTCCACAGAAACCACACTGTTGTTTGAATTTACCAATACTGGAAATTTGATGCCGGCACTCGGTTCCTCATATTTATTCCGATGAAGATGCCCACATAACATCAGATCCACTCCGAGTTCATTCAGGATAGGAACGAATTTCTTCAAAACATCTTTCTGTCCATGCCAAATATCGAGGTCGGCAGATGGTGGCATATGTGCAATGACAACTTTATATTTTGCTTGCTTGAAATCTTCATTATCATACAATTTTTTCATCCATTCCACCTGGTCCGTGCGATAGCCGTCATAATCGGTAATGCCACTGTACTCGATATCGGAATCCGGTTTGTCTTCTCCCGTATCCAACATAATGAAACATACAGGCCCCTGTCTGAATAGATAATACAGAAAAGGTTCTTTAGGTGAAAAATATTTCTGGAATGAAGTGGCGAACTCACCACGGGTTTCATGATTTCCACGAGCGTAATACATAGGTTTCTCCGATGCGAACAAATCGATGCTTTCTTTCATGAATCCATTGAAGATTGTTTGTTCGTCTTTGAACTCCGAAACCATATCTCCGTTGAAAATAATCAAGTCTTTATCCTTGTAGTTCGCATTATTCAACAGTTTCGTAATGATGTTTTCACGTCCGTGAATATCATTGATCATGACAAAGGAGGTTTCTTTTTTATTCGGATCGCACGTTGTAAACGTCAAAGCTTTCTTTTTGTAGACATCTGATGCAGCCACACGTCCGTATATGACATTTATTCCTTCATGCGACAACACTTCCTGGGAATAAATACGGTAACGATAGGTCGTTCCAGGAGTTAACGCTTTTACCTTCACGGCATGCAACAAGGAGGTATTCTTAACCCCATTGGTCGTATCGAAATATTTAGGCCGTTCTTCTCCATAATAATGCGTTCCGTCATTCGGCGCCAATTCCACCCAGCCGATAGACGGCTTATCCGCGACCCAGACAATAGTCGCCTCATTCTCTTTTACATTCTGCAGATAAGGCCCGTAAAGAATCTTTATCTGCGCAGTTGCCACCTGGGCGGCAACTGCGAGTAAAAGGGCATATATCAATTTTTTAATATACCTCATTGTAAACATATTCTATTAATCGATTAATAACCATCATTCTGAACCAATTGAGGGTTGGCATCCATTTCAGCTTGCAGTATAGGCAAATGAAATTGCTTCTTGTCGAAATAGCGCACTTCGACCAAGCGGTCTTCACGAGAAGCATTCACATCAATCACGGCACGACGGTCCGGATCCGGCTCGTCATAATCGACGGTTCCGCATAAACGATACAAGTCGCCCGGCATAACAGCCTCTACCACTTTCCTTCCGGTTTTGGCTCCGCTCTTGTCATATTCGTCCCAACGAACGATATCTTCAAACCGGAAGCCTTCACCAGCCAATTCTATCGTACGCTCCCTTCTTACCAGCTCGCGGACTTTGGCTTGTGTATCATACTTGGAGCGATCGACAGCGATATGGCCTCCGCGTAAACGCAAGCGGTCGATGATATTCATTGCTTCTTGCAAATCCTGATTCAATTCGACTAAACATTCGGCTTTCGTCAACAATATTTCCGCATACCGGAAGATGATCGGGCACAAGGCATCGTCATTCATGGATGTAGAATATTGTCCCTGGTTTGGATACAAATATTTAGCCCATAGCATACCGGTATGAGACGCATTGTCTGCCGCCGTATAATAGTCTTTGTTCGAAGAACCGTTTGGCAACGTCTTGTCAAGAGTATTGAAAATTCGTGGCACACCATTGCGGCCTATCCAATCCAATCCTGAATAAATAACCGTATTTTTCAATCGCGGATCACGATTGTAGAACGGATGGACCGGATCATAGCCGGAACCAGGTTCGTCAATCAATTTTCCATCTGCCATTTCAAACATGTCGACCATGTTTTGAGTCGGGACAAAAGAGGCCCAACCTCCATCCGAGTTATTATAGAAACGGATCACGTCGCCATATTTATAAGTAGTCTGGACATGTTCGTAAGTACAAATAATTTCTTTTGAATTCTGTCCGGCCATAGAAAACATATTCAGGAAATCAGGATCTAATTCATACTGATTTAAAGCGATTACCTTATTGGCTGCCTCCAGCGCCTCCGTATAGTTGCCCCACAACAAATTAAAGCGGGCGATCATCGAAAGGACCGTGCCTTTGGCAATGCGTCCTTTTTCTGCAGGCTTTTCCGCTATATGTTCGGCACTCCACATCAGGTCATTCATGGCATGTTCCTTCACTTTTGCTTCCGGTTCACGCGGGAGTTTGGCATCGTCGGCCGTCGCGGGTACAAAATCCATAATAACGGCATCCCCATACCAAGTAGCCAGGTAAGCATGGCTATATCCCCGGATTGCCCGAACTTGTGCCAAGAAATCGTTCTTCTGTGTTTCCGTCATGGCAGAAGCCGGAACCAAATCGATATTTTCAATTACGAAATTACAACGGCGTATCGTTTCATACTGCCTCCAATAGTTCGGGGCCGCAGTAGGAGAAACGCTACCTCTTCCCATGTTTCTCATATTAGAAGCGTTCGTATAATTGAAACCGATATCCGAATAGCTGTCTTCATAGAAGATGAATTTCGATCCGATATAGTTATTCACCCACCAATTGTAAGCCGCAGTTACAGCAGCATCGACATCCTCGGATGTGTTCCAGAATGTGTTTGTCGTCAACTGATCTTTCGGATTCAAATCAAAAAAATCATCACAAGATGTAAATACGCTCGCTCCGGAAAGGCAAAGAGCTAAACCTAATATTTGTTTTAGTTTCATCATTACAATCATTTAAAATCATTAAAACGTTACATTAACACCGATAGAATGGCTTTTATTGATCGGATAAATATCCAAATTGCCGGAAGAAGACTCAGGATCTGCATTGAAAGGCAGACTGTCGAAGGTGAAGAGATTCTCGCCTGTATAATAAATCTTCGCATTGGCGATTCCCAGTTTATTTATAACAGCCTTCGGAAGCGTATAACTGAAATTTATATTCTTAATGCGCAAATAATCCGTATTCATAGCCCAGAAAGAAGAACGGCATTTATTAGGTGCGCTAACAGAATTTTCTTCCAAGAACATGCGTGGCCATTCCGTATTCGTATTTTCAGGAGTCCAAGCATCCAACCAGTTCGTACTCGGATGCGAAGTGTCGCCAATAAAGGAACCGACAACATCTCTTGTAAAATAGCGATTCGTACCTGTCACGCCTTGCATAAACACTGACAAATCAAAATTTTTCCATCCTGCACTCAATGTCAGGCCATAAGTTGTTTTAGGCTGTTGCGTGCCTTTGACCACACGATCTTTAGAGGATAGTTTTCCATCTCCGTCTGTATCTTTAATTCGGAAATCACCCGCTTTGAAAGGAGCCGACCACGGATTTCCATATTGTTTCTCATAAGCAGCCGCCTCTTCATCACTCTGGAATAATCCGTCTACTTCATATACATAAAATGATTGATAGGGTTCACCGACACGGTTAATCAAGTAGTCGTTGATGATCTCATTGACACCGGCCAAATCCAACAACTTATTCTTGTTATAGGAGAAATTGGCATTGATTCCCATTCTCCAGTCCTTATTGAATGAATGGTTCCAAGCTAAGTTTGCCTCTACGCCACTGTTTCGTAAGGAACCTTTGTTATCCTGATATGTTCCCGATATACCAAATGTGTCAGAAACGGGAATATCCATAATAATATCGGATGTCTTACGATTATAATATTCAGCACTCAACATAAATTCATTCAAGAAATTAGCATCAAAACCAACACCCCAGTTTGTCGATTTTTCCCAAGAAATAGTCGTTACTTTATGGCTTACGACCGTGATCCCTTGATGAACTGTTCCTCCAAACGGGTAGTTTTTACCGATATATAAAGTCGGCAAATAAGGATAATACTCATCCATCATCGCATCCTGGTTTCCAAGCAACCCCCAAGAACCTCTGAACTTCAAAGACTGCAACCAGCCCCTCGTGTTTTCCATAAAGTCTTCTTCCGAAATACGCCATCCGGCAGAGAAAGACGGGAAGTATCCCCAACGATAGCCTTTGGCAAAACGAGAAGAAGCATCGGCTCGGAAATTGGCTTCCAACAGATATTTACCTTTGTAATCATAGTTGAGACGTCCGAAATAGGACAACAAAGCCAATTCACGAGAATAACCGCTGTTCGTTTGTGTCGAAGAATCGCCACCGTTCAAATCGGTCACTTCGCTGTTCGGGAAACTTTTCCGAAAGGCAGTCAGTTCCCGGAAATCATATTTTTCCACTTTATAACCTGCCATCGCTTTGAAATGATGATCCTGGTTAAAAGTCTTGTCATAATTCAACAACGCATCCAATGTATAACGGCTCCATCTCGAAATCGTCTCCGTCAACTGGTCAGGTCCGTGGTAGTTGACATCGTCATACCAGCACTCCTTACGGTAATCCTTCGTTTCCTTTATGTTCGTCACATAAGCGCCCTGCAGCGTAAATGTCAGTCCGTCCATAATATGATAGTCAAAAGCCAACACTCCGGAGAAGTTCTGTTGCAAGTGGTATTTCCGGCTATCGATATCGATCCAGGCAGCAGGGTTTCCATCTGATATCGAACCGTAAGAGCCATCTTCTTTTTTATACGGAATCCAAGGGGCTATACGATTGGCTTGCCATATAAGCTGATTAGAACCACCGCCGTAAGATGCATTTGGTTCGGAATATTGATTATGGATAAAGGCCATATTCGTTCGCATCGTAAATTTATCAGATAACTTAATATCCAAATTCGTACGCAGATTGAATTGGGAACGGTCGGAATTCTTCATCGTTCCCTCCTGTCCTAAAAAGCCGGCAGATGCCATATATTTCACATCATCGGAACCACCACTGACATTGAGATTGTGTTTATGCATAAAACCGGTCCTGAAAATATAGTCCGTCCAAACCGTATTCGGATGGCCATAAGGATCTGTCCCATCTTGGAAGAGGCGAAGGTCGTCTTCCGAAAAACGAGGAGACGCACCGTCTTGTGTCAACAATTGATTATACAAGCGGGCATAATCATAAGAACTCAGACGGTCGATCAATGTCGAGACATTCGAAAAACTCACATTGCCATTGTAAGAGACTGTCGCTTTACCACTTTTCCCTCGTTTGGTCGTAACCAAAATCACGCCATTGGCTGCCTTGGAACCATAGATGGCAGCAGAAGCAGCATCCTTCAAAACAGAAATTGATTCGATGTCGTTAGGATCGATCGAATCGAAAGTCCCGGTTTCAATGCCATCCACCAAAATATACGGATTGGCGTTGTTCAAGGTGCCCACTCCACGAACCCGGATAGTCGAACCGTCATCTCCGGGTCTTCCAGTTCCGGATGTTATCGTAACTCCCGGAGTCAATCCTTGGAGGGCGGAAGAGACATTCGTCACCGGCCGGTTGATCAATTCGTCTTTACTGATCGTACTCACCGCTCCTGTCAGGTTTACTTTGGTTTGTGTGCCATAACCGACAACAACGATCTCGTCAAGATTCTGTGTATCTTCGTGAATTGTAATTTTATAATCGTTTATTCCTTTCGCTACGGCAACCTCCTGGTCTACATAACCGATATAGGAAATCATCAATGTCGCACCGTCTTCAAGACCTTCTAAGGTGAAATCTCCGTCGACATTTGTCACCGTACCGACACCGGCACTCCCTTTCACAATGACATTCGCCCCGATAACTGGAAGGCCGGTATTATCGACAACCGTACCTCTGATTGTTCTCTTGGCCTGTTGAACACTTGCTAAAGACACATTTTCTGTCTTTGTGTTATCTTGCAGGAAAATCCGGTTATCGACTATCCGATAAGAAATATCCGTATTATTAAAGACTTTCTTTAAAACATTTTCGATGTGTTCATTTTTTACACGGACAGATACTTTTGAGTCATTAACAGCCATTGCAGGCGATGTTGCGACTAAAAATGCTGATAATGTAGCAATAGATACTTTTTTGTTCATACCATGTGATTCGTTTTTGTTAGTACTATAAAAACCAGTTAACTTTTTACCGGATACAATCGTACCCGCCAATAACACTTCCCATATCGGACAGCGTTTGTAAATTAACCGCTGCAAAGGAATATCCCCGATATTACAGAACTGTTTACTTCAGATTACATTTCAATTTCCAATAAATGATTTTTCTTATGTCAAGCATGTATGCCATGCGAAAGAAGAATGGTACAAAGTATATAATAGTCGTTTTTGGACATATGCTTTTTGAGGTATTGGAGGGCTAAATACAAATGGCTTTCTACCGTGCGCTGCGGTATCTGGGTTTGCTCTGCTACTTCTTTAGCTGTCAGTCCTTTTATATAGGTAAGAATGAAAACTTCACGGCGTTGGGCGGGCAGGTGTTCCAGCAATTCATACAAACGGTAATAGAAATCTTTTATGGAAAGCTCTTCTATAACAGGGTTGTCGTCTTTCAACAGGTTTTGATAATCTGCCAAATATTTCTCGTAAGTCTGAGAATGGTATTTTTCAACTGAGAGATTTTTCTTGATATAGTCCAAGCAGCGCGTATAAGCGGATTGAAAAAGATAAGAATAGAAACCATCACTGATATATATCTTCTCACGGTTTTCCCAAACATACAGGAAAACATCCTGGACAATATCTTCCGCCACCTTCTGCTCTACCATAGAAGCCACGTAAGCCATCATTCGGGGATAGAAGTAACGGAAAACGCCATTAAAGGCTTCTCTATTTCCCTTCTTCAATTCATGCAACAAAGAAATATCGAACATATTATACCAGTGATTTTAAAACTTTCAACTGTACATTCAATCAACACTCGCCTACAAAAATAATACTATTTTTACAAACTTTGCTTATCCTCCCGCATTCTTTACACTTTTGCTGATAATACTAAAAACATATTTGTTTCGATGAATCGGATTCCTTTAAAACGAAAAACGAAACGCTTAGAATCAGATGAAAAGAAGAAGCAATGTTATGTTTTTCTTCAAATATTTGAGGGCTTCACTGATTTGATTTTCGACTGTTTTCTCAGAAATATCCAACAGAAGGGCTATTTCTTTGTAGCTCTTTTGCCCCTTACGGCTCAAGTTAAAAATCTCACGGCGCCGTGGCGGTAATTCGTCGATCAGACGGTCTATGTATTCCTGGAGATTGTGGGCGTCAATCTCTTCTTCTACGTCATACGGTTCTTCCAATGCGGCAAGAACTGTGACCTTGTAGAATTCTTCATTCACGTTTTTACGGTACCGGTTAAAGATCAAATTCCGGGTGATGATGAAAAGCAAGCCTTTAAAATGATCGTCTTCACGAAGAAACTCGCGCGTTTCCCATATTTTGATAAATACTTCCTGCACTACTTCTTCGGCTGCATCGGCTCTGGTCAGATAGAGGCGACTGAAATTATAGACCTGTTTCCAATATTGCTTATACAGAGCAGTAAATGCGTCCTTACTGCTCTGCTTCAATAATAATATCAGTTCCCGTTCCTCCATATTTCTTTAAATTCTGCACAAATGTAGGAAAAATTGTCAATTACTTAATGGTTCGTTCCTTCAAACAAATCATGATCTTCCTTCTTCTGAGAGCTCTTGCCCTTGAAATTGTTGAACGTATAACTGAGCGTAAGCGTAATGAGCGGATAGCTGGGGCGAATTCGCGTGATGGACTGCAAGTCGGATGTGATGATCTTACTTACATAACGGGCCGAATTGAAGACATCCCGGAACGAAAGCGTTGCCGCCAGCTTACGGTTCATCAACTGCTGACGAACGGCAAGATTCACATACCAGAAAGCATCCGTACGTCCTTGAGTCGTGACAGACGGACCGACAAAGTTGCCGTCCACCTGGATACGGGTATATTTAAAGACATCGAAAGAGTTGTTCAACATGACATCATAGTTCGTACTTGTCTCATTTTCACCGCCGGTTTTATACTGGTTCTTTACCTTATAATGATACAGGCTGCCGTTCAGGTTCACATTCCACCAGCGGGTAAGCTGTAGTTGCCCGCTCAATTCGACACCGGTCGAATAGTCGTGTCCGACATTCGCCATCGAATCCAGCGTCACTCCGGCTTCGTAGGGGACGCGCAAACGTTCGATCTTATCCTTGCGGCTCCGGTGGAACACGGTCGCTGAAACCGTATGCTCGCCGATATTCTTCTTATAATTCAACTCGAAAGAATTGATATATTCCGAACGGATATCCGGATTACCGATTTCGGCCGAATAAAAATCCCGATAAGTGATATACGGCTCCATGAAAAAGAGTTCCGGACGGGTGATGCGGCGCGAATAAGAAGCCAACAGTTTATGTTCCTTCGGGAACGTATAGCCTAAATGAAGGGAAGGGAAAAACTCGAACTTATTGTATGTACGGTCCTTGCCCGGAATGGAACTGCGCAAGACACGATGCGTATGCTCACCCCGTACGCCGGCCTGAAAATCGAACGACCTATAGCTGTCGGCAACAATTGCATAGACCGAATTGATGCCATGTTGGAAATAGAACGTATTATAGATATCGTCCCGGTTATAAAACTCTTTCTTCTCCGGATCCCAGAAATGCATCGTGTAATCGCCATCTTCCAAATAAGAGAAATATTGGTAACCGCCTTCGATCCGTCCAGTCTTGCTGTAGGGATAAATATAGTCCAGGTTGCCCCGTACTGTCCAGCGATGTTCATCTTCCCAGGCGCGATGTCCCTTTTCACGCTCGTTATTCTTATTAAAAAGGTCACTCTGAAAATATTCCATCGCATTACCTCCGTATTTCAAATAGAAACTGCCCGTCAACTGATGTCCCTTATCGTCGAATTTATGATCGAAACCGATCGTTCCCTGGAAATAAGTTTCATGCAGGTCGTAATCGTCACGACTATAATAATCGCCTTCCCCGAAAGTTCCTCCGTCAGCCAGGCGTTTTTCCTTATAATCAAGGTCACCGTTGCGCGTACGCCCGCCATAACCACCTTCCAGGTCGGCATTCAACGTGGTATGGGGCAATGCGTACATCCAGCCCGCCTTCAGCGAATAGTTGAAGTTGTTACTTTTACGCGGTCCGTTGGAATGGGATGTTGTTGCCGTATCTGAGATAATAGTCGTCTTCTCCTGATCGAAATCACTCTTGCGCAGGCGGTCACTCCACACACCGCCCAAATACCAGCGCGATGCTTTGTTCTGCTGAGACACAAGGAAATCCACCCCACGCGAAAGGACCGTACTTCCCGTCAGGTTCACCATACCGCTAAAACCATGCCGGGCGTGTTTCTTTGTCACGATATTGATAATCCCTACATCGCCTCCCGTGTCGTGACGGGCCGAAGGCGTGGTGATGATTTCTATATTCTCGATATGTCCCGCGGGGATCTGCTCCAAAGCCTGCGTACCACTGAACACGCTCGGTTTGCCATCTACATAGACCGTAAAACCGGTACTTCCCCGGAAACTGACCTCTCCTTCCGCATCCACGCGTATGGAGGGTGTATTCTCCAAGATATCGACAGCCGATCCGCCTCCGGCAAGCAGGTTCGAAGAGGCTTCGATCACCTTCTTGTCCAATTTATAAATCACTTGCTTTTTCTGAGCCACTACTTCGACTTCCGCCAACCCCACTTCCAATGGTTTCATGGCGATTGTTCCCAAATCCACCGCTTTCGAAGCGGCATCCAAAACAATGCCGGGACGATTATACAAATCGTAACCGACCAAACGCACCAAAAGGTTATACCTTCCATCTTTCACATCGGCAATACGAAACATACCGTCGGGATCGGGCAAAACATGAAACACAGGATTGACGTCTCCTTCTTGAAAAAGGAGCACATCGGCAAAATCTATCGGTTGGTTGTTATTGGCATCGACTATTTTTCCTTTTATACGGAAGCCTGGTGCTGCTATGGCAGAATAGCTAATACACAATAAGGTCAACAAGAGATAAAAACACGTCTTCATTTCCTACACCGGTTTGTTAACAACGCTACGAAGATAGGATTTTCGCTTTTGCAATCCAATCATCTAAAAAAGAAATTCATTGTTTCTTTCATTAAACACGCTTACAATCAATATTTTTAGTAAGTTTGTAAAAAATCCTTTATCATAAGCCAAACAATATGGATGACGAACAGACTATAAACGCCCAACAGAATGGCAAGGTACAGCTGGAATACCTGCCATGTATTAATTATGCCATGATACACAACCACATACCGGCTTGTATTTTCTGTGAGATCATAAACACGGATAATTCAGACTGGAATCTGGTAAAAGTGATAATCGAAGGAGAACTGATCAAGCGTTCAGAAGTAGTTATCGATATTATTCCCGCAGGACAACGCTTACAAATAAAGTCTCTTGAGATTACTCCTCAAACAAATAAACTGATCGAATTTACAGAAGGAATAGAAACAGACTTCCATCTTTTGTTGGCTATTGACGACAATATCGCCTTCGAACAGAAATATCCTATCAGTTTAATGGCTTTCGACCAATGGACTGGTTCCGGCATTTTGCCAGAATTGCTCGCGGCTTTTGTAACACCCAATCACCCCATCTTATCCAGAATCAGGATCAACGCTTCCGGGTTTCTCGAGTCATGGACAGGCGATTCTGCTCTTGACGAATATCAGACACAAGACCCCAACCGGGTTCGCAAACAGGTAGCAGCCATCTATGAAGCTCTCCGCTCCGAATCATTGGTCTATTGTTCTCCTCCGGCCAGTTTCGAAAAACATGGACAACGCGTACGTTTAGCAGATAAGGTTTTGACTGAGAAGTTAGGTACTTGCCTGGATCTGACATTACTTTTTGCTTCATGCCTGGAGGCCAACGGCATTCATCCACTATTGGTTTTATTAAAAGGCCATATTTTTGTCGGTGCTTGGCTTACGCCAGACGGTTATTCACAAATGATCAGCGACGATGCCTCATTCTTGCTAAAGGGAAGTGCAGATGGAATCAATGACCTTGTTTTAGTGGAAACAACAGCTTTGACTTCTTCACAAAATGTTCCTTTCGAAGAAGCCGTACATCGTGCTGAAAATGAACTTAAGGAAGATAACAAATTCGAGTTGTTTATCGATGTCTTTCGTTGTCGGCTCAATAATATCCGTCCCCTTCCCCAACGTATAAATAATAACGGATCATGGGAAATTGTAAATACAGGAATCAAGCACGAAAATGCAACAAAAGAAGTCAACCAGCTGAATCGTTTCGAAATCAAAATTGATGACACACAAAAAAAGATAACCAAACAAACCATTTGGGAAAGGAAATTATTGGATTTCTCTTTACGTAATAATCTCATAAATATCAGATTAGGGAGACGTGTCATTCCTTTTATTTCTTTTGACATCGACCACCTTGAGGATCATCTGCAAGCAGGTGAGAACTATCAGATATTATCAAGCCCGACCACGAAAAAAATAGAACCGAAAGAATCCGGCATGTATGACTCGTCTCTTTTGAAAGACAGGTTAAAAAATTTAGTTGTTAACGGACTGCAGAACAAAAAAATCCATTCATACCTGACCGAGACGGAACTTCAAAATGCACTAAAATTCATATACAGGACATCGCGTACTTCTTTAGAGGAAAACGGCGCCAATTCTTTGTTTCTCGTATTGGGCATTATGAAATGGTTTGAAACGGAACGGAGTGTAAAACCCCGATTTGCCCCAATATTATTATTACCTATCGATATCATCCGTAGCAGAGGCACCGCCGGCTACACAATCCGAACGAGAGATGAGGATATTATATTAAACATCACTTTGGTGGAATTATTAAAACAGCAATACGACATTAACTTATCCAACCTGAATCAACTACCGACAGACGAAAGCGGTGTGGATGTAAAACGTATTTTTGCGACAATTCGTACTTGCATCCGTAACATGAAACGCTGGGATGTCATTGAAGAATCTTTACTCGGATTATTTTCTTTCAACAAATTTGTCATGTGGAATGACATCCACAGTAATGCAGACAAACTAAAAAAGAATCCTGTGATCGCAAGCCTTATGGAAAACAGGATACAATGGACCGACACAGTTCCGAAAGCTGAAGCCAGACTGATCGACAAGCGAATGGCTCCTTCTGATTTTTCAATTCCCGTAGATGTCGATTCTTCCCAGTTGGAAGCAGTTATCGAATCCGGCGAGGGTAAAAGTTTCATCCTGCACGGTCCTCCCGGAACCGGTAAATCCCAGACTATTACCAATATGATTGCCAATGCTTTGTATAAAGGGAAAAGAGTTTTATTCGTCGCTGAAAAAATGGCGGCTCTTTCAGTCGTGCAAAACCGCCTTGCCAAAATAGGGCTTGATCCTTTTTGCCTTGAAATGCATTCCAACAAAGCAACCAAATCGCATTTCCTCGAACAAATGCAAAAAGCGATAGAGGTAACGCACATCCAGTCGCCCGCCGAATATAAGAATTTATCGAAAAGGTTATTCGATCACCGTAAAAAACTGATCGAATATATGGAAGTTTTACATTCTCCTCAAACATACGGGTATTCATTGTACGAGTGTATCACAAACTATCTGTCGATACCTGGAGACGAATTGCTACTTGGGCAATCTCTCCCGGACTTCCTGAATAAAGAGAAATTGGACAAAATACGAGAAGAACTTATCAGCTTGGATATCGTTTTCCAGATAACAGGCCATCCACAAGACCATCCGCTAAAAGGGCTGATGCCAAAAGATGTTTCATCCGAATCTATCCGAAAACTACAACAATCGCTCACAGACTACCGGAACGTATTCAAACAGATCATGGAAGACCGAAGACTCTTTGAAAGAGACTTATCTTTAGCTGTGCCCGATACGTTCGAAGGGCTTGTTTGGATGAAGGAGATGTGTGACATTCTCCTGAAATTGCCGGTATTGAACAAAACGATTATAGAGATTGCCGGCAACAAAGAATTGACGCAGGAATGGAAAGAACACATCGCCTCAGGCAGGAAACGAGATGAAATCAAATCGGAGCTATTGAAAGACTTTACTCCTGAAATATTGGACGAAAACGTCTATATGCTTCAACAAAAATGGAATGCTGTCGAGGCCATGTGGTTCCTGCCGAAATTCTTTGCCAAACGTTCATACATCAAAAAAATCCGTTTCTATAATGCTTCTTTGCAAGAAAACCAAATCCAAGGTTTCCTGAATAAACTTGCTACCTACCACAAACAAAATAAGATCGTATGCGAACGTTCTCTGGAGTTAGCTGATACATTTGCGTTTTTAGGCAGAAAAGACAAAGAGAAATGGGATGATATTCTTGACACATTAAATCTGGCGCCAAAGCTCTACCAGATGTTGCTAAACCATGCCCAAATGAACAAGATATCATTCACAAACACTCTTTCCGGTTTTATTCTTCAAATAGGAAACGATTGGGATTTGTTCAGGCATGCTTTCGGTCAAAATTTGAGCCGGTTATCCGACTTTATCAAAAAACACACTGATATACAAAATTCACTCAGGGAATTATGCGAGACGGACATCCCGGACACAAACATCGAGACGACTGTCCCGCCATTATTAGCCCGATGGTCAAACCATTTCGACCTGATAAAGAACTGGTACCAATGGTGTATCCGAAAAAAAGAATTAGAGATACAAAATCTGTCTGCCGTCATCAACTATATAGAAGGTAAACACAAAACCGGGGCAGAAGCGTCTTCAGCACTATTTAAAGGAGTCAGTCACCTGATGGCTATAAAAACCGTAGATGCCAACAAGTCGTTACAAATGTTCAACGGTCTGTTGTTCGAAGAGATGATAAACAAATATAAAACACTGGCTTCCGACTTCCAAGAGTTAAGCAAAAAAGAGCTCTATTGCAGACTGGCAGCTCGTATGCCTTCTCTTACCATGGAGGTGGCTTCCAATTCTGAAATGGGCATTCTGAAACGAAATATCTCTAACGGAGGACGAGGAACATCCATTCGAAGAATTATCGATCAGATTCCTACTTTACTTTCCAAGCTATGCCCTTGCATGTTGATGAGTCCGATTTCGGTCGCCCAATATATTGATTTAGACAAAGATAAATTTGATTTAGTAATTTTTGATGAAGCTTCCCAAATGCCGACTTGCGAAGCGGTAGGTGCCATAGCCAGAGGCAACTCGCTCGTAGTTGTGGGCGATCCCAAGCAAATGCCTCCCACCAACTTCTTTTCATCCTCACAAGTAGATGAAGAGGATGCCGAATTTGATGACATGGAAAGCATCTTGGACGATTGTATCTCGTTGTCCATGCCATCGCGCTATCTTACCTGGCATTACCGTAGCAAGCACGAAAGCCTGATTGCATTCAGCAACTCTCAGTACTATGAAGGCAAACTCCATACTTTTCCATCTGTTGACGACCGGATTTCAAAAATTAAACTTATCTATGTAGATGGTATTTACGACAAAGGATATACACGTTGTAACCGGGAGGAAGCTGATGCCATTGTAAAAGAAATCATTCGCCGTCTGCAAGACCCGGAACTTTCCGGAAAAAGCATCGGTGTCATTTCTTTCAGCCAGGTTCAACAAAACCTAATCGAAGACCTGTTACTGGAAGAAATGAGTAAATATCCGGAATTAGAACAAAAAGCATTCCAATGCCATGAACCCATCTTCATTAAGAATCTTGAAAATGTACAAGGTGACGAACGCGACGTTATCCTTTTCTCTATCGGATACGGTCCCGACAAAAACGGGAATGTATCAATGAATTTCGGTCCTTTAAATAACCAGGGAGGCGAACGACGTTTGAATGTCGCTGTTTCACGTGCTCGCTATGAGATGATCATTTTCTCCACTCTGCATCCCGAACAAATCGACCTGAAACGCTCAAAAGCAAAAGGTGTTGAAGGTTTGAAGAAATTCTTGGAATTTGCCGAACGCGGGACAACGCTCATTTCCACAATGCAAACAAAACGTATTCCAACAAACGATTTAGTGAACCTGATCGCCCAAGAACTGGAGAACAGAGGATACACCGTAAACACATTTGTCGGACGCTCGAATTTCAAGGTTGATCTGGCAATTATCAACCCTCGGAATAAAGACCAATATTTACTGGGAATTTTGTGCGACGGAAAGAATTACTACGAGACAAAAACAACTCGCGACAGAGAAATTGTTCAGCCAGGAGTGTTAAACATGCTACATTGGAATATTATACGGATATGGTCCATCGACTGGTTTGAGAACAAAGAGCAAGTATTGGATAGAATCACTGAAAAATTGGAGACGTTGCAACAAGAAAACAGCTCGATGCGCCCGGCTGTATCCACAAATACATATAAGTCATTCAGTATCGCAGACGAACCTGTTTTGGAATTGGTAAACAAAAGAGAAAAGGAATATATCTTTGCCGATCTGCCGGTAATCAAGAAAAAAACGGATATAGATCTCATCATATCCTCACCTGCATTAGTCAAGAAACAATTGAGAAAAATAATATCCGTAGAACAGCCAGTGACAAACACTCTGTTATACAAACGTATTTTGCAAATATGGAATATTCCAAGAATCACTTCACGCTTGCAGACTATAGTCGATTCACAGTTGACAAATGTTTATAAAGACCCTTTGTCGAACGAAACAAAGACTTATTGGATAGATAAAAAGGCTGCCCAAAATTACACCTCGTACCGGATAAATTCCAATCGTGATATTCAGGACATCCCTATCATTGAAGTCATGAATGCAACTCTTTATGTCATCGAACAACAGTTTTCCATGCCGCTGGAGGACTTGAAAAAGGTCACATCGCAAGTTCTCGGATTCAGCCGTAAAGGAGCCAATATGGATGCCATAATGGAAGAGGCAATCCGGATACTTATAAAGAAAAAGCTCTTGTATAATAACAACGGAATAATTTCCTCCAAACAATCAAGTAATTAATATTCAATTTACAAAAAACGATATGACATCAGTAAAAAGAATCATCATCATTGGAGCCACCTCTGGTATCGGCTACGAGATCGCTCAACTATACCGCAAACAGGGATGGAGGATCGGGATTGCCGGACGGCGAACGAAGTTGCTCGCAGAAATCAGGTCGGAAGCGCCTGACCAGATCGAAACGGCACAAATTGACGTAACCAGCCCGGATGCACCGGAAAAGCTGACGGAGTTAATCGATAAAGTCGGCGGAATGGATATCTTCTTGCTTAGTTCCGGGATCGGCAGTCAGAACCGGAATCTGAATTCCGATATTGAATTGTCAACCGTCCAGACAAACACGGTCGGCTTCACACGAATGGTCGTTGCTGCATACGACTACTTCAAAGGACAAGGCTACGGCCAATTAGCCGTGATCAGTTCCATAGCCGGAACAAAAGGGTTGGGAGCTGCTCCTTCCTATTCCGCAACCAAGCGCTACCAGAATACCTATATCGAGGCACTCGACCAGTTGGCACGGATGGAAAAACTCCCGATCGTATTCACGGACATCCGCCCCGGATTTGTAAAGACCGATCTGTTGAAAAACGACAAATACCCGATGCTGATGTCTCCGCAATATGTCGCCCGGAAAACGGTAAAAGCGATCGAACGGAAGAAACGTCGTGCCGTAATCGACTGGAAATATGCCATTTTAGTATTCTTCTGGAATTTGATTCCCGGCTTTGTATGGAGGAGGTTACCTATCCACAATTAGCATTTGTATATCATCCGGGCAATCCTTACCTTTGTGCCCGGTATCATATATGTGCAAATAGACGATGGGATTATTCATAAAAAAACCTTTGGAGGCCTTGCAGGCCGAAGCAAATCAATCGGGAAGCAAATCATTAAAACGAGTATTAGGCCCTTGGAGCCTGGTCGCACTCGGCGTTGGAGTCATCATAGGAGCTGGCCTTTTCTCAATAACCGGAACAGTCGCCGCCGGATATACAGGACCGGCCATTACGCTTTCATTCGCCATTGCGGCAATCGGATGTTGCTTTGCCGGACTTTGTTATGCAGAGTTTGCCTCGATGATTCCGGTTGCAGGAAGTGCCTATACATACTCATACGCAACGATGGGCGAATTGATCGCTTGGATTATCGGTTGGGATTTGGTCCTGGAATATACGGTTGCAGCGACGACGGTCAGCATCAGTTGGAGCCGTTATCTCGTCGTCTTCTTGGAAGGGCTCGGAATCGACCTGCCGACAGCTTTCACCGCCTGCCCTTGGGACGGCGGGATTGTCAATATTCCGGCATTTCTGATCGTTGTCCTGATGAGTATCTTTCTGATCCGCGGGACGGAAGGGAGTTCTATTTTTAACGGAATCATCGTCTTTCTGAAAGTGTCGGTCGTCCTTATATTCGTCTTTTTAGGATGGAAATATATCAATACGGACAACTACATACCTTATATTCCGGCTAACACAGGCACGCTGGGCGAATACGGACTATCGGGTGTCCTCCGCGGAGCAGCCATCGTATTCTTCGCGTTCTTAGGTTTCGATGCTGTCAGTACGGCTGCCCAGGAAGCTAAAAATCCCAAACGGGACATGCCGATCGGAATCCTCGTCTCGTTGCTCGTATGTACCATATTATATATGCTGTTCGCCCACGTCATGACAGGCGTAGCCCATTATTCGGAATTTGGAGGCCAGCAGGGAATCGCTCCCGTGGCAATTGCGATCGAACATATGGGAGAAGTCGACGCTTCGGGCATGCTTCACCCGGATTACCCCTGGATGAATAAAGCCATTGTCCTTGCCATCTTATTCGGCTATTGCTCGGTCATCATGGTGACACTTTTAGGACAGAGCCGCGTATTCCTCAGCATGAGCCACGACGGATTGTTGCCACCGTTCTTTTCACACATCAACGAAAAGTTCAGGACACCTGCCCGCAGTAACCTGCTGTTCATGGTACTCGTCGGTCTGCTGGCAGCTTTCGTTCCGGCACGCTTGGCTGGCGAAATGACCAGTATCGGAACTCTCTTTGCCTTTACACTGGTTTGTGCCGGCGTACTTGTAGTCCGGAAAACAATGCCCGATGTACATCGGGCTTTCAAGACTCCGCTGGTTCCATTCGTTCCGGTAGCCGGGATCATCACTTGCCTGTGCATGATGCTTTTCCTACCTGCCGACACTTGGATCCGACTGGTGCTCTGGATGTTGATCGGATTGGACATTTATGCTTGCTACGGCATCAAACACAGTAAGCTGGAGTACAATCAGGACTATCGACGCGGCCATCAGACCCTGAATATGATCGGTATCGTCCTTGCCATCCTTTGTGTGATCACAGGGCTTTGGCATCAACAAACCGTCGGTTGGGAAGAGAGTAAAATCCTGTTGATCATTTCTTTCGTCTTTGCCTTTACACATTTGGCATTTTATATGGTCCGGATCTGGAAGCAAACGACAAAAGTTTTTTAGGGATTCGTTCGGATTATGCGGAAGGGGCTAAATGAAAATTGTCCATATAATTAGTTATAAGTTATATACTCTTAACTAATTACATGGACAAAAAAAACTGACTACCAGCTATTTAAAAATCAATGTACGCAGGATGAGACTTGAACTCACACGCCGTAACCGGCACTACCCCCTCAAAGTAGCGTGTCTACCAATTCCACCACCTGCGCGAGAAAAGGTGCCCAGAACAGGACTCGAACCTGCATGCCTCTCGACACACGCACCTGAAACGTGCGCGTCTACCAATTCCGCCACCTGGGCCTTTCTTCAGTACATTAAAAAAGCGGCCTCATACCGCCTCTGTTACCGATTGGAGCGGAAGACGGGACTCGAACCCGCGACCCTAACCTTGGCAAGGTTATGCTCTACCAACTGAGCTACTTCCGCGATAACGGGTGCAAAGATAGAGGTATTTTTTTATTTTCCAAAACCTGACTGCACTTTTTTGTACTATTTTTACAGCCTACACCCGCTCAAAATCATATTTTACTTTAATCCAGTCGCTTCCATCCACATGTTAGCCATCAACTGACGACCGGGCAAATCTGGATGTACGCCGTCATTCGACCAATAACGTGCCGGAGCCTGTTTCACCGCTGCATCGAAACCTGACTGGAACGGCACGAACACAGTATTGAATTCTTCCGACAGTTTACGGGCGGACTTGCGGAATTCGTCGAACATCGGATACCATTTGGAATCTTCTATAGCCGCCCCGTCACGCAAAGTGAAAGGTTCGCAAAGGACTATCTGTGTATTCGGGAGTTTCTCTTTCGTATACTTCAACAAGGCACGCAGATCGTTTTCGTATGTCTCGACCGTTCCTTTATAACCATGCGTCAACGTATGCCAGTAATCGTTCACCCCGATCAGGATACTCAATACGTCGGGCTGAAAAGCAAGGCAGTCGATTTCCCAGCGTTCACGAAGCTGATAGACTTTATTGCCACTGATGCCACGATTGTAAATCTTCGGCTGTAAAGCCGCTTTCTTTTCTAACAACTGCGTAGCGGTAAAGAGCACATAGCCACTACCGAACTGTTCCATCGTATTGCAACGGTTACTATTCTTGTCGCGACCGCAGTCCGTGATGGAATCTCCCTGGAACAGGATCACACAATCTTTTTTCAGATTAATCTTCGGAGCATGTACAGATGTATTTTCTTTTACCGCGGCCTTTGCGATCTCCGGGATCATCAGGGCGCCGAACCCTGCCAATGCTCCCTTTTTAAGGAAGTCTCTTCTGGAATTCTTCATGGGTAGAAAAAAGTTTATTTTATTACATTGATTGAATTGAACACAAAGATAGGAACTTTACAAAAAAACGTACCTTTATTTCTTCATATTTTCAAAAAGAATAAGAATGTTCTTTTATATCTTGCTGACCAATTCACGGAAGAGGACGGTCATAACCGCAGCCGCCTTATTGGCAGCAACAATCACATCGGCTCCGTCATTGACGAAATCATCGGCAAAATGATAGCCTTCGTTCGTTATCACAGACATACCGAATACACGCAGGCCGGCATGACGGGCCACGATCACCTCCGGAACCGTACTCATTCCGATTGCATCGCCTCCTACCCTTCCGTAGAAAGCATACTCTGCCGGAGTCTCGAAAGAGGGACCTGTCAGTCCGACATAGACACCTTTCTTCAACGAGATGCCGCGAGATGCGGCAAATTCTTCGGCAAGGCGGATAAACTCCCGGTCATACGCCCGCGTCATATCCGGGAAGCGGGTTCCGAACTGTTCGTCATTAGGGCCGATCAGCGGATTTGGCATCATATTGATATGGTCGCATATGATCATCAAGTCACCGACTTTGAAACTCGTATTGATGCCACCTGCCGCATTGGAAACCAACAAGTTCTTCACTCCCAACAGCTTCATCACCCGGACCGGGAATGTCACTTGCTGCATCGTATAACCTTCATAATAATGGAAACGGCCCTGCATGGCAAGCACCTGTTTTCCTCCTAACCTGCCACAGATGAAATTTCCTTTATGTCCTGCGGCTGTCGAATGCATAAAATGCGGGATCTCTGCATAAGGAATAACCACGGCCTCCTCTATCTGGTCGGCAAGGGAACCCAAGCCACTGCCTAAGATAATAGCGGTTTCCGGATTACCGGTAATACGGGATGACAGGAAATCGGCTGCTTCCCGATAAATTGTATTGTCATTTGTATTCATATACATTCAAATTTATTATTCAGACCTTTACCAACTTATAAGCAAGTTCGGCTGTGCGCTCCATAATCTCTTCCTCACCAGGAACCTTTTTATCCCGCATCAGGATCTTACCGTCACAGATAACAGTATCGATGCAACTGCCGTTTGCTGCATACACGAGGTTGGAGATAAAGTTATGATTCGGGATAAAAGCCGGGATATTCAAATCGACCAGGCAGAGATCAGCCAGATAGCCTTCAGCAATCCGTCCGGCCTTCAGACCGAGAGCCAAAGCACCGGCTTCTGTCGCAGCCTTGAATATTTCACCGGCAGGAATCGCTTCCGGATCTTTTCGCCAAGCCTTGCCTAAAAGCGAAGCGAGCTTCATTGCCTCGACCATATCCAGATTATTGGAAGAAGAACAGCCGTCAGTTCCTAAAGCAATGGTCACACCGGCTTTTCGCATCTCACAAAACTTGAATTGGATGCCGGAAGCCAGTTTCATGTTGGATGCAGGATTATGCACAACCTTCACATCATGATCGGCCAGCATACGGATTTCATCGTCATCGACATAAATACCGTGTGCGATGATCAGGCGAGGAGACAGCACACCCAACTTATTCAAGTAACGTACGGGCGTCAGCCCGAACTTCTTAACCGAGTCACGGACTTCCCCTTCCGTCTCTGCCAAATGCAGGTGGATGGGAACATCATGTTCAACAGCAAAACTATGTATCCATTGCAGCAGTTCGCCGGAGACCGTATAGATGGCATGAGGACCGGCAGCATATCGTATCCTATCACTATAATTTCCGACAACTTCAGCCATCAGCCTTTCATTCTCGCGTTTGCACCGTTCCGCCCGCTCCGGATTGAAGCCGTCGAAGCAAGCGCCTGCCACCAACGCACGCATTCCCATCTCTTCCACCACATCGGCAGTCGCTTCGTATTGATGATACATGTCGGAAAAAGTTGTCGTTCCGCTTTTTATCATTTCAAGACAGGCCAGTTTCGTGCCCCAATACATATCTTCGTATGTCAATTTGGCTTCGTTCGGCCAGATCTTCTGCTCCAACCAGGGCATCAGCGGCATGTCGTCTCCGAAACCACGGAAAAGCGTCATGGCTGCATGTGTATGTGCATTCACAAAGCCGGGTATCAAAGCCTTACGCTTTCCGTCGATAACCTGATCCGCTTGTACTTGCAAGTCCGTGCCGATTTGTCTGATCTTGTTTCCTTCGATATAAACATCTCTCACGGCGTCATCCAATAAGACGCCTTTTATCAACAGGCTCATACTACAAACTTGGCTTTCATATTCTTTATCTTTTCATTCCGGATGCGGTCCAGCAATCCGGGAAGCTTGTCCCGCTTGACAGCAGCGAAAGCACAGCTTTCCTTTATCTCGACAATACCTAAATCGTCCTTTTCCAGTCCGCCTTTCTGAAAGAGGAAACCGACCACATCTTTTTTGCTCAATTTGTCCCGTTTTCCCCGGTTGATCGTCAGCGTTACCCACTCGGAACGCACTGGCTTTTTTGCCACTTCCGGTAAGAAAAACTCATCCGGCTCGCGGGTGATATATTCGGGAACCGTCTCCTCCGCGTTCAAAATCAGATATGCGACTCCTTCCGCGTTCATACGCGCCGTACGCCCGTTACGATGCACGTATGCCTCTTCACTCACCGGAAGATGGTAATGGATCACATTCTTCACTTCCGGGATATCGAGGCCACGGGATGCTAAATCAGTAGAAATAAATACAGTAGCACTGCCGTTACGAAAATGCGACAAGGCACGTTCGCGTTCCGGCTGTTCCATTCCTCCGTGGAAGTATTCGTTATCCACCCCCATTTCGGTCAGATAGCTGCTCACCCGTTCCACCGTCTCGCGATAATTGCAGAAGATAAGGGCGGAACCGCCTTTCAGTTCGCCTAAAAGTTTGTACAAGGTTTCCAGCTTGTCTTTAACGGGCGACTTGACCACACGTAAAGTCAGCCCTTTCGACTCCTTCACATCCTTCAGGTACGACAACCGCACCGGAGCCGTGATCCCGGTAAAAGCAGGAATATCGACTGCTGCCGTTGCCGAAGTCAGCACCCGGCGGCGCACACTGGGGAGATGTGCCAATATCTCCTTCATTTCAGCAAGAAAACCCAGCTCGAGCGACTTGTCAAACTCATCCAGGATCAACGTACGCACACTGTCCAGGTTGATATTCCCCCGTTCCAGATGATCGACGATACGTCCCGGCGTCCCGATCAGGACCGTCGGCGGATGTTCGAGGCTCTTCTTCTCCGTGCGGATTGGATGTCCTCCGTAGCAACAATTCACCTTATATCCGGCTCCCAACGAGCGGAATACCGTTTCGATCTGCAAGGCAAGTTCACGGGAAGGGGCGATGATCACGGCTTGTATCTTTTTGTCCTCATCCGTCAATGTCGTCAGCAGAGGCAAAAGGAAAGCCAATGTCTTACCCGATCCTGTCGGACTGAGCAACACCATATCTTTTGTCGTTCCAGCATCCAATACTGCCTGCTGCATCTCGTTCAATGCAGTAATGCCAGTATTGGCAAGCGCACGGGCGACTATTTCGTTATTCGTCATATCAATTGAATCGTTTATAAAATTCGGCTACCGACTCGATTCCCTTGTAAAAGAAGTCAAGCGTACAGCTTTCGTTCGGCGAATGGATTGCATTCTGTTCGAGGCCGAATCCCATCAGGACGGTCTTGATGCCCAAGACCTGTTCGAATGTCGAGATAATAGGGATACTTCCGCCACGGCGCACGGCCAACGGACGTTTGCCAAAAGCTACGGCAACGGCTTCTTCAGCCGCCTTATAAGCAGGAAGGTCGATCGGGCAGACATACCCCTGTCCACCGTGTTTAGGCGTCACTTTCACCTTGACATAAGCCGGAGCCACACGGATAATGTAGTCTTCAAACAGTTTTGATATCTTCTCATGATCCTGATGCGGAACCAAGCGGCAAGAAACTTTGGCATAGGCTTTGGACGGAAGGACCGTCTTGCTGCCCTCTTCCGTATAACCGCCCCATATGCCGCAGATATCGAAAGACGGACGGCAACTGTTGCGTTCCAGCGTTGAATAGCCTTTTTCACCGAACAGTTCATCCACTCCGATAGCTGCCTTATACTTGGCTTCGTCAAACGGGATTTGCGCAATCATCTCACGTTCGGCAGGGGAAACTTCTTCCACGTCGTCATAGAAACCGGAGATCGTGATCCGTCCGTCTGCATCGGTTATGTCGGCCATCAATTTACACAGCACATTAATCGGATTAGCGACTGCCCCACCGAAATGCCCGGAATGCAAATCGCGGTTGGGACCTTCCACTTCCACTTCCCAATAGGCCAATCCTCGAAGGCCGGTGGTCAGCGAAGGCGTTTCAGCACTGACCATGCTGGTATCGGATACCAGAATAACATCTGCTTTCAACAAATCTTTATGTGTACGGCAGAAGGCTTCGAGACTCGGCGAACCGATCTCTTCTTCTCCTTCGAAAATAAATTTCACATTACATTTCAGCAAATCCAGATTCAAGGCTGTTTCGAAGCCTTTTACCTGCATCATGCCCTGCCCTTTATCATCGTCTGCACCACGCGCCCAGATACGACCGTCCCGAATTTCGGGTTCGAACGGGCGGCTCTTCCAAAGTTCAAGTGGTTCGGCGGGCATTACGTCATAGTGCGAATAGACCAAAACGGTCTGCGCCCCAGGAGAAACCATCTTTTCCCCATACACGACCGGGTTACCTTCGGTCTGCATCACAACCACCTTATCGGCCCCGGCGGCAAGCAGGAGTTCTGTCCAGCGCTTGGCACATGCCTCCATATCGGGCTTATGTTCATGCTTGGCACTTATTGATGGGATACGGATCAAAGAGAAAAGCTCTTCGATGAAACGGTCTTTATTAGACTCGATATATTCTTTTATTGATATCATATTATATTTCTATTTTGCCATTTGCATACAAATATAACAGATTCTTTCAGTATTCACAAAAATGTGAACATCTCTTTTTCGGCATCTTCAGGCATTGTGTTGTTTTTTCCGTTTGTACAAAAACGACTGCCAACGTTCCTCCGCATTCCCTTGGCTAAACATTTCATAACGCGCCATTGTAAAAAACAAATCGGAGAGGCGGTTCACGAACTGCATGATCTCTGGCGAAACCGGATCTTTCCGGTTCAATGTCCACAGACGGCGCTCGGCACGGCGTACGATCGTACGGGCCAACTGCAAATGAGCGGAGACCAAAGAGCCGCCAGGCAGGATAAAGTAACCGTTATCTTCCATCTTCGCCGACAGGGCATCGATCTGTTCCTCACAAACAAGGACTATATCTTCGGATATTTTGTTCGGATTTTTATCACGAATAACAGACGGAGTCGCCACATGCGACATCACAGCCATCATCTCCATTTGTATTTTACCCAGCAACTCCTGCCATTCATGTTCTGCCGGGAGCAATGCACGGATAATGCCTATCTCGGCATTCACCTCGTCCAACGTTCCGTTTGCTTCAATCCGGATATCGTCTTTATCCACCCGCTCGCCTCCGTGAATTCCGGTGCGGCCTTTATCTCCTCCACGCGTGTATATCTTCATCTTTCTCGCTTATTTATATAGTATCGGAACCGATGACAAATTTGACAAACCATTCGTTTTCGGCCGGATCCGCCCAATACAAATGCGTATATCCGGCCCAAACATTCTTATAATGATAAAGCGGAGTATCCGTTTCCACGCCTTTGGCAGTATAAGCGACAGCACAGGACGGAAGCGGATTCTGTTGTTCCACCAAACGGGAATAGTGGAACTCATGCCCTTTCAGACGAGTTCCGTTACATAATAAGGTACGATATCCCAGACGCAACTTCATGTTCTCCATTGTTGCAGACTGATGCAACACGCCAGCCATCGGATAAACGTCTCCATTTTTATCCCGTATCTCATCACATAGATACATCATACCGCCACATTCGGCCAGCAACTTTCCCTCATTCTCGACATACCGGCGAATGGATTGAAGCATCTGCTTGTTTGCCGATAAAGCAGCAAGATATAGCTCAGGATAACCTCCGGGAAGGTACACGAAACCGGCTTCCGGTAAAGAAGCGTCTGCCAAGGGGCTGAAATAAGTAACTTTTCCTAAATGATGCAGATAGCGGATATTCGCTTCATACACGAAATTGAATGCCGGATCACGGGCTACCGCAATCGGGAAAGAAGGCTCACGTTTACAGATATGGCAACCTGCGGACATAGGAACGGCAGTTGTCGCAACCGGTTTCGTCAGTTCCAGCAGCCGGTCGATGTTTACATGCTTTTCGACAAGTTCCGCCACACGGTCGGCAAACTCCTCAAAGCAGAAATCTTCATCGAGAGACAACCCTAAATGGCGGCTGGGAATCTCCACATCCGCACACTTGGGAAGATATCCCAATGCCTCGACCCCGGCATCTTCACAAGCCTGTTTCAAAAAAGAATAATGACTTTCGGAAGCGACAAAATTAAAGACGGCGCCTACGACCTGTACTTGCTTGTTGAAATGTTTGAACCCGTACAATAAAGGAGCCACCGAATAGGCCGTACTTTTTGCATTTACTATCAGGACTACCGGCATTTTCAGCATACAGGCGATTTCCGCGCTGCTTCCTTTCATGCCGTCATACCCGTCAAACAGTCCCATCACGCCTTCGGCCACCGCCACATCCGCCTTTTCCGCGTAGCTGGCATACAAGTCACGCACGTGTGCCTCTGACATCATAAAGAGGTCCAGGTTCACGGACGGATTGCCGGCTGCCATCCTGTGATGGCGCGTGTCAATATAGTCCGGCCCGCACTTGAAAGGCTGCACCTTAAACGAACGGTTCTTCAAGGCACGAAGCAAACCGAGCGTAAAAGTTGTTTTCCCGCTTCCTGATGAAGCTGCACCGATCAACAGATGGGACTGGCACATTATTAATATTGTTCTTTCTCGTTCGGGAAATCTTGCGTCTTCACATCTTCAATATATGCCTGTACGGCACGGGTGATATCTTCTGCCAGATTCGCATAACGGCGCAAGAAACGGGGAGAAAATCCCTGATTGATTCCTAACATGTCATGCATAACCAGCACCTGCCCGTCCACACCTCCGCCGGCACCGATACCGATAATCGGAATCGTCAGCTCGGAAGCGACCTGTGCAGCCAAAGCTGCCGGAATTTTTTCCAACACGATGCCGAAACAACCGATCTCTTCCAACAGATGAGCATCTGCAATCAACTTCTTCGCTTCCGCTTCCTCACGGGCACGAACCGTGTATGTACCGAATTTATTGATGGACTGAGGCGTCAATCCCAGATGTCCCATGACAGGAATACCCGCACACAGAATACGTTCGATAGATTCCCGAATTTCAGAACCGCCTTCAAGCTTGATGCAATCCGCATGCGTTTCCTTCATCACGCGGATAGCCGAAGCTAACGCTTCCTTCGAGTTACCTTGATAGCTACCAAAAGGCAGGTCCACTACAACCAAGGCTCGCTTTACCGCTTTCATGACCGATTTGCCATGATAGATCATCTGGTCGAGCGTGATCGGCAATGTCGTTACATTACCGGCCATTACGTTGGAAGCCGAATCGCCTACCAATATGACATCCATACCGGCCTGATCGATCAGTTGAGCCATCGAATAATCGTAGGCAGTCAACATGGAGATTTTCTCACCACGTTGTTTCATTTCAATCAGACGACGTGTGGTCACCTTTCTATTATCCTCTAAATCCCTCTTTGCAACTGACATAATGATTTTTATTAAATGTTACAGGACGCAAAGGTATACAAAATGTTTAGAAAGTGACATCGATTCCTCCCATGAAGATCGCTTTCGGCATCGGGAAACCATCATTAATCGTATAGCGGGTTGCCGTCAGGTTTTCGCCTTTCACAAAGAGGTTCAGTCCTTTGTCTCGTGTACCGAAGCGATAAGCTGCCTTCGCATTCAAAGTCGTAAAATCCTCTTTCTTGGAACAACTCGTATCTGTATACAAATCAAAGACGGACTGCACATTCACGTTCAAGGTGAAACGCCCCGGCGTGTAGGTGGCACCTGCATAGAGCTTATGTCCCGGTGCTCCCGGAATGGGTTTGCTCATGTGCAAATAACTATAGTTCATGTCCATATTCAAATTCTTGCAAATCTGATAGCGAGCTTCAAACTCTATACCCTTATTGGTAAATGTCCCTATATTCATATTCTTATAAGGAGGTCTGCCGTCCCCATTCACGCTTTCGGAATAAATCATGTCTTTCCCGTCAATAAAGAAAGCCGTCAACTCAGTGTACAAGTCGCCTTCCCAAAAAGACTGTCCGACAGCAATTTCATAATTCACCATACTCTCAGGTTTCAAATCAGGATTGGCAGTTCCCCACATATACATCTCGCGGATATTCGGGCTACGGAATCCTTTGGAGACAGATGCACGGATCGTATTTCCTTCAAACGGACGTATCGTAACACCTCCTTGCGGAACCCATTCACCTCCATAAGTGCTGCTGTGTTCATAGCGGACACCGGCATTCAGGCTCAATATGTCAAAAAGCTCTTGCTGCATGATGGCGTATCCGGCCGTTTCATTCACCGTTTTATCCACTAACTCATTTTTTGTACCATCATTATTATCATTCCAAGCATGTCCGCCCCAGTTTTTATAATCCACACCGACTGTCAGGTTATTACCTTTGAACAAACGGAATGATTCATACAATTGGACTCCGACGTTGTGGTCGTCGGAACGGAAAAGATAAGTCAATGGATTTCCTCCCGGCTTGTAGCCATCATTGATTTTATGGTTACCCCAGTTATAGAACAGACGCAAGGCTCCACTCACCTTAGCATGATTGTTTTCCAGAGCCATCGAGGCTGTTCCACGCAAAATATCCATTTTATTGTCTATAACAGGCTCATATGTTTTACCGGGATTTTGAAACTTCGACTTGGCAAGGCTGACATCTCCTGTCACCTTATAATGCTCATTGAAAGCATATCCTAAGTTAGCGAAACCATTTGTGATGTTGAAATCCGAATTTGGCCGATGCCCGTCGGTTCGATCATGATTTATCGAGATAAAGCTACTGAATTTGCCAACGTTAAAGCCGTTATTCACCATATATTTTTGCGTATTGTAAGAGCCATACATCACACGCGCCTGCGTACGCCGCCCTTCCTGTTTATGATGACGGGTAATGATATTGACAACCCCTCCCATCGCATTGGAACCATACAGTAAAGATCCGGGGCCGCGGATCACTTCCACGCGCTCTACATCCGAGGCCACATAAGTATCGGGCAGAGAATGTCCGAACACTCCGGCCCATTGCGGTTGTCCGTCGAACAACATCAAAACCTTATTTCCGCTTCCTACCCCGCGAATATTCACCGTTCCTGCCGCTCCTGCCGAAACGCCAAAACCGGTAATCCCTTTTTGTGTCACAAACAATCCGGGAACATGCTGAGAGAGTACCGGCAACAATGCCGATTCGCTGCTCGCTTCGATCTGGTCGCGGTCGATCACCGAGATAGTAAGCGGCACACTGCTTCGGTTCACCTGTACTTTGTTGGCCGAAATCACAACCCCTTGCAAGTTAATCAGGCTATCGATCACAGCCGGGTCATTTGCAAAAACCAGAGAACTGCACAAAAGCCCGGAGGCAAGTAAAATTACTTTTTTCATTTCTCTTCTATATTTAAATTACTATTGTTAGACGCTTAATCGTGTTACGCTTTTTATAATTCGTGCTACCATACAGGTAAAAAATATATCTAATCCGCCCGACTCATAACCAACTTGCCATGTTTAAGTCCCTTTATCGTAGTCAACCGGTCCGACAGTTCAGTCAAACGGTAAGCCGTACCCATCACGGTCGCGATGTGCAGACAAAAATTCCGGTTCACATAATATTGGGAAGAGGATAAGATTACATCCTGATAATTTTGTTGGATATCGGCAATCCGGGAAGTAATTTCCTTTTTTACCTGGTCGTACATAAGGATAATCGTACCTGCCACGATATGATTACACTGCCATTTCTTTTCAGCGACATTTTTCTCCACCAGAAAACGGATAGCCTGCGAACGATTGGCAAAACCATTCTCGTTCACATATTGGTCCAAAGATTCCAGCAGGTTATCTTCTAAAGAGACTCCAAAACGCTTTAAAGACATATACAGTTTTTTTATTGAACTTTCGGGCGTAAAGATAGTACATTTTTCAATTATTTGTAAAATCTTTTCCGATACTTTATTTGTTGTACCTAATTGTAATCTATCTCACAATACCCATTGGTCCAAATCGAAACAATAGGGCATGAAATTGAGTTTTCTACCCCATATTTTTCAAAATTCCCTATAGGGTAATATTTTTTAAGAAACATGATATTGCATAATACATTAAATATCAAACAAATACGGATATACGCTTTTTTACAGGGGTTATTGTAAAATTGTTGTGTTTTTTTATAGTTTCCAACAGGACAAAAAAACACAATATATATTACATTTGCACCCCAAATTCTACATGAGATGAATGCTAAAGTAAAAGGATATTTTTTAGGAGCGATCGCCGCCGCGACTTACGGGACGAACCCGTTGTTTGCCCTTCCACTGTATAAAGACGGTATGGATCCTGATTCGGTTCTTTTTTTCAGGTATCTGTTTGCTATTCCCATACTCGGCATGATGATTAAAGGCAGAGGGAGAAGTTTCAAAGTAGAACATAAAGCAATAATTCCACTGATTATCATGGGGCTGCTGGTCGCCATTTCTTCACTGTCCCTGTTCCTAAGCTATAATTATATGGAAGTCGGGATTGCCTCAACACTTCTTTTCGTCTACCCGATCATGGTCGCACTGATCATGGCACTTGTATTCAAGGAGAAACTGACCGGGCAAACTATCTTTTGCATCTTACTGGCACTGGCAGGTATCGGCCTGCTCTATAAAAGCAGCGACGGCACGACGCTCAATCTTACCGGCGTTATGCTGGTTATGGCCTCGGCCTTGTCCTATGCCATATATATAATAGGTGTAAACCAGTCGACACTGAAAAACGTGGCTACGCTCCCGCTGACTTTTTATATACTGCTTTTCGGCGTATCTCTATTTTTTGTCCGTGTCGGATTCGGTAAAGACCTTTATATTGTGGACAAATGGTATCTTTGGGGAAATCTGATCGCGCTCGCTGTCTTCCCTACCGCCATTTCATTCCTCTGTACAACCAGTGCCGTACAATATATAGGTTCGACACCGACCGCCATACTGGGAGCACTCGAACCGGCCACGGCCGTATTTATCGGAGTTGCCGTCTTTGGCGAAGCTTTGACACTGAGGATCGGTTGCGGAATACTATTGATCATTCTCGCCGTGACGATCATCATTGCCGGCAGCAACATCACGAGCCATTTGATCCGTTTCAGGAAGCTCTTTCCCCGATTGCCGATCGGAAGGAAGCGGTAAGAAGAACAACCTCGAAAAAAAACCGCCATAATCGGTTGCAGTATTCAAAGAAAGGAGTAAATTTGCACGTTGAAAATAAAAATGATTAGAAATGATCAATAAGATTAACGCTCTGCTTAAGGAAGTAGAGAACCTGAAAGCGGCAAACGCAGAAGAACTGGAAGCATTACGCATTAAATACCTCAGCAAAAAAGGTGAAATATCTTTGCTGATGAACGATTTCCGCAATGTGGCGGCAGATCAGAAGCGTGAAGTCGGCCAGCACCTCAACAAACTGAAAGAGGCAGCCCAAAATAGGATAAACGAGCTGAAAGCCAGCTTTGAAAATGTACAGACGACGAATGATGACATCGATCTCACCCGTACAGCCTATCCTATCGAATTAGGTACCCGCCACCCGCTTTCGCTCGTAAAGAAAGAAATCTGCGACATCTTCGGACGTTTAGGATTCAGCATTGCTGAAGGACCGGAAATCGAAGACGACTGGCATGTGTTCTCTTCTCTGAACTTTGCAGAAGACCACCCGGCCCGTGACATGCAGGATACTTTCTTTATCCAACATAATCCGGACGTATTGCTTCGTACACATACTTCTTCCGTTCAGACACGTGTCATGGAGAACCAAAAGCCTCCTATCCGTATCATCTGTCCGGGACGTGTATATCGCAACGAAGCGATCTCTTATCGCGCCCACTGTTTCTTCCATCAGGTAGAAGCCTTGTATGTGGACAAAAACGTTTCTTTTGCCGACTTGAAACAAGCATTGCTGTTTTTTGCCAAAGAAATGTTCAGCGCAGATACCAAAATCCGCTTGCGTCCATCTTATTTCCCGTTCACCGAACCTTCTGCCGAAATGGATATTTCCTGTAATATCTGCGGAGGAAAAGGTTGCCCGTTCTGTAAAGGAACCGGTTGGGTTGAAATCCTCGGTTGCGGTATGGTTGATCCGAATGTACTTGAAAACTGCGGTATCGACAGCAAAGTATATTCCGGTTATGCTTTAGGAATGGGGATCGAGCGTATAACAAACCTGAAATACCAAGTAAAAGACTTACGCATGTTCTCTGAAAACGATGTTCGTTTCCTGAGACAGTTTGAGTCAGCCAATTAAGTTGAGAACCTAAATCATTTACCATCTTCCCCGGGTCCTTAACCAGCCCGGGAAAAAACACACTAAAAAAGTAAAATGGTATGATAAAGGTTTTACCTTCCTTAACAGGAGGGGCAATCGGCACGGTATTCCGCTTCGGAGTTTCCACGTGGGTACAGCGCTCGATGCTACACTCCTTTCCTTTCGGGATACTTTCGGTCAATGTGATCGGTTCTTTTCTGATCGGTTTTTGCTGGAGCGTAGCCGAAACTTGTAATTTCTCTGCAACCGCAAGAGCGTTCCTCTTCACCGGGTTGTTCGGCGGATTTACTACATTCTCTTCGTTTGCACTGGATACGATGTCGCTGATGAAAACAGGCGAATATAAGTTGGCACTTTTGAATCTGGTCGCCAGCAATGTGTTAGGATTGTTAGCCGTATTCTTAGGATTGCTTCTTGGTAAAAATTTCATGTCACTAATAAAATAAGGTATGCGTAAGGAGGAGCGATATAAAGGGGTTTTAAACTGGTTCAACGAGAATGTGCCGGTTGCCGAAACGGAACTGCATTATGACAACCCGTATCAATTGCTTATCGCCGTGATCCTGTCTGCCCAATGTACGGACAAACGGGTGAACATGATCACTCCCGCCCTCTTCCGGGACTTTCCTACCCCGGAAGTCATGGCCGCATCCACCCCGGAAGTGATCTTCGAATATATCAGGAGTGTCTCTTATCCTAACAATAAATCGAAACACTTGGTCGGCATGGCGAAGATGCTGATGTCGGATTTCGGCGGTGTCGTGCCATCCGATATCGATGAGTTGCAAAAGTTACCCGGCGTAGGCCGCAAGACGGCAAACGTCATTGCTTCGGTCGTCTACAACAAACCGGCAATGGCTGTCGACACGCATGTGTTTCGCGTAGCTAACCGCATCGGTCTGACAAACAACAGTAAAACTCCGTTAGAAACGGAAAAAGAGCTGGTGAAACATATCCCGGAAGAGCAAATCCCGATCGCTCACCATTGGTTGATTCTGCATGGACGCTACACTTGCATCGCCCGCAAGCCCAAATGTGAAGAATGTGGGCTCAAACCTTGGTGTAAATATTTCCTGAGTCCAAAGAAAACATAACACACAATGAAAGCTGACAAGCGGGAAATAGTGACATTCGTTATAGCTGCTCTCGCTACGTTGATGGCAGTCTGGTTCTTTTTAGGCAAAATGCAAAAAGAGAAAGAGACGGTGCGGACTGATTTATACACATTAGTAGCCCCGGCACCGGATGCGATATTGAGCATAAACCGTCCTGCCGCTTTCAGCAAATATATCTTATCACGAAAACCGGAACGGGATGCTTTCGCTTCAAAGATTCCGGATATCTATCTTTCCATCATTCAAAACAACCGGAATCTTCCGTGGCTGCTTCTATCTTTCCATCCGCAGGGAGTCATCTTTTACGCACAAGTGGGAAACAACTACGCCAGCCGGATAGAGAAAAACACGTTGCAGAAGGTATTCGGTTCGTTCGCGCCGCAGAAACAGAAGAAGGACGGCATCACATTCACCTATTATCCGGATGCCGGAAACCGTTTTTTCGGTTATTATCAACATGAAGGCATATGGGTGGCGAGCTACAGTAAGAAGCTGCTCGAAGAAGTAGCCCAAATCCAATGGAACCGGAAAAGTTATTTGCGTCCCGACCAGGACCACCTGCGTAAGTCATTCGACCCAAACGCTCCGCTGAACCTGATGGTGCAAGCAGACAGCCTCGACCTATACGTTTCCCTTCCCGATTCAGCCGAATGGCGTGTCCGGAAAGGATGGTTAGGCGCCGATCTTTTCATGAACGAAAATCATCTTTGCTATTTTGGCAACCTTCCCTATAATTCGACCGCCGACAGCTTATATGCCTCTTTAGGCGACACATTGGCACTGCGGTTGGAACAGGCCTTTCCGCAATTCACAGTGTCCAACCAAACGACACGGGAAAACAGCCGGGTGTTTTACACGGGATGTTTCATTTCCAAAGACCAATAAATAACGGGATATATCTTTTATAACAACTGCTTCAGCATCCTCAACGCCATATCCGCCGCCAACCGGATATTCTCTTCACGTTCCGTCCCGAAATGGCAATATTCGGATACGACCTTATCTTTCAGAGCAGCGGCAATCCAAACGGTTCCGACAGGTTTTTCGGGAGTACCGCCACCAGGACCGGCAATACCGGAAGTAGCAACCGCACAGTCGCAACCTAACACACGGATCGCACCTAACGCCATCTGTTCGACGACCGGACGACTGACCGCCCCGTACTGCGCCAGGCTCTCTTCCGAAACGCCTAAAACATGCTGTTTCACTTCATTGCTATAGGAAACGACTCCTCCGCAAAAATAATCGGAACTGCCGGCCACGCGTGTAATCAGATGTGCAATATATCCACCGGTGCAACTTTCTGCCGTTCCCAACGTCAGGTGGCGAGAACGAAGCAACCCGCCTATTTCTTCTTCTATAACCATTCTTCTTCTTCTCTTCTTTACTTTTTCCTCTTTACCTCAGTTTCGCCTCTACCCTTGCAAAGGGAGCGGCATCCATCGGGCAGAACTGCTTGTCGAGATATTTGTAATATCCCGTTATGGCAACCATCGCCGCATTGTCTGTCGTGAAAGAAAACTTCGGAATATGCACTTTCCAACCGAAACGCTTCGCATGATCGAGAAAAGCATCCCGTAAGCCGGAATTGGCCGATACGCCACCGGCAACAGCCACCTCCTTAATGTTCAGGTTCTTCGCTGCCAAGCGCAACTTGTTCATCAGGATATCGACCACCGTCGCTTGCAAAGAAGCGCAAAGGTCCTGCTTGTTTTTTTCGATAAAATCGGGGTCTTCCTGCAGCTTGTCACGCAGGGTATAAAGGAAAGAGGTTTTCAATCCGCTGAAACTATAGTCGTAACCGGGGATATGCGGCTTACTGAAGGTAAAGGCCTTCGGATTCCCTTCATTGGCAAGGCGGTTCACGACAGGACCGCCGGGATAACCTAACCCCATCACCTTTGCACATTTATCAAACGCTTCACCGGCGGCATCGTCGATCGTCTGCCCGATCACTTCCATATCATTGTAAGCGTTCACCTTGATGATCTGTGAGTTTCCACCCGAAACCAACAGGCAAAGGAACGGGAACGAAGGAGCATGATCGTCTTCCGGCGTCTCTTTGATGAAATGAGCCAGCACATGTGCCTGCAAGTGGTTGATCTCGATCATCGGGATGTCCAACGAAGCCGCCAAACCTTTGGCAAAGGAAGTTCCGACCAGCAACGACCCCATCAACCCCGGCCCTCTGGTGAAAGCAACGGCACTTAGTTCGGATTTATCAATACCGGCACGCTTGATCGCTTCGGCAACCACCGGGATAATATTCTGCTGATGTGCACGGGAAGCCAGTTCGGGAACGACACCACCATAGGCTTCGTGAACAGCTTGACTGGCTATTACATTCGACAACATCACGCCATCGCGTATTACAGAGGAGGAAGTATCATCACACGATGATTCGATTCCTAATATTGTCACACTCATATCTTCGCTTTAATTTTTGTGCAAATTAACGAAATCTATCGGGATATTATTGTAGTTTTGTACTTAAATATAGTAAAGATATCAAAGGATTAAAATACATAATCATCGCCCTGTTTACCCTGTTCTGGATATTCTACGCGACTCCGGCCATTCTGTTACGCATTCCCTATGTGCAGCAAAAAGTGGCCAATACGGCAACGACAGTATTATCCGAGCGTTTAGGTGTGCCCGTACGAATCGGGAATGTAGACATCGAATGGTTCAACCGCCTGGTGTTGGAAGATCTATATCTCGAAGATGAAAGCGGAGCCGTGCTGTTCGATGCCAACCATGTTTCAGCTGGTTTTGAAATCTTGCCTTTACTGAACGGCAAGATCGTGTTTTCGACAATCCGCCTGTTTGGGTTCTCCGTCAGCCTAAGCAAAGAAACACCGGCAGACAAGTTGAACCTGCAATTTGTCATCAATGCATTCGCCAGCAAAGACACGGTTAAAAAGCAACCCAACATTGACTTACGTTTCAACTCGATCCTCATACGCCGCGGTAATTTCCGCTACGATGTGAAGAACGCAGCCGCCACCCCAGGAAAGTTCAATGCCAAACATATCGACATCCGCAATATGAGCGCCAAGATATCGATGAAGGCATTCAACAAGGATAGCCTCAATGCCAACATCAAAAAGATGAGTTTCGACGAAGCTTCGGGCTTTTCGCTCAACAAACTTTCACTCAATATAGTTGCCAACAAGGACAGTGCAATCATCAACAACTTTGAAATCAAGTTGCCTGAAACGGACCTTAAAATAGACCGTACTCATATCCATACGAAGAATGCAGAAAGTGCTGCAGATTTACTGGATCATTCGCCCGTAGAACTGAATATCGCACCTTCGCAAATCTGCCTGAAAGACCTCTCCGCTTTCGTCCCGGCATTTCGCAATTTTTCGGAAACCATCGAACTTTCGGCTGAGGCTTCGGGCTATATAAACAACATCGACCTGAAACGGCTGACACTGAAATACAGCGATAAGATGCTTTTTGTCGGAAAAATGGGGATGAAAGGAATCACGCACCCGGAAGATGCTTATATTTTCGGGCAAGTCAACAAAATGTATATCACAACCGAAGGTCTTTCGGGTCTGGCCAACAACTTCAACGAGAGCTCGGTCAACCTGCCGGATGCGATCGTCAAGTTGGGCACGATCAACTTCACAGGCGAGATATCCGGTTTCTTCGACAACCTGGTCGCTTTCGGTAAGTTCTCGTCAGCGATCGGATCCATCCAGACAGACCTGATATTCGGGAGCGACAAAGAGAAGAACATTGCCGCCTACCTGAAAGGCCATCTCTCGACCTCCACTTTGCATCTGAACGAACTTTTTCCAGAGGGCAACCCGTATGGGACAGCCAAACTGGACGTTACGCTGGACACGCGCCGTCCTGTCAACGGATCGTTTTCGGGCAATATCAAAGCGAATATAAACGAGTTCGAATACAAGGGCTACAAGTACGAGGATATTCTCATCTCCGGTAATTTCAAGAAAAACGGATTCAACGGCGTGCTGGACATTGACGATCCGAACGGCAAACTGTATGCCGAAGGGTTGTTCCTGCACGAAGGAAAGAATTCCATGTTCAACTTCACCTCGCGTCTGGAGCATTTTCGACCGGACAGTCTCCATCTGACAGACAAATATGAGGCTCCGGACATCTCCTGTTCGTTGAATGCTGACTTCACCGGAGACAACATAGACAACCTGGAAGGGAGCATTATGCTTGACAGCCTCTCTTTCAAGACCGAACCGGACAGTTTTTTTCTGAAAAAGTTCAAGGTGGAAGCAACTGGTCATTCACTGGACCGCCATCTGACCATCACCTCCGATGTCCTGAATGGCGAGGTGACGGGAGCTTACTCTTTCACGACCATCGTCCCCAGCCTTATGCAGACACTAAAGGGATATATCCCGGCTCTGATCAACGTCACGCAAAAAAAGCAAAAGGTGATGGAAAACAACTTCTCTTTTTTGCTGACTATCGAAAATACGGAAGCCATGTCCAACACCTTGAAATTGCCTTTTACGATGCTGAATCAAGGACGCATCACCGGACATTACAACAACCAGTACAACCGTTTCCGCTTCGAGGCCTACTTGCCTAAATTCAACATCGGCAAATCCATGTTCGAATCCGGCTACCTGACCTGCGATAACCCTGAAGACAAAGTAAATTTGAAACTTAAGGCAACCAACTACAATACCAAAGGGTTACGCAACTACATGGATCTGAAAGTAGATGCTAAAGACAATCAGATCAAGACACAAATCGGTTGGGCGAACAACAAAGAACGACTGTTTAAAGCAGATATCTCCGCCTCCACGCTTTTCATAGAAGAAGAGCAGGAAAAAGGGCCTGCCAAACTGCGTACGGAAATCTCGTTGGACAAGAGTCCGCTGATTCTGAACGATTCCACTTGGTACATCGCTCCATCCACCATCACCCTTGCTGACGACAAGATCAGGATACAAGACTTTTCCGTTTCCAACGGCAACGAATATGTCCACATGGGAGGAGTGGTTTCAAAAGATCCGACCGACACACTGCTGCTGAACCTGAAACAGGTCGAACTGAGCTATATCTTCGACATCCTGAACATCCCGGTACTCCAATTTGCAGGCAAGGCTACCGGCACTTTCAATATCACCGACCTGTACGGTAGCCGGATGCTGAACACCGACCTCGAAGTGCAAAACTTCTCGTTCAACCAAGTACAGTTAGGACGCCTCAACCTTTTCAGCGAATGGGACGACCAGCAAAAAGGTATCTTGATGTTAGGCAGTATCTATAAAAACGATACGACCTGGACCGATGTGAGCGGCTATGTCTATCCGGTCGGTAAAAACGCAGGCCTTTCTCTCTTTTTCGGGGCAAATGATTTGGATGTCGCCTTTCTGCATCCTTTCGTCGAGAATATCGCCAAAAACATACAAGGAAGAGGTTTTGGAAATGTCCATCTGCATGGACCGTTCAAGGAATTGAATGTGGAGGGCGATGCTTTTGTACTCGATGGCGGCCTGGGTATCGAATATCTGAACACCTATTACACTTTTTCCGATTCCATCCACCTGACACCGGAAGCGATCATCGGACGTAACGTAACGGTGTATGACAAATTCGGCAACCCGGCAAAGGTTAACCTGACTGTCAACCACAAACATTTCAAGGATGTCAGTTTCAATGTAGGAGTCCAGACAAACAATATGCTGGTATTCGACACTTCCCAAAAGCAGAATCCGCTGATATTCGGGACTGTCTTCGGAACGGGGACAGCATCCATAAAAGGGAACGGACAACTGATCAACTTCGACATCAACATGCGAAGCGATCCCAAGACATCCGTCAAACTCGACTTCATGAACAATTCTTCTGCGGCAGAATACGATTTCATCACATTCGTGAATAAAAAAGAATTGGGCGAAATGGCACTTACCCGACCGGCCGATTCCATCAAACCTCTTATCTTCAAAAACGAAGATGAAGGAGCGGAATTGCGTATGAACTTCCTACTCGATATCACACCGGATGCCAACATCGAATTGATCATGGATCCGGTTGCAGGCGACAAAATTGCAGGGAACTGCAATGGGAGCCTCCAGATACAGTACGGAACGAAAACCGATTTGCGCATGTACGGAAACATCGGGATCGTACAAGGAAACTATAATTTCAGCCTGCAACAACTTATCCATAAAAACTTTAAGATTCGAGACGGCAGTATTATCAATTTTAGGGGAGATCCCTTCGAAGCAACGATGAATGTAAACGCCATTTATAACGTGACAGCCAATATACAGGACTTGGATCCCAGCCTGACATACGAAAGTTCCCGACGCAATACACCGGTCAACTGCGTATTGAAATTAGACGGTGTGCTGCGAAACCCGACTATATCGTTCGACCTCGAACTGCCGAGTTCCAACGAAGAACTCCAACGGCAGGTCAAAAGTCTGGTCGATACAGAAGACATGATGACCCGGCAAATCATCTATTTGTTGGTTTTGAACAAATTCTATACTCCGGAATACAATGCGCAATATAAATCGAACGATTTCAGCGCAGTGGCCTCATCCGCCCTTTCTTCTCAGATATCCAGTATCATGAACAGCTTCACCGACAAAGTGCAACTCGGCACAAATATCCGGACCAGCCAAGATGGCATCGAAGATACGGAAGTTGAGATGTTGTTGTCCAGCCAATTACTGAACAACCGCCTTATCTTCAACGGTAACTTCGGATATAAGAACAGTACGATAAACAACCAGAAGAATGCTTTCATCGGCGAGTTCGACCTTGAATATCTGCTGACGCCAAGTGGCGATATTCGCCTGAGGGCCTACAATCATGCCAACGACATGTATATGATATTGAAGCAAGCTCTGACGACACAAGGAGTCGGCATCATGTACAAGAAAGACTTTACTCGCTTCTCCGACATTTTCCGCCGCCGGAAGAAGTACCCGTTAGTCCCCCTTCCTCCAGTAGCCCCCCTCGACAGTACACAGCAAACACCGGTAGCCACAGAGCAAGTTCCGACAGCAACAGAACAAACAAAAAAGTAATCAGGATTTCGTATGTATGAAAGAAGAGGCCGCATTTCTTATAAAAGAAGATGGCTTATCATGAAACGGGGGCCTGCATTTCTATATATGCAGGCCCCCGTTTCATGATATTAATTATCTGATTATGCGAAGAACAGAATCAACAGCTGTGCCGTCAATACCCGGAGAAACATAGTCAACGGATAGACCGTTGCATAGCCTACCGATGGAGCATCATTTCCGGCTGTCGCATTCGAATAAGCCAATGCTGGCGGGTCAGTCGTACTACCGGCAATAAGTCCCATAAGCGTAAAATAGTTGACCTTACAGAAATAACGGCCGATACAACCGATGATCATCAACGGCACAAACGTAATGATGAAACCGTAACCGATCCAAGCAAAACCTCCATTATTCACAATCGTATCGACAAAACCGTCACCGGCACTGAGACCCACACAAGCAAGGAAAAGTGTAATACCGATCTCACGCAACATCAGGTTCGCGCTCTGTGTCGTATAGGTAATCAACTTATAATGATAACCGAAGCGGCTGATCAGAATAGCCACAACCAACGGACCACCTGCCAGACCTAATTTGACCGGCTGAGGAATACCGGGGAAGGTAATAGGAATACTACCCAGCACGATACCCAATGCAATACCAACGAAGATCGTGATCAGGTTCGGTTCGTTCAGGCGCTTCATCGAATTGCCCAAAACCTTTTCCACATTGGAAACAGCTGTTTCAGTACCGACAACATTCACACGGTCACCGACCTGCAAAGTCAGTCCCGGTTTGGCAACCAGATCGACACCGGCACGATTGATACGGGTGATATTAATACCATACAATTTACGCAGTTTTAACTGCCCCAGACGCTTACCGTTCAGTTCCGGTTTCGTGATCAGGATACGGCGGTTGATAAATTGGCTCTCCATACGGATCCACTGTTTACGCTCCATATCGATCTCTTCTCCGATAAAGGTCTTGATCGTCTCGGCATCCGTCTCGGTCGTGATAACAAAAACCTTGTCGTTTTCCTGTAATACCGTATTGGCCGAAGCGATTTCGATCTGCTTGTTGCTGTCACGCCAGACACGGGAAATAACGAAATCACGATGTTCAAGCAGGTTTGACAATTCAGCGACCGTCTTATTGAAAATAGCCGGATTCTTCACGATCAGCGAAATCGGCTTTGCCTCATTGGTATGCGAAGAATCTTCACTGTTCAACTGTTCGTTCTCCTTATCGAAATTTATACGGAAAATATACTTAATCAAGATAATGGACAAAATAATACCGATCACGCCCAACGGATAAGCGACTGCATATCCCAAAGCGATCGTATTGTCTGACACTCCGTGCATATCGGTAAACGCTTGCTGTGCAGCTCCTAATCCCGGTGTATTCGTTACTGCACCCGACAAAATACCAACCATCGTTGGCATCGGAATCCCGGTGGCATAATGCAGAATGACAGCCGTCAGGACTCCTAAGAACACAATGCCACAAGCCAACATATTCAACGTAATCCCTCCCTGTTTGAAAGAAGAGAAGAAACCTGGTCCGACCTGCATACCTACAGAGTAGACAAAAAGTATCAATCCGAACTCTTTAAAAAAGTGAATCACGTTGTGGTTGATCGTAAAACCAAAATGTCCTAAAATAATCCCCACAAACAAGACAAGAGTAATTCCTAAAGATACGCCAAAGACCTTAACCTTACCCAATTGTATGCCGGCGGCGATCACAAAGGAAAGCAGAAGTATGGAGTGGCCAATGCCCTCGCCCCATAACAAATCATTAATCCAATTCATAATAATACGTGTAGTTATAATCTTAAATTTGCCTTAAAGGCTGCAAAGGTAGCCATTTACTTTGTGTTTAACAACATAAATACTATCTTTACCCTCCAAATATTTCAAAAGATGAAAAAGAGCTATTATATCTTATTAGGTTTGCTGGCCTGCCTCTCGCCAGCTTTTGGCCAAAACGATGCAGACGCCGTAACATCTGCATCAGAACAGGTTCCCGCGAAAATAGTCACTATCAATACAAGCGCCGGAACCATGAAAGCGAAACTGTATGACGATGTTCCAAACCATGTCCGTACCTTTATCGAACGTGCCAAACGAGGTGAATATGACGGAACATTGTTCACCCGTGTACTTCCCGAATTCATGATACAAGGCGGAGCTCCCGATTCCCGTAATGCACCTGCCGGTGCCCGTTGCGGTTTCGGAGACCGAAATTCGGAGATCATGCCGGAGATGCGTCCTCATCGCTTCAACAAGCGAGGTGCGTTGGCTGCTCCCCGTCAGAATGACGACATCAACCCGCAAAAAAAATCAGACATGTCGCAGTTCTATATAGTACAAGGGAAAGTCTACACCAATGGAGAATTGGACACGCTGGAAATGATTGCTAACCAGGATATCAAGGAGAAGGCTATGCAGAAATTCTTTTATCCTGTCCGTGCCGAACTGCGCATGCAGAAAACCAGCAATAAACGCGAATATCAGAAACGTTTGCGCAAAATCAACGCCCAGGTTGATTCAATGGTACGTGCCACACCCGGACACCTGTTGTTCACCAAAGAGCAACGAAAAGCCTACACTACTGAAGGCGGTTGCCACCATCTGGACGGCAACTATACCGTATATGGCGAACTCATCGATGGATTCGACGTGCTCGATGCCATCGCCGGACAACCCCGCGACGAATACGACCGCCCCAAAAAGGATATCCGCATTATTAAGGTGACAGTGGAAAAGTAAAAGTGAAAAGTAAATGCCTTTTTCTTAATTACTAATTTTTGATTATTGATTTCCCTATGCTCAAACGAGATTTCATCATGATACAGATCGAGGAACTTGCCAAAGTAGTCCTTCAGATCATTACGAACCGCAACACTAATGCGACTCGCCATACCCCGGAGTTGATCCAAACCGTGTACAATTCCCTCAAACTGGACCGTCCTGCCCTAATGGCTCTTCCGCCCGAAGAGCTTATCCGTCGCCTCGACAGTGATGACAATGGCGGAATCCTTCGTCTTGAGATAGCCGTCAAAACCTTGATAGAAGAAAGCTACCTCTACCCCGATGAAGAGCAAGCGATGTTGCGAAAAGCCAAGATGCTTTTAGAATATATCCAAAAGTATGACAATACGTTCTCTTTGGAACGCGTGAATATGCTGGACGAATTGGGACGGCGTATTCTTTGACCGATAGTCAAACATTTAACCGGTATCTCAAGTACATTTAACACACAGCCCTAAAAAGATAAGCAGGACTCATGCTAATGTCCGAACCTTGAGGTATCAATCTTCCGGACTTCTTTCTTCTTATATCCACCAAAGCGGTAATTGAAAAGTAAAGTGAAAGCGCGTGAATAAAAACCGTTGTTCATATCCAAGTGTTGCCCTTTAAAACGAACTTTCAAGTTAGGCATGCCTGAGTTGAAAAGATCGCTACAACGGGCAGACAAGCTTATCCTATCATTAGCAAAACCCCATTTAATTCCGGCTGTAAGGTTATAGACCGTTTCTATGTCAAAAGTACCCTGAATCATCGGGGTTTGCAGGCTACCTATTAATTCAAGAGCCAGATTCTTACTAACCTTAAACGTGTTATCCAGCGAACCGTTGAACATCCATTTCTTCCGGTTAAACGGGATATCGAAAAAGTCGTCGCAACATTGGCGAACCTGCATACCGATCAAAGTAAGTCGTGAATCCAGCCAATTCCCGACTTTAAAAGGTAAAATGACGTTTGCCCCCCACATCTGCATATAATTCCAATTTGTATTCTTATAGATTAATGCCAAGCGGTCGGTGGATTGGTAGCCTGTTTGTACGAAAAAGTCAGACGTATGCATGAAGAACAGACCGAAAATATACTTTTGTTTCCATATATAATTACCGTTCAAATTATAGGTTGTCGACGGTTTCAATCCCGGCGTTCCCCAAAGTTCGGTATATCCGTTTAGATGGCTGACGGAAGACTGCATATCCCAATAGCCCGGATATGTTTTATCCGTCGATAACGAAAACTGGAATAAATGTTCGGGAGATTTGACATACGTCAGGGATGCTTGCGGATAGACTGCCCATTTACGATAACTGCCGATGGTATAATATTCACCTGTAGCAGAGACAGAGACCGACGTTCCGGTCGCATAGTTCTTGCTCAGGGATACATAAACATTGGCAGTGTGCTCGTGAAGCCTGGAATCTGTATTTTCGGTCTGGATATCGCCTACAACCTTATCATAGGTCTGAAAGTCACGGTCTTTCGCAAACCGGTAAGACATTCCGTAACTTAAATTCCATTCTTTGCCCAAAGAACGTTTCCGGTCGGCATAAATAGAATACCGGTCTATTTTTTGACCGCCGATGATAGAAAAACAGCTTTGACCACCCTCCGTATAGTCAGCCGACAAAGTCTGATTATTATCGGATGTATAACGCGTGTAATCCCCGCCGACATCAAATCCGGATCCGGAATGATATTGCAAAGTAACATTATGCATACGGGTTTCGACATATTTGTCTACATTGCTTGCTTGGTAATTGCCTGAGGTCAGGCTATTGCTATGCTGGTCAGGAGTAAAACTACCGGTATAAGCGAGATTGAGATTATCCTTATCATTCAGGTTATACTCGAATACAGTCCTAAAATTGTGGTTCCAATACTTCATCCGCAACTGCTCGTTTTGCCTGATATCATATACTTGATTTTTCAATGTGTGCCTGGAATACAGATCCATATATTCCATCTTTTTTACATCATTGGCCCCATACATGACATCAAAAGCCATCTTAGGCGTCGATAAGCGGAAATTTCCGTTCGCCCCACCACTATTGAAATATTGGTTTGTATAATCAGCATTGACTTCTCCTTGAAAAGAATAATCATGAGATCGTTTCAAGACAATATTGATCACAGCTCCTCTTGCATGATATTCAGGAGGCGCGCTATACATGACTTCCGCCTTTTCCACCCTATCCAACGGAGTATTGCGCAAAAGTGTCTCAAGTTGTCCTGCCTCCATTGTTGTCGGTTTTCCATTCAAGACCACAGTCAAGTTTCCCGTGCCTGCCAAAGTAAGTACACCTTTACTCTCCTTTACACCGGGGAGTTTAGCCAGAGCCTCGTATGCATTGTTCACCACTCCATCACCGGCAAGAACGGACAAATCGTATCCCAAACGCCCATCTTCCACTTTCACAAAAGGACGCTCCGCTTTTACCACGATCTCATCCAAAGCATAATCCTGCGGATCAAGTCGAATGACACCGACATCTCTGCCCTTTCCCGTGATTTCCTTAGTTTTGTACAAGAGATGCTGTACGATCAATCGGTATTCTTCCGGCTGGCTATCCAATACAAAAGTTCCGTCTACATTCGAAATTGAGGCGTTTATATATGTAGAATCTGTTGTCTGCAAAACAATGGTTGCACCGTCTATCGGTTGTTTTTTATTGTTCGTGATCACCCCCGTGATATTCTGTGCCTGCAAGGAGGCAACAAAGAATAATAGTAAAATACCGATTCCGACTTTCATATAATATAAAGTTTGTATTAATTTCCACTCTCCCTAAACAAGGGGTATTCATCATGCACCAGACATAATTAGCTGTCCATCATTTTCTAATACACCGTAAATGTACCGATTTAATCGAAAAGAATAGCCAAGTATGAAGATAAAATGGATTTCTTGCAATAAACCGTTGTTTTTGTACGTTTATACAAAGAAATGGTTGGATGTTATTTTTTTATTTGAGATGAGATGAGAAAAACCTTTAATCTTTTATTTGTATGTCTGATCGCCTTATACGGCCGGATTGGATATCAAATAATCCATAACACCGATTTACCGCAATGTCAACCGGAAGGAAGCCTGTCAGATGTTGCCGAGGAGGTGATCGCTATTCCTTTGGAAACAAATAAACATTGTTCCTTGAAAAAGATCAGGATGATCAAGCGCGACCGGGAAGACCTCTTTCTCGTCAGCGATCGTCAACTTTACCATTTCAACAGTTCCGGCAAGTTTCTCGGACAAATAACAACACGCCGGTCAGAAACAGGACAGCCGGTCGAATTGGCAGACTATGCAGTCGATCCCGTCCACGACCGCCTGATCGTTATCGGGACCGGACATGAGGTATATTATTACGACTACGACGGAAAACTCCTTTTTCAAAGCATCCTTCCTCAAGATGCTTCGTGGAAAACTTTCGGACATATAGCTTACTACGACAACCATCTGTGGGCGACAATCGACTTGATCAACTCCGAAAACGAACAAGCACCGACAGTCGAACAATGGCTCTACAAATTTGATCTCGAATTTAAAGAAGCAGGAAAACGCAAATTGGATGTAGCCGATTTAGGACGGATGGAAATCAACCACAAGACAGGTCCCGAAATAGCCGTCAAAGACGGACATGTTTATGTGCAGTCTCCATCCTTACATCCGGCCCATATATTGAATGACACGCTCTATCTTATCTACAGCAACCAGTTGGACATCACGGAGGACTATGCACAGATCCTTCCTTTACAGATCGGGACACGCTTTTTGGTCTCTACCCATTACGATCCGACCTTACCGGAACATAGCTACACATTTTGTTACGACCAACAAGAGACAAAAGCCTATAACGTACAAGGTGGACTGGAAGACAATTTCTACAAGACAGGCAAGATCCCCGAACTTCAATCCATCGACCTTCAGAGCAATACCTACTGCTATTGCAAAAGTGGCAAAGAACTCGCCTACTCTTTTCCCGGCCGGACAAACAAAGACAATCCTGTCCTCTTTATAGTAAAAATGAAAGCCTGACTTTACTGCCAGGCTTTTATTTTTTAGAAATTAGAAAATCCGTCCACAAAGGCGTATCTTCATGACCGGATAAACAGTCAGTTTATCCACGATTTTAGAAAACGTATCGTCCGGATCGGCTTCAGCCAACAAATTGCCAATATTACCATAGTCCGTATAGACATCCGGTTTGCCTTGAAACTGGACGCCCAGTTCAAACATCACGCCAAGCCGTTTCTTCGGTACGGCACGGCCGAACCCCAAACCCACATACGGACGGAAACTCGAAACTTTCAAGCCACCTGACACATTACCGTTTTTGTCTACCGGAATCGTATAATCGCCGATAACGACACCGGCCTTATCGGCTTCGGCTACCAGTTCCTTCAATTCATCGCTATGTCCGTTTATCTTCAATAAAGTTCCTCCGCCAAAATAAGCGCCGGCAGTCAAAAAGAAAGAACCTTTTTTAAACGGATAATAGTTCACAAGTAATTCTCCGGAAACTCGCTTGATGTTTCCTTCCACATTGATCGTAGAGGGGACATTCACGCCTTCTGCCGCTTCCACTTCTACATCCACATCCGTATTCATGCTAAAATTCGGCATAAAGGAAAGGCCACCGCGCAAAGCAAAGTGGGAAGTGATGGGAGTTGCCACATTCACATCGACACCGATAGTACCGACACCCACACCAACTGCTAAAGAATTAAACAAATCCTTTTGGGCCATAACATCACTCATAACCACACTCGAAAAGGCCAACGAGATAACACAAAGTAGAGTTCTAATTCCTTTCATGATTTCTTAAAATTGTATTTGCATTAAAATAAAGTATGACAAAGGAAATAAGAATTTCCGACATAACTGCTGATATAGAATAAAAAAGAGAGTGTAAAGGTTATAGTTTTTACACTCTCTCTTTTTTATTCTATAACAATTACAGAATTAATCTTCACTTTCGTCTTCCTTCATATTGTGGAACACATTCTGAACATCCTCATCTTCTTCCAGCTTTTCAATCAATTTTTCAATCGATTCACGCTGTTCGGGAGTCACCTCTTTCACATCGTTCGGAATACGGACAAATTCGCTGCTGGTGATTTCATATCCATTTTCTTCCAGATATTTCTGAATAGCTGAATTTTGGGCAAATTCACCATAGAGAACCACTTCGTCTTCATCTTCATCCACTTCATCGACACCATAATCAATCAGTTCCAACTCAAGATCTTCCAACGACATGCCTTCTTTCTTCGCAATATGGAAAACACATTTATGCTCGAACAAGAACTCCAGACTGCCGGATGTACCCAAAGAACCGCCGTTCTTGTTGAAATAGCTGCGCACATTCGCAACAGTACGAGTCGTGTTGTCTGTTGCCGTTTCCACAAAAATGGCAATACCGAAAGGACCATATCCTTCGTAGTTCATTTCCTTATAATCGGTAAAATCCTTAGAAACAGCCCGTTTGATAGCACGTTCGACATTTTCTTTCGGCATGTTTTCTTTTTTAGCAGTCTGCATCAACACACGCAAACGCGGATTGTTCTCCGGTTCCGGTCCACCTTGTTTTGCTGCTATCGTAATTTCTTTACCCAACTTAGTAAATACACGGGCCATATTGCCCCAACGCTTAAACTTTCTCGCTTTGCGAAACTCAAACGCTCTTCCCATGATTTATGATCTCTATTTTTTAATTTTTAATTTTCAATTTATCTCAATTGTGCTCCAAATTTCTGTTCCAAGTTCGTCTGGATCTTTTTCATGATAGCGTCAATCTGCTTATCATTCAAAGTCTTTCCTTCATCCTGCAAATAGAAGCTGACAGCATATGATTTCTTACCTGCCGGCAGATTCTTTCCTTCGTATACATCAAACAAAGTAACGTCTTTCAACAGTTTACGTTCGCTCTCCGTCGCTATCTTTTCTATTTCGGCAAATTGAACGCTCTTATCCAACAACAAGGCAAGGTCGCGTTTTACAGCCGGGAATTTGGAGATTTCAGAGAAAGCCACCTTGTTTTTCTTGATTTCCTTCATCAACAGCGTCCAAGAAAATTCCGCATAATAGACTTCCGCATCAATATCCATTTCCTTGCATATTTTCGGGCTGACAATACCCATCGTACCCAACTGGCGACCGGACGAAGTCGTGATACTCAATCCTGCCGAATAGATATCGTTCGCCAGATTGCCGAAAATAACCTTCTGCAAGTTCACTCCGAGACGAAGCAGGATATTTTCCACATAGGCTTTCAGTTCGTAGACAGACGATTTTTCATTCGGATGCGCCCAGTTGTTATCCACACGGCTACCGCTCACCCACAAACCCAAACGATAATCTTCCGAGAACTCAGCCAATGTTTCATCTTCTTTCTTATGGTCGATATTGTAATCGTAGCAGTTCCCAAATTCAAAGAAACGGATATTACCATTTTTGCGTTTCGCATTATGTTCGATACTTTCCAAGCCACCGAACAGCAACGTCTGGCGCATGCAATTCAAATCGGCACTAAGCGGATTCATCAGCATCACACAATGAGAAACCGGATAAGTGGAAAGGTTGTCATAGTAAGCTGAACGGGTCAGCGAGTTATTCAGAATCTCATTGAAACCGCAACCGCAAAGCTGTTCGGAAATCAGGTTCTGCAATTTATAACTGCGATCGGTCGGAGTCTGATAGCTCAGGTTTGACTTCACATTGTCACTGAACTCCACGTTATTATATCCGTAAATACGAAGAATATCTTCGATCACATCGACATCACGCTGTACATCGATACGATATACGGGCACATCAATCACCAGGCCTTCAGTCGTTTCGGAAACAATCTTCATTTCCAGGCTATCCAAGATACTCTTGACCGTTTCAACCGGAATCACCTTACCGATCAGCGTATTGACCTTATTGTAAGCCAGTTCCACACGATACGGTGCAACCGGAGCCGGATAAACATCCTGAATGCCACCCGTAATCGTTCCACCTGCTACCTCTTGAATCAACAGGGCGGCACGCTTCATCACTTCGACCGTCTGATTCGGGTCCAGGCCGCGTTCATAGCGGAAAGATGCATCCGTGTTCAGACCGAAACGACGGGCTGTCTTACGAATCCAAGTAGGATGAAAAGTGGCAGATTCCAGAAATACATTCTTGGTTTGTTCCGTCACGCCGGAATCGAGGCCGCCGAATACACCGGCGATACACATCGGTTCTTCCACATTGCAAATCATCAGGTCACGGTCGGTCAACGTGCGTTCCACGCCATCGAGCGTCACAAACTTGGAGCCTTCCGTTGCCGAACGTACCACGACTTTATTACCTTTGATCTTATCGGCATCGAAAG
>UMLO01061017.1_pt1 | contig 50553 bp, 43 predicted proteins | sample 1966551 | NCBI WGS metagenome assembly UMLO01 (sample SAMEA4836201, study PRJEB28245) | human gut metagenome | biome: gut microbiome; material: fecal sample | place: Denmark | collected 2008
ATCGTAATTTTGCCATGTATCGACATCTATACCTTCCGGTAATTGATTGGGGTTGTTGTAGTATCCTTCCGGTTTGTCTGGATTTATTCTGCGTTGGAAATCCTGCCTGCGTTGGAGGAATCCGGACAAATCATTCGGTTTGATTTCGTTGGTGAAGTCTGTTAAACCCAATTGGGCAGAGAAGTTGATTGTCATTTTTTCTCCTTTGCCTTGTTTGGTATTGATGATTACTACACCGGCAGCGGATCGAGAACCGTAAACGGCAGCAGAACTTGCATCTTTCAATACGTCTATAGTCTCGATATCCGAGGGATTGATATCATTGATTGAGCCATTGAAGATAACTCCGTCCAAGACTACCAGCGGTGAATTGTTGGCAGAGAGTGAAGCCGGGCCTCGTATTTCCATTTCACTCGCTCCGGAAGCGGAAGTCCCGATATTGGAATTAAAACCGGCAACGGTTCCATTCAGCATATCCAATACATTCGTACTTTGCTGAGTGGCATATTTATCGGCTTTTACCTGAGCAATGGCTCCGGTTAGATCTTTTTTCTTAACAGCTCCGTAACCGATTACGACAACTTCTTCCAATGTTTGCTGGTCTTCTTGTAAAACCACTTTTAATATGGATTTCCGGTCAATCGTGATTTCCTGTGTATTGTAGCCGATATAAGATATTTGTAAGACGTCTCCTTCGCTTGCTTCCAAGCTGAATTTGCCGTCAACATCGGTAATGGTACCGTTAGTGCTACCTTTTATCAGGACGTTTGCACCGATGACAGATTCTCCTTGTGTGTCGACAACTGTTCCGGTAATAGTCTTGAGTTGTACCTTGAACAAAGCAATGTGCTTATTCGATATCCGAAAAGATATGCTTCTTTTGTCGTGAAACAAATTTTGCAACAATTCGTTTAAATCCATATTTGTCCCTTGGATGGAGGTTCTTTCGTTCCGGTCAATTTCGGTGGTGTTATAAACGAATTTGTATCCGGTCTTTTCTTCTATCTCATTGAATATTTCTTCATATGTTGCATTCTGCTTATTCAGTGATAGTTTTACCGTTTGTGCATAGGCGAAGGTAATATTGACGGACAAAAACAATAAAAGAAGTCCTAAAAGGTTGATTCTGTGTCTGAGAATTCTTTTAAAAGAGGAATAATGTTCCTCACAGGTAAAATCCTTTGGATTTTGCCTGATAAATAAAAATTTATCCATAATTTTGTATGTACTAATTTTAAAATTGGCAGTGTGCAATCTGCCGATTAACAATTTAGAAATTGGGAATGGTTGCAACATTCCCAATTCTTTTTTTGTATGTCTCTTTTTTAATTAAATCCTGTTTTTCATGTGCTGTCCATAATCGTTTGTCTTTGTGGTTTAACATTCTGTATTTATTTCAGGAAAAGCTCTCCTTTCCTTTTTTCTATTTTGTATCGAGCAGAGATTTGCAAAACGGATAATATTTCATCCAATGTTTCTCTCTCTGTAAAGTTGGCATTGAAAGTTTGCTTTTTCAGATTTTCGTTTTGAACATGTATTTTTACATGGAAAGCCCGTTGTAGTTCTTGCATGATTTCTTCTAAAGAACTATCCCTGAATATGAAATTGCCGGTAACCCATGAGATCGTGTTTTCCGGTCGTATTGTTGATACGCTCAGGTTATCATCCGATTTAAAGAAGACTGCTCGTTCCCCGGGTGATAGTATCCGGTCTGCCGTTTGTGAGAGGTTTTTACTTTTATATAAACCTACTTTCCCGGTGATAAGGGTTACCTCTGTTTTATCCGGTTCCGCGTCGACATTGAATGTGGTTCCTAATACGTGTATTCCGATGCCGTCAGTCTGGACGATAAAAGGTTTCTTTTCGTCTTTACGGACTTCAAAGAAGGCTTCTCCTTTTATTTCGACCTGCCGGATCTGTTTGCTGAACTCTCTCGGATAGCGTAGGCTGGCGTTGGCATTTAACCAAACGACACTGCTGTCGGGCAATGTAATTTTTGTTTTTGCATCGGGGACGGCTGTCGTTTCATAATAAACGAGTGTTTGTTCCGGCTCATTGTCTATCAACAGGAGGCTGGAAACCAACAGGAGGGCTATTGAAGCTGCTATAGATAAATATTTCCAAGCAGAGTTTCCTTTACCGGCATAAGATATGATGACAGGCCGTTTAATTCTATCTGTCAAACGGTCGGACATCCGCTTTTCATCAAATGGCAAAGACTTAAAGCGTATATGCTTTGTCAATGATTCAAATTCTTTATTGTTTTGTTCATTTTCCATCTTATTCCGGTTGCTTTATAAATAGAGATGACAGGTGATGCAAAAAACTCCTATTCGGGATACAAAAAAAATAGAGGCCGTAGGACTAATTGCCTATATATATATTATGGTAAAGAAACATTTTTATTTTTAAGTGTTGTCTTGAAGAAATTATAGTTACATTTACTGACTGATATATTATAAAAGAACTGTATCTCTGAGAAGATGGAAGAGGAGAGTATCATATCTCTTTTTGGGAAAGTGGTGAGAGGAGATGAAACAGCGTTCCGGTTATTGTTTGAAACTTATTCCCGGCGTCTGTTCCATGTGGCTTATTATTATCTGAACTCTCGTGAACTGGCTGAAGAAGCTATTTTGGATGTTTTTACAGTCATTTGGCAAAAGCGGGAAACTTTGTCTCATGTGAAAGAGCCTGAACGCTATTTGTATATATCGGTGAAGAACCAGGCTTTGCATTATCTGAGAAGAGGATATGTGCAGGAAAAGGATTCCTTTTCTTTGTATGAAATTGAGTTGATCCCGGATTCGGATACTCCGGAAAAAAATTTGATGGATGAAGAATATCAAACTCTGATCCAACAGGCAATTGATTCCTTGCCGCCAAAGTGCAGGGAGGTTTTTCGTCTTGTCCTCTCCGATAAATTAAAAAACCGGGAGATCGCGGATGTTTTGGGCATCAGTGAAAAGACTGTGAATATACATATCGCTAAGGCATACGAACGTATTGCTAAATTTGTAAATCGCCGGTATAAGTAATCATAACCAAACACAAAACGGCATTTTCTTCCAATAAAAAAGTCCCCGGACCTTTATAAGATCCGGGGACTTTTTCCTGACTTCGCCACTCAAAAGAATACCCATCTTTACATTTCCGGGTGTAAAAATGGGTACTCATTCTGTAATCTATTGATTTCCAATATCTGTTGCGGTGCGTACGGGACTCGAACCCGTGACCCCATGCGTGACAGGCATGTATTCTAACCAGCTGAACTAACGCACCAAAATTTTATTGTGCGGTCCGGACGGGACTCGAACCCGCGACCCCATGCGTGACAGGCATGTATTCTAACCAGCTGAACTACCGAACCATTATTTATTTAACCGCTATTCCTCTGAATTGCGATGCAAAAGTAGGAGGTTTATTTGAATTATGCAAGAGTTACGTGCATATATTTTCAATTATTTTCAATCATCTCTGATAATAAACCTTTTACACTTGAATTTTTTATTCATAATTCAGAGAAGAACACTCGTTTCTTTGCTATTACTCCGTACTATGCCAAATCAGCCAGTTTATCACAAATAATATCTATTCTGCAACTTTTCATAAAGCATACATCCATATGTCATGATAATTTGTTAGTTTTGCAACTCAATATAAAAAGGAAGCAACAATGGATGTCGCCATTATCAAATACAATGCCGGGAATATTTATTCTGTGAGTTACGCGCTGAAGCGGCTGGGAGTCGAAGCAACGATCACGGCAGATCCGGAACTGTTATGTAAAGCGGACAAAGTAATCTTTCCGGGCGTCGGTGAAGCGCAAACCACGATGGAGTACCTGAAAGAACATAAACTGGATGCGGTCATAAAAGGGTTGAAACAACCTGTTTTAGGCATTTGCCTCGGCATGCAATTGATGTGCCGCCATTCGGAAGAAGGAGATGCTGATTGTTTGGGTATTTTCGATACGGAAGTAAAGCGTTTCATCCCGCAGCAACACGCGGATAAAGTTCCGCACATGGGATGGAACACGATTACGAATGTTAAAAGCAGACTGTTCAACGAGCAATTGGAGAACAAGTTTGTTTATTTCGTACATAGTTATTATGTACCCGTAAACGAATACACCGCCGCGACAACCGAATATATTCTTCCGTTCAGCGCTTCCTTGCATAAAGACAACTTCTATGCGACACAGTTTCACCCGGAAAAAAGCGGTTCGGTCGGCGAGGTTATATTAAGTAACTTTTTAAAACTGTAATGTGATATGATAGAGTTGATTCCGGCAATAGATATGATCGACGGGAAATGCGTACGCCTCACCCAAGGCGATTACGACACCAAGAAAGTGTATAACGAAGATCCTCTGGAAGTAGCCAAGATGTTTGAAGATCATGGTATCCGACGCTTGCATGTCGTAGACCTGGACGGAGCGCGGCAAGGACGGATCATCAACTACCGCACGTTGGAACGACTGGCGACACGCACTTCGCTGATCATCGATTTCGGAGGTGGGCTGAAACAGGAAGGAGACCTGGAAATAGCTTTCGAAAGCGGTGCACAGATGGTCACGGGCGGAAGCATCGCCGTGAAGGACCCGGAAGTATTCACTTCCTGGATCACCAAGTTCGGTTCGGAGAAAATCATCCTCGGAGCAGATGCCAAAGACAAGAAGATCGCGATAAGCGGATGGGAAGAGACGACAGACAAAGAGTTGATCCCTTTCATCCAAGACTATTACGACAAAGGGATCACGAAGACAATCTGCACGGACATCAGCCGCGACGGCATGTTGCAAGGCCCAGCCATCGAATTATATAAAGAAATACAGGAACAGATACCTCTGCTTTACCTGATAGCCAGCGGAGGTGTCAGTTCCATACAAGATATTGAAAAACTGGCTGAAGCAGGTGTTCCGGCTGTCATCTTCGGTAAAGCGATTTACGAAGGGAAGATACAGTTGAAAGATTTGATCCGCTTCAGCTGATAAAAAAACAACGATTACATATGCTTGCCAAGAGAATAGTACCCTGTCTGGACATAAAAGATGGAAAAACCGTCAAGGGAATCAATTTCGTCAACTTCCGCGATGCCGGCGATCCGGTCGAACTGGGCGCACAATACAGCCGGGATGGAGCAGACGAATTGGTCTATCTGGATATAACCGCTTCGCACGAAGGACGTAAGACATTTACGGAACTGGTAAAGAAAGTCGCGGCCAACATCAGCATTCCTTTCACGGTTGGTGGCGGCATCAACGAACTGAAAGATGTGGACCGCCTGTTGAGTGCCGGAGCCGATAAGGTTTCCATCAACTCGGCAGCTCTGCGCAACCCGAAACTGATCGAAGAGATTGCCAAGAACTTCGGCAGCCAGGTATGCGTGGTCGCCATCGATGCCAATTTTGAAGCGGGCGACTGGATATGCTACCTGAACGGCGGACGGATTCCGACAGAAAAACATCTCTTCCAATGGGCAGCAGAAGCAGAAAGCTTGGGAGCCGGAGAGATCCTGTTTACCAGCATGACACACGACGGCGTGAAAGACGGTTACGCCAATGAAGCATTAGCTATGCTGGCCGACAACCTGCACATTCCGGTCATAGCGTCGGGAGGAGCCGGAAAAATGGAGCACTTCCGCGATACGTTCACCCTGGGAAAGGCAGATGCCGCATTGGCGGCAAGCGTGTTCCATTTCGGGGAAATCGGCATCGGTTCCTTGAAACAGTATCTCCATGAAGAAGGGATCAACGTCCGTCTCTGACGGTCACGGCAGGGAATAACCGCTCCTTTGAAAAGAAGTTATTGTTCCATGCAAGTGAAACTTCCGTTCCATGCAAGTGAAAACATTGTTCCATGACGATGGAACCGGAAACGGATGCTGAAGGACAACGTGACACACATACGAATGAATTAAGAACAATATAATAGTCAGATAAAAAATGAAATTAGATTTTGAAAAAATGGGCGGCCTGATTCCCGCCATCGTTCAGGACAACAACACAAACAAAGTATTGATGTTGGGCTTTATGAACGAAGAAGCTTACGAAGAAACAAAAGCTACCGGCAAAGTGACATTTTTCAGCCGTACGAAAAACCGTATCTGGATGAAAGGCGAAACCAGCGGAAACACCCTGCAGGTTGTTTCCATCGCAGCTGATTGCGACAACGACACGCTGTTGATCAAGGCTGTTCCAGCCGGTCCCGTATGCCATACAGGCGCCGACACTTGTTTCGGCGAAAAGAATGTGGAAGACATTATGTTCCTCAAATATTTGCAGAACTTCATCGAACAGCGTCGTCAGGAAATGCCGGAAGGCTCCTACACCACCACCCTGTTCCAGAAAGGCATCAACCGCATGGCACAGAAGGTGGGAGAAGAAGCTGTCGAAACAGTTATCGAAGCCACTAACGGAACAGACGACCGCCTTGTTTACGAAGCTGCCGACATGATCTACCACCTGATCGTATTATTGACAAGCAAAGGACTTCGCATCGAAGACCTCGCACGCGAATTAAAAAGCAGACATAAAGGATAACAACAATGGAAAAGATACCCCTGCTCGAATTGGACAAAGTGGAAATCTGCCGCGAGGAGAACGTCGTTCTTCACGAAGCCTCCTTGACGCTCCACAGCGGTGAATTTGTGTATGTAATCGGAAAAGTCGGCTCCGGCAAGAGCAGTCTGTTGAAATCCTTGTATTGCGAAATACCCATCAAGCAAGGAGATGCCAGGTTCTTAGATTATGACCTCTGTAAGATGAAACGGAAAGACATTCCCTACCTGCGCAGGGACATGGGAATTGTCTTTCAGGATTTCCAGCTTCTGACCGATCGCTCGGTATACAAAAATCTCGAATTCGTCCTGAAGGCTACCGGATGGAAAAAGAAAAGCGAGATAAACGAACGTATCGATGATGTGCTGTTCCAGGTCGGAATGCAGGATAAAGGTTATAAGATGCCGCACGAACTTTCGGGCGGCGAACAGCAGCGTATCGTCATTGCCCGCGCCCTGTTGAACGACCCTGTATTGATCCTTGCTGACGAACCGACCGGAAACCTCGACCCGGAAACAAGCGGACAAATCGTACAACTGCTGCACGACATTTGCCACAAAGGAACGGCCGTCATCATGACGACTCACAACTACACACTGGTACATAATTATCCCGCGCGTATAGTAAAATGCGAGAATGCCTGCCTAAGTGATGTTGGAGAATAATTTTTTATGTAACTTTGCACACGCATTTAAAGCGAAAAAGAACAAATTAATATAGTAAAAGAAAATGAAAGTTTTAAAGTTTGGCGGTACTTCTGTGGGATCTGCACAGAGAATGAAAGATGTAGCAAAACTGATTACGGGAGAACGTAACATTGTAGTCTTGTCTGCCATGTCCGGTACGACCAACTCATTGGTCGAAATCTCGGATTACTTGTACAAGAAAAACCCTGACGGAGCAAACGAGGTCATCAATAAACTGGCTCAGAAATATTACGGCCATATTGAAGAGCTCTACAGCACCGACGAATATAAGCAGAAAGCCAAAGAACTGATAAAACATCATTTCGACCATATCCGCACGTTTACGAAAGACCTTTTCACACTGTTCGAAGAAAAGGTTGTCCTGGCTCAGGGCGAACTGATCTCCACCGGCATGATGAACCTCTACCTGAACGAATGCGGCGTCAACTCCGTTCTGATTCCGGCACTGGATTACATGCGTACGGACAAGAACGCCGAGCCTGATCCCGTGTACATTAAAGAAAAGCTCATTAAGCTGCTGGACGAACATAAGGATGCAGACCTCTTCATCACACAAGGCTATATCTGCCGAAACGCTTACGGAGAGATCGACAACCTGCAACGTGGAGGCAGCGACTACAGCGCCTCTCTGATCGGCGCGGCTATCGGTGCGGAAGAAATTCAGATATGGACAGACATCGACGGTATGCACAACAACGATCCGCGTGTCGTTGAAAAAACATCTCCGGTCCGCCACCTGCATTTCGAAGAAGCGGCCGAACTGGCTTACTTCGGAGCCAAGATATTGCACCCGACCTGCATTCTGCCGGCCAAGCTGAATAACATCCCAGTCCGTTTGTTGAACACGATGCAGCCGGAAGCTCCGGGAACCATGATTTCCAACATGACGGAAAAAGGAAAGATCAAAGCAGTCGCTGCAAAAGACAATATCACGTCGATCAAGATCAAGAGTGGCCGCATGCTGTTGGCAACCGGTTTCCTGCGCAAGGTGTTCGAGATATTCGAAAACTACCAGACTCCTATCGACATGGTGACGACTTCCGAAGTCGGTGTTTCCGTCACGATCGACAATCGCAAACATTTGGATGAGATCGTGGACGACCTGAAAAAATATGGAACGGTTTCGGTAGATGAAAATATGGTTATTGTTTGCGTAGTCGGTGACTTGGAATGGGACAATGTCGGTTTCGAAGCCCGTATCGTCCAGGCGCTGAAGGATGTCCCGGTACGAATGATCTCGTACGGAGGCAGCAACTACAACGTCTCGCTCCTTGTTAAAGCCTCCGACAAAACGAGGGCTCTACAAGCATTAAGCGACCACTTGTTCAATAATAAAGCATAAAAGAGAAAGACGGGGCTGTTTTTGATACATCTCCGTCTTTCTCCATTAAATACAATAGAAAAGGAAGGATCATCTTCACAGACGATCCTTCCCGACCAAAACCTTAACTATGAAAAAATTTATGTGCTACAAATATAGACATAAATTTTTAATCACCAAGATAAATTCAAAAAATGATGCTAAAAGGAACATTTCCTGTAGAAAAGTTCAAATCACTGGCCACTCCATTCTATTTTTACGATATAAAGCTGTTGAAGGAAACGCTCGATACGGTAAAAACAGAAGCCGGGAAATATGGTTATCATGTCCACTACGCAATCAAGGCAAACGCCAATCCCCGTATTCTGTCTGTTATCGCAGAATATGGCCTGGGTGCCGACTGTGTGAGCGGTGGAGAAATACAAGCGGCACTCGATGCAGGTTTCCCCGCTGATAAAATCGTTTACGCCGGTGTCGGCAAAGCAGACTGGGAGATCAACCTGGGGCTGGACAACGATATTTTCTGCTTCAACGTAGAGTCGGCTGCCGAACTGGAAATCCTGGACGAACTGGCAGCTGCCAAAAACAAAGTAGCCTCGATTGCCCTCCGTATCAACCCCGAAGTAGACGCCCATACACATGCCAAGATTACGACCGGCATGAAGGAAAACAAATTCGGTATCAACCTGAGCCAGCTCGGACAGGTGTTAGACCTGGTCAGCCGACTGAAGCATATCAGACTGATCGGTATCCATTGCCATATCGGTTCGCAGATCACAGACATGGCGGCCTTCCGTGCCTTAGCAATCCGTGTCAATGAAATCCAGGAAGAATTGGAAGCGCGTGGAATAAAGGTTGAAAACCTGAACTTCGGCGGAGGCCTCGGCATCGACTATTATCACCCGAATCATTTGCCAATCCCGGCATTCGACAACTATTTTGCCGTATTCAACAAACTGTTGCAGCTTCGTCCGGGACAGCAGGTTCATTTCGAACCCGGCCGTTCCATCGTCGCACAATGCGGTTCGCTGATCTCTAAAGTGTTGTATGTAAAAGTCGGCGAGACGAAGAAATTCTGTATTTTAGATGCCGGCTTTACCGAATTGATCCGCCCGGCCATGTACGACGCCTACCACCGCATGGAAAATATCACCAGCGATGAAGAAGTGGAGGTGTATGATGTTGTCGGTCCGATCTGCGAATCGTCCGACGTGTTCGGCAAAGATGTCGAACTGAACCGCGCCCACCGTGGCGACCTGATCGCTCTCCGCTCCGCAGGTGCTTACGGCGAAGTGATGGCCTCGCAATATAATTGCCGGAAACTGCCGGTGGCTTATTATTCGGATACGTTATAAACCGTATTTCAATATCATAAGATGGTCCCTGCAAAAACCTGTGTGGAAAAGGTTTTTGCAGGGACCATTCTTTTATCCGGTTGCTTTTAAGAACGGGCCTCCATGGTTAGAGGGATGGATTTGTTATAAATATCCAAAAATCATCCGTACATTTGCAGTGTCAAAGACAATATAATATCGATGAGCGAAAATTTACTTACATTCTCCATCCTTGAATTATTCGGGATCGGAATTACAGGCGTGTTGTTTATCATACAAATGCTTTACTATTTGGTTACATATGCACGCCCATTACGTGCCGCCAAAACAGCCGAAAACACAGAACGGGCTACAGCCGATAAAGAAGCCAAACCAGTCTCCGTCATCGTCTATGCCCACGGCGAACCGGAAGATTTACGCAACAACCTGCCGGTATTGCTGAACCAGGACTATCCGGATTATGAGATCATTGTCGTCAATGACGGTTCCGATGCCGACAGCGAAGACGTTCTGAAACTTTTCTCAAATGAATACAAGAACCTCTATTACACCTACGTGCCTGTAGACACTCAATACCTGAGTCATAAAAAACTTGCGCTCACGATGGGAATCAAAGCAGCCCGGCATGACATCCTTCTTTTCACCGAAGCAGACAGCCGCCCGCTCGGTTCGAAATGGATCAAATCGATGGTCGATTCCTACAACCTCGAAACAGATATTATCTTAGGCTTTTGCGCTTACCGCCATACCCAAGGATTTCTGCAAAAGCTCATTGCTTACGACAACCTGACAAACGGACTGCAAATGATATCTTCCGCCCTCTCCCATCATCCTTTCACGGGAACCGGCCGGAACCTCTCCTATCGCAAAAGACTGTTCTTTGCCCACAAAGGCTACTCCAAATCTCTCAACCTTCATGCCGGAGCAGACGATCTGTTTATCAACGAAGTATCGAATTCCACCAATACACAGGTGCAACTCTCGCCCGACTCCATCATTGAGATGAACAAAATAGAGGACTTCGGGATCTGGAGAGAGATGAAAGCCTCCCGTGCTGCCACCAAACGTTTCTACACAGGATGTTCCTTGGCTTTCTACCGGATGGAGATCATCAGCAGCCTGCTCTTCGGGATTGCGGCAACCGCTACTTTCATTGCCGGGCTTTCAGGCAATTGGTTGCTCTCGATATCGGCAGGATTGCTTTTGCTCCTTCGTTTCACTATCAAAGCGTTCGTTTATAAAAAATCAGCACTGCTCCTGCAACAAAAACCGTCGACCGCCTGGCTTCCTCTGCTGGAAATCGCCCAACCGGCCTACGACATATATGTCCGCATTTACAGGATGTTCAACGGGAAAAAAGATTTCACCAACAATGTGGCATAAAACCATGTACCAATCAGGACAATATGCCCATGTTGCCGATTTGCCGCATGATTATTCAAACCGAATGCTTTTTGCCGGGTGGATTTTGGTTATCAGGTAGGAAGGCCCGAGCATCATTAACATAGCAGCGGCCAATGTACCGATGTTCAGCAAAACAATGGAAAAAACGGTCAGGTCGATAGGAACCGCATCTAAGTAATAGACAGACGGATCGAGCTTTACGACACGGAAACAAGATTGGACAAGACAAAGCACGATCCCGATCACATTGCCCCAGATCATCCCCTTGCCTATCAGGAAAAAGGATATATAAAGGAATATCTTGCGGATGCTGGTGTTATTTTCACCCAAAGCTTTCAAAATACCGATCATATTCGTCCGTTCCAGAATAATAATCAACAGCCCCGAAATCATAGTGAAGCCGGCAACGGCAAGGATCAGCACCAAGATCACCACCACGTTGATATCCTGTACTTCCAACCAGTCGAATATCATCGGGTTCAGTTCTTTGATGGAACGGGTATAATAGGTGTTGCCGTGCCGGTCCTGCTTCTCGGCAATATCGAAATACAAATCTTCGGCGATCCGGTCCAGGTGATCATAATCATCCACTTGCAATTCCAAACCGCTCACCTCGTCAGACGCCCAACCGTTCAGACGGCGTATCTGGCGGATATCAGCTATCACAAACAACTTGTCATAATCCACAAAGCCAGTCTCATAAATACCTGTTATACGGAATTTACGGGCACGCACATCGTCTTGGACAAAATAAGTCAAAAAGGAATCGCCCACCTTCAGCCCCAACAAGTTTGCCAGATAGCGGGAGATCAATACATCCGTTGACGCTTTATCGGCAGGAAGGGAAAACAGTTCACCTTCTTTCAGATTATTACGAAAGAAAGTCCAGTCGTAGTTCTCGTCCACTCCTTTCAGGACAATTCCTTGAAAATCGGTATCTGTTTTCAGAATTCCCGGCTTCGTGGCAAACCCTTCCACATGCGTAATGCCGGGAAAGGCTTTCAGATGCTCCAGGAGCGTGTCGCTTACCGCGATCGGAGTCGACTCGTAAGATGCATTATTGTCGAAGTTCGTGATCTGGATATGAGAACCGAAACCGATCACTTTGTTCCGTATCTCCTTCTTAAAACCAATGACTATAGCTACCGAAAGGATCATGACAGCCAGTCCCAAAGCTATTCCGATCATAGCAATACGAACAACGGGAGGAGTAGCCTGCCGGTCCCCCTCTTTACTGAAATAGATGCGTTTTGCTATAAAATACTCTAAGCTCAAAGCAATTGACAATTGGCAATTGGCAATTGGCAATTTGGGATTGACAGGTTTTAATTGTCAATAGTTCATTGTCGATTGCCAATTCATTTATACTGTTTTCCCCGGATACGCCTCCAGTGCCTTCTGAAGCACCACGAGTGCTTTCGCCAAGTCTTCTTTTTTCAAGACATAGGCCATACGGACTTCGTTCTTTCCCAACCCCGGAGTCGTATAGAAACCGGAAGCCGGAGCCATCATGACCGTCTGCCCTTCATATTCGAAATCGCTCAGGCACCAGGCACAGAACTTGTCGGCATCATCCACCGGCAACTTGGCTACCGTATAGAAAGCGCCCATCGGAATCGGGGAATATACGCCCGGAATACGATTCAGGCCATCGATCAAACATTTACGCCGTTCGACATATTCATCATACGTCTCACGGGTATATTCTTCAGGAGCCTCCAAGGATGCCTCGGCTGCGATCTGGCCGATCAGGGGAGGGCTCAAACGAGCCTGGCAAAACTTCATAACGGCATTGCGGACTTCGGCATTCTTCGTAATCAAGGCTCCGATACGGATACCGCATTCCGAATAGCGTTTGGAAACCGAGTCGATCAACACCACATTCTGCTCGATTCCTTCCAAGTGACAAGCCGAGATATAAGGCGAACCGGTGTAGATGAACTCACGATACACTTCATCCGAAAAAAGATACAGATCATATTTCTTCACAATATCCCGTATCTGGTTCATTTCGCGGCGGGAATATAAATATCCGGTCGGATTATTGGGATTACAGATCAAGATTGCTTTGGTACGCTCGTTGATCAATTCTTCGAACTTCTCCACTTTAGGAAGGGAAAAACCTTCTTCGATCGTTGTCGTAACCGTACGGATCACAGCCCCTGCCGAAATAGCGAAGGCCATATAGTTGGCATAAGCCGGTTCAGGCACGATAATTTCATCACCCGGATTCAAGCAACTCAGGAAAGCAAACAATACGGCTTCCGAACCACCTGTCGTAATGATGATGTCATCAGCCGTCAGATTTATATCATACTTCTTATAGTATCCCACCAATTTTTCACGATAGCTGCGATACCCCTGACTGGGACTGTATTCCAACACCGAACGATCGATCGTCCGGATCGCATCCAATGCCGCTTGCGGGGTAGGCAGGTCAGGCTGACCGATATTCAAGTGATAGACATGAACACCTCTCTGTTTGGCAGCATCAGCCAACGGGGCAAGTTTCCGAATGGGGGAAGCCGGCATATCGACTCCTCGTTGTGAAATATTAGGCATTACTTTTACGGTTTGTTTTTTTTAGAATGAGGCAAAGATAGGGATTAATTGACAATTGACAATTGACAATTGACAATTATTTGTCACCAAACAGAGCTTTCCAGTTGTCAATTGTCAATTTTATCAATCGCTTAGATTCCCGGACGCGGCGAATCCTTGCTTGCATGCATCGTCGAGATAAAGGCATGCGGGTCGATTTCCTTCACCTCGTCTTTCAAGCGAGGCAGGTCTTTACGCTCGGTAATGGTAAAAATGATTTCTCTCTCCTTTCCCTCATACATACCGCGACCATGCAGGAAGGTACCGCGCATCCCTAACTTTCCGACAATCAGCTCTTTCAACTCTTGCGTTTTCTGTGATACGATAAACACAGCCCGGCTGGGATTCTCGGTCTGGAACATCTCCACCACCTTCCCGAATACGAAGATGGCAAACCAAGAGTACAAAGGCACCGCCCAGTCTTGGAACACGAGCAATCCCAACATCACCACGGTCGAGTCTATCACGATAATCATATTGCTGACTTTCAAATTAGAATTTTGGGCAATCACGCGGGCCAATACATCCGTACCGGCACTCGTGCTTTGTGCATGGAACACACAAGACACTCCAAGCCCCAAAATTGCGCCACCGTAAAAACAGGCAATGAAACTGTCATTCTCCACCAAAGGCTGGTTTTCAAAAAGAAATGAAAACGTATCCGTAAAAATAGATATCAAGACAAATGTCACAATCGTTTTCGGTCCCGACGATAAGCCGAGTTTTTTCATCGCCAAAAGCAATAAAGGCACATTAAAACAAAGAGCCGTCGCACCCATCGGCAAGCCTTCGGGCATAAACGAGAAAAGCCCCTGCGTTATGTGGTGTAAAACAATCGATATGCCATACACGCCTCCCGGCACGATTTTATAGGGTGCAAGAAACAAACTGTAACTAAGTGCCTGTAAAAAAGCCCCGATAACGATCAATGTGTAGTCTGCTACATTTCTTTTCAGTGTGGCATTTGAAACCAGATTAAATGGCTGTTCCATGTTTGCGTTGTTGTTCGATTTTTGTAATGTTCATTATTTGTCAAAAAACAGCGCAAAGATAGGTAAAAAAGAAGAGATTGCACACATAAAGCATACAATCTCTTCCACTATCAAAAAATAACCCGATCCGGATTGAATTATCAGAAATTCAAAGCGTGGTTATTATTATTTGTCACATTCAACAGAACCACATATTTACGATACTGTTCCGGTGTAAGAACCTTCTTCATTAACTTCAGATTTCCATAAACAGCCTGATGCATCTTTTTGTCACGCATTTTTTCACTGGCCCGGAGACTTTCTCCCTGCATATCCAGAAAATACTCGTTGATATCTGCTACCTCATTGGCCTGAGAAGAAGACAACTGCAAATAGCTGCTCAATTTTTCAAAGTTAATAGCAAACGGTTCTTTACTCACATTGTTACGGTTCTCGCGTGCAAAACCCATCGTTGCACATAATAAAACGGCTGCTACAGCCATACTTAAACGTCTCATAATACCTAAACATTAAATTGTTAAACCTAAACCGGGAGCCATTTGCTCCCTTCTTTTTGCCTTTTATCTTTTTGTCACTGCAAATATAACAATGTGTTTTATAACATTGTTCTTGAATATATTCAAATATTGTTAACAATTAGCAATTTGGATAATATTTAACATTTAAGAAGTCTTTTTGAAACACAAATGAAACATTTACTATAAATAAGATATCATATCCTTCACCAAGAAGCCAAATAGACAACATAGCCACTTGTAAACCGGACGACCTTCGATTTGCAGAGCCAGCCGTAGTTGGGATTCCAATTCAAGCAAAAACTTATAACAATTTGTGTTTTTCATACGATGGTTTCACCCAATGCAGGTAAACGCCAAGCGAAGCTAGGCAGCAACCCGCACCCACTCCATAGGCCACAGCCAATCCGGCATAGGAAGCGATAAAACCGGCCGAAAGCATTCCGATCCCGACTCCCAAATCAAAAGAGGTCAGATAAGTAGAGGTTGCCGTTCCGCGCATATTATGCGGAGCGACATTGACAAAGAGACATTGGAAAGCAGGGACTCCCACACCGTAGCCGATGCCGATCATCAAGGCGCAGGCAAAGAAAACCCAAGACTGATGGACGGTTGCAAACACGGTAAACGTCACCAACAAGCAGACCGAAGAACAGACCGACACCCAATGAATCTTCCCATGATCGACCAGCCTGCCGGAAATCAGGCGCGACGTTCCCACTCCTATCGCCATATAAATAAAGAAATAGCCCGGATCGGCCACCTCGATTTCCTTTCCGTACAAAACGACAAAAGAGGTAATCATCCCATAAGGAATCGCAACCAGGATATAAGCAAACGCAGCCGGCAACGCCTTCACCAGGATAAAGCGATCGAGGGAAAAATGCGGACGCGGAACCTTTTCCCGCTTCGGATAGCGGATCAGGCAGACAGAACCGACGCCGATAAAAGCCGCCACCCAGCCTATCGAGACAACCGGATGGAACCCGCCTTTCCCATAGATGGCAACAGCCGCCAACGGAGCCAGCGACATCGCCAGGTTGATCGTCAGACCGTAAAACCCCATGCCTTCGCCACGCCGGGAGGAAGGAATCACATCGATCGCAATCGTATTGCCGGCAACCGAAGTCAGCCCCATAAAGCCACCCTGAATGAAACGGACAGCCATAATTGCCAGCATGGTCGTGGCGACCAGATACCCGCCGAACATGAAAGCAAAGACAAAGAAGGCGAAAAGATATAACGGCTTACGCGAAAAGCAATCCACTAAAAAACCCGAAAAAGGCCGCACACAGAGCAAGCCGACAGTATAACTGGACAAAACGATCCCCACATTTGCCGTATCGATTCCTAAAACTTCCACCAGATAGACCGGCATCGTCGGCATCAGCATATAAAAAGAGAAGTTCATCAGGAAATAGGAAATGCAGCATTGCACAAAATTCCGGTTCCACAATATGGGCTTACGACCTTCCATTTATAATACAGATTTTATATAAAGAATAATTATGACGATCATGCAAAATGTCTGTCGCTTGTAGGGGCAGGGCTCTGCTCTGCCCATTGGCTCCCAATAAGGCGGACACGGTTTCCATCGGGCGGAGTAGAACCCCGCCCCTACGAGCCACCATTATCAATTCATATCCGCACAAATCACCTTTTCCTTACGCCAGCTCACTCAACTCCAGCCAGCGCATTGTTTTTTCGTCTATTTCTTCTATTACTTTTGCGATCCGTTCGGATTTGGCAAGCAGCTCGTCGTTGCTCAACGTACCGCTGCTCATGGCCGTTTCCAATTCGGCTTTTTCAGCTTCGAGCTGAGGAATCTCGGCTTCGAGCGCTTCAAACTCTTTGCGTTCCTTGAAAGTCAGTTTCTTTTTCTGTTCCTTTTCCGGACGCGGCGCTTTCTCCACGGCGGGAGCTTTCTTTGCCTGCCGTGCCGCTTCAGCCTCTTTTTCCAACTGGTCCTGCACCTCTTTCCACTCACGATATTGCGTGTAGTTGCCCGGAAAATCCTTTATATCGGCATTTCCACGGAACACCAGCAGATGATCGACCACCTTATCCATAAAATAACGGTCGTGCGACACGACGATCGCACATCCTTTGAAATTACGCAGATACTCCTCCAGTACGTTCAGCGTGACGATATCCAGGTCGTTCGTCGGCTCGTCGAGCACAAGAAAGTTCGGATTGCGCATCAAAACCGTGCAAAGATACAAACGGCGTTTCTCTCCCCCGCTCAACTTGTAAACATAGCTATGCTGTTTCTCCGGAGCAAAAAGGAAATAGTTCAGGAACTGCGAAACTCCCATCTTCTTCCCGTCGCCCAAATCGACATATTCTGCGATATCCTGAACCACATCGATCACCTTCATCTGCTCGTCAAACTGGAGGCCGTCCTGGCTGTAATAACCGAACCGGACCGTTTCGCCCACGTCAAAGCGACCGCTGTCAGGCTCCACTTCACCCATCAGCATCTTGATAAAAGTAGATTTTCCCGTTCCGTTATTCCCGACAATTCCCATCTTTTCGTAACGGGCGAATATATAGTTGAAATCTTCCACGATCTTCAGTTCGCCGAAACGTTTCGAGACATGCTCCGCCTCGAAAATCTTCGACCCGATATACGAAGCCTTGACATCCAGGTTGACATTACCGGCCTCATGCTGAAGTTTGGCCTTCTTCTCCAGCTCATAGAAAGCGTCGATCCGGTATTTAGCCTTTGTCCCGCGTGCCTGCGGCTGACGGCGCATCCAGTCGAGCTCTTTGCGAAGCAGGTTGCTTGCCCGATCCACCTCGGCATTCAACGCATCCATGCGCTCCTGCCTTTTTCCCAGATAATAACTGTAATTTCCCTTATATTGGTAAATCTGCTTCCGGTCTATCTCGATAATCTCGCTACAGACACGATCCAGGAAATAACGGTCGTGCGTCACCATTAAGATACTAATGTTCGCGCGAGAAAGATATCCCTCCAGCCATTCGGTCATTTCCAGGTCCAAATGGTTGGTCGGTTCGTCGAGGATGATCAGTTCGGGATCGGTGATCAGCACGTTTGCCAAGGCTATCCTTTTCAACTGCCCGCCGGAAAGCGTCTCCACCTTCTGGTCGAAGTTATGGATCTTCAGTTGCCCTAAAATCTGCTTGGCACGTTGTTCATAATCCCAAGCCTTCAGGTTATCCATCCTGAGCAGTATATCTTCGAGGTTGGAATGATCGCCGCTTGCCATCGCCTGTTCATATTCGGCAATCAAGCGCACCGTCTCGTTAGGCGAATAGAAACACGCCTGCAAAACGGTCAAGCCATCCGGATAATGCGGCGTCTGTTCCAGGTAGCCAACCCGCAGATCGTTCCGAAACACAACCGCCCCGCTGTCATAGTCCTCTTTTCCGGCTATGATATTTAGTAAAGTCGTTTTTCCCGTACCGTTCTTGGCTATCAGTCCGACCTTCTGTCCTTGCGCGATTCCGAAAGTGATATCTTCGAACAAAACCAAATCGCCGAAACTTTTAGTCAACTTGTCTATCTGTAAATAGCTTATCATATATTCATCTCCGCTTTAAATGCAGGACAAAGATACGAAAAGAAAAATCATACTGTGGTTTTATTTTTTTAATCTTCCGATGTAGAGTGTTGGATTAGGTTCCTCCAGAGTCGTATCATCTATTTCCGTATGTAAAAAATAGAATTGATTTGCATCTGAATTTAGTGGACGGATTTTGACTTTCTCACCTGTGTAAATATCATCTTTGTATCCGTCTTTCATATTGTAGCTTTTCCCTGTTTTTGTATCATGGCAAAAGTAATAGTATTGATTCTTAGCGTTATAGAAAGCAAAAACATATCGGGAGTTTCTATATATGGTAAAGATATTAATTTCTTTTTCACCATTTGGACTTAGGCCTTTGTTCTTAAAGTCCATGTGTAAATTGGCAACTACTTCTTTGTTATTTAATTGAAATAGTGTATCAATTAGAAAACAATTTTTTGAGATATCCGAATAATATAAATAAGTTTTTTCTCCATCATGGGTAATGAAATCCTTATATGGATGAAGCCAAATGCCTTTATGGTCAATGCTACGAATAAAGATTGTATCTATATCTTTTAAATCAGATGTAAGTGTATAAAGATAAGTTTCGTTTTTTCGGATGTCATTTTGTTTCACAGGTGTTTCGCAAAGTAATAATAGCCTATTATTGACAAAGTAAAGATTGTTAATCGGTGCAGATGACACTGATTGGTATTCGGTTAATAAGTTTCCATTAAAATCGTAGCACATCCTTTTTAGACCGTGGGTAATTAGACTGATTTTGTTTTCTTTTGTATCTATTGTTGCATCCCATATTCCCGTAAATTCTCCAGGTCCTTGACCTATTGAACCGATTTGCCGAATGAATTTTCCACTTCTGTCAAACAGCATCATGGCCTTTGTCTCTACAAAAAGTATGTAATCATCTGTGCAAACAATACGGAAGGGATTTTTGATAAGGCTTTTGTCTGTAAGTTCGAGTTTTACAGAATCCAAACTGCTTGTGATTTCCGATAATGCCAATGGGGTTTCTGCATCCGTATCTACATATATTGTTAATAACCCACTCTTTTCATTTTTACAACATAACATCAAAATAGATATCATGCAATATAAAATAATCTTGAAAGTCTTAAAAATAGTATTCATATATTATTCTTTTGTTTTTACGATAAAAATAACTATCTTATTATTTGTATTTATTTTGTTTGCTTTTTGTTTTATTTTGGCTGCTTCTTTGATAAAGTAAAAATATCCAGGTTTATTGGATAGTGATATAATATTGAAATACCCTGTATGGTAAAAATCATCATATATAGGACCTTCTTCTGTGTTATTAATGTTGTATTTTTCTCCTGATTTTAAATTTTCAAAATAAAAACATCTTCTGTTATTGATGTATTTATCTGATGAATTTCTTAAGATATAATTTATGTATATGAAATTTCCGGTAATACCCTTAAACGAAAGAACGAAAGGTTTGTAATAATAATATCCTTCTTTAGGCTTTATTCTCCAATTGAAAAATGATGAAATTTTATCTCCTTCAATTTTATATATAGTACTATCCATAGTTGGTGCTATCAATAGTTCATTGTTGTAAGTAAAAAAGTTGGCTTCCGAAACAGCTCCGTATGTAGATTTTGGAGCAGAATTGAGATTGTATGCATTCAAATTATTGAATGTTTCTTTTCCTGTTATTATATTTATTTTTGAAATCGTATAACCTATGCCAACATTCAATTCTACAAAAGAATGAATCCAAATATGTTTATTATGATAAAATAGGGCATTCGGAATATGTTGAGTTTTATATTCCTTCTTTTTATTCAGAGAATAGTCATAACATTTGATTGTATTATCTCTTGCCGCAATATAAATTTCTTTTGTATCGCTATTCCCCGTTATACCTTGAATATCAGTTTTACAATCTACTTTTTTGACAAATTCTCCTGATGTCGTGAATTGATATATTTCAGTTCTTCCACATGCGAAAATGGATTGATCTGTAAAATGTAAGAATTGTAGCCAGTCAATTTTTCTGTCCAAATAGATTGGACTGACACTTTCCGCGATTTGGGAAAGTTTTAGCAAAGAAGTATTTTTTGTATTTATAGGTATTTCTATAATTTTCTGTGCATTAGATAGGAAACTGATGCAAATTGATAACATTATTATTGCGTACGTGAAGAACAAGTGCCTATTCATGTATTGCTTATCTTATAGTGTTTGTAAATCTTTTTATAATAGATTGATTTGTATTTATGCTAATGTCTGTTCCATATACCAATTTTACGGTATATGTCATGTCTGAAAAATAACGGTTACAATATGCATACTTTTTTTGAATAAAACAAATGTGCCAATTATAAATTTTCTAAAAAACTTGATCAGTATAATTATGTGATGTGATATGTTGAAAACCTGTAAGTTGCCGTTGTATAAAGATCAGGCACAATGAACGGGATTGTTTTGTATAATTCCCGCCAGTGTAATTTGTATTCGACAATGTCGTGTATATTTCCCGCATTGTCATGAATATTTTCGGCATTGCCGTATATATTCTCGACATGGACAAAAACAGATTACACCAGCACCTATCGGTAGTTGCCTACCGGGCGGTTCAAAACAGACAGGCGGGGGAATTTTAAACAAATCCCTTGACAAAGATGTTTCCCGTACAATAAATTCGTATTTTTGCCACTTCGAATTAATTTTAACAGATACACTATGTTGACAACGATGATCATCGTGTTCCTGGTCGGATATTTACTTATCGCCTTGGAACATCCATTAAAAATCAATAAAGCAGGAACAGCGCTCCTGACCGGAACAATCCTTTGGGTTTTATACACATTGGGGGCTCCTCAATTCATCCCGACCGCTTCCGCCGAGGAGTTTAAGCTTTTCTTGGACTCATTCCCGTTCATAAAGGAACTGCCCTACGCGGACCAGTGCACCCGTTTCATCATCGACCATCAGATACTGGACAGTATCGGAGAGATCGCTGAGACTCTGATATTCCTGATCGGAGCGATGATCACCGTGGAACTGGTCGATTCTCACGGAGGGTTCATGTTCATAACCAACCGCATCACCACGAACAACAAGCGGAAGTTGTTGTTTGTCATCGCCGCGATCACCTTCTTCATGTCCGCCGTCCTGGATAACCTGACGACTTCGATCGTGATGGTCATGCTGATCCGGAAACTGATCGGCAACTATAAGGAACGTTGGATTTTCGGCAGTATCATCGTGATCGCCGCCAATAGCGGAGGAGCTTGGTCGCCCATCGGCGACGTGACGACGATCATGCTGTGGGTTAGAGGAAACATCTCGACTTCGGCAACGATCCCCCATCTGTTTCTACCGAGTTTCGTATCGGCATTCGTTCCGGTATTGATCATATCCCGCTATTTGCACGGCAAAGTAACGCCACCCAATGCTTTTGAAGAAAATCGGGACAACCTCTTACTGAAGGTATTGAAAGCGAACGAGAAACTGGCGATCCTCTGCATCGGCGTGTTCTGCCTGCTGTTCGTTCCGGTGTTTAAGACAATCACGCACCTGCCGCCGTTCATGGGGATTTTGATGGGAGTCGGCCTTTTGTGGGTATTCACCGAATTGATGTACCGGCGGACACCGATCAACGAAGACTTGAAACTCCGCCTGTCGAAGGTCGTGAGCCGTATCGACGGAGCCACCCTGATGTTCTTCCTCGGCATCTTGTTGGCTGTAGATGCGTTGCGTTGCAGCGGCGTCCTGGGCAGCTTTTCCATTTGGCTGGACGATACGATCGGCAACGTATATGCCGTCAATCTTATAATCGGGACGCTCTCTGCCGTAGTCGACAACGTCCCGCTCGTCGCCGGAGCCATCGGCATGTATCCCGTTGCCTCGGATGCGCTGATTGCGACGGCAGCCGATCCGGCCTATATGGCCCATTTCGTACAAGACGGCGTGTTCTGGCAATTCCTTGCCTACTGTGCCGGTGTGGGCGGCAGCATGCTGATCATCGGTTCTGCCGCCGGAGTCGTCGTGATGGGATTGGAAAGGATCAACTTCATCTGGTATCTGAAAAAGATATCGTTGCTTGCGCTGATCGGCTATTTGTCGGGAGCCGCTGTTTACATCCTGCAAAATATACTATTAGGCATATAGAAAGATTCTTCGTATATTTGTCGACAATATTATAAAGGATAAACATACAATGAATTTCATTTCCAAACTATTCAAAAAGAAAGAAGAGGCAGAGGTCGTATCGAAAGGCTCCGTAGAGGAGTTCGTTACGCTGATCCGCGTATATTACCAGGCGGTTATGGCTGTGCAGTTAGGTATCACCAACCTCAACATATTGAACGACATGGCGTTGTTCAAACGCATGCTTAAGATTCCGACCCAGAACAACAAGTTAGGCATAGCCGAGAAATCCCGTTCCCGCAAAATCCTGATGCAGGAATACGGATTGAACGAAAACTTCTTCAAGGAAATCGACGCATCCATCAAAAAGAACTGTAAGACGCAGAACGACATCAAGTCCTATTTCATCATGTACCAGGGATTCAACAACGACCTGTTCTCCCTGCTCGACAGCCTGATGCAATGGAAGTTCCGCTTCTCCATGTTGGTGAAGAAACTGTTATATGCGCAGACGCAGAAGACCATCCACGAAATCGTGACCCGTTCGGAATGGAAAGACATCAGCGTTCAGAAAGTCGCTTGGAGAATACGGAAATACAAGGAGACACTCGGCTATTCGGAAGAATGGATGACCGACTTCGTGTATAACGTCGTGCTGATGGCCAAAGAAGATGCCAAAAGGCAGAAGAAGGAAGACAAATAATTTCGCAGGCGGACAAAGTAACGGAACTGAATAATGGAAACACCAGTCTCTCAACTGATAGAGCAGCATCCGTTAGGGTTCTTTCTCCCGGAAAACACGAAGTTGTTGATGTTGGGCAGCTTCCCGCCTCCGCGTGTACGCTGGTCAATGAATTTCTATTACCCGAATATCCAAAACGACATGTGGCGGATACTCGGACTGATCTTCTACAACGATAAAGAATATTTCTTAAAGACTAAAAAGGCTTTCAGCGAAGAGAAAGCAAAAGCCTTCTGCAGGGAAAAAGGGATCGGGATCGGTGATACCGCTGTGGAAATCATCCGGCTCAAGAATAATGCCTCGGACAACTTTCTGCAGGTAGTCACTCCACTGGACCCGGCCGAAGTACTGGCTAAAATCCCGGCATGCGAAGCGATCGTAGTGACAGGGCAAAAAGCGATGGACACGCTTATCGCCATGCTGCCTCCGGTAGAAGAGCCTAAAGTCGGTACCTATTCCCGTTTTGCCCTGTCGGGCCGCATCTTCCGCCTCTACCGCATGCCCTCTTCCTCCAGGGCTTATCCCAAACCGTTGGAAGAAAAGGCAGCAGTATATAGAGGAATGTTCGAAGATTTAAGAATGGTGTAACGTAGGGGCAGGGCTCTGCTCTGCCCACCGTAACCACTGGACGGATAGAAAAAAACATCATTTATCCGCAATGAAAATACCGTTTCACCAGTTCAAGCATTCCTTCGGGATCATTTTTCAGGTCTTCGCGCAATGTCGTGTCGTTATAGCTTTCCAGTTTTTTCAGGATACCGTCGATCATGCTCGGACTAAAGACATTATGCTGTTCGAATACGGTCCTTTGCTGTTGCAGGCGTTTGGCCGAAGCGGCACAGCTATCCGGCAACTGGTCCAATGTTTCCAAGCGAGCCTTGTTTTCTTCCTGATGAATATTCACGTTCACATACGTCTTCTCGGCCACATCCAACGCATCGGGGATTTCAAACCCGTAGCGGCAAGCGACTGCCAATCCCGCCAGTAACTGATATAAATCGGCCGATCCGTCAGGCGAACGCATTTCGACCGTCTGCTTCTGCGTGGTGTCGTAATGGCTGTCTGCTTCCAATGGGTTTGCCAACGAACACATATCCTTCTTGGCGGCCCATCCCAACGGAACGCGTACCAACACGGAACGGTTACGATCGCCCCAGCAAATATTCGTCGGAGCTTCCTGGTGAGGAACCAGACGGAAATAAGAGGTCGGGTTCGTATTGCCGAAAGCCGTAATGGACGGAGCCAACTTCATCATGCCGGCAATTGCCTTACGGGCCGTTTCCGACAAAACACCGTCTTTCAACATCTGGTTCTTGCCATCTTTCATTATACGCATGTGTATATGCAGGCCGGAACCCGCTTTTCCAGCCGTGATCTTCGGAGCAAACGTAATATTCAAACCGTACTCGTATGCCAGATTGCGGATCACCCATTTGGCGATCATCAACTGGTCAGCGGCATCTTCCACCCGTGTCGGCAGGAATTCAATTTCATTCTGTTCGTAGATTTTACCATTCAAAGTGAAATTACCCACTTCCGAATGTCCGTATTTTATCTGCCCGCCGGCCTGTGCGATATATTGCATACATTGCGTACGGAACTGGTTGAATTTCGCATAAGGCCCCGATTCGTGATAACCGCGTTGGTCGGTTGCAGGAAACAATTCTTCCTCATCCGCAATCACATAATACTCCAACTCACCCATCGCTTCGAACTGCATCCCCGTCACATCCGTAAACGCCTTGCTTGCCTTGTGCAACGTATATTCAGGCGAGCTTTCCAGCGGTTCGCCATCCTTATTAAAGAACGAGCACAGCATGCTCAACGTCGGCAATTCGGAAAAAGGATCGACAAACGCCGTACGGAAACGCGGAATCACATACAGGTCGCTGCTACCCGCTTCGATAAACGAAAACAGGCTGGAACCGTCCACACGCTCCCCGCAAGTCAGGATTGCGTCCAGATATGCCGCATTGTTAATAACAAAATTCAATGTCTTCAGGCGCCCGTCACCGGCAGGATACATAAAGTTCACCATCCGGATATTCTTCTCTTTAATATACGATACGATATCCGCCTTTGTAAATTCGGAAGCCGGTTTCTGAAGAAACTCAACCAAGAGGTTGGCATTCATGTCTAATTCGTTTTTCATGTCTTTGTTGATTGTTTTTAAGATTACTTGATATTCACAAATATAATCAAAACCTTCTCAATGTACAAAACAAGTAAAACCTTTTATATTCGATTTATCTTTCTTATCTTTGTAAAGACAGACAATAAAAACGAAGTTTATGATAAAAGAGAGTAGTATAACAGATATGTACATGAATGTTCTATCCTCCCTCACAGCAGACGAAAAGCTTGATTTAATCAGTAAACTTTCCGAATCTCTCAGAAAGACAAAGAAAGAAAAAAAAGTCGCAGCTGATCCTTTTGCCTGCTACAAAGGAGATTGGGAAGATGATCTTCCACGCACATTCACCGCAATTCCAAATCTTATAATTGAAAATTGGGAATAAGGAATTTGTTTATTCAGAATATTCTCTTACCTTTGCACCCGCAAACACGGAAGTAGCTCAGTTGGTAGAGCACTGGTCTCCAAAACCAGGTGTCGGGAGTTCGAGCCTCTCCTTCCGTGCTAAAAAAAGAATCATCTCGATTTCAACAATTCCGCAACCTGTTCCCCCAGTACAATATTCAATACCTGATCTTTTTTATCGCCATCCAATTTAATTTGCAGAACTGCTTCTGTCGCTGTTCCATGACCTTTTGCCACAACATATTTATCTGGAAATGTAATAACATCTATTACAGGCATCTGCAAAGCCTTTGCAATTTGCAATAATGTATTATATTTCAATTCACGCTCACCCGACATGATCAAGCTAAACCCCGCCTGTTTCATTCCAATCTGCATAGCAAGATATTCCTGCGAATAGCCTTTATTCCTTCGAATTGTATCAATATTCTCCAATATACCGTTCATACTCTCAAATTAACAATTGTCTAAGAAGAAAAAAATGCATACCCCGCAATATTTTATTGCAATTAGTTTTGCTTATATAACATTCTGCAATATATTTGCCGCAAATACAAATTAAAACTATTAACAAGGATTGTGTTTACAAAGTTTACCTTTTAATCAATCAAGATAGTAGTTAACCTAAAAGTAAGTAATACAGAATCAAATGTAATAATTTTTCATTTAAAATATATGTTTCATTTAATACTTGTTGCCTATGACCTACAACCTCCAAATTCTATTTTTTTAGCTGGATAGCAATATCCATATTAGTTTTTTAACCTTATATTCATTTAATATCCAAACACATGGAAAGAAATTCTTTAAACCATTTTTTCAGGCTGTTTTGCTGTTTTATGCTTTGCATCATGTTTACAGCTACGGCATTTGCACAACAAAAGACCATAAAGGGGACCGTAGTGGATGCGACCGGTGAACCCTTAATCGGTGTCAACGTATCAGTAAAAGGGACAACTATCGGTATAATCACCGATATGGATGGTAATTACACACTGGAAGTACCCTCTAATTCGACTATCGTCTTTTCCTACATCGGCTATCAATCCCAAGAAATTCCGGTAGGAAACCAATCAACGATCAATGTAACTTTAAAAGAAGACACTCAAAAATTAGACGAAGTTGTTGTTGTCGGTTATGGTACACAAAAGAAAGTGACTGTGACCGGTTCTGTTGCCAGTGTAACGGGTGAAGAATTGAAAGCATCCCCAACAACCAACTTAACCAACGGTATGGTAGGCCGTATGCCTGGAGTCATCGGTTTCCAAACAGCCGACGAACCGGGAGGTGGCGGTACGACAATTCGTATACGTGGTACAAATTCTCTTGGAAGTAATGATCCTTTGGTTGTAATCGATGGCGTACCCGACCGTGATGGCGGTATGAACCGTTTGAATCCGACCGAAATCGAATCAATTTCTGTATTAAAAGACGCTTCTGCGGCCATTTATGGCGCACGTGCTGCCAATGGAGTTATTTTGATTACAACCAAGCGTGGTAAAGAAGGCAAACCGGTCGTTTCATTCAACGCAAGTGCCGGTTTTTCACAGCCAACCCGCCTACCCAAAATGACCAATTCATACGAATATGCGACCATGTTGAACGAAGTTCTTCCGGGTTCTTTCTCTGATGAACAACTCGAGGGTTTCCGTACGCATGCCAATCCGTGGAAATATCCGGATACAGACTGGTTTGATGAAATCGTAAAAGGTGCCTCTCCTCTGTACCGCGCAGATATCGGCATATCCGGAGGTACTGAAAAAGTGAAATATTATGCGAACTTCGGAGCAAACGGTGAAGATGGCCTGTACAGAAATTCAGCCAACCGCTACGACCAATACAGCTTGCGTACAAACTTGGATGTCAAGACCAGTAAGTATGTAGACTTTCAGTTAGGTGTAACCGCCCGTTTGGAGGACACCAAATATCCGGCTAAAGGAGCAGGCGATATTTTCGGTGCAGCCCGCCGTTCTCGTCCCGACCAAGTAGCATGGTGGCCTTCAGGTGAACCCGGTCCTGCCGTTGAGCGTGGAGACAACCCGGCCGTAACCAGTACAGACTTAGCCGGCTTCGACCACTACAAAAACCAGTACATCCAAAACAATTTGTCGGTTAATATAAAAGTACCTTGGATCGAAGGCCTGACTTTACGTGGAAACGGTTCTTATGACATCCACTTCCAAAATCGCCGTTTGATGAAAAAACCGGTTTACTTGTACACATGGGATGGTGTAACCGAAGGAAGCGAAGGTTTGAACGCATCTAAACAATGGTTGGACACTCCGCAATTAGAGCGTAAACACAGCGAGCAAATCGGTTGGATGTTAAATGGACTAATCGACTACAACCGTACATTCGGACAACACACTATAGGTGTGACTTTCGGTATGGAAGGGCAGAAAAAGCAATATGAAGAAACATGGGCATTCCGTCAGGGCTTCATCTCCGATTCCAAACCCGAATTGAGTTTAGGTGGTGAAGAAGGCCAGTCTGCAAGAGGTTATTCTTGGAAAGAAACCCGATTGAACTATTTCGGACGTGTTTCTTATAACTACTTGGAACGCTACTTATTCGAATTTGTTTGGCGTGCAGACGGTTCTTACCGTTTCCCGAAAGAGAGCCGCTATGGATTCTTCCCCGGCGTTTCTATGGCTTGGCGTGCTTCCGAAGAAAATTGGTGGAAAGATAATATCCGCTTTATTGACTACTTCAAATTGCGTGGTTCGGTTTCTCAAACCGGTAACGATGCATTGGTAGACGGAGATGGCAACTATGACCACTCCATCCAATATCTGACAACTTACGCATTCAACAATGCCGGTACAGTATTCGGCGGTCAGGAGAACAAACGTCTCTACCCGAGCCGTACTCCGAATCCGAATATCACTTGGGAAGTAGGTACGACATACAATGTCGGTTTGGATTTCAAATTCTTGCAGAACCGCTTGAGTTGGGAAACAGACATTTTCTATCACAAACGTACTAACATGTTGATCTCCCGTAACGCCTCTCTTCCTGAAATCACAGGTATCACATTACCACGTGAGAACTTGGGCGAAATGAAGAACCGAGGTTTCGAATCTTTGATCAGTTGGCAGGATAAAATCGGGGAAGTCGAATATGGAGCATCTCTGAACATGACTTATGCACGTAACAAAATCACATTCTGGGATGAAGTGCAAAATGTACCCGAATACCAATTCTCGACCGGCAGACCGGTAGGAAGCCGTAATATGCTACTCTATGTCGCAGACGGTATTTTCCATACGCAAGCAGAAATCGATGAAGCACGCGCAAAAGGCTTATTATATTCAGACAACACCGTTCCGGGTGACATTCGTTTCAAAGATATGAATGGTGACGGTAAAATAGACGGTTTGGATCGTATCCGTCCGGAAAAGAACCAGGAACCTCGTTTTGTTGCCGGTCTGACCCTGACCGCCAAATGGAAAGGCTTCGATTTGATGATGTTATGGCAAGGTGCAACCGGTGCCGAAGTGTATATCGAAACATGGTCCGGCTTGGTTGGCAACTTCTTGAAGAGTGACTACGAAAAACGTTGGACACCGGAAAATCCGTATTCCGAAGGTCCACGCACATGGGACCGTGAAAACCAATATTGGATCAACAACGACAATACCTATTTCATGAGAAACGCAAATTACCTGCGTCTGAAAAATATCGAATTGGGTTACACATTCAATTTCGACGGATTGAAAAAAGCAGGCATTTCCAATTTGCGCCTCTACACCAACGGAACCAACTTGATTACTATCGATGGTGTTAAAGATGCAGACCCGGAACAGCGTGACGCCAGCTTAGGAGGCTATCCTTTGAGAAAAATTATCAACTTCGGAGTTCAAGCAACATTTTAAAAGGTAATTATTATGAAAACAAAATTGAAATATATCTGCCTTTCGGCAGCAGCGGGACTGACACTTTCACTCAGCTCTTGTTCTGACTTCATGGATCTGACACCTGAAGACCAGTATGACGAAACAACAGTCTGGTCGGATGCTGATTTGGCAAAAACAGTTGTTAACGATGTCTATTCGTATGTATGCGATATAGCACAAGAAGTAAATCCCGATGCCTGGACAGACGATGCTTTCTTTACGCACGTGTATGGATGCCGTGATATCAACGAGGCAACAGTCTCCCCCAGCAACTTGGCCGCTTACGATCGTGACGACTGCCCGTTCAAATGGAGCAAACAATACAAAGGAATCTATCGTGCCAACTTGGTTTTGGCCAATATCGACAACGTACCCGAAAAAACAGGTGTTAACATAAGCGTATTGAAGGGAGAGACTTATTTCCTTCGGGCATATATCTACACAGAGTTACTCCGTGGTTTCGGTGGCGTACCCATCGTCGACAAAGTGTATAGCATCGAAGAAGCCTCGGCCTTAGAGCTACCGCGTGCCAATGTCGCAGATGTAATGGATTTTATCCTGAAAGACATCGAACAAGCTATCAACCTATTACCGGAACAACAAACCGGAACTAATTTAGGTCGTGCGACCAAAGGTGCAGCCAAAGCCTTAAAAGCACGTCTGTTACTGCATGTAGCCAGTCCTTTGTTTGCAGACCGCACCGTCAACAAATTAGAATGCAACCAATATGCCGGTGACCGTCAGGCTTTGTATCAACAAGCGTTAGATGCGGCTAAAGATGTTATCAATGACGGAAATTACTCTTTGATCGACTGCAATGCTGGTACAATCAAGGAAATCGCAGAAAAATTCCATAACATCATTATCACAAATAACGAAGAGACCATCTGGTCCAAACAGTATGTAAACAAAGATTTGAATGCAGACAACTGGGTCCGGAACCGTGTAGCTTTGTTACATGGGCCGAACGGTTATCACAACTGGGCAGGAACAGCTCCGACACATGATTTGGTGATGGCATTTGAAACGGAAGATGGAAAAATCCTGAACACACTGTTGAAGCCGGGTGAATCGACTACCGAGAATCCGTATATGAACCGTGAACCGCGTTTCTACGCAACTATCGGTTATGATGGTGCAGAATGGGGACGTCCCAGAGCTTCCGATGGAGCCGTGTTCGACGCTACTCCACTGGGCAACCTGCAATTCGGTTATTATGAGTTAAGTGAAGGCGGTAATAACGTCAATGCTGTATATTCGGTCGATGACGATAACAATCCTATCAAACAGGAAAAATTCAATGGCATGGTCGGCGTTGATACCCGCATGAGTCAGATCGAGAACTGGAACGGAACTTACACCGGCTATTTGGAAAAGAAATTGATCGACGGTTCCGTTTCTGCCAACGAACACAACTTCCAAACTTGCCCGATGCCCTACATCCGCTTGGCTGAAATGTATTTGATTGCAGCAGAAGCTTGCATCGAATTAAACAAATTAGACGAAGCCGTAAGTTATCTGGACGCTCTCCGCGGACGTATCGGCCGCCCGGACACCAAAGCAACATTAGCTGTTCGCGGACAGGCATTCAACCAGAGTGACCTGCGTGAATTCTTGCGCCATGAACGTCGTGTCGAATTAACTTATGAACATTCACGTTATTACGACATACGTCGCTGGATGATTGCACCGGAAATCGGGAACAAGAAATTAACCGGTATCTCAATCGTCGGTCGCCTGAAACCGGGCAAGACAGCCTCTTTACCGTATGTTCATGACGAAGAAGTCTACAATTACACCTGGACTGTTCTAAATCTGAACTATATTGAGAAACGGAAATGGGACAACAAGATGTATTTCGCACCCATCAAGTTAGAAGAGACATTACGTAATCCGGCAATTGCACAAAACCCGTATTATGAATAATATATATTCCTAAACAAATCAGATTGGGGCTGTGCCGTAATTCAGATTAACGGCTCAGCCCCAACTATAAAACATACACAAATTTATCTTCACTGTCAAGAATTCGTTCTGCGTCCAATGCCAAAGCCTCTGAATCTGCATACTCTTGCTTCGACACGACATTTTTATCTGAACAAAGAGCTGGCCAAGTTTTGTTACAAGCGATGCATACGCTACACACGGCTAATTAATTATTGCAAAACACATTGTACTTATTACAACATTTTGTAATTTTGGGCAATATCTCAATTCATAGAATTACTAATTTAATAATATCATGAAGAACAGAAAATTAAGAATGGGAATGGTTGGCGGAGGAAGTGACGCCTTTATCGGAGCGATCCACCGTCGCGCAGCCTTTATGGACAATCAGATTGAATTAGTTTGCGGATGTTTCAGCGTAGACCCTGAAATATCCAAAAGTTCCGGTTTATCTTACTTCTTGCCGGAAGACCGGATTTACAGCACTTACAAAGAAATGTTCGAACACGAAATGACCTTGCCGGAAGGAGAACGGATGGATTTTGTCACGATCGTGACTCCCAACCGCTGGCATTTCGAACCGGCTATGATGGCGCTCGAAAGAGGGTTCCATGTGGTCGTGGATAAACCGATGACGTTCTCGCTCGAAGAGGCCAAACAACTGCAGAAAAAAGTGGAAGAAACGGGGCTTGTGCTGGCTCTGACACATGTATACTCGGCCTACCCGGCTGTAAAAGAAGCAAAAGCCCGTATTGCAAAAGGCGAACTCGGAAAATTACGCCGCGTTTATGTGGAATATACACAAGGATGGCTTTCCGAACGTATCGAATTGTTGGGAGGCAACAACGCCGGATGGCGCACAGACCCGAAGCGTTCCGGCAAAGCGGGCTGCATAGGCGATATCGGTACACATGCCTGGCATTTGAGCGAATATATTACCGGCCTGAAAGTCAAGGAACTTTGTGCCGACCTGAAAGCATTCGTCCCCGGACGTCCGATCGACGACGACGGAGCAGCATTCCTCCGCTACGAAAACGATGTGACAGGCGTTTTGACCGCTACCCAGATCGGGACAGGCGAAGCGAATAATATCCGTATCCGTGTCTATGGTGAAAAAGGCGGATTGGAATGGCGCCAGATGGAGCCGAACACGCTGACCTTGAAATGGAGAGACCGCCCGACTGAAATATTGAATATTGGCAACAACGGCTACCTGACCCCCGAAGCCCTGTGGAACACCCGAACACCGGCAGGACATCCGGAAGGTTTCATCGAAGCTTTTGCCAATATCTACCGTAATTTCTCACTGACCGTCAGAGCGATCAAAAACGGCGAAACGCCCAGTGGAGACTGCTTGGACTTCCCGACCGTATACGATGGCGTGAGAGGCATGCAATTCATTGAAACAATGGTTGAAGCCGGATATAACGACAATGTAAAATGGCAAAAATGGATTGATTGAAATCCCGAAAAAACGTAATAAATAACATCTTATGAAACTAAACGTACTTGCTTGCTGCCTGTCCCTGCTCGGGACGGCAGCTTTCGCTCAAAAAAACGAGTGGAAAGACCCTAACGTCAACGAAATCAACAGGGCTCCTATGCATACCCACTATTTCGCATACGAAGACGAAAACAGAGCCATGAAAGGATGCAAGGAATCTTCCGGAAATTTTATGACCTTAAACGGCAACTGGAAATTCTTCTGGGTAAAAAATGCAGATATGCGCCCGACAGATTTCTATCAGATGAATTTCAATGATAAAGGATGGGATGATTTGAAAGTTCCCGGCTTATGGGAACTGAACGGCTATGGAGATCCGATTTATGTGAATGTTGGATATCCCTGGAGAAGCCAGTTCAAAAACAACCCGCCCGAAGTCCCGACGGAAAACAACCACGTAGGTTCTTACCGCAAAGAAATCACAGTTCCGGCAGACTGGAAAGGGAAGGAAATTTTCGCCCATTTCGGTTCTGTCACGTCAAACATGTATCTTTGGGTGAACGGGCAGTTTGTCGGCTATAGCGAAGACAGCAAATTGGAAGCCGAATTCAACCTGACCAAATACTTGAAACCCGGAAAGAACCTGATCGCATTCCAGGTGTTCCGCTGGTGTGACGGGACTTATCTGGAAGACCAGGATTTCCTCCGCCTCTCCGGTGTTGGCCGCGATTGCTACCTCTATGCCCGCAACCCGAAACACATCCAGGACATCCGCGTGACTCCCGATTTGGATGCGCAATATAAAGACGGGACTTTGACTGTTTCACTGAACCTGAAAGGCAGCGGAACAGTCGACCTGAAACTGTTGGACAAGGCAGGCAAGGAAGTTGCCACCTCGTCGGTCAAAGGTTCCGGGAAAGTCACGACCGACATGGCTGTAAGCAATCCGGAAAAATGGACTGCCGAAACTCCGGTTCTCTATACGTTGATCGCGACATTGAAAGACGGAAACAACTCCACCGAAGTCATTCCGGTAAAAGTCGGTTTCCGTAAGATCGAATTGAAAAATGCCCAGATATTGGTAAACGGACAACCTGTTTTGTTCAAAGGAGCCGACCGCCACGAAATGGACCCGGACAAAGGCTACATCGTATCGCCGGAACGCATGATCCAGGACATCAAGGTGATGAAGGAATACAACATCAACGCCGTCCGTACGTGCCACTATCCTGACAACAACCTATGGTATGACCTTTGCGACAAATACGGTATTTATGTCGTTGCTGAGGCAAACGTGGAATCACACGGTATGGGTTATGGCGACAAGACGTTAGCCAAAAATCCATTGTTTGCCAAAGCACATCTGGAACGAAACCAACGCAACGTACAACGCGGATACAACCACCCGTCCATCATTTTCTGGTCTTTAGGCAATGAGGCCGGCATGGGACCGAACTTCGAGGCTTGTTATACTTGGATCAAGAACGAAGACAAATCACGTGCCGTACAATATGAACAGGCCCGGACAAGCGAATTCACCGATATCTATTGCCCGATGTACCGCGACTATAAAGCAAGTGAAGAATATTGCAAAGGAGATATCGACAAACCGCTTATCCAATGCGAATATGCACATGCAATGGGCAATTCGCAAGGCGGGTTCAAAGAATATTGGGACCTGATCCGCAAATATCCGAAATACCAAGGTGGATTCATCTGGGATTTCGTGGATCAGTCTTTGCGCTGGAAAACAAAAGACGGTGCGCCGTTCTATGCCTATGGCGGCGACTGGAACAAATATGACGCTTCCGACAACAACTTTATGGACAATGGCTTGATCAGCCCGGACCGCAAACCGAATCCGCATATGCACGAAGTCGGCCATATCTACCAGTCCATCTGGGTGACTCCTTCCGACCTGGCTAACGGTATCGTAAACGTATACAACGAGAACTTCTTCCGTAACCTGGACGGCTACTATGCCGAATGGGAATTGCTGGCTAACGGCGAAGTGGTTCAGACTGGCATGGTCAAAGACCTGGAAGTAGCTCCGCAACAGACCAAGTCCATAAAACTGAATTACAGCACAGACGGCATTTGCAAATGCAAAGAGCTCTTACTGAATGTGGCCTTTAAACTGAAAAAAGCGGAAACATTGCTACCTGCCGGCTACACCGTGGCTAAAAACCAACTGGTCATCCGTCCGTACAATGCTCCGGAACTGGATTTGCAGAATGTACACCAAGTGAACATTGCGACTGTCATCCCGACCATTAAAGACAATGACATCAATTATCTGATCGTTGAAGGAGAAAACTTCCGCATGGATTTCGACAAACATGACGGGTTCCTGTGCAGATACGACGTAAACGGCATGACGATGCTGAAAGAAGACGGCAAATTGACTCCGAACTTCTGGCGTGCTCCGACCGACAACGATATGGGGGCCAACCTGCAAAACAAATATGCCGCTTGGAAAGAACCGGGCTTGAAACTGGTTTCTCTGACAAACAAAATCGAAAACGACATGGCTACCGTAAAGGCTGAATATACAATGGATGCCGTAAAGGCCAAATTGTACCTGACTTATACGGTCAATAATGAGGGCGCAGTAAAAGTCACACAAAAAATGGTGGCCGACAAATCGGCAGAAGTTTCCGACATGTTCCGCTTCGGCATGCAGATGCAGATGCCTAAATGTTTGGACCAGATCAACTACTACGGCAGAGGTCCGATCGAAAACTATTCAGACCGTAACAATGTCACCGACCTGGGTAATTACAGGCAGACTGTAGACGAACAGTTCTACTCTTATATCCGCCCGCAGGAAACAGGGACTAAAACGGATATCCGCTGGTGGAAACAGACCAACAAGGGTGGCAACGGACTTATGTTCATTTCGGAAGCTCCGTTCTCGGCTTCGGCTTTGCATTACTCGATCGAATCACTCGACGATGGAGTACGGAAAGACCAGAGACATTCCGAACTTGTGCCTCAGGTCAACTACACCAACATGTGTATCGACAAGGTACAAATGGGATTGGGATGTATCAACAGTTGGGGAGCGCTGCCAATGGAACAATACCGTATCCATTACGGAGATTATGAATTCACATTCATCATGAAACCGATTCAATCCAATTTATAAACAGTAATAATAAAAGAGCTTGTCCCCTCTTCTTCAATGGAAATAAGGGGATAAGCTCTCCTTTACAAAAAATTGATAAAAAAGCATAACCTCTATACATATTTCGTTAAATAGCGGGTATAAACTTTTATTTTATATAGAAAAGAACTACTTTTATTGCCGATTTTTAAATCTAATTCAGGACTAATTGTAAAATCGTTTACCATAAAACAAATGGCTACTAACAACAATTCTAATCGTTATCCTTCCGGGAAAAGAGGGAAATTTTTCAAAGGAAAAACTTTCTTTCTTTTAGTCGGGCTACTTCTTGGTGCAGGCATCATGGTTGCCGTATACAAAACATCTGTTTACTTTTCTTCCGATGAATCCTGTATGATGTGCCATGTTCACCCGCATGCAGAAGACAGTTGGAAACTTTCCAAACATGTAAATAACGGAAGTGGCGTTAAAACTCATTGTGTTGCTTGTCACCTTCCGCCTCAAAGCGACACTTGGAATCATTATACGGCTAAAGCCAAATTAGGCTTGAAAGACGTATGGTCTTTCATGACAAAAGACAGTGCGGATTTCGACTGGAACACCAAGTCGGAACTGGAACATGCCGTCAAATTTATTCCGAACGAATCCTGTAAAGAATGCCATCAGAACCTGTTCCCGGAAGGGATTAACCAAGATGGCATCACAGCTCACCTTTATTATGACGAAAACGAAAAGAAATTGGACCTGCAGTGTATCAGCTGTCACCTCGACGCCGGACACTACAATCCGGATTACAAGCACGGCAAATTAGCCGGCATTCCCGGTGCCGCCACGGCTGCCATCGACACCAGCCTTTATTTCAAGACAGCGACACCGGTCACCTCTTTTACCGACTATACGGAACAAATACCGGGTACGGCCGTCGCTTTCAAAATGGTTGCCATTCCGGGCGGTACATTCAAAATGGGTAGCCCCGATAAAGAACCGTTCCATAAGGCAGATGAAGCTCCGGTCCGAAACGTTACGGTCAGTCCGTTCTTCATGGCAGAAGTAGAAGTCACTTGGGATCAGTATTGGGCTTTCTACGGACAAACCATGAGTGAAGGACGTACTCCTCCCGAAACCGTATATGCAAACAACAGCAACCCTGATGTCGATGCCATTTCCGGCCCGACTCCTCCGTTCGGTTTCCCCGATCAAGGATGGGGTGGCGGTGACCGTCCGGCTATCACAATGACCCACTATGCTGCAGAAACATTCTGCCAGTGGTTGTCTAAAAAAACAGGAAAGAAATACCGTCTGCCGACCGAAGCAGAATGGGAATATGCAGCCCGTGGAGGAACGGAAACTCCTTATTTTTTCACCGGGAATCCGAAAGATTTTTCAGACGAGGGATTCTGGCGTAAGTTCTTCGATGCAAAAACAGACAGCATCAGTTCATTCGTGATTTACGCGAAGAACAGCAAGAACAGGACTCAGGAACCGGGAGAAGTGAAAGCGAACCCGTTCGGTTTGAAAAACATGTTGGGTAACGTAATGGAATATTGTGCCGACAAATATGATCCGCAGGCTTACGGCAAAGGTGGCGAAAACGTGACCGACCCGTTAGTCACAGAAGGAGAAGAATGGGTTGTTCGCGGTGGCAACTACACGTCCGATGCAGCAGATGTCCGTTCTGCAGCTCGCGACTACACCAAGCATGACGCCTGGTTGAAGACAGACCCGCAGCAACCGAAGAGTATCTGGTGGTATTCGGATATCCGCGGTATCGGTTTCCGTGTGGTTTGCGAACCGGATCCGGCAATTGGAGCGAAATAATAAATGGTTAATTAATACCTAAAATTACTATATCATGAAGAGAGAAAACAGTATCAGCAGAAGATCGTTTTTAAAAAGTACAGCTATGGCCGGCGCACTGGGTGCAATCGGTACTGGCAGTGCAAGTGTATTAACCTCATGTGCAGGTGGCAGCGAAAGTGCAGCAGCAAACAAGCCTTTGAAAGAACCCGGTACTTACTACATTCCGGAATTGCCTGACAAAGCAACGGACGGAAAAGAGCTGAAAGCCGGTATTATCGGTTGCGGCGGACGTGGTTCCGGTGCTGCAGAAAACTTCCTGGACGCAGCAAATGGCGTAACAGTGGTTGCTGTTGCCGATACATTCAAGGAACGTGTAGACGCTTTGGCAGACAAACTGAAAGAAAAAGGATGTAATATTCCCGAAGACAAACGCTTCGTTGGTTTGGATGCATACAAACAATTGATCGATAGCGGTGTTGATGTTGTCATCATAGCAACTCCTCCCGTATTCCGTCCGGTACATTTCCAATATGCTGTTGAAAAAGGAAAACATTGCTTCTTGGAAAAACCGATCTGTGTAGACCCGGTAGGTTATCGTACGATTATGGCTACTGCAAAACAGGCACAGGCCAAGAATCTGTGTGTTGTAACAGGTACACAGCGTCACCACCAGCGTAACTATGTCGAATCATACAAGAAGATCATGGAAGGTGCTATTGGTGAAATCACTGGCGGTATCGTTTACTGGAATCAGAACATGCTTTGGTTCCGCGAACGTCAGAAAGAATGGAACGATTGCGAATACATGATTAAAGACTGGGTAAACTGGAAATGGTTATCCGGAGACCATATCGTAGAACAGCATGTACACAACATCGACGTATTTACATGGTTCAGCGGTTTGAAACCGGTTAAGGCCGTTGGTTTCGGTTCTCGTCAGCGCCGTATCACTGGTGACCAGTATGACAACTTCAGCATTGATTTCACGATGGAGAACGGTATCCACATGCACAGTATGTGTCGCCAGATCGACGGATGCGTGAACAATGTAAGCGAATTTATTCAAGGAACAAAGGGTTCATGGTCTACTGCCAACGGTGAAACAGTAATCAAGGACAACGCCGGTAACGTTGTTTGGAAATACGACTCGGAAGCAGAAAAAGCCCAATACAAACAGACCAATCCGTACGTATTGGAACATGTAAACTGGGTAAACTGTATCCGTAGCGGCAAACCTATCGAACAGGCTTCCGAAACAGCAGTAGCCAACATGGCAGCTATCATGGGACGTGAATCAGCATATACAGGAGCAGAAACAACATGGGATGCCATGACCGCTTCACCTATAGATTACACTCCGAAAGACTTGAACTTAGGAAAGATGGATATGAGCGGATTTACGGTTCCGGTTCCGGGAAAACCTCGTGAAGAAAAGAAATAATAATATATGGTACTGAACAGAAGAAATTTTTTAAAAACAACTCTGGCAGGCGCAGCTGTAGCAGCCGGTAGTTCAGCCCTTGTTGCTTGTGGCGGCAAAGTCGCTTCTGCAGAAGGTTGTACGGCAGAAAAGGGATCATGCCCCAACTGCAAAGCCGAGTTGAAATTATCTTTTCAGGAAGGGATCGCACCGGGTGACAACCTCAACGAAAAGTTTGACTACATGGAAAAGTTAGGCGTTGTAGGTTTCGAACCGGGTGGACGCGGCCTGAAAGATCGTGTAAAAGAGATCAAGGAAGCACTGAACGGGCGCAATATCCAAGTGAGCGCCATCTGTGCAGGTTTCCAGGGTTTCATCCTCTCGACAGATCCGGCAATCCAAAAGCAGTGTATGGATACGATGAAAGAGATCATTGCTCCAGCAGGCGAATTAGGTTCTACGGGAGTGATTATCGTTCCGGCTTTCAACGGTCAGAAACCGGCTATGCCTCATACGCAAGAGACACGTGACTTCTTGTGCGAACAGTTCAACGAGATGGGCAACTTCGCAAAAGAACACGGGACAACAGTCATCTTTGAACCGCTCAACAGAAAAGAAGCATTCTATCTCCGCCAGGTAGCGGATGCCGCTTCTATCTGCCGCGACATCAACAATCCGGGTGTACGCTGTATGGGTGACTTCTGGCACATGACCTGGGAAGAAACGTCCGACATGGGAGCATTCCTTTCTGCAGGCGAATACCTGCAACATGTCCACGTAGCCAGCCGTAAACGCCGCAGTATGCCGGGTGAAGACGGAGAAGCAGACAACTATGTCAACGGCTTCAAAGGACTGAAAATGTTGGGTTACGACAAATATGTAAGTTTCGAATGCGGATGTCAGGGAGACCGGAATGTTTTGGTTCCTGCCGCAGTGGAATTGCTACGTAAACAATGGGAAGAAGCATAAAATATGCCATTAGTCTATCCTAATATGCAAATGAGTGAGGTGGTGGAAGAGCCCCCCTCACTCATTCCTGTCATTAACCGTTTTGGAATCCGCCTGGGTTTAGGCGACAAATCGGTCAAGGCTGTTTGTGAAGAATACCGGCTGGATACCGATTTCCTGTTGATGATGATCAACACGTTCCTCAACGAAGAATATTTCCCGGAAAAGAAACTACAAACGTTCCATACCTCACAAATCATCGATTATCTGACTAAAACCAATCAGTATTACCAGCGTTACCAAATCCCCAATATAGAAAGGCATCTCGGTTCGTTCATATCGATGAGTACGCCGGGAAACAACATCCTCAACCTGATCGGTAAGTTTTTCTCTTCTTTCAAAGAAGAGCTGACCTCCCGTATCGAAAAGGACGACCGAATCTGGTTCCCCTATTGCCTGTCATTAAGCGAAAAGCTGAAAGAGTATCAATCTTCCGGGCAGATAGAAGCATTACATCTCGGAACGGAACAACGATTGGAAGACCCGATAGAGGCCCTGTTGGCAGATCTGAAAAGCATCATGGTCAAGCATCTTTCCGGCGACTATAACGAAAACTTGTGTTACGCTGTTATATTTGCCATCAGCAGCCTGGAAAAAGATATCAAACAACACAACCGCATCCGCTACCGGATACTGACACCGATGGTTTCGGCTATGGAAAAGTTGTGTATTTAATAAACAACCGGATGCATCGCAACAAGCAAATAGCGATTATATTGCCCGACACGCTACAGAGTATCGGCCTGCAAAGCATGCTGACCGATTATTTTCCTCCGGTAGAGATCAGCCACTACCCCACATTCGAGGCGTTATCGGCTTCCGGCAACGATACGTTCGATTACTATTTCACAAATGCTGCATCATTTGTCCTTTATGCAGACTTTTTCCTCCCTCGCCGGAGCAAGACAATGGTCCTGATCGACGGTGTGGAAAGCGAAGGGGGAGTATCGGCTACTACTAACCATATCACGATCAAGGCCTCGCAAGAAATCATCATCGAACAACTGGAACAACTTTTCACCGGTGATAACAACAGCATTTCCAGCGAAAGCAACAAAGAACTGTCCACCCGCGAAACAGATGTCCTCCAGCTAATCGTTAAAGGCAGTACCAACAAAGAAATCGCCGATAAGCTGAACATCAGCCTGAACACTGTCCTCAGCCACCGCAAGAACATCACCACCAAGCTCGGAATCAAAACCGTTTCGGGACTCACCTTCTATGCCATTATGAACGGCATTATTTCAGGCGATGACATCGAACTTTAAAATCACTACATGTAGTGATTGATTCCCATTCATCTTTACCGTTCCTTTGCAGTCGTAAAATACTAACAATTCATAATTAATACGATGAATCTACGCTATCTGTATATCCTTGTTGCAGGCACTTTTATGTGTTTGCAACCGATTAAAGCCGAACGGACGAATGAAAATGTGAACGACACGATCAAGACCTATAACATAGGTGAGGTGATCATCACTTCTTCCACCAAAGAGACGAACGACCTTCGTACTCTCCCCGGAGCCATATCCATTCTTTCTCCCCAAGCGATAGCAGCCAGGCAGATAGACGCCCTCAAGGATATCAGTGCTTTCGTCCCCAACCTTTACATGCCGGACTACGGTTCGAAAATGACTTCGGCCATTTATATACGCGGAATCGGAGCGCGGAGCAGCGGACAATCCATCGGATTATATGTCGACAACGTCCCCTACCTGGATAAAAGCGCTTTTGATTTCGAACTGAACGACATCCAACGCATCGAGGTTTTACGGGGACCGCAAGGAACGCTCTACGGACGTAATGCTATGGGAGGCATCGTCAACATCTATACCCTCTCTCCTCTCGATTACCAAGGAACAAAAGTCTCGATGTCGATGGGCAATTACGGGACGGCCCAAGCCAAAGTTTCCCAATACAGCAAACTCGGAGAAAACATAGGGATCTCGCTAAGCGGATATTACGACCGTAACGACGGCTTTTTCATCAACGAATACAACGGTTCAAAAGCCGATAAAGAAGAATCGGCAGGCGGCCGTTTCAAACTGGACTGGCATATTACGGATCATCTGAAAGCGCAATATGCATTCAACTATGACTATGTAACCCAAAAAGCCTTCCCTTACGGGAAATACGACCCGCAGACCGGAACCGTACAACCGATCCGCATCAACGACCCGAGTTCCTACTGGCGGCGTACACTGAACAACAGTTTGTACCTGGAATGGAAAACAAACCGTTTCATTCTCTCCTCCACCACGGCCTACCAATATCTGAGAGACGACATGAAGATGGACCAGGACTATACGGAACGGTCTGTTTTCACCCTCCACCAAAAACAGAAACAATATGCCTGGAGCGAAGAACTGGCGATCAAATCCAATACAAAAAGCAATTATCAATGGAGCTTCGGCGCCTACGGTTTTTATAACAGCCTGAACACAGACGGTCCGGTCGTCTTCAAGAAAGACGGACTGACAGGGATTTTGCAAAAAGCGTTCGACGACATTCTGGCGAATAACCCGAGAGCGCCGAAACTGACCGTCCAGGGAGACGAATTGAACCAAATCTATTTTCCCGGAAACTTCGACACCCCGACTCACGGTTTCGCCGCCTTCCACCAATCGACCTACAATAACCTCTTCGTCGAAGGCCTTTCCATCACTGCCGGTATCCGTCTGGACTACGAAAAGGCCAGCCTGGACTATCACTCGGCGGTAGACAGCATGAAGATCGGCGTGGAAATGGGGCCGATGAAGATGACACTCCCGGTCACGACAACTATGGACGGCAGCATCTCACAAGATTTCCTGCAAGTTTTGCCGAAAGTTTCGCTCCGTTACCAGTGCACCCCCGAAACATTCACGTATGTATCGGTCGCCAAAGGATATAAGACAGGCGGATATAACGTGCAGATGTTCGGCGACCTGGTCCAGGCACAGGCCAAATACGAACTGATGTCCCAATTCGCTCCCGACAAAGCCGAGCAACCGAGCGAAGTGAAAGAGGTCGCTTCCTACAAACCGGAGCATAGCTGGAATTATGAAACCGGAATCCGCAGCGAACTGATCCAGGACAGGCTGAATGCAGAACTGACACTCTTCTACATGGACATCCGCGACATCCAACTGACCAGCTTTGCCGAGAACGGCAGCGGGCGCCTGATTACCAACGGAGGAAAGGCAAACAGCTACGGCGTGGAACTGAGCCTGCGCGGCCGTATCGTGGACGGGTTGACCGCAGACTTCAACTATGGTTTTACCCGTGCCACTTTCCGTGACTACATCTTCACGGACAAGGACGAAAACAGCCAGATCGTGAAAACGGACTGTAAGGATAATTTCATTCCTTACACACCGCGCCATACCGTCAGCATGGGGTTGCAATACACCAAACTGCTCCACCGGAAAATGATCGACCAGTTTACCGCATCCGCCCAGTTCACCGGAGCCGGCAAGATTTTCTGGACAGAGAAAAACGACATCAGCCAGCCGTTCTACGGCCTCGTCAATGCCAAAGTGGGTGTCCGCAAGGGAATCGTCAATCTGAACCTGTGGAGCCGCAACATCACCAACACGAACTATCAGGCATTCTATTTCGAATCGTTCAACCAATCGTTCATCCAGAAAGGCAAACCTTTCCAGATCGGAGGCGAAATAACAGTAACATTCTAATAAACGATAATTCTTCGATATATATATAATTACTTCGATAAATCATCGTTTACATTATACAACATTATATATATTATGGAAGACAAAATCGTTGAAATAGCCCGTTTCTATGAACCGGAAAAAGCACAGATACTCGAATCCCTCCTGAAATCGGAAGGGATCAAGTGTTATTTGAGAAACGAATATACGAGCCAGGTCATGTACCCGGCCAACATGGGCGGCATCCGCATCGAACTGCTTGAAAGCGAAGTGCCCCGTGCAATGGAGATTTTGGAAGCAAACGGATACGAACTCCCGGAAGAAGACGAAGAAGCCGAGGAGATCCAAGCCGTTTCCGGTTGGGCACGCCACGTTCCGTTCCTCCGTCATCTCCCCCTCGAAAGGCAGATCATCGTTCTTTTCATCCTTGTAGCCGTATTCCTGGCCCTGGTCATTTATTTCGGCTCGCTTGTTTCATCCAACTAAACAAATGTAAACTATGGCACGCAGAAAGATTACAAATAGTCAAGCCGTATGCATCACTCTTTTGTGGGGCGTACTTTGTTACATGCTGCTTGTATACAGCGAAAAGATAACTTTCGACATCATTTTTGCCCTCGTAGCGTCAGCTATCATTGTGTTCGTCCCTATCTATAAGAGCAGAAGGCGGAGAGACGAGTAACATTTGGTTACTTTTATTCGATTAAAATACCGAAATGATATTTTTAATGCATTTTTTCTTTCAAATATTTGTTTGTATAAAATTTTAGCTTACCTTTGCGAGGTCGTTAAAAGAGCAACGGCCGATTAACAAATTGATATTATAAAATATAACATTCTAAATAAAATCAGTCTATGAAGGCAAGTGAAGTTTTAGACAACTTAAAGAGAAGATTTCCGAATGAACCGGAATATCATCAGGCAGTTTCAGAAGTATTAGAAACAATCGAAGAAGCTTACAATGAACATCCCGAATTCGAAAAGAGCAATCTGATCGAACGTCTTTGTATCCCCGATCGTATTTTTTCTTTCCGCGTAACCTGGACGGATGATAAAGGACAGATCCAGACCAACATGGGATATCGTATCCAGCATAACAATGCAATCGGCCCGTATAAAGGCGGTATCCGTTTCCACGCTTCTGTAAACCAGTCGATCCTTAAGTTCTTGGCTTTCGAACAGACTTTTAAAAACTCCTTGACAACTCTGCCGATGGGTGGTGGCAAAGGTGGTTCCGACTTCAGCCCGCGTGGTAAGTCAAACGCTGAAATCATGCGTTTCTGCCAAGCTTTCGTATTGGAATTATGGCGTCATATCGGTCCGGACACAGACGTTCCCGCAGGCGATATAGGCGTTGGCGGACGTGAAGTCGGCTATATGTACGGAATGTACAAAAAACTGGCTCGCGAAAACACAGGAACATTCACCGGCAAAGGACGCGAATTCGGCGGTTCACTGATCCGTCCCGAAGCTACCGGCTACGGAAATGTCTACTTCCTGCTGGAAATGCTGAACACAAAGGGAATCGATATCAAAGGAAAGACTATTTGCGTTTCCGGTTCAGGAAACGTAGCTCAATATACAGTAGAAAAACTGATCAGCCTCGGTGCCAAAGTCGTAACGATGTCCGACTCGGACGGTTACATCTATGATCCGGACGGTATCGACCGTGCAAAACTGGATTACATCATGGAACTGAAGAACCTCTATCGCGGCCGTATCCGTGAATATGCCGAGCAATACGGTTGCAAATATGTAGCAGGAGCTCGTCCTTGGGGAGAAAAATGCGATATCGCAATGCCGAGCGCAACCCAGAACGAACTGAACGGCGAAGATGCCAAGACATTGCTTGCCAACGGCTGTATCGCCGTATCGGAAGGAGCAAACATGCCTTCTACACCTGAAGCTATCGATGCATTTCTCGAAGCTAAAATCCTGTATGCTCCGGGTAAGGCAGCTAACGCCGGCGGTGTTTCCGTTTCCGGTCTGGAAATGACCCAGAACGCACAGAAACTGAGCTGGAGCAGCGAAGAGGTAGATGCCAAGCTGAAAAGCATCATGCAGAATATCCACGAACAATGTGTAAAATACGGCAAGCAAGCCGACGGTTACACAAACTACGTGAAAGGCGCCAATGTTGCCGGCTTCATGAAAGTAGCCAAGGCAATGATGGCACAGGGCATTCTTTAATCAATTGATAATTGACAATTGACAATTAAAGAGAGAGACAATTAGAGATTAATGGTTATAGAAGAAGGCGGGCGTTCCGGTACAACGGTTACGCCTGCCTTTTTTATTTTCAGACGAAAATTATCAATTATCAATTGCCAATTGTCAATTGTTTGTTACTTTAGTGCCGAAAATAAAAAGACATGATAACTGAAGAATTAAAACAGCTTTACCAGACACATACCGGCTCACCGGCGACTGAAATAACCGAGTTATCCTCTTCCGGCTCCAACCGCCGGTATTTCAGATTGTCGGGCCCCGTTTCTCTGATCGGTGTCAGCGGAACATCCATAGAGGAAAACAATGCCTTCATTTATATGGCTACGCATTTCCGGGAAAAAGGATTGCCTGTGCCCCGGGTTTATTGCTGGTCGGAAGATAAATCGTTCTATCTCCAAGAAGACTTGGGAGATGTTTTGCTTTTTAATGCAATAGAGAAAGGGCGGAAAAGCTGCTTCTTCGATGAGACGGAAAAGTCTTTGCTGCGCAAAACGATCACGCTTCTGCCGACTCTGCAATTCAAGGGTGCGGAAAATTTCGATTTCAGCCGGTGCTACCCCCAACCCGAATTCAATAAGCGTTCGATCCTTTGGGATCTGAACTATTTCAAATACTGTTTTCTGAAAGCGACCGGTATGGAATTCCAGGAAAACCTTTTGGAAGATGACTTCCAGAAAATGAGCGATGTCTTGTTGCAAGATTGTACGCCGACATTCATGTACCGGGATTTCCAGTCGCGTAACGTGATGGTAAAAGATGGCGAACCTTGGTTCATTGATTTCCAGGGAGGGCGCAAAGGTCCGATCTACTACGATGTCGCTTCTTTCCTCTGGCAAGCGAAAGCCAAATATCCGGCTGAATTGCGACAAGAGTTAATCACCGACTATCTGCAAGCGCTACGTGGGTATATGGAAATAGACGAAAAGCATTTCTTCCGGCAATTGCGCCATTTCGTTCTTTTCAGGACTTTACAGGTTTTGGGCGCCTACGGTTTCCGGGGATATTTCGAGAAGAAGCCTCATTTCATCCAAAGTGTTCCCTTCGCAATCGATAACCTCCGGCAACTTTTGAAAGAAGACTATCCGGAGTATCCCTATTTATGTACCGTACTACGAGAACTGACCAACCTGTCTCAATTCTATGACGACCTCCAGAGACATTCGCTTAAAGTCAAGATTGTCAGTTTCGCCTATAAAAAAGGAATCCCCAACGATCCGAGTGGCAATGGCGGAGGATTTGTCTTTGACTGCCGTGCCATCAATAACCCGGGTAAATACGAACGTTACAACCATTTTACAGGATTGGACGAACCGGTGATCCGTTTCCTTGAAGAAGACGGGGAAATTACCCGTTTCCTGGACCATGCTTACGAAATCGTGGATGCATCTGTCAAACGCTATATGGACCGGGGATTCACCAATCTGATGATTTGCTTCGGTTGTACGGGAGGACAACACCGTTCGGTCTACTCCGCCCAACACATGGCGGAACATATTCATTCCAAGTTCGGCGTCCAGGTAGACCTCGTACACAGGGAACAAAATATTGAACAACTTTTTAACGCAACATTATGAAAGCTATGATTTTCGCAGCGGGTTTGGGTACACGTCTCAAACCGCTGACCGACAACACCCCCAAAGCATTACTTCCTATCAATGGGAAACCAATGCTCGAACATGTGATTCTTAAATTGAAAGATGCCGGCTTTCACCAGATAGCCATCAATGTTCATCATTTGGGAGACCAGATCATCGACTTCCTGGCAGCCAACAATAATTTCGGTATCCAGATTTATATCTCCGACGAACGGGATTATCTGCTCGATACCGGCGGTGGCATCAAACATGCCGCCCCGTTCCTACAAGGCAACGAGCCTTTTTTGATACATAACGTCGACATCATGTCCAACATCGATCTCCGTGCGCTTTACAACCATCACGTAGAGACCAATCCATTGGCGACATTATTAGTCAGCAAACGCAACACCTCCCGCTATTTGCTTTTCAATAAAGAAAACAAACTATGCGGTTGGCGCAACCGTGAGACAGGCGAAGTAAAATCGTTCTACCCCGATTTCGATCCGAATCAATATACCGAATATGCTTTCAGCGGAATACATGTATTGTCTCCTCAAATATTCGACTGGATGGAAGAATGGACCGGCAAGTTCTCGATCATCAACTTCTACCTCTCTATCTGTGCCAAAACCAACATTCATGCTTACGCTGACGAAAATCTCCATCTGATAGACGTCGGCAAACCGGAAACTTTGGCAACAGCAGAGAAGTGGATGAAGACACTTATTGTATAATATTGTTTATTTAACAAAGAGACGTATCTTTTGTCAATTGCATTAAATTCAGGTTTTTCACTTTTCAAAACAAGTATTGCCATAGCCATGTACATAAACAAGCGATATCTTGTGATATTTCCTTACCTTTGTTGAAAATTCAAGGAGATATGAGCGGGGTACAAATTTATACCGAAGCCGTAAAGGTTATCAAAGAAGCGATATTACAAAGTCAATATCGTGCTGCTTCAATTGCGAATAAAGAGCAATTATCGCTTTATTATGGCATTGGTAGATATGTTTCAGAAAATTCTCGAAAGGGCTTTTGGGGGAAAGGAGCAATTGAAACCATCAGTGAACAACTACAGAAAGAACTACCGGGACTTCGTGGATTTTCTGCAGCGAATATCAAATTTATGCGTCAATTCTATGAGACTTGGTGTGATGATTTGAAATCGCTAACTGTAGTTAGCGGAATTGGAAATGATAAATCGCTAACCACAGTTAGCGAAATAGATACCCAAATGTTGATTCCTTGCGAAAACCCTCAAAAAGAGAGTGTTGATATTGCATCATTCTTGGGGTTAGGATTTACGCATCATATGATTATTGTTCGCAAAACCAAATCGCTTGCCGAACGATTGTTCTATATTCGCCAAGCCCTTGCAAATAAATGGAATAAAGAGGTGTTGGCGGCAAGAATAGAAGATGATTTGTTTTATCATCAAGGAGAAATTGCAAACAACTTCATACAGAAAATACCAGATGCCCGACAATCATTGAAAGCTATTGGGATGTTCAAAGATGAATATCTTTTGGATTTTATCAATGTAGAGGAACTTGGTGAACGTGATAAAGAAGATATTGATGAACGAGTAATAGAACAGAAAATTATACACAACATTAAAAAATTCATTCTCACCTTTGGTCGCGACTTTGCATTTGTCGGCAATCAGTACAAATTAGAGGTATACGGAGTGGAACATTTCCCCGACTTGATATTCTTTAATCGGGAATTGAACGCACTTGTAATAATTGAACTAAAGAAAGGAGCATTCAAATCCTCTTATTTGGGGCAATTATGTACCTACCTTCGTTTAGTGGACGACCAAATGCGTAAACCACACGAAAATCCATCAATCGGAATAGTGTTATGCAAGAGTGCGGATAAAAAGTATGTGGAATATGTTATCCAAGACTACAACAAACCATTAGGTGTTGCTACATACAAGACTTCTGATGAAATGCCTGAGAAGTTAAAACAAGCATTGCCCAATATTGAAGAACTGAAAAAATTACTATAATCTGATAGACGTCGGCAAACCGGAAACTTTGGCAACAGCAGA